>Ga0209475_10001876_pt1 | contig 23738 bp, 21 predicted proteins | sample tdDd471_FD_187128 | JGI IMG/M metagenome (GOLD analysis project Ga0209475, IMG submission 187128) | Marine sediment microbial communities from the Atlantic coast under amendment with organic carbon and nitrate - tdDd47.1 (SPAdes)... | ecosystem: Environmental > Aquatic > Marine > Coastal >... | reverse complement strand
GACCGACCACGAGCTGCGATTGTCCGGCACGACGGCCGCGGCGACCTACGACCTGGCCGAACCCGTTCTGTCGGTGACCGTGGATCCGGAGCGTTGGGTCATGTGGCTCGAGCCGGCGCCGCCTACAGCCCGGGTGGGCATTACCCGGATCTATCCCAATCCTTCCCAGGGAGCCTACGTCTACATCGAGTATCACCTGGCTGCCCCGGCCACGGTCGTACTGCGGATATTCGACGCCGTGGGACACGAGATAGCTGTCGAGGATCTGGGGCTGGTGACACCGGAATCCGACCACAACGATGTGGTCTGGAATGAGAAGGACCGCTACGGCGTGCGGGTCCCCAGCGGTGTTTACTGGGCGGCCCTGGAGATTGCCGGCAGCCGGTCCGTGGGGAAGCTCACCGTGTTGCGCTGAGATCCGGCGCGCTGCTCAAGGTCGGCGCCATTTAGCCGATCATGGCTGTGTATCGCCCATTCGCCTCGGCAACCAGTCAGGTAGGCGCCATGGATCCCGTGATCGTCATCGGAGCATCGACCGGCGGACCCGACGCCATCCGTGAGGTCATCACCCGACTACCAGCGGACGCGCCCCCAGTGGTCATCGCCCAGCACATGCCGGCCGGCTTCACTCGCCTTTATGCAGAACGTCTCAACGAGCAATCGGTCATGGAAGTGCGCGAAGCCGTCGACGGCGACGCGTTGCGTCCGGGCCTGGTTCTCATCGCGCCGGGGGAGTTGCAGACTCGAATCGTGCGGCATCCCGAGGGACCGGGTGTGACCTGCCGCGACGAGGGCAAGTTCAACGGTCACTACCCGTCGGTGGAGGTACTGATGGTATCGGCGGCGACGGTCCTGGGCGCTGCCGCCATCGGCATCATGCTCACCGGTATGGGGCGGGATGGAGCGCTGGGGCTGAAAGCCATGCGGGTAGCCGGCGCCCGCACGCTGGCCCAGGACGAGGCCAGCAGCGTTGTCTTCGGCATGCCCCGGGAGGCCTGGAAAATCGGCGCCGCCGAGCGACTGGTGCCCCTGTCGGCCATTGCGCCGACAGTGCTGGGATTGCTGAATCGGACTATTTCCAGTGTGACGAGATGAACTCGTCCACTTCCGGAATCCCACCCTGGAACACCAGGTAGCCGTTGTGGGGCTCTCGGTCCGTCGTTTCTCCGCAGACCGGTGACAGCATGATCCGAGACACCTCGTCGTGATCGTGGGTCTGACCCAGGGCCCAACCCAGCTTCACGTAGGCCACCTCCGGCAGCATGTTGGCCGCGGGAATCACACCCTTGCCCATGATCTCCCGACCCGTCTCGTAGACATACATCTGGACATAGCCCCACAGGGTCTGCACCGTCATGTAGACGTGGACCCCCGCCTCGCGCGCCCGATCCAGGGCCGGGTACAGCGGCTTGTTCACGTGCCCCAGTCCGGTGCCGGCGATGATGATGCCCTTGTAACCGTTGTCCACCAGGGAGTCGATGATATCGGGCTTCATGGCGGGGTAGTAGTAGACCAGCGAGATCCGGTCATCGAACACGGCGTTCAAGTTGACGCTCCTGTCGTCCCGGCGCCGGGCGTAGTCCTGGCGGAAAGGCGTCACGCCGTTCTCGTCGATCCGACCCAGGGGAATATCGCCCAGGGTGCGGAAGGTCGAACGGTAGCTCGAGTGCATCTTGCGCACTCGTGTACCCCGATGCAACAAACCGTACTTGTCACTGGTGGGGCCGAACATGCAGACCATCACCTCGGCGATGTCGCTGGTGGCGGCGGTGCGGGTGGAGTTGATGAGATTGATGGCCGCGTCACTGCTGGGACGGTCGCTGCTCCGCTGGCTGCCGACCATGACGATGGGCACCGGCGAGTCCTGGATCATGAAGCTGAGAGCAGCCGCCGTGTGGTGCATGGTGTCGGTGCCGTGGCCGACGACGATGCCGGCGACTCCCTTCTCGATCTCAGCGGCGATGGCCCTGGCCGTGCCCATCCATTGATCGGGACCCATGTTCTCGCTGAACACGCCATAGAGCTTCTCGGTCTCCATGTTGCAGATATCCGCCAGCTCGGGCACCGATCCGTACAACTCGCCGGGGCTGAAGGCTGGAATCACGGCGCCGGTGCGGTAGTCCAGCCGACTGGCGATGGTCCCGCCGGTGCCGAAGAGTTTGACCCGCGGCTTGACCGGATCGAAGGGAAACTCCTTCTCCGGAATCTGGTAGTTGGCGACCTTGCGCCCGTGAATACTGATCTTCTCGACGGTGTCGTGGCGGATACCGATGTTGTAGCCGGTGATCAGCTTGAGCACGATGTGATCGGCGTCGGCGGTCTCACTGCGAGGCAAGATCAGTCCCGAGAAGTCGCCCCGCGTCGTGTGCAAGGTGACGTCGCTCCAGACCGGGGCCTCTTCCCGTTGTAGCAGTTCCAGAGTGGGGGTGCGGTATCCCTTGTAGTCCTCTTTGTTGGCTGCGCTGCTCACGCGGTCACCTCCTGAACCCACTGGTTGACCCATTGGCGGACGAGCTTGCCGGACACCCGGCCCCTCAAGCGGGGCATGACCTGGCCCATGACGAAGTGCTCGCGCCGGGGAGCGTCGATCGGTCCGTCGCTCGGAACCTCGGTCAGGGCCGCGTCGAATGTCTTGCGGGCCGCGGCCTCGTCGTCCAGTTCGATCGGCTCTTCGTCGCCGCTCCAGATTCCCTCGTCGATGATCTCTCCGGCCAGCCGGCGCCGCAGGGCGTCCTGCCACCAGGGGCCGGCGGCCTTCAGGCTGGCGGGTCGGGGACACGAGCGATCCAGCAGCAGCGACACCAGCGCTGCGGCGTCGAATCCTTCCTGGTCTCCGAACTCGTCGAGCATGGCCGCGAACAGATCCCAGGCGGGGTGGCGACCCATGCGCTCGGCCAGATCTTCGCCAACGCCCAGATCGCGCATGCGTTCGAACCGCTCCCAGGGCCGCAACGGCAGACCGGCCCGAATCCCATCGACCCGCTCGTCGCTCAATCCGATGGGCGGCAGGTCGGTGTCCGGGTACATGCGGTCGGCCCCCGGCAGAATCCGTTCGAAGCCCGTGGTGCCATCATCCAGGGCCTGACGGGTCTCATTGGGGACACCCGCAGTGGCTTCCCTGGCCCGAATGGCGATCTCCTGGATGGCGGTGTCGACGTCTCGTTTGCGGCCCCAGACCACGATCACCGGCACGTCCAGGCCCACGGCACAGGTCTTGGCCACGCGGTCCCACTCGCCGCTCGAGAGGGTGGGTACGTCCTGGGTCGACAGGGCCAGGTTGGGCAGATCGTCGATGCAGGCGATGACCCGGATCCGATCGCTGAACTCCTTGAGGAACGATGTACGCGGCTGGGTCTGGGCCTCCAGAAGGCCCTGGAATCCCGGAAGGGGGATGGCCATCACCGTGGCGCCCTTGTCCACCGCCTTGTGGATGAACTTGCAGGCGGTGCCCCGGACGATGGGGGTCACATCGTAGCCCTTGTCGCTTATGGCGTCGGCAGTGACGTCGCGCTTGATCAGTTCACCGCGGATGCCGACCAGCGTGCGTTGACGCAGAGCCTCGTTGTGGACGAGTCGGGGGATGGCGCGCAGGCTCGACACCCCCTTGATCTCGATGCGTGTACCACCGGTGACCGATACGTTCACGTCCTGCCGACCAGCCCCACTGCCGGTGCGAACCAGACCACTGGCCCGGCAGAGGTGGCGAATGATCTGGCCCACCTGCATGGCTTCTTCCGGTGTCTTCATATCCGGGTCGGTCACGGTCTCGATCAGCGGCATGCCCAGGCGGTCGGTGCGGTAGGTGCGCAGGTGCCCCTGGTCGCTGACCTCGCGGCACGAATCTTCCTCGATACTCAATTGGCGGATGTGGATCGTGCGTTCCCCGAAGGGAATATCCCCATCGGTGCCGATGATGGCCGTACGCTGGAATCCCGTGGGGATGCTGCCGTCGAGGTACTGTTTCCGCGTGATGTGCACCTCGCTGACCACGTTGCAGCCCAGCATCATGGTGACGGCGATGCTGCGGTCCAGGGCGGTGTCGTCGATCTCGAAGGGAGGAGCGTCATCCATTTCGTAGGTGCAAACCGTATCCTGGTTCAGCAGGTAGATGATCTCCTTGCGGGTCTTGAACTCCATCAGCGCAGTGCCGTCGTACTCGCCCATTTCCGAGAGAGTGGGCCGCATGTGGCGCAGAACCTCGGCCTGGTGCTCAGTGCTGTACCGTCCGGCAGGACAGCGGCAGAAAAGCTTCCGGTCGGTCATCAACTGCTGGTGCACTTCCAAACCGACCATGAATCCCAGTTCTTCGTAGTCCGCGGGAGTCAGTTGACCGAACAGCGGCAGCGGTTGCAGGAGCCAGGGATCGGAGATCACTTGCGACATGTCCATATTTAGTACCGCGGGGTTGTCGGACAAACCCGACCGGATTCCAGGGAATTCCGAGCGACAGGTTCGCCTGTCCAAGTAGCAGGGTCTACCTCGATAACGAGGGCTGGAACCGGCAAAACATAGGGATTGGTGGACCAAACCTCCAGCAAATGTTGTCCGAAGCAGCGCCGTTTGACCCGGATAGCGGCTGTCTTGTTTACCTCTTGACGTTGCGAAGTAGTGAGACTATTCTGAAATGTGAAAAACGTAACAGAATAACTGATGGTTTAGCCAATGTGGTTAAAAAATTAACAACTGCTGGAGTCTACATGGTGCGCAAGAACCGAAAAGGCTGCGATGTCCCCGATGCGACGATTTTAAGGCTTCCCCTCTATCTGGAAAAGCTCAAGATGTTGCAGGCCATTGGTGTGGAGGATGTGTCTTCCCGTCAGCTGGCCGAGTCCCTGGATATCAAGGCCAGCCAGCTCAGGCACGATTTTCACTATTTCGGTGGCTTCAGTCGGCCGGGGCGACCCTATCAGGTCGATAAACTCGTACCCGCCCTGGAAACGATTATCGGTATCGCCGAGCCCGTGCCCACGGCCATCATTGGAGCCGGACACCTGGGACAGGCCCTCGCCAACTACCAGAACCTCGATCTGCAGGGCTTCCCGGTCCGCGGTGTGTTCGACGTCAATCCCAAGCTCATCGGTCTGGAGATTCGTGGACAACCGGTCCGGGATATGGACGAACTCGAGGCGGTCATCAAGCAGGAAAAGATCAAGATCGGTATCCTGACCGTACCTGCGGCGACAGCCCAGAGTGTGGCCGACCGCATGGTCGAGGCGGGCATCGTCGGCATCTTCAATTTCGCGCCAACCGACCTGAAGGTTCCGCCCACCGTCGTGGTGCGCAACGAGCGATTAGCGGTGGGCATCATGTCACTCAGCTTCAAGGTCAAGTGCATCCTGCAGAGCCGTGAAGCGGAGGTGACCGGCGAATAGTCGCCACGTCGCATTATTCTGCGACCAGGTCTGAATCGGGCCCGGTGGTTGAAAACCGCCGGGCCCTTGTCGTGAATCTGCCGGTGGTTTCAGAATAAAAGATGCTCGGCCAGGATACGCAGACCCACCAGAATCAAGATGATGCCGCCGTAGATTTCCATGCGGGATCCGAGGCGAACACCCAGTCGCTGGCCCAGGCGCAATCCTGCGATGGACATGGCGGCGGTCACCAGTCCGATGATCACTGCCGGCTGCCAGATGTCGATCTGCAGCATGGCCAGGCTGAATCCCACGGCCAGGGCGTCGATGCTCGTGGCAATCGAGAGCAGGATCAGGGACCAGCCCTTGGACGGATCGGTCCGACGAGTGGTGGAATCAGGATGCATCCCCGCCCGGATCATCCGGATGCCGATGAAGGCCAGCAGGCTGAAGGCGATCCAGTGGTCGACGGCGGCGATCCGATCGGCGATGAATGATCCGACGAACCAGCCGACGATTGGCATCAGGAACTGGAAGAGACCGAAATGGAAGCTCAGACGGAAGGTGGCGCGGCGACCGGGGGAACGGCCGCTGGCCCCGGCTCCCACGGACACTGCGCAGGCGTCCATGGCCAGACCGATTGCCATCAGGATCGAGTCCAGGATAGTCACCGTGAAGCTCCCGTCGACCGCCGGGCTACCCGATGGTCAGCAAGATGATACCGCCGACCGTCAGGACCATACCCAGTACCGTCTTGAATGTGAGAGTCTCGCCGCCTAGGAGCACACCCAGCAGGGCTCCGAACAGCGGCGACGTGAAGGCGATGGGCATGACCCGGGACAGGGGGGCTCCCTTGAGGGCCGTATAGAAGCACAGCATTCCCACCGAACCGGCCACGACGCCGCCTCCTACGACCAGATAGACCAGGGCCCGCGGGCCGGCCTGGCTGACGGCCCGCCACTGGGGTGCACTGACCAGGCCCAGGATGATGAACGCCACGAAGGTCCGGATCGTGATGCCCAATTGGGGCGGGAGGTTGCCCAGGTGTAGGCCGCGCTTCTCGAAGTATCCGCCAACGCCCCAGGCGATTGCCGTCAGTAAGGCGAAGAGTTCAGGTTTCACGGTGGTGAGCGCTCCAGCTTGGCGTGTCGGGTCACCAGCGAATCAGGTTGGCACCCCAGGTGAATCCCGAACCGAAGGCCACGGTGATCACGAGATCGTCGCGCTTCAGGCGGCCTTCCCGTTCGGCCTCGGCCAGGGCAATGGGGATGGTCGCAGCCGTGGTGTTGCCGTACTTGGCGATGTTGGAGAAAACCTTCTCGTCGGGAACGCCCATGCGTTGGGCCACCGCGTCGGTGATGCGCTGGTTGGCCTGGTGGGGAACCAGCAGATCGATGTCCTCGATGCTGACGCCGCCTTTATCCAGCACCTCCTTGATGGACTCGCAAAACCGCCGCGTAGCGTGCTTGAAGACCATCTGACCGTTCATGCGGGGATAATGGCGGTAGTCCTCGATCATTTCAGGAGTGAACCTACCGACCAGGTTGGCTACCGGTGCTTCACACCACAACTCCCGGGCGAAACGCCCCTGGCTGTGCATCACCGAGGCAATGATACCCCGGTCCTCATCCGTGGCCTGGACCACGGCAGCCCCGGCACCATCGCCGAACAGCACCGCGATGTCTCGGCCGCGATCGGTCAAGTCCAGGGCCGTGGATTGGATCTCGCCGCCGATGACGAGCACGGTGCGAGCGATGCCGGCGCGTATGAAACCGTCGGCAGCAGCCAGACCGTACACGAAACCGGTACACTGGTTGCGAATGTCCATGGCCCCGGCCGTGTTCAATCCCAACAAATCCTCGATGAGTACGCCGTTGCCAGGAAAGTTGAAGTCCGGATTCAAGGTGCCGTAAATCACTTGGTCGATCTGCCCTGCCTCGATGTTCGCCGCTTCAATGGCCATACGTGCGGCCCGGGCACCCATCTCGGCTCCAGTGATCTCGGTCTGACCGTTTTCGTCGACACGCAGCCAGCGGCGTTCCTTGATCCCACTGCGCTCGGTGATCCACTCGTCCGAGGTGTCCATCCACTGGGTCAGGTCGGCGTTGGTTACGACCCGTTCCGGTACGAAATAACCGGTGCCGATGATCGCCGCGCGGGGCATGTGATCTCCTTGCTTCGACAGCATTGCGCACTTGATCAGCGGTGAACAGGGATGGCCCCCGGTATCGCTTTGCGATTCTGCTGAATGAACTTCTGGGCCTCGTCACGAGACGCGAAATAGCCGATCCAAACCCTGAACACCATCTTTCCGGCCGAGTTATTGCCGGCGCGCACTCGGGCGTCCCAGCCCTTTGCCAGCAGGCGAGCCGCTTCTTCGTCGGCGTTTTCGGCGTCGCCGAAGGCTCCCACCTGTACGGCGTAACTGCCATCGCTGCTCGGCACGACCGGCTCCGGCGGCGGCGCGGCAGGCTTGTTCGTTTGCCGGCTCTGGGCAGCAGGAGTGGCTTGTTTCCCGGGCGGTGCGGGTTCATCCTGCTTGGCCGTGGCTCCTTCGGGCTGTTCCGGCTTGATGTCCCGGGCAGCCTGTTCTATGTCCACGTCTCCGGATCGCTGGCTGCCTCCGGCGGTGGTTACGCCGTTGGTATCGGCAACGCTGGGCGCGGTGACCACGGTCTGGGATTCGCCGATACCGGTGGGAACGGACCCGCCGCGAGGCCAGAACAGCAATGCCGCTCCGACGAGAACCACCAACAGTGCCGCCAGCATGATACGCGGAGTGCCGGGGCGATTTCGCCGGGCAGCGGCCCGCTTACGGCGACTGGTGCCGTCTTTCAGCAACCCGTCCGAACCTGATTTGTCTTTTCTACTGGTCATGTTACCTGCTGCTCGCATCTGCCGGTTTACTATCCGGTAGAGCGCGGCTGAAAATGAGAGTCGCCACCAGGGATGCAGCGAACCCTGGAATCATCTCGTAAAGTAGGCCGTTGAGGAAGGGAATATTGTACCAAACCACTACGACCGAGGTTCCGGTGACCAGTCCCGCCAGGACGCCGGCCCGGCTGGTTCCGGTCCAATGCAGCGAAAGCAGGAGCGGTGGGCCGAACGCGGAGCCGAGGCCGGCCCAGGCATACAGGACCATGTTGTAGACGAAATCGTCGGCCCGCCAGGCCAGCAGGAATCCGACGACACCCACCGCCAGGGTCGCGCTGCGGCCCAGGCCGATCAAAGTGCGCTGAGACGCGTGGGGATTGATGAGTTTGCGGTAGATGTCCTCACTGATGGCACTGGCGGTGGCCAGCAACTGGCTGTCGGCGGTGGACATCATGGCTGCAATGGCGCCGCAAATCATCAAAACCGCCAACCATTCCGGCATGAAGGTCCGGGCCATCAGCGGCATCAACTGTTCTTGATCGGCGATCAACTGACCTTCACCCATGGCCTCGGGGCCGAACCAGCCCAGTCCGGTCAGACCAATGCCGATTGCGCCGAAGAAAGCGATCAGCGCCCAGCTAATGGCGATGACCCGCCCTTTGCGCACGACGTCAGGCGAGCTGATGGCCATGAACCGCAGCACCAGATGAGGTTGTCCCATGTAGCCCAGGCCGATGCCGAGACTCCCAAGCACGCCACTGACTGCAAGCCAGCCCGAGGCACCGGGCGCCAGGTCGAGATATGTGCCACCGAACCCGCCCAGCTTGGCTTGCAAGGCGCCGACTCCACCCAATTCGCCCAGCACCGCCAGGGGCAGTATCGCCAGGGTCAGCAACATGATGATCCCCTGGATCAGATCCGTCCACGACACGGCCAGGAGTCCGCCGGCCGCGGTGTAGAACAGAACCAGGACCGCACCGATCAACATGCCCTGTACCTGGGTCGTGCCGAGATAGAAGTTCAACACCTTGCCCGCGGCCAGAAACTGGGCCGCCACGTAGAAAGTGAAGAAGAACAGGATGATCGCCGTCGCCACCACGCGCAGGGTGTGTCGATGATCTCGGTGCCGGGCCTCGAAGTAGTCGGCCAGAGTCAGGGCGCCATAGCGTTCGGTTTCCTCACGCAAGCGACGGGCTACCATGAACCAGGAGAACGCGATCCCCGAACAGCAACCCACTCCCACCCAGATCGCTCCCAGCCCCGTGGCGAAAGCCAGGCCCGGCAAGCCGATGAGCAACCATGCCGACTCGCCGCTGGCACGTTCGCTGAAGGCGGCCACCCAGGGGCCCAGCTTGCGGTTCGCCAGCAGGTAGTCTTCCAGGGTGCGATTGCGGCGCGCGGCCATCAGACCCACACCCAGGATGATGACGCTGTAGATGACGAGTCCGATGACTAGGGGGTTCACGTCGACACTCCGGATTCCGGCGTTCAGGGCCGATTCTGCTGCTGCTCGCTAGGCTTACGGCCATCATACGAGGAGCTTGCGGACCGTACAACCGAATCGTTAGAGGTTGGCAAGGTTATAGTACCCGGCTATTCTGTCGGCAAACAGAATCCGTGTCCGCAATGAGTCTCATGAAGGAGAATCGGATGCCAACTTGGTTCGTCGAAATGCATCCGGTCAAGCAGGCGCTGCTGGCTACCTGTTTCACCTGGGGTGTCACCGCCCTGGGAGCCTCGGTCGTCTTCGTCTTCCGCGAAGTCAACCGCAAGCTCCTGGACGCGATGCTGGGATTCGCAGCCGGCATCATGATTGCCGCCAGCTTCTGGTCGCTGCTGGCACCGGCCATCGCCATGGCCGAGGAGGCCGGCCAACATCCGTGGATACCGGCAGTTATCGGGTTTCTGGCCGGAGGGGCGTTCCTCTGGTCGGTCGACAAGATCCTGCCGCATCTGCATCTGGGTTTTCCCATCGAGGAAGCCGAGGGCATCAAGACCAGCTGGCACCGCAGCGTGTTGCTGGTGCTGGCGATCACCCTGCACAACATTCCCGAGGGTCTGGCTGTGGGAGTAGCGTTCGGTGCCGTGGCAGCGGGGATTCCGTCTGCGACCCTGGGGGCGGCCGTCGCCCTGGCCTTGGGCATCGGCATCCAGAATTTTCCAGAGGGCCTGGCCGTGGCCGCGCCCCTGCGGCGTGAAGGTTGGTCCCGACGCAAGGCCTTTGCCTACGGCCAGGCGTCCGGCGCGGTGGAACCCATCGCCGGTGTCATCGGGGCCGCCAGCGTTATCTACATGAGACCGATTCTGCCCTACGCCCTGGCTTTTGCCGCCGGTGCCATGATCTACGTCGTGGTCGAGGAGCTGATCCCCGAGTCCCAGCTCGAGAAGAATACGGACACCGCGACGGTGGGTGCCATGCTGGGCTTCGCGGTGATGATGGCCTTGGACGTGGCCCTGGGCTGATCCGTGGGCCGGACACGAGGCTCTCTACTGGGGCGCCTCGACTCCCGGATAGGTCGTCATCGAGTAGGGGATGTGCCCCGCGTCGGCGAAGCAGATCAACTTGCGCGAGCCGTCGGCCTTGATCTGGATGATCGTCACGCTGCAGTTGGCGATGCTCATGCCCAGCCACGCTTCGGATTCAACCTCCAGCGCCTGACAAACCAGCCAGCGAATCACGTTGCCGTGGCAGACGATGATGTCGTGGGCGTCCGCCGTGGTGGCGGGTTCGAACAGGCGATTACGCGCCGCTACCAGCTGAGCCAGGCACTCTTCGGCCTCACCGGGCTCCAGGCGTGCCATGATGTCCGTCCGCCGTGTCGGCGGCGTGCATTCCCGGATATCTCGCCGCAATTCGACTTCCAGTTCAGGTAGAGCCTCTGCCAGGATCTCGGCGGTTTGCCGGGCCCGGGTCATGGTGCTCGCCTGCAGGGAGGTGTATGAAATCGGCAGGCCGTCCAATCGCTCGGCTACCAGCCTGGCCTGCTGGCGACCCAGGCTCACCAGGGCCTTGCCCACATCCGGATCTTCATCGTTGTCGTAGTCGTAGTCGCCATGGCGGATCAGATAAAGGGTCCGCAACGGTTGGTCCGAGTCCGGTAGAACGCTGAATGCAGGCACAGCGGAACCGCTCAGGACGACAATTGAGAGCAACAGATATAGGCGACGCATTCCATGTCTCCGCAGGTTTGGGGTGGAGGTCTATTGTACCTCTCAGGGCGGGGCGGGTCACTGAATTCTGTCCCTTGACGAGAGTGCCGCGGCAGGCTAGTATTGTGCATATGCACATAATGTCCCGGAGGAAGCATGCCTCGACCTCGCAAACAACGCTACTGTCGCCGTTACCGTGCCGATCGGGTTTACAAACCGCAAGGGATTCCCCTGCGGGATATCGAGACCACGAGTCTCTCCCTTGACGAGTTCGAAGCTTTGCGCCTCTGCGATGGTGAGGGCATGGATCAGACGGCGGCTGGAGAGAGCATGGGAGTCTCGAGAGGAACCGTGCAGCGACTGCTGAAGCGAGCTCGACAGGCGCTGGTCCGGGGCATCCTCCAGCACCACGCAATCGTTCTGAATCTCACCGAACAGGAGGATGGAAATGCTTGTCTGTATCCCGACACTTGAGGACAATGGTCCCACAGCTCCGGTATGTGGTCACTTCGGTTCGGCCCCCTTCTTCACCCTGTTCGATCCGGACCGCGGTGAACTCAAGGTTGTCGACAACAGCAACTCCCATCATGCCCACGGTACCTGTCATCCATTGGCGCAGCTGGGTGGCTACGGGGTCACGGCCATTGTCACCGGCGGCATCGGTCGGCGGGCGCTCGATACGTTGGCTCGTGCGGACATCAAGGTCTATCAGTCAGTGGGTAGCACTGTGCAGGATGTCATCGACGCGCTGGGCTCAGGCGGTCTGGCGGAGCTGGATGCCGCCCATGCCTGCGGCGGTCACAGCCACGGCTCTGGACACGGCCACGGAACCTGCCAACTCTGAACATCGTCTGGTTAACCGGGACGAGTGGAGACTCGATGTTGCTACTGGTCAACAGTACGAAGCTGATGGATCTGGAAACGCCGGCGCCCAAGCGCCCGGCCACTACGGATCCTGATTTTAGCACCACCGCCGGCCGCTTGATCAAGGGACTGCGGAAGCTGAACTCAACGCAGCTGATGGAGTTGATGTCACTGAGCGAGAAGCTGGCCGGATCGACCCGGGCGGATTTGACCCGGTGGGGGCGAACCGGCCAGGCGCAGCGTCCGGCGATCCTGGCGTTCACGGGCCTGGTTTATCAGCACCTGGACGCCCGGTCGTTCACAGCCGCGGAACTGCGATTTGCCCAGGCTCGTCTGCGGATCCTGTCGGGACTGTACGGTCTCTTGCGACCTCTCGATCTGGTGGAAGCCTATCGATTGGAGATGGGCTGCAGATTCGACCCCAAGGGTGGCGGAACGCTGGTCGGTTTCTGGCAGGAAACGCTCACCGGAGCGTTGAACGCGGAGTTGAAGGAAGGGGAGGCGATCGTCAGCGTGGCTGCCCAGGAGTACCTCAAGGCCCTGGATCCCAAGAAACTGCGCGGCCCGGTCATAGAACCGGTGTTCAAGGAGCAGCACGCCGACGGCACCCTCAAGAATGCACCGGTGTACGCCAAGCAGGCTCGCGGCGCTCTGCTGCGATTTGCCATCCGAAGCAAGGCCAAACGGCCTCGCGATCTGCTGGGTTTCGGAGAGCTGGAATGGGAGGCAACCTGCGAACCGCCGTCTGCTGGCAAGTGGCTATTCACCCGCCCGGTGCGGCGCTGACCTCCGAATCCGGTCTGGTCCATCTACAGAAGCCGGCCGGGAGATCGCTCCCGGCCGACTTTCCTCCAAGGGATGAACCGCGTGCTACTTGAGCAGGACCATGCGCCGAGTGCCGCTGGTCTCAGGTGTGTCCAGGCGATAGAAATAGACTCCGGTGGCCACCTGGCGGCCCCTGCCATCGGTTCCATTCCAGGTCACCGAATGGGAACCCGATTCCAGTGCCTGCTCATCCATCAGGACCCGGACCAGTCGACCGGAGAGATCGAAAACCCGCAAGCTGGCCTGGGTCGGCTTCGACAGGATGAAACTGATGCTGGTGGTCGGGTTGAACGGATTCGGATGGTTCTGACCGAGCGTCGCGACCAATACCGCCGGCAAGGCGTCGTCAGCAGCGGAAACCGCGTCGGCGTAGCTCAGAACCACGAAATCATCCACGGCCGCTTCGACCACCGAGCCGTCTCCCTCATCGGAGGCGATGAAGCGGAATCGCATCTGATCCGTCAGATCGAGCAGAGCCGACAGCTCGACATCCACTTCCTGCCAGCTGCGCAGACTGTTCGAGGTCGACTCGACGTTCACCCAGGTCTGGCCGTCATCATTGCTGACATCCACCTGCCACAGATCCTGGCCCGGTGAACCGCCCGTGTTGTTGGTGTACCAGCGATGGTACCGCAGCCCGGCGTGCTGGTGGGCAGACAGGTCGAAGAGAGGGCTCAGCAAGGTGGTCCTGCCGCCGTCGACGTCGTTCTCACCCTGGCCCGACCCTGCAGGTGCATTGCCCGTAACCCAGCACAGGACGCCCGGGTCGGCAGTGTGGTCATCTTCGGGTTGGACCGGACCGCTCTCGTAACTGGTGCCGTTGGGGTTGACCCGTTCCCAGATGCCGGTGGTGGCGTCGTCGCCGGCCGCACCCACGGTCCAGCCCTGGTCGCTCTCGAAGTCGTGGACCAGCATGGGCGTGATCTCGCCGACAAAGAAGCGGTGGACCTGGTCCGGTGCGCTGTTCGGGTGCAGGGCCTGGTCACCATCCACGTTGGCGGCGGTCAGGTAGTAGTCGACGAAGGTGCCGCTGGACTGGCCGGGGAGGTAGGCTTCGTAGCGACCCGGTGTGCCCGTCTCGGCGAGGGGCATTTCGGCGAAGGACCCGCCTGTGGAATAGTGAACCAGCAACGATTCGAAGGCCAGGTCGGCAACCGAAGCAACGTCGGCAACGACGTGATAGGGGCCCGAGTCGGTGGTGTTGGTCAATGGCTCATGGGCGATGGAGATCCGGAACGGACGGGCCATCGTGGCCACGAGAGCCACCGCCAGCTGGGTCGATTGCCGGGCCATGGTCGAGGAATTGTAGCTGACACCCACGATATCATCGGCGCTGTGGATGTAGGGGCTGTAGTCGCCGGTGTCCTCGAAGAAGAGGATGGCGTCATAGCCGTGGGCCCAGAACGAGGCGTGGTCACTGCTGGCACCGAAAGGCAGGGCGCCGTCGACGACCGGCAGGCCGGAAACGTACAAGTCGCTCATGGTGCCGACCAGGTCGCGCATCCACTGGGAACTGCCGTTGTCGATGATGTCCAGGTCGCGGGTGTCACCGGGTGCCACATAGCCGATCATGTCGACCGCGATGGCGCCAACGATCTCTTCGCCGGCACTGGCGGCCGCAGCGGCAAAGGCCTCACTGCCAATCAGACCCTGCTCCTCGGCGCCGAAGGCCACGAATTTCACGGTGTACTCGAACTGCTTCGTGTTCATCAGGCGCGCGCACTCGATGACACAGGCGGTGCCGGAGGCGTCATCGTCGGCCCCGGGGCAGAAGTTGTGGTTGGAGGTCGTCGAATCGTAATGCCCGCCGATGACCACGACTTTCTCGGGGTGGCTGGCTCCGGGAATCACCGCCACAACATTGTCTTTGTACTGACTGCTGAAGCTCTGGGTATAGACGCTGTCGATGCCGAAGGAGCGAAATTTGCTTTCGATCCAGTCGGCAGCCGCTTGGCAACTGTCGTGGGTCGCGTAGCGGGTCTGGAATGCCTGCAGCCGCTGGACATAGTTGTCGACCGCCATGAAACCGACTCCGGCGACCAGCTCGGCAACCACCGGATCGGCGACGTCCTTGGCCGCCTGTTCGGTGCTGTAGTCGGGCTTCCGGGTCGGAGCAATCCGAATCGGTCGCATGAAGACCTTGGCGATGTCCAGACCGGTATCCGATACGAGCTGGGCCTCGGCAGCCGTAGCTGCGATGACCGCGTCGCGGCCGTCACTGCGCAGGATTCGCGTGGCCGTCGCATCCAACCAGGTGGCCTGGTCGGGCACCCGGAACGAAACCGTGTAATAGGTGCTGGCCTCGGAGATCTCATCGAGGATCACCGCTTGCAAGCCGCTGCCGGTCATGCGCGCCACCTGATCCGAGCTGGCGTTGACCAGGAGGTAGCGGCCCAGATCTCGGACTACCATGACATCGTCCGCCAACAGCATCGCTGCAGTTCCGCTGGCGGGTTGTTCAACGGAGACGAGCATTCGGTCGCTGGCGGCCAGAGCCTGGCCGGACAACAGGACGATCAGAATCCCGAAAAGTGCGCGTTTCATGGCAGCCTCTCAAGAGTTGGGTTTTTGGTCGACAGTCCTCTAATTTTAACACATTGGCCGTTGCGAGTGAGGCGGAAACCGTTCTTCTATTACAGGTTTATGCACCGGAAGGCTTGAAAAACGCTCCTGGAAATGATCCTGTGTATGATTCTGGATTCTTTTTGTTCGATGGTCTCCAGGTAGAATGACACCAGCGGAGGAAGAGCATGGCTCGCTACCAGTTGATGACGATCCCCGGCGACGGGATCGGCACCGAGGTGATGCTGGCGGCACAGCGGGTGCTGGAGCAGGTTTCGGTATTGGATGGCGCCCTTGAGTTCGACTTTCGCCAGCTGGACTGGAGCTGTGCCTGGTACCTGGAACACGGTGTGATGATGCCACCTGACGGGTTGTCCCGGCTGGCGGACGCCGACGCCATCCTGCTTGGCGCCGTGGGTTATCCCGGAGTTCCCGACCACGTCTCGCTGCGGGAGTTGCTGCTGCCGATCCGGCAGGGGTTCGATCAGTACGTAAATCTGCGGCCGGTGCGTCTGCTGCCCGGGCTCGATTCCCCGTTGCGCCTGGCAGACGGACAGAACATCGACTTCGTGGTCCTACGCGAGAATACCGAGGGCGAGTACTGTGGCGAGGGACAGTTGATTGACCGGGGGACGCCTGATGAGACCGCCTTGCAAGTGGCCCGCTTCACACGCCGGGGCACCGAGAGGGTCATCCGCTACGCCTGCGAACTGGCCCGCTCTACCGGAGCCGGCAGGTTGGCCAGCGCGACCAAGTCCAACGCCTTGAACCATTCGATGGTGTTCTGGGATCGCATCGTGGACGAGGTGGCCGCCGACTACGCGGACATCGAAGTCGAGAGTATTCACGTCGACGCCATGGCCGGACTGTTCCTGCTGGATCCCGGCCGTTTCGAGGTGGTCGTGGCCAGCAATCTGTTCGGAGACATCCTGACGGATCTGGGGTCGGCCATGCTGGGCAGTATCGGCATCTCACCTTCGGCGAACATCAATCCTGAGGGGCGATACCCCGGCATGTTCGAGCCGGTGCACGGTTCAGCGCCCGATCTGGCAGGCAGGGGGCTGGCCAATCCGGTGGGTATGATCTGGTCAGTGGCGCTGATGCTGGAGCATTTGGCGTTGTTGCCTGCGGCCGAACTGGTGATGGCGGCCATGACGTCGGTGCTCGCTGAGCGCCGTGTTCGTACCCGGGACCTGGGCGGCACCAGCACCACCGCCGAATTCGTCGACGCCGTGCTGGCGGCCATGCTCGCTGCTGGGGGCTGATTCGCCCTGGCCGAGGTCACTGATCTCCCGCCAGTTCCTCCAGCTCCTGCCAGCGGGCGTAGACCGTTTCGAGTTCGTCTTCCACCCGGTCCAGGGATTCCCGCAGCAGGGCTACCTTGTCGCCGGCCTCGCGGTAAAGATTCGGATCCGCCAGCTGATCGTGCAGGGAGGTTTGCTCGGATTCGAGGGTCTCGATTTTCTGAGGCAGGGCCTCGAGTTCCTTCTGCTCCTTGTAGCTGAGCTTGCGGATCGCTGCGGCCCGGGGGCGCGAACGGGGTGCCTTGATGGTGACCGCCTGCTCTGTGGCGGCGGACTGCTGGCGGCGCCAATCGTCGTAGCCGCCGACGTACTCCTTGACCCGACCGTCACCGTCGAAGGCGATGGTGCTGGTGACCACCCGATTCAGGAATGCCCGATCGTGACTGACCAGAAAAAGGGTACCGCTGAATTCCCCCAGGAGCTCTTCGAGCAGGTCCAGGGTCTCGAGGTCCAGGTCATTGGTGGGTTCGTCCAGAACCAGGAGGTTGGTCTCCCGGGCGAAGAGCCGGGCCAGCAGCAGCCGATTGCGCTCGCCTCCGGAAAGCACTCGCACCGGAGTTCTGGCCCGCTCGGGGCTGAAGAGAAAGTTCTGCAGGTAAGTCACAATGTGCTGGGCGCGGCCGCCGACGATGATCGTGTCCTGGTCTCCGACCAGATTCTGCTGCACCGAACGATCAAGGTCCAGCTGCTCCCGCAGTTGATCGAAGTACAGGGGCCGTAGGTTGGCGCCCAATTCCACCGTGCCGCCGCTGGGAGTCAGGTCGCCCAACAACAACTTGATGAGTGTCGTCTTGCCTGCGCCGTTGGGCCCGATGACGCCGATACGATCGCCCCTCAGCACGGTGGTCGAAAAATCGCTGATGATGGTTTCGGAATCGTAGGCAAACTGTAGGTTCCGGACGTTGGCGACCAGTTTGCCGCTCCTGGCCGCTTCCTGCAAGCCGAGTCGTGCCGTACCCAAGCGTTCCCGGCGCTGGCGCCGCTCCTCACGCATCTGTTGCAGCGCTCGCACCCGGCCTTCGTTTCGGGTCCGGCGGGCCCGGATACCCTTGCGGATCCAGATCTCTTCCTCGGCCAGCTTCTTGTCGAATCGCTGGCGTTCCTTCTGCTCGCTCTGCAACAGTTCGTCCCGCCGGCGCAGGAATGTGTCGTAGTCGCAGGCGAAATCGTAGAGACGACCCCGGTCTATCTCGACGATACGGGTCGCCAGGGCTCGCAGCAGGGTGCGATCGTGGGTGACGAAAACGAGCGTGGGGACCTCCCGGCGGAGGAAATCCTCGAGCCAGACAATCGAATCGATGTCCAGGTGATTGGTCGGTTCGTCGAGCAGAAGGATGTCCGGCTCGGTGACCAGGGTGCGGGCCAGCAGCACTCGCCGCAGGAGACCGCCCGAGAGGCTGGTCATCTGCGATTCGGGTTCGAGCTTGAGCCGGGACAGTACCTGCTTCACCCGCTGCTCGATGATCCAGGCTTCCGCGTCACCCAGGCCGGCGGCGACGACCTCGAATACCGAACCGGTCAGATCCCGGGGTACTTCCTGCTGCAGGCGGGCAACGACCAGACCCTGCCGTCGATCGATGATTCCGTCGTCGGGTTGGATGTCCCCGGCAATCAGGCTCAGCAGGGTCGATTTGCCGGTGCCATTGCGGCCGAGCAGACAGATGCGCTCACCCTTGTCTACCTGGAGGTTGATATCCTCGAACAACGGAGGGCCGCCGAAGGCGAGTTTGATATTGCGCAGGCTCAGCAGCGACATTCCCGGGACCTTTTCATCAGGAGAATCGGTTGTCATCCCACTCGGCAGCCCTCAAGATAGCGCCTGCAGCCAGGAAGTCGACGCCGGAAGCTGGAACCGGACGGCAGGTCGTCCGTATTCATGCAACCCTCTTCCCCCAGTTCCAGGAGCGGATCCATGCGCCTGTCGGCCCGAGGCCCCCTTGATGTAGTTCAGTATCTGCTGGCGATCGCGATGTTGCTGCTCGCGGCTGCACCGGTTTGCGGCCAATCCGTGATCGAGAATCCCACCGATCCGCCAACCCGCGATCGTATCGAGTTGCGCGAGTCCTGGCGGGTAGGAGCTGACGATGAGGATGTCCTGCTGGGTCAGGTGGGAGTCGTGGCAGCCGATCGGCAGGGTCGGCTCTACGCTCTGGACAGCCAGCTCGCCCAGCTGCAAGTCTTCGATCCTCAGGGAGTGCATCTGGAGACCCTGAGCCGCGAAGGAGATGGACCGGGAGAGGTGCGCCAGCCCATCGACGTGTGCCTGCCCGGAGACGGTACCGTGGCGATTCTGCAGCCTTTCCCCGCCAAGGTGACCTATTTGGACCTGGTATCCGGCAACCCGGTCGGGTCGTTTCAGTTGGGCTCGTCCGATCCCATGAGCGGTGGTATGGGCTTCATGCGAGCCATGGCCGAACGCGGCGGTACGTTGCTCGTTGCGGCCATGGGCATGTCGTTCGATCTGGCCGAAGAAACCATTTCCGAGCAGCGATACCTGGCGATCGTCGATCGCCAGGGCAATGAGTTGCGCCGGGTGAACGAGGTGTCGCTGGATCGCAAGATGACCGCCTACACCGTCGACGAGGTAGCGGAGTACCTGCCCCACCGGCGCAGTCATTTCGCCGTGGGACCCGACGGCCGCATTTACACCGCCACCAGTTGCGAGCACTACGAGATCACGGTCCAGGATTCAGAGGGCAACGTCGAGCGCATCATCAGGCGGGACCACGACCCCCGACCCCGCACCGACGAGGAACTGGCCGAACGGCGTGACAGCGGCACCATGAACTTCGGAGGCCAGGAACCGCGGGTATCCCACAAGTTGCTGGACACGAACCATCCAATCGCGGGTCTGGTGGTGCTGGAGAACGGCTCCCTCTGGGTACTCAACAGCCACTCGGACGATCGCTGGGACGACGATGGCATCATGGTCTACGACGTCTACGATGCTCTGGGCAAGCTGCAGCGGGAGGTGGAGGTCGTAGTGCCCGAGGGGGGGCAGAACAATCGCCTGACGCTGCTGGACTCGGGCCGATTCATGATGATCAAGGGGCTCGACTCGTTGAGCGTTTCGGTGAGTGTGAGTTCCGGGGGCGATGACGACGAACCGAACCAGGATCTGGACGGTACCACGACAACCGAGGAGTTGCTGGAACTGGTCTACTTCGAACCGACCGAATAGACTTTCTCGCCGGCGGCCGGAGACAGGGCGTTTGGCAGAAGCCGTTGGCGATCCTATTCTTGGAGGTAAGATGGGCAAGGGCAAGTACAAGGGACGCCGCGCCGCGGCTTTTATCTTCGATCTGGACGGAACGCTGGTCGACTCGGGTCTGGATATCGCCCTGGCTGCCAACTTCACCCGTATCCATTTCGGTCTTCCGGAGCTTCCGGTGGACCTGGTGCGAAGCTACGTGGGTGATGGCGTGGCCAGGTTGCTCGAACGGACCCTGGGGCACGACGTGAACAGCGGCCTGACCGGTGCCGCCGGCCTGCCGGTGGTCGAGGATCGTCTGGCCGAGGGGATGGCGGTTTTTGCCGACCACTACGGCCGCCACCTGCTGGACAACACGCGACTCTATCCGGGCGTCCTGGACGTACTGCTGCGTTTTCGGCGGTTCCCCTTGCACGTGGCGACCAACAAGCCCCGGGTGTTCACCGATGCCATTCTGGCCGGTGTGCATCTGGATGGTGCCTTCCGGAAGATCGTCGGCGGCGATGAGGCCCCGGCCAGGAAGCCCGATCCGGCCCATTTGCAGGCCTGCCTGTCGGGGCTGGACGTTTCGCCTTCAGAAGTGGTCGTCGTCGGTGATAGCCCCAACGATATTCTTGCCGCCCGGGCCCTGGGAGCGGTGTCGGTGGGCTGCACCTTCGGGCTCGTCGTACCGGGGCTGGTCCGGTCGGCACAACCGGATCTGATCATTGACCACATCACTGAGCTCGTCGAATTGTTTCCCTCCCGCGGAGACTGAGCAAGGAGTTCTCATGAGCGAACGCATCCCGCCGTTTCACCCCTGGTCGCTGAACAGGCTTCTGCAGCGGGTGGCCCACGAATGGGAGACCCGACGGGAGATTTTCGGGTTCCCGGGCCGCCGCTTCTTCAAGCGGAATCCCTCCGTAGATCTGGGCATCACCATCGGTGACCGGACCGTGGCCACGCCTCTCGGACCTGCCGCAGGACCGCATACCCAACTGGCCCAGAACATCGTCCTGGGCTGGCTGGCCGGGGCCCGCTCTTTCGAGCTGAAGACTGTGCAGATCCTGGACGAGTTGCACATCGATCGTCCTTGCATCGATATGGAGAACGTGGGCTACAACATCGAGTGGAGCCAGGAGCTGACGCTGGACCAGTCGCTGCAAGAGTATGCCAAGGCCTGGCTGCTGCTGGAAGTGCTGCGTCGCTGGGAGCCGCTCCGGGAGGTCCTGGGCGATCCCGGTGACCATCTCTTCGAGTTGTCTGTGGGCTACGATCTCGCGGGCATCCGGTCGGAGAAAATGAGAGAGTTCATCGACGGCTTACGGCGGGCCGAGCCGATCATCGACGGCCTGCGCGAGGAGATCGACGGACCGTTCGCCCACCTGCGGGATGTGCCGGTTTCGGGCGAGATCATCAGCACCGCAACGCTGAGTACCTTCCACGGATGTCCACCCGACGAGGTGGAGGAGATCATCCAGCATCTGATGTCTGCCCACGGTCTGGACGTGACGGTGAAGTTGAATCCGACCCTGCTGGGGTTCGACACGGTCGCTGCCGTCATCAACGATCGATTGGGGTACCGAGACGTGGAACTCGTCCCCGATGCCTTCGCCGAGGACATGAAGTTCGAGCGGGCCATCGAGATGATCGGTCGACTGCAGGAGTTCGCCGTTCGCCAGGGTCGTGAGTTCGGTATCAAGCTGACCAATACGCTGGTTGTCGCCAACAAGCGTGGCCTGATGCCCGGCGACAGGATGTATCTGAGCGGTCCGCCGCTGCATGTGCTGGCCGTCACTCTGCTGGATCGATTGCACGGTGCGCTGCCCGGCGTACTGCGCCTGGGGGTGGCGAGCGGTCCCGTACCGGTGGCGTTCAGCGCGGGCATCGACAAGGACAACTTGGCCGATACGGTGGCACTGGGGCTGGCGCCGGTGACCATCTGCAGTGACCTGCTCAAGCCCGGCGGTTACGGGCGGATGGCCCAGGGCCTGCGCAAGCTGACCCGCGCCATGGCCGATGCCGGTTGCACCGATCTGTCCGAGTGGCGTGCCGCCGCTGATGCAGCCGCGAAGGCCGCGGGTCGGCGGAATGCCGTTGCCGCCCTCGCCCACCGCCTGGCCGCTCCCTGCGGCAGTGATCGCTACTCGTTGGCTGCCACGGACAAGGGATTGCGGGAGGTGGACCACGAACTGGAAATGTTTGATTGTGTGGCCTGCGGCAACTGCGTGACGGTCTGTCCCAACAACGCCTTTTTCACGGCGCCCACCCGCGGCGAAGACCTGCAGGCCCGTTCCCAGTACTTCGTACTGGCCGAGATCTGTAACGAGTGCGGTAACTGCACGACGTTCTGTCCCGAGGAAGGCTCGCCCCATCTGATCAAACCACGCCTCTACCTGGACCGTACAGCCTGGCAGGCGAACGATCGAGAAGGCTACTTGATCGCGAAGACATCTTCCGGAGCAGTGGAGATGGTCGCGGGACCCGGTGGCGCCGAGGACGAGGAAACGGCCCGGCGACTCGCAGAGTTGCTCGGAGATGGAAAAGGTGCTCCGTTCAATCGTTGAGGTGTAGGAGCAGAGCCTCCAGTTCCCGACGGGCTCCCGCCTTGGTGTATGGGTCGTCCGGATGCGGTTCGCCGGTGTCGCCCTCGAAGTGCGGGCGTTCCTGGAACTCCCGACCCCAGCGCACATCCGCCTGCTGTACCAGCTGGCGCAACGAAGCGTCTGTTGCCAGTGCTTTCCTGACGAACTCGCCCAGGGCCGCGGAGGGGTCGTCGAGATTCCGGGCCAGCAAGACAGGATCAGACTGCAGACGAGCCAGGATCGTGCGGCGTAGCGAGCCGTCGGCGTCGCGTAGTCCTGCCTCGAGCAGGAACTCTATCTCCGCCAGTACCTGCTGATTGCGGGCGACGGGCGAGGCCCCCTTCAGGTTTCCCGCGGCCGCTTGACCGAGGGCCCCAGCCAGGTCGGTTTTGCGGTCTCGGCGCGCCTCCTGCTCCACTTCCCGTTGCCAGGCTTTCTTTTCGTCATCTTTCTTCATGGGGCCAGTATACACACCGGCACCCAAAAGAGTCGTCCGAAACCGTGATCATCGAGGGAGAAATCGGCGACGACGCGATCAGGGCAGCAGGACGGCCTTGCGCACCAGACGGCGAGTTTCACCGGCCGTCTGCGCGTCCATCACGAAGAGGTACAGGCCTCCCGGCTGGGGGCGCCCCGCCTGATCCAGACCGTCCCATCGCGTGGTGTGATGCCCCGCCTCGAGGCCGCCGGCCATCAAGGTACGGACTCGGTGTCCGCGAGTGTCATACACCGCCAGTTCGACCGTCGCAGCCGCTGGCAGATCAAAACTCACATTGGTGGCGGGATTGAAGGGATTGGGGGCCGGTTGATTCAGATTCAGAACGGTCGCCGGGACGGGCACGTCGGTGGTCGCCAGCAGAATCGAAAAGGTCTCACTGACGGCCAGGGCGGTGTTGCCGTAGGCGTCACGGGCCAGAACCTCGAGACGGCAACCGGAAGTTTGGATTTCCGGTACCGTCCAGTTCCAGATGAAGTTTTCGATCTGGGGATACCATGATAGTTCGGATTCGATCGTCTGGTTGATCCAGATGGT
>Ga0209475_10001874_pt1 | contig 23757 bp, 28 predicted proteins | sample tdDd471_FD_187128 | JGI IMG/M metagenome (GOLD analysis project Ga0209475, IMG submission 187128) | Marine sediment microbial communities from the Atlantic coast under amendment with organic carbon and nitrate - tdDd47.1 (SPAdes)... | ecosystem: Environmental > Aquatic > Marine > Coastal >... | reverse complement strand
CCTCTTCCCCCGGCAGGGGAAACAGCTTGGCGCCGCCGGTGTAGAACTCGGGCGCGCCGCACTCGTCCTCGTAGACGTGGGCATGCGAGTGGCAGAACACCACGCCGGTCGGCGGTGTCAGCAGGCTGAGGGACAGGCTGTTCGCAGCCGTACCCGTGGCGACGGGAAAGACCGCGACCGCGCGCTCGAACAGGGCGCTGAAGGTCTTCGTCAGTTCCTCTGTCCAGGGATCATTGCCGTAGGCGGGTGCGAAACCCTGGTTGGCCGCCGCCATGGCGGCCATCACCGCCGGATGAACAGCCGCCCAATTGTCGGATCCGAAATTCATGACTGCCCTGCCCCCTCGACGACGTCCACCATCACACGTTTCATGGTCTCTGATCCGGCATCCCGCTGCCAGGCCGCCAGCCCCTGGGTACCGCCCCAGCGCATGCCGACCACCACCCAGAGCAACTCCGGCTCATCTGCCGCCCGCCGGGTATCGGTCTCCGACGGAACAGGATCACCGTAGGGGTGGGAGTGGTAATGCCCCAGAACAGCATCGCCACGTTCCCGCGCGGTGCGCTGGGTCCGCAAACGCAGACCCGGATCGATCTCGAACGTCCGGTCTTTCGCCTCCGCCAGGTTGGGGCTGGGGACAACCTCCGTCACCAGCCAGCCGTCGGTGGCTTCGCGCCCGACGATCAGCCCGCAGCCTTCCTCCGGAAAGCAGTCCTGCAGATGGGCGATGATCCGCCCCCCGAATGTGATTGGCAGAATCAGGGACCGGTCCGTCACCGCGCTGACACCTCGCCGATCTTGCGACCGGTACGGATATCGATCAGATGGATCAGCACCGTACCATCGGCACCACGGGTGACGACGCGCAAGACACCGCTCTCGACAGCGCTTTCGATGATGTCCGCTTCGGCCCCCGGCAGCAGCACGCTGGTCCAGGTCTCGCCTTCGGGCGCGATGGAGATGGGTTCCGGCGCCGGCGAGGCCGGGATCGACGGAACCGGCGGTTCTTCGACAACCACGCTGTCGCCCATGCGGTTGATCGCGGTTAGGATGATGATCCCGGTCATCGCCAGAATCGCGATTCCCAGGACGATGACGACGATCTTTAGCACCCTGAAATTCGGCTGATCCGGCTCTGACATGCTGCAACCCGATAAAGAGACAATCACCGTGACCGACGGCGCGGCGGGCGACCGGATCGACCGCCTGCTGGCGGCGACCCTGCCCGACATGTCGCGGAGCCGCCTGAAAGCCCTGATCGAGCAGGGACGCGTCACGGCGGATGGCCGGACGATAGTGGACGCGTCCTACCGGGTCAAACCGGGCGAGACGCTGATCGTCGCGCCGGACGCGCCCGTCGATCCGGTGCCGCAGGGGCAGGCCATTCCACTGCATATCCTGCATGAGGACGCGCATCTGATCGTGCTCGACAAGCCTGCCGGCATGGTGGTGCACCCGGCGGCCGGAAATGCGGACGGCACGCTGGTCAACGCCCTGATCGGCCATTGTGGCGACAGCCTGTCGGGCATCGGTGGCGTGCGCCGTCCCGGCATCGTGCATCGACTGGACAAGGATACCTCTGGCGTGATGGTTGCGGCCAAGACCGACATTGCGCATCGCGGACTGGCGGCCCTGTTCGAGGCGCATGACATCGACCGGGCCTATCTGGCCGTCGTCAGGGGACGGCCCGCGACAAGCCCCGGCACCATCGAAGCCCGCATGGGACGTGACACCCACGACCGCAAGCGGATGAAGGTCCTGGAGCACGGCGGTCGCCATGCCGTCACCCATTATCGGCTGGTGGAATCGTTCGGGGAGGCGACATCGCTGCTGCGCTGCACGCTGGAAACCGGCCGCACGCACCAGATCCGGGTCCACCTGAGCCATCTGGGGCATCCGGTGATCGGCGATCCCACATACGGGCGCATGCGGCGCAAGCGGTTGGCTCATATGTCGGATGCGGCAGCGGAGGCCGTGGCCGGGTTTCCCCGGCAGGCCCTGCATGCGACACGGCTGGGCTTCGCACACCCCGTTACAGGCGAGGACCTGACCTTCGAAGCCCCACCACCCGCCGACATGGAAGCACTGATCCAGACGCTGCGGGCAAACGTAGAACAATTATAAACAACTTGAATGAGGCCGATCCGGTGACCATATGAACATGGTGACCGGCGGTGATCTTCCCCGCCACATGGGGGTCAAATTCCGGCCACAATCGGTTGACTGAATGACGTTGTTGCAATCCGGCTCCACCGTTTGATGGAAGTCCGGGTTTCAGTCGACTCGTCTGCGAGAGGGAGAGAGTACCATGGCTGCACGTTCAGCAATGCCGGCAATCAGTCCGGAGGGAAGCCTCAGCCAGTATCTGGACCAGATCCGCAAGTTCCCGATGCTGGAACCCGAGGAAGAATACATGCTCGCCAAGCGCTGGACCGAGCATGAGGACATGAATGCCGCCCACAAGATGGTGACTTCGCATCTGCGCCTGGTGGCGAAGATCGCAATGGGCTATCGCGGCTATGGCCTGCCCGTGCAGGAACTGATTTCCGAAGGCAACGTGGGCATGATGCAGGCGGTGAAACGCTTCGATCCCGAACGCGGCTTCCGCCTTGCCACCTATGCCATGTGGTGGATTCGCGCCTCGATCCAGGAATACATCCTGCGGTCCTGGTCGCTGGTGAAGATGGGCACGACGGCGGCGCAGAAGAAGCTGTTCTTCAACCTGCGCAAGCTGAAGGGCCAGTTGCAGGCGATCGAGGACGGTGATCTGCACCCGGACATGGTGACCAAGATCGCGACCCGCCTGCAGGTGTCGGAGAAGGAAGTGGTGGACATGAACCGCCGCCTGGCCGCCCCCGACCATTCGCTGAATGCGCCGCTGCGCATCGATGGTGACGAGGAATGGGTGGACTGGCTGACCGACGATTCCGAGGACCAGGAAACGACCCTGGGCAATTCGGAGGAACTGGACCAGCGCCGCGCCATGCTGGAAGGGGCCATGAAGACCCTGAACGAGCGGGAGCGCCACATCCTGACGGAGCGCCGTCTGAAGGACAATCCGCTGACGCTGGAGGATCTGAGCCAGGAATATGGTGTCAGCCGCGAACGCGTCCGCCAGATCGAGGTGCGTGCGTTCGAGAAGCTGCAGAAGGCCATGAAGAATGCGGCCCTGCAGCAGCGCATGAATGCGGATCGGGAGCTGGAGCACTTCGGCACCTGATCCGTTATCTCCCAACGACGGGAAATATTGAAAGGGCCTCAACCGGCAAGGGTTGAGGCCCTTTTCAGTGCGGCATCGGTTTCGCGGTCCAGTTCGGCCATCAGTTGTGCGGTGTCGAGACGCCGCGACATCCGGGTGCCCTGACCGGCCCAGAGTGAAAGATAGGCCGCATCACCCGCCTTTCCAGCGGCGGTCCGCATGGGTCGGGTCAGTTGATTCTGCAGCGGGAAGGGCAGGATCGCCCCCTCCCCGCCCGCGTCGACGGTCTGCATGAAACGGTTGGTAATGCCGCGCGCCGGGCGACCGGAGAAGGCGCGGGTGATCCGTGTATCATTGTCGCCTGCGGCGAGGATGGCCTGCTTCTGCACCTCGGGCACGCCGCCTTCTGCTGTGGTCAGGAAGGCCGTACCCATCTGCACTGCCGCCGCACCCAGCATCAGGGCCGCCGCAATTCCGCGCCCGTCCATGATTCCGCCGGAGGCAATAACGGGAACCTGCACCGCATCGACAATCTGCGGCACCAGCGCCATGGTGCCGACCATCGCGCCCGGCCCGTCGGTGTCGAAGCTGCCGCGATGGCCACCGGCCTCACCGCCCTGCGCGGTGATGGCATCGACCCCGGATGCCTCCAGCGCCACCGCCTCGGCCACGGTTGTCGCGGTGCCGATGATGAACATGTCCCGCGCCTTCAGCGCCCGCATCGCCGCTTCCGGCAAGGTGCCGAAGGTGAAGCTGAACAGGCCTGCGCCGCTCTCCAGCGCCGCAGGCAGCAGCCGCTCGAAGGGATCTTCTCCACCCGGGGGCAGTGTCGGGGCATCCAGCCCCAGTTCGGCAAAGAACGGCGCGGCACTGGACAGGGCAAGCTGCCCATCGACTTCCGGGGCCGGGCGCTGCGGCGCGAACAGGTTGATGCCGAACGCACCATTCGTGCGCTCCCGCACCGCGTCGGATGCCGTCCCGATGGCCTCCGGCGTCATGTAGGCCGCACCGATGAAACCCATGCCGCCTGCGTTGGATACCGCCGCCGTCATCGCGGGCGTATCACCACCGCCGCCCAGCGGAGCCTGCATCACGGGACTGGTCATGCCCAGTCGCTGCATCAGATCGGTCCGGATCATGTTTCTCGCCTCCCTCAAGACACCTTCCGGCCAATCTAGTGCACTGACCGGCATGGAGGAACATTGACACCCCGACGGACGCCCCACAAACATGGCCGCATCATGCGCGCGCTCGGTTTCATCCTCGTTTCCATCCTGCTGGCAATGGCTACCCCAGCCGCCGCCGGACAGCGCATCACGATATTCGCCGCCGCGAGCCTGAGCGACGTGATGCAGCGCATCGGCACGGCGTTCGAGGCAGAGCACGACAGTACGGTCCGCTTCTCCTTCGCCGCATCATCGACACTTGCCCGCCAGATCGAGGCCGGGGCACCCGCTGACATCTATGCTTCCGCCAATACCGCCTGGATGGGCTATCTGCGGGACCGCGACCTGGTCATCGCCAACTCCATGGCCGTTCCGGTGCGCAACAGTCTGGCGCTGGTCGGCAACCGGCAGCGGTTCAGTCACGCACCGACGCTGGAAGCAGCGCTTGACGCGCTGCGTCCGGGGGAGCGCCTGGTGATCGGTGATCCGGAACATGTCCCGGCCGGGATCTACGCCCGCCAGGCCCTGATCGCGATGGGCCTGTGGGACGCTCAGCAACAGCGGCTGGCCTATGCATCCGATGTCCGCGCGGCACTTGCACTGGTCGCAAGGGGCGAGGCGCCGCTGGGTCTGACCTATCTGACCGACGTACAGGTGGGTGGACCGGACGTGATCCTGCTGCAGGTCCTGCCGCCGGATCTGCATGACCGCATCGAATATCCGTTCGGCATCGTCAGCGGGCACGACACTGCGGACACCCGCGAATTCATGCGTTTCCTGTGGAGCGATGCCGCCCGTCAGATATTCCTGAACGCCGGGTTCAGGCTGGTGCCGCACAATGACTGACGCCGAGATCGAAGCCCTGTTGCTCAGCCTGCGCATCGCCCTCGTCGCGGTGACGGGTGCCCTGCCCTTTGCAGTGGCCATCGCATGGCTGCTGGCGCGGACCCGGTTTCCGGGACGGGTACTGCTGGACGGCCTCGTCCACCTGCCGCTGGTCCTGCCGCCTGTGGTCATGGGCTATCTGTTGCTGGTCAGCCTAGGCACCAATGCGCCGGTCGGTGGCTGGCTGCTGGAGACCTTCGGGATACGCTTCGTCTTCTCGTGGACCGGTGCTGCGCTGGCGGCAGCGATCATCAGCTTTCCGTTTCAGGTCCGGGCCATCCGGCTGGCGATGGAGGCGATAGACCCCGGCCTCGACGCTGCCGCCCGCACGCTGGGGGCGGGACCGCTCGACCGCTTCTTCTCCATCACCCTGCCGCTGGCCCTGCCGGGGATCATCGCGGGCGCAATCACCGCCTTCGCCGCCAGCCTGGGGGAGTTCGGTGCGATCATCACCTTCGTCTCCAACATTCCCGGTGAGACCCGCACCCTGCCGCTCGCCATCTATACCGCCATCCAGTCACCCGGTGGGGAAGCGGCCGCCGCGCGGCTCGCCGGTCTCGCCATCGCCCTGGCGCTCGCCGGACTGATCCTGTCAGAAGCCGCAGCCCGCCGGGTGCGGAGCCTTTCCGGCTCATGAGCCTGGAAATCGCCATACGCCACGATCTCGGCGACTTCCAGGTCAACGCCAGCTTCGGTGTGAACGAGCCCGGCATCACGGCACTGTTCGGCCCCTCCGGCGCGGGGAAGTCCACCATCATCGCCGCCATGGCCGGACTGATCACACCCGACCGCGGTCACGTCAGGATCGACGGCGAGACCCTTTTCGATTCCGCTGACGGCACCAACATCGCCGCGGAACGACGGCAGATCGGCTACGTGTTTCAGGAAAGCCGCCTGTTTCCCCACATGGATGTGCGCCGCAACCTGACCTTTGGCGCCCGCCGGGCCAGCGGACGGAGCGCAGCCATCGCGTTCGAGCCGCTCGTCGAACTGCTGGGCATCGGGCATCTGTTGCAACGCAAGCCGGTGAACCTGTCGGGTGGGGAGCGGCAACGCGTGGCGCTTGGCCGTGCGGTGCTGGCCGCACCACGCCTGCTGTTGCTGGACGAACCCCTGGCCGCACTGGATCAGGCCCGGCGCCAGGAAATCATGAGCATGCTGGAACAGCTGCGCGACGTGGCCCGCATTCCCATGGTCTACGTCAGCCACGCCCTGGATGAGGTGACGCGGCTGGCAGACCACATGGTGGTGCTGGACCACGGCACCGTTGCAGCCAGTGACACGGTCTATGCCATTACCTCCCGTATCGACCTGTTTCCCCTGACCGGGCGTTTCGAGGCCGGGTCGGTGCTGCCGGGACAGATCGTCGAACACGACGTGAAACATCATCTCAGCGCGGTCGAGATCTCCGGTGGCCGTCTCTGGGTGCCGCGAATCGACCGGCCGGAGGGGGCGCAGGTGCGCATCCGGGTGCGGGCGCGCGATGTCATGCTGGCCACGGCGCCCCCAGCCGATATCAGTGCCAACAACATCGTCGCGGGCACCATCAGCGCCGTCCGACGCGACGACGGGGCCTATCTGGACGTTCGTGTCGCCTGTGGCTCGGACCATCTGATTGCGCGCATCACCCACCGTTCCCTCGCGCGGCTGGGCCTGTCGGAGGGGCAGCCGGTGCACGCCGTGATCAAGAGCGTCACCGTGGAGCGCGACGGCGGACGCGGTTCAGGGCATACTCAGGCATCAATCCAGAGAAGAGTTCCCAAATGACTGCTCGAAGCACATTGCCCCCCCTTGCCGTCCGAAATGCGCGGCCCGAGGATGCGCAGGCCATTGCCGATCTGATCGCGCTGGTCTATCCGCCGCAGCTTCGCTATCCGGCGGAAACGGTCATGGGACCGATGACGGCGTTCCCGCAGGGCCAGTTCGTGGTGGAGGATGCAGGGCGGATCACCGGCTATGCCGCGACCTTCATCACCGACGAAGCTACTGCCATGTCGAAGCATACCTGGCCGGAGATCACCAACCACGGCATGGCCAGCAACCACAATCCGGACGGTGACTGGCTGTATGGCATGGAAGTCTGTGTCGACCCGGAACAGCGCGGCCAGCGGATCGGACAGCGCCTCTATGTGGCGCGGAAGCGGCTCGCCACCCGCCTGAAGCTGAAGGGCATCATCTTCGGTGGCCGCATGCCCTCCTATGCACGGCACCAGAAGCGGTTCCCGACACCGGAAGCCTATCTGGAGGCGGCGGCAGCGCGAAAGGTGCGCGATCCGGTCATCAGTTTCCAGCGCCGCAACGGCTTCGTGCCGCTCGGCGTGCTGCGCAACTATCTGCCCGGCGACACGGAGTCAGGTGACCTGGCCGCGCACATGATGTGGCGCAACCCGAACCATCCCGACACACCGCCGACCTTTGTCGAACCGACGGGCAGCACCATCTGATCCAGCGACACTTCTCCGGGGAGGCCCGACCATGGCCGAGATCGAATATTTCTACGCCGCCTATTCCGCCTATGCCTATCTGGGATCACGCCGGTTCCAGCAGATCGCGAAGGCGGCAGGCCGCACCATCGCGCACCGGCCCATAGATCTGCGCCGGGTCGTGGACGAGGTCAGCAAGTCCCCCTTCGGCAACCGCTCCGCCGGACACAAGGCCTATTTCTTCGGACGCGAGATCCAGCGCTGGAGCGAGGAACGCAACGCCCCGGTGATCGGCCACACGCCAACCCACCACGGCAATGACATCACCCTGTCCAACTGTTTCCTGATCGCGGGGCTGGAGGCGGGTCTGAACATCGACGAACTCTCCCACCGGCTGCTGGAGTCCCATTGGGCGGAGGACACGGACCTGGATGATGCGCCAACGCTGGCCCGTCTGGCGCGGGAAGTGGGCGTGGACCCGGACCCCCTGCTCGCCAACGCCCTGACGCCGGAGATCCAGGGCATCTACCAACGCTGGACCCAGGAAGCCATCGACCGGTCCGTCTTCGGCTCCCCCACCTACTTCGTCGATGGCGACATGTTCTACGGGCAGGACCGCCTGGAGATGGTCGAACGCGCCCTGAAGCAGCCTTACAGGAAATAGCATCTTGCGTTAGGATTCAGGGATCGAGCGCCGGAAGGAAAGAAACATGAACAGCAGCCTGACAGAGGCTCTGGCCGTCATCGAGCAACTGCCTGCGGATCGGCAGGAAGCGCTCGGGGAAGCGTTTCTCGAAACCGCCACCAGAGCCCTGATCGAACAGAAAATCGCTGAAGGCGAAGCCTCCGTCGAAGCCGAAGGCACCGCCCCGGCAGAGGACGTCTTTCGCCGCCTGACAGCACGATATGGCGGCTGAAGTCGTCGTTCCGCCTCATGTGGAGGCGGAACTTGCCCGGATTGGCGACCAGGTGGCGCTGGATGACCGTCAGGCCGCCTTGCGCCTGATGACCCGACTTCAGGAAAAAAGTCTGTCGCTCGCCGAGTTCCCGTTCATGGGCCGAAGGTATGGTGACAACTACCGCGTGATCGTGTCGGGACGCTATCTTGTCTTCTATCGCGTCGATGAGGCTGATGAGCGGGTGGTCATTGTGGCAATCCTGCATGGCGCACGGCACTACGATCTTGAAGTGCTGATGCGCCGCGATCGTCCTGGACTGGACTGAGTTTTCGAACGGGGAGGATTCCATGGCCCGAATTGCCATTGCCGGTTTCATGCATGAGACAAATACCTTTGCGCCGGTGCTGACGACCTATGAGCATTTCGAGCAGGCGGAGGGTTTTCCCGGACTGACGCAGGGCGCGGACATGCTGAGCGTGTTTCCGCCCGCCAACATCGCGACCGGCGGCTTCATCAAGCAGGCGCAGGCGCTGGGCCATGACATTGCGCCGGTGCTCTGGTGCGCCGCAGTCCCCGCCGGATATGTCACCGAAGACGCCTATGAGCGCATCACGACCATGATCGTCGACGGTCTGGTGGCGGAAGTGGAGAAGGGCGCGGTGGCGATCTATCTGGACCTGCACGGTGCCATGGTCGCGCAGCATCAGCAGGACGGCGAGGGCGAGTTGCTGCGCCGCTTGCGCGCGTGCATCGGCGACGAGATGCCCGTCGTCGTCAGTCTGGATCTGCATGTGAACATCACGGAACTGATGGTCGCCCATGCGGACGCGCTGATCGGATTCCGCACCTATCCGCACATCGACATGGCGGAGACGGGCAAGCGATCCGCCGACCACATGCACATGATCCTGACCGAGGCGCGCCCGCAGCAGGCCAGGGCCTTCCGCAAGCTGGACTTCCTGGGGCCGCTGACCGGCCAGTGCACGATGGTGGAGCCGTCGAAGTCACTCTACGATCTGGTCGCCGCCATGCAGGAAGGCCCGGTCTCGACCATCAGCTACACGCCGGGCTTTCATCCCGCCGACATCCTGGAATGCGGCCCGGCCGTGGTGGCCTATGCCGACGATCAGGAGGCGGCGGATGCCGCCGCCGACCGGCTGCGCGACTGGGTGCTGGGGCATGAGGGCGAGTTCGCGGTGCCGATGCTGAGCCCGGCGGAGGCCGTGTCAAAGGCGCGCGGCATGCACAACAGCGCATCACGGACCATCGTGCTGGCCGACATCCAGGACAATTCGGGCGCAGGCGGCACATCCGACACCACCGGCCTGCTGAAGGCACTGGTGGAGGGCAATGCGGAGGGTGCGGTGCTGGGTCACCTGACCGATCCGGCGGCAGCGAAGGCAGCGCACGCCGCCGGCCTCGGCGCGGAGATCGAACTGTCGCTCGGCGGCAAGCTGTTCGAAGGCGGCGACCCGCCGTTCACGGCGACATTCCGTGTCGCCGCCCTGTCGGATGGCCAGTTCCTCTGCACCGGTCCCTTCTATGGCGGCAACAATGCGCAACTGGGCAAGACAGCCGTGCTGGAGATCGGCGGGGTCCGGGTGGTGGTCTGCGAGGGCCGGATGCAGGCGGCGGACAAGGAGATGTTCCGCCACATCGGCATCGAACCGGATCAGGTGCCGATCCTGTGCCTGAAGTCATCCGTGCATTTTCGCGGCGACTTCACCGACATCGCCGAGGATATTCTGGTGGTGGAAGCCCCCGGTGCCTTCATTGACCGACCGGCGAAGAACGCCTACCGCAACCTGCGCGCCGGCGTCCGCCTCGGCCCCCTGGGTCCGGTACATCAGCCTGAACAGGCCTCCTAACGCTCCCGGAAGGCCTCGTGCTGCAGTTTCAGGACGGGTTGCAGCAGGAAGCTGGCGACGGAGCGTGATCCGGTGTGGACGTCGATGGTGGCCAGCATGCCGGGGCCGATGGGAAACTGCTCCGGCGAATCCCCCAGGTAGGCCCGGTCTGTCTGCACGACGACCTTGAAGTAGGGTCGGCCCTGCTCATCCAGGCTGCTGTCCGGCGCGATGCGGACGACCTTGCCGTCCAGGCTGCCGTAGCGGATGAAGTCATAGGACGAGATCTTCACCGTCGCGCGCTGGCCGACCGTGACAAAGCCGCGATCCGTGGGGCTGAGTTCGGCCTCCACCACCAGCGGGCCGCCCACCGGCACGATCTCCAGGATCGGCTGGCCGGACTGGATGACCGCACCCACGGTCGAGACCTTCAGGTCCGCAACCACCCCGTCGATGGGGCTGCGGATCGTTGTCCGGCTCTCCTGCTCGTCCGCGCCGGACAGTCGCTCGGCCACCGTGGCGATCTGAACCTCGACCTCCGCCAGTTCGGCCTGTGCCTCGCGCCGGTAGCTGCGTGCGGCCTCTTCCTTGCGCTCCGCTGCTTCGCGCTGTTCCGATGCAGCGCGGCTCATGGCCGCTTCCAGGCTGCCGATTTCCCCGATCAGGCGAGCCACGTCGGCCTGCTTCTGGTTGACCTCCAGCCGTGAAGCCAGATTGTCGCGCGCCAGATCCTCCAGCGTTGCCAGCGATTCCTGGCCCAGTTCCAGTTCCCGGCTGCGGGCATCGCGTGCGGAGCGGTACTCGCGAATTTCCTCTCCACGCTGGCGCAACTGCTGATCCAGCACGGCCTCGGAACTGCGCAGTTCATCCTGCCGCGCCCGGAAGGCACGCTGCTCCGCCTGCAGGACTTCCGACCGACGCTGGCTCGGACCGTCAGGAAACGCAGGTTCCGTCCCGCCAGCCTCCGCCAGCAGCCGCGCGCGCTTCAGTTCCAGGCCGTCCAGCCGCACCCGCAGTTCCGCCGGGTTCTGGCCCGCGCGCCCCAGCTTCAGCCGGACAAGCGGCTGCCCCTCCGACACCAGTTGCCCCTCCGCGACCAGCAGGGCATCGACGATACCGCCCTCCAGATGCTGAACGATCTTCACATCGCCCTGCGGCACCACGGTCCCGGGTGCCACGGCGACCTCCTCCAGTTCCGCGAACAGCGACCAGACCCCCAGCAGAACGATGACCAGCGCCAGCGCGCGGGCGATCCAGGTGACGGAGCCAGGGCGATGGCGGGCGATCATCTGGTCCAGCGCGCTCATGCCCGCCCCCCTGCACCAGCCGTCAGCCGGGCGCGCATGTCGGCTGCCGGACCGGCGGCAGTGATCCGCCCGCCCTCCATCAGCACGATGTTCTGACAGGCCTCCAGCAAGGCAGGACTGTGGGTCACCGCGATCACCGTCCGGTCCTCCCCCAGTGCCTGAAGGTTGTGAGCCAGCCGGGCGGTGGCCTGTCCGTCCAGGTTGCCCGTCGGCTCATCCAGCAGCAGCACGGGCGGATTGCCGAGCAGGGCGCGAGCGATGGCAAGGCGCTGGCGAATGCCACCGGGCAGTTCCATACCGCCCTCCCCCACCCGCGCGCCATAACCGTCGGGCAAGGCCGACACCGCCTCATGCACCCCCGCCAGATGGGCCACGTCTACGATCATCTCGTCGCTTGCCTCCGGCTGCGCGACCGCAATGTTCTCCCGGATCGTGCCGGCAAAGAGGAACGTGTGCTGCGGCACGTAACCGATGGCGCGGGCCAGATCCTCCCGCCCGTACTGGCTGATGTCGGCGTCATCCAGCAGGATGCGCCCGGCGTCAGGGCGGTACAGCCCCTGCATCAGCTTCAGCAGGGTGGTCTTGCCCGATCCGTTGGCCCCCACCAGTCCGTGCAGGCCGGTGGAGATCTTCAGCCGCGCCTCCCGGATCGCGGGCGGGCGTCCGGCCTGATAGCCGAAGGTCACATTGTCCAGCCACAGGGTGCCCTGAACCCGTGCGGCGCTGACGGCACCGCGGGCCGGTTCCTCGGCGGTCGCGATCACGTCCCCCAGCCGCGCCAGCGCCTGACGGGTGGCGGCATAGGTGCGCCAGTTGCTGACCAGCTGCTGGAACGGCTGCACGATACGCCCGCCAAGCATGTTGGCGGCCACCAGCGCGCCGATCGAAAGATCCTGGTTCAGGATCGCGATCGCACCGACCGTGGTGGTGGCGACCGTGGTCAGCACCATCAGCGACATGCCGAGATGTATGAAGAAGTCGGAGCTGGCACCGCGCCGCAGTCCCTCCTCCACCGCACCGGCATGGCGCTGCTCCCAGCCGTCGCGCATCGGTCCCTGCAGGGCCAGCGCCTTGATCGTGGTCCGCCCGCCGATCAGTTCGGCAATCATGCTGTCACGGTCAAAGACAGCGCGGCGTTCCGCATCATTGGCGGCGCGAACGACCCGGCCCGAGTACCAGGCCAGGGCGATGAAGATCGGGAAGACGGCCAGAAAGACCCAGGCCACTGGGGCCGCGACGACGAAGATCACGACCGCGAACAGGATGGCAAAGGGCAGGTCCGCGACCAGCACCGCCGACAGGCCTGAGAAGGTGTTGCGTACGGTCTCGGCATCCCGGAACAGTGCCTGCCACCAGGCTGTCGGTCGCCCCTCCAGCATCGCCAGCGGCGCGCCGGTGATGCGGCCATAGAGCGACCTGGCAAGGGAAACATCGATCTCCACCGCCGCCGCCCGCAGCAACCGCCCCCGCCCCTGCCGCAGGGCAAAATCGAAGGCGAGCGCGATCAGGACGCCGACCACCAGTCCCTGAAGCGTCGACAGGCCCCCGTGAAACACGACCCGGTCGTAGACCTGCAGCACGAAGATCGGCACCGCGATGGCCAGGATGTTGACGATGAAGGACAGCGCCACGACCTCGCCCAGCCGCCGCCGCACCGGGGCCAGCAGGTCGGCAAGCCAGTCGTTCCCTGCGTCAGATGAAACCCTGTCCTGCAAGACTGCTCCCGCGCACGAATTGTGGGATGTGTGACTTAACCCGAAGGCGGGCTTGTTATACACCTGCTAACATGTTTCGCATCAGGCTGATTCGACAGCCCGATGTCCCTCGTCTGCGGAAGATGCGCCGGTTTGATACGTGGTCTGATCATAGCTTCCGTCCTGTTCCCCCTCGCGGGGGCCGCCTCCGCGGCACCGCTGGTAGACGAACTGCGCGGACTGATGGGCGCACACCCGGATGTTCGCGCGGCGGAACGACGGCTCGACCAGGCCCGCGATGCGGTGCGGGAAGCGCGCGCACCGCTGTTTCCGCAGCTGCGCCTGACCGGCGAATACGGCTACGAGAATGTCGACAGTCCGGTACGGCGCAACGCAGGTGGCGACGCGGTTGTGCAGACCCGTGAGATCGGTCGGTTCGAGGTCACGCAGAAACTGTTCGACGGCTTCGAGACCGATGGCCAGCTGAAGGCCGCGATCAATCGGGAGTTCCAGGCCGGCTTTGGCGTGGAGCGGGCGGAGCAGCAACTGATGCTGCGCGCCACCACCGCCTACCTTGCCGTGCTGCGCCAGACGGAGCTGGTGGACATTGCGCTCCAGACCGAAGGCACCATCCGCCGCCAGCTCGCGCTGGAGGATGAGCGGGTGCGGCGTGGTTCGGGCCTCTCGGTCGATGTGCTGCAATCGAAATCGCGGCTGCAGGGCGCGAAGGAACAGCGCGTCCGGCTGGAAGGGCAGTTGCGTGACGCCATCGCCGAATATGTCGCCGTGTTCCATCACGCGCCGGAAATCGGCTCCATGGAACCGCCGCTGGCACCGGACGTGCTGCTGCCGCTGGACCTCGACCTGGCCATCGACCGCGCGTTTCAGGTCAATCCGGCGATGAAGCAGAGCGCCGAACGCATTGGCGAAGCCCGCCAGCAGCACAAGTCCGCAATGGCCGACTTCATGCCCGACGTGAATCTGGTGGCGGAGGGTGGACTGGAGAACGACTCGGAGGGCATCACCGGCAACCGCCGTGAGCTGTTCGTGGGCGTCCGCGCCGACTGGAACATCTTCAACGGTTTCGCCACCGTCGCCGCCGGCAGCCGCACCAAGCAGCGCATCGCGGAGACCATGGAGAACCATGCCTCGCTCAGCCGGGAGATCGCGAAGCGGGTGGAGGTGGCCTGGCAGACGCTGGTGACCCTGCGGGAGCGTCAGGCGCTGGCAGAGAATGCGGCGGCCATTGCCTCCGAACTCTTCATCGCCCGCACACGGCTGCGTGGCGCCGGTCGGGACACGGTGGTGAACGTGCTGGATGCCGAGCGTGAAGTGAACGCCGCCCGGTCCCGGGCCGCCGCCGCGCGCTACGACTCCCTGATCCAGACCTTTCGCCTGCTGTTCGAAGTCGGCGACCTGAATCTGGAGGCCTATACGTTCTAGGCATTGCCGCCGTTTCAGGGCGGACAGGGGCAAAGGGGAACACAGAAATGGTCGAGAACCCGCACGATACCGAACTGTCACTGCTGGACGAGGTGCGCTTGCAGGCCAGGGTCCTGCTGCCCGTGGTCCGGGCCATTCGCGAACGGCTGGGCCGGGCGGAAGGGGACCGCCTGATCGAGGATGCCCTGCGTGACTGGTCGCGCGATCTGCACAGGCGCGTCGGGGCGGAAAAGGGCGGCGACGCCCGGGCGCAATGGGACGGCATCTGGGCCGACATGCGCCCCCGCATCGGCGATGCCATTCACCGCGAGATGCTGACCGATACGGACACGGTGCGCGAATACAATGTAACCCGCTGCGCCTATGCCGACTTCTTCAAGGCGCTCGGCGAGCCGGAACTGGGGCGCTTCCTGCTGTGCGACATCGACTTCGACATTGCGGAGGTCGGCGCACCGGACGTGGAGTTCAAACGCACGCAAACCATCATGTCCGGCGCGGCGCACTGCGACTTCCGCTATCGGTTCAGCGCGCCGGATTCGGGGGAGCCGAGCTAGCACTCCTTAAGCTGACGCACTTCGCTTGCCTTCCTAATGACAGCAACCGAAACAAGACATGCTGAAATCAAGAAAAATGCGTGAAATACCATGATCAATGCAAAGAACCTTTGAAACTGGGCCAAATCAAGCGCGATGGTCACCCACACAGCTTCCGAAATAAGAAATATGAACATCATACAGCCAAATTCCGCCACTGCAGAAGATGTCACAATCAATTTCCCTACTATACTATCTCTGTACTCTTCCCTCAGCCAATTTTCCCACATAAGAACGTGAATTTCACTTGTCGACCCAATTAATATGTTGATATCTGTACTAATTTTGCTATTTAAATATTCAGATATTCTTGAAATACTGAAATAAAAACTAAGATAAATACCCATAAAAATCAAAACTATTGTGGACAAGCAGCCAAAAAGAATTGCCAAATAAAGCTCCCTACCGCCGCTAAAACTCTCGAAATTCAAGAGCAATGTGACAATGGGAACAGATGCACCTACGATTCCGACCACGGAAAAAACCATCCGTCTTTGCACCCCCTGAAGAAGCCTTATTTCTTCTCTCAGTTGATTCGATTCATGCAAAAGTGCGTCAAAAATGCACTGCCTTACATCCATTTTCAGTTCCCTACAAAAATCGGAAAAAATAGGTCACCAAAACAGCTTAGAATATTCGGCATCCAATAAATTTGCAACTTCATGCTGATGAAACGACCAGCAGCAACAAGGTCGGCATGGGATACTCAGCAACGCTCCAAGGTATAAAAGCCTTAGTTTCCGCCACTCCCCCGGAACCCCTGGGCCACCAGATAGCTCTCCGCTGAATCCTTGCGGCTGGAGTCGGGCTTGGCGAAGCGGACCTGCTTGAAGTCGCGTTTCACCTGCAGCAGGAAATCGTTCTCTCCACCGCCCTGCAACAGCTTGACGACGAAGCCGCCGCCCGGCGAAAGCACCTGGCGGGCAAAGTCGTGCGCCAGTTCGGCCATGGCGACGATTCGGATGTGATCGGTGGGGCGGTGACCGGTGGCCGGGGCCGCCATGTCGCAGATCACCAGGTCGGCCTGCCCGCCGAGGGCGTTCATGACTTCGGTGTCAGCGCCCTCCTCCGTGAAGTCGAGCTGCATCATCTCGACGCCGTTCATGGGTTCCATTTCCAGGATATCGACGGCCAGCACCGAGCCACCGTCACCGATGCGCTTGCGCGCGATCTGCGACCAGCCGCCGGGCGCGGCGCCGAGATCGACGATGCGCTGGCCCTTCGCGAACAGGCTGAAACGCTCATCCAGCTGGATGATCTTGAATGCGGCGCGGGAGCGATAGCCTTCGGTCTTCGCGGCCTGGACATAGGGGTCGTTCAACTGCCGCTGCAGCCAGCGGGTGGACGACAGCTTGCGTCCGCGCGCCGTCTTCACGCGCTTGGTGACATCGCGCCCGCCGCCCGACGGGCCTGTGGTATTCTTCGCCATCGCGTCAGTCTCCGGCAGCCAGAAGGGCCGCGTCTTCGCGCATCAGGCGCAGCAGGATGCCTTCGCGCAGGCCACGGTCCGCGACCGTGATGTCCGGCACGGGCCAGAGGTCGAGAATGGCCTGCAGGATCGCGCAGCCACCGATCACCAGGTCGGCCCGTCCCGGCCCGACGCACGGGTGCTCCGCCCGCTCCGCCAGCGACAGACGCTGCAGATGACCGGAAATCTCCGTCATCCGGCGGGCCGGAATCGAAAGTCCGTCCACGGCGGCGCGGTCATAGCGCACCAGGTTCAGGAACACCCCGGCCAGTGTGGTGACGGTGCCGGAGGTGCCTACCAGCTTCAGCGCGTTCAGATCGAAGTCGCTGGCGACCGCGTTGGCAAATCCGGAGAATATCTCGCGCGCCCGGGCGACCATGGCGGCATAGGTTGCGTCATCCACCACATCCCCGCCGAAATCCTCCGCGAAGTTGACGACGCCGACGGGAAAGGTGGCGAAGCGTGACAGTCGATGGCCGAGACCTTCATGCGGCTGGGCCAGCGCGAACTCCGTGCTGCCGCCGCCGATATCGAAGACCAGCGCCGGACCCTCATGACCGTTGAGCAGCGACATGCAGCCCGACAGCGCCAGCGTTGCCTCCTCCTCCGCATCGATGACATCGATGCGCAGCCCGGTTTCCCGGCGGACACGGTCGACGAAGCCCTCCGCATTGCCCGCGGCCCGGCAGGCGGCCGTGGCCACGCAGCGCAGGTCCCAGACCCCGCGACGGGCGATCTTGTCGGCACAGATCTTCAGGGCATCAATGGTGCGGTCAATCGCAGCCTCGTGCAGGTGGCCGCTGGCCGCGACCCCCTCCCCCAGCCGGACGATGCGCGAATAGGCATCGACGACACGGAAGGATTCGCCCGACGGCTGGGCAATCAGCAGACGGCAGTTGTTGGTGCCAAGATCGACAGCCGCATAGCACCGCTCCCGTCGTCGATCAAAGACCCCGCCTGGCACCTGCAAACTCCCGCCTGTTGGGTTCCTCCGCCGCAGAACGCGCAGCGGTGAAACATGAAATCACCCAACCGCCAACATACCAACCACAGCGCCGGATTGTTAAGTCCATAGAACGCATGCTGCATCAGTTGACACTGCCGGTCCGGGGCCGTAAGAAGCGGCCCTGCCTGACGGCACCTGCTGGGGGATCGTCTAATGGTAGGACAGCGGACTCTGACTCCGTCAATCTAGGTTCGAATCCTAGTCCCCCAGCCACTTACTTTTCAGTCAGTTAGCTCCGATTGATTGAGAACATCGCCGGAACAATTCCAACGATTCCAACGGGCTTTTCCAACCAGTCGTTTCTGCGGTGTTCTCGTCGTGTGCACAGTCCCTACTCAAAAGACCATGCGGCGCATGGCGTCGTCGGCCATGTCGGGTGTCGCCGGGCAATAGACCTCGACCATCTGATAGCCTTCCTCGAGGCTGTGACCGCTGATGGCGACGATCTTGGGCACCGGCACGTCCTGTCGCGCGAGATGGACGAAGCCGGAGCGGCGGAAATCCTTGAACTGGATCGTCCGGACTGCGGGCAGATCGGCTGCGGCCGCTTCCCTGACGCGGGCGAAAAGGTGCTGGAACCAGGCGGGCTGGATCGGCTCGGCCGACAAGGTCGATGCAACGAAATGGCTGGCGCCGGGGTGCTTCCGTTGCGCCAGGCGGCGCAGCAATACCTCCGGCGCGGCGGTGTCGATCCGAGGCCCTGTCTTTTGCTGCTGGAACACGAAGCGGTTGCCGATCAAATGCCCCGGCATCATGTCGAGCACATCGCATTCGCGCTGGATCAGGGCGAACGCCATGATGATTGCATCGCCGATCTCGCGCAGATCCATCTCGTCGGCGGTGGCGACCAGGTGCTTGACCTCGGCCACGGATGCGACGCGCTGGCGGGGCTTGCGTCGCGGCAGGTCCAGTTCCTTGGCCGGGTTCGGGCCCGCGATCAGTTCATCCTTGATCGCCCAACCGAACAGGATGCCCGCCATGGTCGCGACACCGTTGGCCAGCCTCAGCCGTTCCATGACGAGTTCGACGCGCGCGCCATTGGCGGCGGGCTGGAACACGGGTTGGCTCAACCAGACGCGGCGCCCGCGGATGGCGGCGACCTGATAGGTTTCGGCGCGCCTGCTGCCGACCTTGAAACGCAGGCGGGCATGAGCCGGAACCTTTCGGGGATCACGGTCAACGTCGAGGCATTGCCGATCGGCAGAGAGACTGCCGGACATGCGCAATTCCTGCAGGACTTCAGGGCGCGCGAGATCTTCGTGCAGTTCCATGATCGCGCGCCGCCGGATGGTTGCGGCCTGCCGGTCGCCGAATGCCGCCATCAGCTGCTCGAGATCCTGAATGTAGCGCCGCTGGGTGTTCGGGGCGCAGCGCAGCAGACCAGTCTGCGACCGCTTGTAGTAGAGGATCAGCTCGCCGACCGTGACCGTGCGGGGCGATGACCGGTTGGCAAAACCGATGGCGTCATCGGCGGCCTGCTCCCGACCCGCCCGCCAGCTGGCGACCTGGTCATTGATCCGTGCGGCATCGGTCAGGGCGGTTTCATAGTCGGTGCCCAAGGGGACAGCCGGAAACATCTCGCGACCCGTCGCGTCCCGCGCCGTACGCCTGATCGTCGGGGACGGTTCCCAATAGTAGCGATTGTTCTTCTGTCGAAATCCAGGCGGTGTTGTCAGTCTAGCCACGATGGTTCTCCTTTTGTGGGGCCGGGCGGCAGTATCAACTGCCGCTGCCGGCGACCACAACCAGGCCAGTGGACCGTTCCGGGCGCTCGATCTCCCGACACCAGCGGATGACGCCGTCCGGACGCCAGAGCCGTTCGCGGCGATTGTAGGGCAGCGGCCTTGGCAGGCCGTTCGCGTGAAAGCTCTCCCGGCTACGCTTCAGGTTGTCGACCGTCACGCCGAGCAGGTGCGCGACGTCGTGATAGTCCCAGAGATGCGCGGTCGGATCGGCCAGGGGCCGGTCGTGCTTCGGGTGCTTCAGTCGTGACTCCATCAATGCACCGTCCCGTCTGGCTTGGTCTGCTGCAGAATGCGCGTCACCGCATTCAGATTGTCCCGCAACTGTTTGTCGTCCCCTGCGGGCCGGATAAGGTGCATCATGCGGAGATTGGAGTTCCAGTGCCCCTGAATGAATGCCCGCAGGTCTTCCACGTGGACGGTCTCTCCCGCGTCGCCAGCGTAGACTTTGGTTGCGAACGCCTGGGCGGCGACCGAGTTCAGAACGATCTTCGTTGCGAGCGCCAGCGTGACGCATGCGGTGGCGCACACCTGGTCAAAATTCATCTGCTCGACGCGGTGTTCATTCATCAGCCGCACCGTCGCGTTCGCGATCTCTTGTGCGCATTCCCCTGCGACAGTCTGAACCTGTTCGACTTTCGGGTTGCTCATTGCCTATGCCCCTTCCTGCCTGAACCTGAGAAGGCCGCTGACAATGTCGGCGATGGCGACAGCATCCTTCTCAGGCAGCATCTCGATCTGCGTCGCCACCGACTGGCCCACGGAATCGGTCAACGGCAGTTCGGTTCCGCGGCAGGCGTGGTTGCCGAAGAAAAACCCGATGCTGGTATTGGTCTTTCGAGAGAAGGCGGCGATCCATTCGGGCAGGGCCGGGCCATCGGCATGTTCGATGGCTTCATAATGATGCGGCTCGATGCCGATCGCGGCGGCCGCCTCGGCGATCGACCAGCCCCGCGCGTGCCGAACGTCGGTGAATCGGGCTGCGATGTGGCGGTCGATCATCCCTGACGTAATAGGTCTCGAGATCTTTTGCATGTCGGTCTCCGTGAGTTTCCATAGGTCTTCACGGGACAAGCATTTTGCGTTTTTCGATAAACTGTCAATTCAAAAATTCTCGAAAAACGATAATGCAAGGGATAAATGGGTGATATGGGGGCCGCGCAGAGCGCTCGTGTTTTTCGACATTAGGTAGAACTTCCGGCCGCAATCATCGTGCGAGTTGCGATGAAAGCCGGGCAGTCAGGAAGTCAGGAGTTGGCGGCGGCGCGGAGGTCTTCGGAAAGCTTCTCGCCCAAGCATTCAACCAGGTGGATGATGACCGGCCGGTTCTCCGACGGCGCGGTTCTGTAGGCTTCCAGCACCCGCCGTTCATGCTCAGTAAGATAGGGCCGCTTGTCCTCGTCCAGCAGGAGATCCGAGGGTGCGCAGTTAAAAGCCCTGGCGATCTTCCGCATCCATTCGACGTTCAGTCTCTGCTCACCGGTCTCGAGTTTCTGCACCGTGCTGACAGTCGTGTTGCAGATATCCGCGAGCGTCTGCAGAGACATGCTGCGGTCTGTCCTGAGTTCGCGAATGCGGTTGTCGAACGTGGTGACCATCCCACCAATTTAGCGTTTTTCGATAATCAGAACAGTAGCGTTTTTCGATAACTCTGTTGACAATCGTTTTTCGAAATTCGAAACATTGCAGGTAATCGGATCAGCGAGGCGCTGGATGACGCTGAAGGACTGGCTCAAGCAAAGCGGGAAGACGGTGAAATGGCTGGCGGCGGAACTGAACGAACAACCTGCAACGGTCTACCGCTGGCAGGCTCACGCGCAGATCCCGCGCCGCGAACCAATGCAGGCTATCTGTCGGCTGACGAATGGGCAGGTCACGGCGAACGACTTCTACGAGCTGCCGCTGTCGACCGGACAGCTCGACGATGCCCGGCGCGAACCTCCCGACGAACGACAGATCGCGATGTTCAACTGACTTCCCGGCCCTCCCCCCGCCGCGCCCTTCGACAAGGTGCGGTCCTTGACGGGGCGACGATGCTGACGACCCCCTCCCCGGTCAGCTCGTCGCCCCGTCATTCTTTTCCCTTTCGACTGTTGCGCCTTCGGGCGCGCAGCGACGCGCGCAGCCGGGTCCGGTGTCACCAGTCCGCCGGGGGGAACCCGGGCTGCGCGCGACTGATGGCGATGGGCGGTCTTTTGACCAGCCGCGCGTCGCCGCGCGGGCGCGCGGTGCTTTTGGGCCTCTCCCCCGTGGGGGTACTGCGCGCGCGCTGTCTTTCAGCAATGGAGTTCTGAAACATGAATGACCCCTATGGCCATGGGCTTGGCGGCACCGATGCCGGACCGTCGGCATCCCCGTTCGAGGTGACGAAATCCGATACCGTGGATCTGCCTGTTGTCACGAAGCGGCTGTGGATTCCGGCAGCCGGTGCGGTCAAGGTTCTGTGCGCGGGCCATGCCGAGGATGTTGACGCCGTGATCTATACGGTCGCCGCTGCCGGATACTTGCAGGTCGCCGCGCGGCGTGTCTTCGCCACTGGCACGACGGTTTCCGGAACGATCATCGGCGAACCGTGAGCTCATGGTCCGGACAGGTTATGCAGTCCCGCTCGAAACGATCCTGGAGCGCCTACGTGACCGGGTCGAGGACGTCGCGGACACCTATGCGCCGGGCGGTCGTCGGGATGGCGCGAAATACTGGGCGCTGAACCCCGGCAGGTCGGACAGCCGGATCGGAAGCTTCGTCATCAACCTGTCGGGCGCGCGTCAGGGCACCTATCACGATTTCTCAAGCGGCGAACACGGCGACATGCTTGACCTCATTGGTCTCGCGACTGGTGCCTCGACCGCTGCTGCGCAACTGACCGAGGCGCGCGCGTTCCTCGGCCTGGACGAAGAAACGCCGGAGGCGCGCGCCGCTGCCGCGCGACGGGCGGACGAAGCCCGGCGCCGACGGGAAGCAGCCGCCGCCGAAGATCTCCGGAAACTCAATCATCGCCGGAACAAGGCGATGGATCATTTCCTTACGAACAAGGGCAGCCTGCGCGGGACACCCGCCGAATCCTACCTGCTGGGGCGAGGCATCGACCTCGCCGCCATCGGGCGACAGCCGAGCGCGCTTTGCTACGCGCCATCGATGCTGAACCCGGAAACCGGAACCGGCCTGCCCTGCATTCTGGCGAAGATCGACGGGCCGGAAGGGCGAATCTGGTCGCTGCACCGGACCTGGATCGCGCAGCGTGCGGACGGCGTATGGGACAAGCATCCCGACCTGGAGTTCGCGCGCCGTACCTACTGCGAATTCGGGGGCGGCTGGATACTGATCAGCAAGGGCGGCAACCAGCGCGCGTCGTTCCGCAACATGCCTGCCGGCACATGGGTCGTCGCCGCCGAGGGATGGGAAGACGCGCTGGTGGCCAGCTGGGCCGCGCCGCATCGCTGGGTGATCGCGACCGTGTCGGTGGACAACTTCGCGGCGATCGAATGGCCGGAAGGATGCGCGGGCGTCATCTGGTGCAAGGACAACGACGGCGAGAACGAAGCCACGGCGCGCGCCGTAGAGCGCGCGCGCCAGCACATCGCTGGCCAGGGCAAGGCGTTCCGGATCGTCGAGTCGGACACACACAAGGATCTGAATGACTGGTTGCGTGGTCGGCGCATCAGTTCAGGGGAAGCCAGCGCGGCGGAGGGGACAGGATGAACGACGACGAAGGCAAGGTAGTTCCGTTGCGGGAGATCGGTCAGGCCATCGACGAGGCGGCATCAACGCCGGACCCGACCGGGTCTGATACCCCTGCGACCCCGCCGAAGAAGAAAGCGGCCCGCAAGAAATCCGCCGGATCATCTGGCGGGGATGACGGTCCCGGCATCCGATGGGCGCCGCCGCCAGGTCCGGAACATTTCGATTTGCCGTTCAGCTGTCCGGTCGTTCCGCTCGGGTCGCGCGACGGCAGCTACTATTTCCTGACGCCGCGGCGGGAATACGTCCGGAGGGCCGGGCGGGAACTGAACGCAGCGGGGATCCGCACCCTGTTCGGCCAGCACATGCACTGGCTCTATGAATGGCATCCGGCCTATGACAAGGAC
>Ga0209475_10001871_pt1 | contig 23792 bp, 19 predicted proteins | sample tdDd471_FD_187128 | JGI IMG/M metagenome (GOLD analysis project Ga0209475, IMG submission 187128) | Marine sediment microbial communities from the Atlantic coast under amendment with organic carbon and nitrate - tdDd47.1 (SPAdes)... | ecosystem: Environmental > Aquatic > Marine > Coastal >... | reverse complement strand
TTACTGTAAAATGGTGCTGCAGTGGTTCTTGCATTACACCATAACACCTGAGCGCCTTTTTCATTGCATATCCGTAAGCCTTCCCTTAACAATTCAGCACCGTACCCCTTTCCTTGCGATTGAGGGTCCGTAGCCATGCCACGAAGACGCCACGCACTATCACTGTGGAAGTTAAAGTCAGCCTCTAGTTTAGGATGAGACTCTGGATAAAAAGATGCAACAGCAACCACCTTACCATCAATAGATGCTGCTAAATGAAAACACCCCTCCATACTGTCTTCGGCGTAGTAACAAGTTTCTATAGATTGACCGGCTCGTAAAACCGAATGACGAAGAGGAATAATGGTGGCTTGTGGCACTGATTGAATGATTAACATTTAATGGGTTCTTTGAAATAGGCTGAGTTGACGATTTTTACTTTTATATCATTACTGTTCGATAACATATAGCAAAACAATCTAGCTAAAAAATCTTTCTGGTATTGAAAACGATGTTATAGGAAGCCCAGACATAAAAAAAGCCACTCAACTGAGTGGCTTTTGATAAAACATTAAAGACTCAATTACTGGTCGTCTTCAATTTCTTCTTCAACTTTCTCTTCAGCTTCTTCAAGCTCTTCTTCTGCAGAGTGCATCATTTCTTCCGCTTCAGCTTCAGCATCTTCAACCATTTGATCGGCTTCAGCTTTAGCTTCTTCTACCATTTCTTCCGCTTGATCTTTAGTTTCTTCATAATTCTCTTCAGCAGCCTGCTGCAAAGAAGTTACTGTTTCCTCGGTAGTTTCAGCAGTGTCTTCAACCGCTTTTTCAGTCGCCTCAACAGCATCTGCTGTTGCTTCTTTGACTGACTCCACCGCTTCTTGAGTTTCTTCCTTGGCTGACTCTTTTTTATCGTCGCTGCAAGCAACCGCAAGTGTTGATGCTAAAAGTGCAATAGCTAAACGTTTCATTCCTATCTCCTCCTCGGATTATTTACTTATAAGTAAAGTCACAAAAAATTTCATAACCTTTTTATAAAGCTTGGGTAATAAACTGTACGGAAATTACCCAAGCGCTCAATAATACAACAAGTTAGATTATTTTTTCCCTAAGAAAAGCCACGTTTCGAGAACTGTGTCAGGGTTTAATGACACACTATCAATCCCTTGATCCATTAGCCACTTAGCTAAATCAGGGTGATCAGACGGGCCTTGACCACAGATACCAATGTATTTATTGGCTTTTTTACAGGCTTTGATAGCATTGGCTAACAACACCTTAACTGTTGGGTCACGCTCATCGAAAAGATGAGAAATGATACCCGAATCTCGGTCCAGACCTAGTGAAAGCTGAGTCAGGTCATTTGAGCCTACAGAAAAACCATCAAAGTGCTTCAAGAACTCCTGAGCCAAAATAGCATTCGATGGTAACTCACACATCATAATAACGCGTAAACCATTGTCACCACGGCGCAGGCCATTCTCTGCCAGTAACTCGATCACTTTTTCGGCTTCACCTAAAGTACGAACAAACGGGATCATGACTTCAACATTATTAAAGCCCATTTTGTTACGAACGCGCTTAATCGCTTCGCACTCAAGCTCAAAGCACTCACGGAATTCTTCGGAAATATAACGAGAAGCACCTCGGAAGCCCAACATTGGGTTTTCTTCATGCGGCTCATATAAATGACCACCAATCAAGTTTGCGTATTCGTTCGACTTGAAGTCAGACATGCGAACAATGACTTTCTCCGGTGCAAAAGCACAGGCGATTGTCGAAATACCTTCGACTAATTTGCTGATATAAAATTCTTTCGGGTTTGGATAACCTGCCATTTGCAAGGCGATGGTCTTTTTCAAGCTTTCATCTTCCAGCTTGTCATAATCCAATAAAGCTTTAGGGTGAACACCGATCATGCGGTTAATAATAAACTCTAAACGAGCCAGACCAACACCAGCATGGGGCAAATGAGCAAAATCAAATGCTCGATCAGGATTGCCCACATTCATCATGATTTTGAATGGTAATTCAGGCATATCATCAACCGAGTCTTTACTGACTTCAAAGTCCAGTAGACCAGAATAAATCATGCCAGTATCACCTTCCGCACATGACACAGTGACTTCAGCGCCATCTTTAATGCGGTCAGTAGCATCGCCACAACCAACCACCGCTGGAATACCCAGTTCACGGGCAATAATTGCCGCATGGCAGGTACGGCCGCCACGGTTAGTCACGATAGCTGCTGCGCGCTTCATCACTGGCTCCCAATCCGGGTCAGTCATGTCAGTAACCAGAACATCGCCCGGTTTTACGCTGGCCATTTGATCAATGGAGCTAATAACTCGAGCCTTACCTTTACCGATCTTCTGACCAATCGCACGGCCAGTCGCCACTACGTCGGAAGTATTCTTCAAACGGTAGCGTTCAATAATATTCTTATCGGAACGGCTCTTGACCGTTTCAGGACGCGCCTGAACGATATAAATCTTGCCGTCGGCGCCATCTTTTGCCCACTCAATATCCATTGGACGCTTGTAATGCTTTTCAATGATCATGGCTTGTTTTGCAAGTTCCTGAACTTCAGCATTATTGATACAGAACTGCATCCGTTCATTAACACTAACATCTACCGTATCCACAGATTTACCATGCTCGGTATTGTCGGTGTAAATCATTTTAATAGCTTTGCCACCAAGGGTCTTACGAACAATTGATTGACGACCTTCGTCTAAGCCTGGCTTATAAACATAAAACTCATCAGGATTAACGGCACCCTGAACCACGGTTTCTCCTAAGCCATAAGCGCCGGTAATAAAGACCACATCGTTGAAGCCTGACTCAGTATCCATAGTGAACATCACGCCACTGGCAGCGATATCACTACGAACCATTTTTTGAACACCAGCAGACAAGGCAACTAACGAGTGCTCGAAGCCTTGGTGTACGCGGTAAGCAATCGCGCGATCATTAAACAATGAAGCAAACACTTCTTTAAGCGCTTTCATCACATTGTCTAAGCCACGAACATTCAAGAAAGTTTCTTGCTGGCCGGCGAAGGAAGCATCAGGTAAGTCTTCAGCGGTAGCAGAAGAACGAACGGCTACGGCAAAGTCATCATTGGCATCGCCTTTCAATTTGGCATAAGCCTCAGTGATAGCTTGCTCCATTTCTGGAATAAACGGAGTATCCATCACCCAACCACGGATTTTTGCACCAACTTCGGCTAACTTTGTAACATCATCAACATCCAGGCTAGATAGCTCGTCGTTGATGCGCTTGTTCAGGCCACTTTGCTCAAGGAAAGCGCGGAAAGCATCGGCTGTAGTCGCAAAGCCATTTGGAACACTAACGCCCATATTGCTCAAGTTGCTGATCATCTCGCCCAGTGACGCGTTTTTACCGCCAACGCGCTCAACGTCACCCATCCCAAGTTGGTCATACCAAAGTACGTAATTATCCAAGGTTCTAATCTCCAGTTTATAAATTTGGAATTACCACAAACCGCCCATTTTTAGCTGATGTTCTTGCCGATAGTGAGCGTAAATGCTTAAATTCACGAACAAAGTGGTCTTTGTGGCCGCTATTTTACTGATAAATGAGCAAATATGAAACGCACAGTCTTTTTTATTTCCGACAGAACCGGTATTACCTCAGAAATGCTCGGTCAATCGCTGACTTCCCAGTTCGAAGGCGAGGTAGAATTCACCTACCACACCATCCCTTTTGTTGATGATGTGGACAAAGCTAACGCTGCGGTTTCTCGCATCAATCAGACTGCAATCCGTGATGGCCATAAGCCGATTGTCTTTGAAACCATCGTCAAACCAGATATTCGCAACATCATCACCTCCGCCAATGCGCTGCTCGTAGACTTTTTCCACACCTACATTGGCCCTCTTGAAAAAGAACTGGGAGTACACAGCTCCTTCCGCGTTGGTAAGTCCCACTCCACGGATGATAGACAGGCTTATGACACGCGCATGAGTGCGGTTAACTTTGCTTTGAACAATGATGATGGAGCTTCCACCAAGCATTACAACCAGGCCGATATCATCCTGGTCGGCCCATCACGCTGTGGCAAAACCCCTACTTCGCTTTATATGGCGATGCAGTTTGGTATTTTCGCAGCCAACTATCCTTTTACAGAAGAAGACCTGCCGAATATAAAATTAAAACCGGGCTTAGCGCAGAATAAACACAAGCTATACGGACTCACCATTGACCCAATGCAGTTGCATGAGATTCGTAACAAGCGCCGTCCCAACAGCAAATATTCAGCGCTCAATCAGTGCATGTTAGAAGTTCGAGAAGTTGAAGCACTGTATCGAAGAGAAAATATTCCCTTTATCGACACCACATCCCGCTCGGTCGAAGAACTGGCAGTGAAGATCATGGCAGACAAGGAAATCCTGAGAAAAATCTTTTAAAACAGAGTGATTTTTTAATTCAACTAACATAGCGCCTTAGGAACAAGCTCTAAGGAGCCCCATGAATTTAAAGCACACGTCTGAATTTTTCTATGAGGAGATTAAGAGCAGATCCTGACTTTCGTCAGGATGACAGCTTTCTATAGCTCTAATATCTACAAAGTTAGACACCTTGAGTCCCCTACCAAAAGGTTGTTGATTACCGTCTTACGAAGAGAGCAACTCTACCAATAAATCAATTCCCCAAGGTATGTCATCCTGACGAAAGTCAGGATCTGCTCTTAGTTTTTTCACAAAAGAAAATACAGATACCTGCTATAAATTCGTGGACTCCCCTTAGGATTAGCCTAACGTAACCGGCTCTATCAACAAGGCCATTCTTTGTCCTTTAGGAACCTTATTATTAGGGAAGACAATCGCCTCACCATCAGACTCGACGATATAAGGCTCATCAGGATCAGAAAGCAACTCAAAACCTTGTTCAAACTCGGTGAAATTAGCCAAGTCATCCTCAACATTGAGATGCGATTCATCAGAGATCCGCAACAGCTCTTTTTTTACCGCAAATAGGTTTAACTCATCGGTAGAACGGTCATTATTGAAATGATAATTGGCAGCGACCAGTTTTCGCAGTTGATTTTCCGCTTGCTTAAAATCATCGCGATTGTTTTCACCAAATGGTTTAACCTTACCAAGCTCCACCGTAAAGGCATCGGCTTTGAAATGATGGCTGGTATGGTACGAAAAAGTCGAACTTGGTTTGTGATAAAGCAGCACAGTATCTACGCCACAATCCTGCACAAAAGCTAACTGCTCTGCTTTGTGCTCGCGACCATCAAGATAAGGATAAATAGCAAAGCGTTGATGTTTAGAAGCTCGAATAGCGGTATGCAGATCATAATGATAGCAACGAGCATCAGTCGGTGACTTATCAAAGAAATCTTTTACCGCCGCTTCCAGCCGCTTGGCTCGCAAAGCTTCATAACAGCTGGCATCAGCCTCAAGATAAGCCTTCCAATGATGGTTAAACATGCGGTTCAAATTAAATTCCAAGAAACGCTCTTGCTGCATCATGGCTTTCGGGTTGCCAAGCAATATCAGCAAATTAACTTGCAGAGCCTGACTTCCAACAAGAATATCACGCACCATATCACTGATAATTTCTATCGGTGCTGTTTCGTTGCCGTGCACACCACAGGAAAGACAAACATACTGATTGCTGGGTTGGTCGGGAGTAAATTCTATAATCCCGGCATCATGAAAGACTGCTTTGCCTTGATCGATTTCCAGCGAAAAAGGTTCATGGTGATCAGGATTTTGACGGACAAAGTCAATAAAGTTAAAGGTGTTAAAATCGTGTGACGTTAGCATAATTCTCAATGTTACTGATTCAGTTATTTAGTCGAAGCTCTTGACTAAGCCTACTTAGTCGCAGTTTCTTCAAAAGGCGGAACGAGCAATTGCGGATCCAAACGATGGCTCAACCAATTTAGACGCCAGTCAAGATGTGGGCCGGTTGCGCGACCGGTAGCCCCTATGCGACCAATGAAATCGCCCTGCTTTACAGGCTCACCGACTTCAACGTCGACACTGCTCAAATGCAAGAAAGTCGAGTTCACGCCAAAGCCATGATCAATGATAATGGTTCCACCCGAATAAAACATATCCGGATGGGCTAAACGAACAACGCCATCGGCAGGAGCGACAACTTCAGTTCCGGTTGGAGCTGCAACATCAACCCCAAAATGAGGTCGTTTGGGATCGCCATTTAAAACCCTTTGGCTGCCATAAAAACCACTCAAGCGCCCTTTGGCTGGCCAGATAAAATCCTGCATGAAATATCTAAAATCTGTAATTTCGGCACGAGCCTCAGCGACCTGTGCTGTTTCTTTTTTTATGCGCGCTAATACTTCAGGTTTCTTAGGCGTTACTTTCGATGGTGGTAAACCATCGATACGTTCAATGTTGTACTGACGTTTGCGAATGGTGATGGGCTGGGTTTCTGTTTGCTCGCCCCTGGAAACGATTAAGGTTGCACTTTCAGGCATATCGCGATGGAAACCAAACACAAAGTAACCGTCGTCCGAAACCTTGATGTCTTGTCCTTCAAATTTGACCTCGGCTCCCGGCACTGTCTGGCCAATCACCAGGCCTCCTTGCGTGAAGTCACCTTTTAATGACTGTATCAAAGGTTCTTTCGCGTTTAATTGAGTAAGGCTAAAAACAGCCGTCAACAATAGAGCCAATACTACAAATCTTTTCATTTACGTTACCTATTCAGAATCTTGCTTGTTCTCGATTTTAGCAGTGACTGCCGCCTCTATAGAGTCATCATGATCCTCATGGTTCAACTCAACCTGTTCAATCTTCTCGAAACGACTGCTAATCTTATCAGCTGAGATAGTCACTTTCTTAACATCATCAGACACATTATTAATATGACGCGCCAAATCACTCATTCGTGTTCTGAATCGACCGAAGTCTTTAGAGAGCATCCCTAAATGTTCCTGAATGATATGAACCTGTTTGCGAGTAGCTTCGTCTTTCAGCACTGCGCTAGCGGTAGTCAGCAATGCCATCATGGTCGTCGGTGACACCATCCACACTTTTTGTTGCTGAGCGAACTCAACCAGATCAGGGTGATGCGCATGAATTTCGGCAAACACTGCCTCAGCAGGAATAAACATGACAGCACCGACAGCGGTCTCTTGGTCGATAATGTATTTGCTGGCGATATCATTAACATGCTTTTTAATGTCTTTGAGGAAAGCTTTATGCGCCTGATCGCGCTCAGGCGATGAACGTTCGACGTCAACCATCTTCTGATAATTTTCCAGCGGGAATTTTGCATCAACGCCAATCACGCCGGTTGGTTCTGGCAGGAACAAAGCGCAGTCAACAATTTTGCCATTACTAAAAGTATGCTGGAATTTATAGTGGCTAGTTGGCATCACATTCGAAACCAAAGACTCCAACTGCACTTCACCAAAGGCACCACGCGAACGTTTGTCAGAGAGAATTTCCTGCAAGCTCACCACGTTACTGGACAGCTCGGTAATCTTTTTCTGCGCATCATCAATCAATGCCAGACGCTTTAGTACATCCTGGAAGGTCTGAGTGGTTTTCTCGAAACCATCAGCCAAACGCTTCTCAACCTGGCCACTGATTTCTTTAAGACGCTCATCAGTAGTTTTGGTCAAGCCAGACATGTTTTTCTCAAAGTTCTCGGCTTGTGTTTTGAGATTAAGCGTAATTTCTTCGCGAACATCCTTCATACCGCGGCGGAACTGCTCCTGCAGCATAGCCAAAGCTTCTTTTTGATTCAGCTCGATCTGATCCTTGAGTTGCAGAATATTTTTCTGCAAGGTTTCCTTAAATTGGTACAGCTCTTTTTGCTGGCTAACCGTATTATCGTTAACCTTCTGCCCAAGGTTATCACTGAACTTATTGAAACCGCCCTGCACCAGACTTTGGAATTGCTGAAACGACTCGGAAAGCTTAACTTGGTTACCCGCCAGCTTTTCCACCATACTGTCCGAAGCACGCTGATTCTGCTCAACCAGACGATTAAAATCGTTCTTAGTCTGCTCAAAAGTATGACTCTGACGAGAGTCCATACTCTTCAACAAATCACGAGACACCGACATATCATCAAGCAGTTGCTTAAAAGTGTTTTTTTGACGAATCATCGCAGCCATAAAAGCTATCGCCAGAATGACAATAATGACCAACAAAATGATTTCAATCGGATACTTGTTCCAAAGAGTTTCTAATGACATGAATATTTAGCTTTTATTAATGATAAATCAGACTTCCCAATGAGGTCTTATTATACACACAAGACCAGCCATCAAAAGCGGGATTTATAGGCAGTTGCAAGTCATCGGGCAACCACATTGGGTTGCCCCTACCAAGACATCACTTCTGCAGCTTCATCCATACCCACAGCTGTCATCCCGCGGCTCGACCGCGGACAACATCGTCAGGAACGATTTTATAGATTACATCCTTGTAATCTACCTACTACGCAGGCCGTCTAAAGCCGTTTCAGTTTGCTCCTGCAAACTGATGAATGGCGAAGCCAGCCCAAAGGGCAAAATACAGGGAAGTATTTTGTAATCCAGTTTCTTCCTTTGCCGCAACGAAAAAAGGCTTCCGGTTTAAGGGAAGCCTTTTGAATAATGGCCGAGTGTGACCGCCAAGGGCAGGATTTGTTCCCTACAAATCTCTGCATTTCCTCCATCCTTGGAGGTCAGATGGCGGGAATGCCAGAATTGCAGGAGCACATTCTGGGGAAGGATTACTGCGTCGCTGTGCTCCTTGCCCTTCGGGCCGTCGTCGGCTATCGCCTCCAACGTTCAAAGCACTTCGTGCTTTGTCGAACTCCTTCGGAGGTTCTCATCATTTCCTTTGCCACAACGGAAAAAGGCTTCCGGTTTAAGGGAAGCCTTTTGAATAATGGCGCGCGTGGAAGGATTCGAACCTCCGACCGCCTGGTTCGTAGCCAGGTACTCTATCCAGCTGAGCTACACGCGCATCTCGTTGTCGGGCGGTATTATGCCACCAGACGATGATATGTCAACGCCCTTTTGTAAATTTTTCCAGAATATTTCAATAAAACATCTAACTGATTGTTTATCAAACAAATCTAGTTCAAATAGTAGTCAAATTCAGTGACTCTTAGTTATGATTTTTGACTCTTTCTTATCGTCATACATCATTAAATCAGCTTTGTGTACAAGCTCTTCCATATCATCTGTATCATAAGGGAACAAGCCGTATCCAGCGCTTAGAGATAGACTTAAGTTATGCTGCTCAAATTTGAAGCTCCGCTCATTAACAGCCATTTTCAGTTTATGAATAACGCTTTCAACTTCATTCTTTTTGTAAGCCCTTGGCAGTAAGATTAAAAACTCATCCCCTCCGAGACGACAACAAATATCTGTTTGCCTTATATTATCGAGAATAATATTTGCAACCTCGGTTAGTACATAATCCCCTGCTTGATGGCCGAAGTTATCATTTATGTCTTTAAAACCATTTAAATCAATAGAAATTACAGCGAAAGGCTTCTTCTTTTGATCCTTTGTAAACTTTTCAAGCAAAATAAATGCAAATCTTCTATTGCGTAGCCCTGTTAGTTCATCAAGCATTGAAGCTCTATGAGCTATATAGTAAGAGCGGTATAGCAGCATGACTAAGAGTAAAATTGAGACTATAAGGCCATAACCCATTACTCTATATATTATTATGCTATTAAGAAATGTATTAGATGGGGCTTTCATCATGCTACCTGCCATTACCCAGCTACCGCCAGGTATTTCAATGACAGAAGTAATATCCGCCTCATTAAAAACCTCTTCATTACCTATAAAAAATGGTCCTTGTCCACCAGTTCCATCCAGCCCCCTAATAGCCACATCAAACTTATTAAGCAGACTATAAAGTCCAGTATCTTCAAAAAGCTCTTCAACATTAATTACAATGCTTACCCCGCCCCAATAATTGGAATTTATGGGCACGTCGTCAAATACTGGAAAGCGGGCAATAATGGCTTGCCCACCTTGCACTAACTCTAATGGACCAGCCATAACCACTGACTTATTCAAGCGAGCTCTTTCTACAGTTGCAAATTGACCTGGATTTGTTTGAAAATCAAACCCAATTGCTTTTTCATTACCTTTTAGAGGATAGATTTTGGAAATGGTGTATCCCTCTGAAATGCCAATATTTCTGATGTAACGACCATTTTGGATTAGCGTTTTGGCAAATGCTTCAAAATTATCAAGCGCCAACTCTTTATTTACCGACAACACTGTCACTAAGCCGTTAGCTATAAATACATCTGAAAACAAGGCAGATTCAACATTTGCTCGAACCAAAAGAAATTCTTCAGTCAAATGTTGTTTGGCCTCTCTACTTATCTCTTCTTCGTATGATTTTAAGAAAAGCTCAAACAGAATAATTGATGTTACCAAATAGGAAAAGCAAGCTAAAACAACAGCTAGATTAATTATCTTTTTTTTAATTACCTTTTTACCCATAGCTGCCCCCCCCGAATAAACTATCCGATTATTTTTAATTAGCTGCTCGTTACTATGTTGTTATTGTTGTGTTGTGTTGTGTTGTGTTGTGTTGTGTTGTGTTGTGTTGTGTTGTGTTGTGTTGTGCTGTTTTTTTTATTTTGCTTTGTTAAAACTTAACCTGCTTAAACGAGTCAGCACCTAAATCTTACCTTGTTCTTGGGGTAACGGAAAGCCCGTCTTCAATCTCTTCGCTGGGGTTGTAGATTAGGACTTCCCCTTCACTAACACCAGTTAAGACTTCGGCTTCCAGTCCATTAATAGCGCCTATCTCCAAAGTGCGCTTTGTCGCGACACCATCTTCTATCGCAAACGCTACCCACTGAGTGCCTTCGCGAACCATAGCAATAACTGGAACAATCAGGCTGTTTGGTTTATCAGCCAATATAATATCGACATCCAATTGATAACCATGGCCCAGCTTTTGCCACTGCTCTGGCGGACTGGCGAAGTCGATGTAGATATTCACTCGCTGTTCTTCAATGCCGAGGGCAGTCACTTTTTTATAGGCCATCGGCTCCACTTGCCTGACGATACCTTCCAGCACGGTATCACCGCCCCAACCTTCCATACGCACTTTCTGTCCTTGCGAAACCCGCACCGCTTCAGTGGAAATGAGCTCTACCTTGACCTCAAGCTCATTCGGATCACCAATATCCATAATCGGCTGCGCGGCATTGATAACACTCGCACTTTGTCTATAACGGGTTAACACGACACCAGTGGCAGGAGCCAAAACCTGGCTACATTCACATTTAGGTAGAAACTCTGCCAATGAAGTATCAAGCAAGGCTTTAACGCGCTCGAGCTCAGCCTGCCGCAGCTGCAATGTGGCCTGAGTCGCCTGTAATTCCTGCTGCAGGCTTTGATAGATTTTCTTTGCTGTATCGAACTCACGTTCGGAGATAGCCTGATCTTTGTATAAGCTATCAGCTCTTTCCAGATCACTTTTAGCGAAGCTCAATTCATTTTGCACCTGTCTTAACTTTGCCTGCGTCATTTCCAAAGCAGATTGAGCTGCGCTTAATTCTGCAACAGCCTGTTTTTCGCTGCGTGGATCAAGCGGCTGGGAGCGCAAGGGTTCAATTTCCGCGACAACGGTTTCGTTAGCTACAACAGGATCTCCAACCTCCAATTCAACACGTCGCAAATAGCCCGTTATTGGAGCCGACACCTGATAAACATGCTTAACTTTTGTTTCTCCAACCTCAGAGACCACCTCATAAAATTGGCCTTTAGTGACTTTTACCGTCTCAACTTCGATAGCTCTTGGCCATAAGCCATAGGCCAACAAGGCAACTAGAACGGCAGCCAGCAGTATCCATAATGTAAAACGCTTATTAATACCCATGAACAATTATTCCTTGGTCTTTAAAACTTCGATGAGATCGAGATTATGAATTCGTTTTGCAACAAACAGCGCAGACATTACTGATGCGACAATCGCCACAATAACGGCGTAGCTATAGGTGTGCGGATAAATAATGATCGGGATCCTGAACAGTTCAGTCTCCAGAGCATAACCCAGAAGATGAGTCAGCCCCCAACCCACAAAACAACCTAGCGCCAAACCAATCAAGGTTAGCAATCCAATCTCACATAATAAAATATAGGAGGTTTCACCTTTAGTAAAACCCAGAACTCGCAGAGTCGCCAGCTCACGACCTCTTTCCGACAAGGATATTCGAATCATGTTGTAGGAAACGCCGAATACCAATATTGACGAAAGCACGATAAAGATAAAAATAAAGACCAACATACTCTCGGCAACCGTGTCGTTAAAAGCATCCAATGAAGCTTTTTTGGTTACTAAGGCGGTGATGGCCGGTGACTCTTTAACAGCAGTGTAAAAGGCTTGCGAAGCATTCGGGTCAACCACCAGGTTCAGCATAAAATATTGCCCGACTTCGCCCAGCTCCCGATTAAGGGCTTCAAGATTCATATAGGCAGGCAAGCCCATAAAAGTATCGAAAATACCGGCTACCGCAAAGTCGCGCCGCAATCCCGTCTTATCCAGAAACTCAACATAAACCCGATCGCCCACCGCCACATTCAACTTCTCCGCCAGCAAGCTTCCAATTACCATCCCCTCTTCCGGCAAGGAGATAACTTTTTGCGAATAATTGTCATAAATGGGCTGCAAAGTAGCATCCGAGCGAATACCCGTAATCGCACCTCTGTGACTCTTGATGCCATTGATAAATTCAACGGAAACATAGCGTATCGGCTCAGCCTCAAGAACGCCCGGCAATCGCTTAACCTGATGGAACGCCTGCTGTTTTTGATTCTGATAAAAGGCCATGGTCATATCTTGTCGCTGCGCATCATTAAAGAAGGACACGCCCAGAAACTTAATCGCATCAAACATCTGGATACCAAGAACCATCAGACCCACGGCAAAGGAAATGCCGATTACGGTGAAACTTGCTCGCAGCGGCTTACGAATGATCTGCCGAATGGCGATGCGGGTCGGTTGATCCAGCCAATGCTTAATACGCGAAGTATCGATAAAGCTTCTGTGATAAACATCAGGACTGGGCGGCACCATAGCAACAGCCGGTGGCAATTTAACCACCTTGGCGATCGAGCCGATGATGCCGGACAGTGCCGCTAACACACTGATGCCGGTACTGATAACAAACGATGATATGGAAAAGTCATAGACAAGAACCGGAAAACGGAAAAACTCCGCATAGACTTCAGTATTGGCCTGCCCAAGATAGGCACCCGCAATTAAGCCAATCACAGCGCCCACCAGACACATCACCAAGACCATCCTGAAATAATGCATCCCAACCTGCAGGTTGCTATAACCAAATGCTTTCAATAAACCAATCTGCTCGCGCTCGTTGGTGATCATTCGACTCAGCACCATGTTCGTCAGAAATGCAGAAACCAACAGGAATATGGCAGGGAAAATTGTCGACGTGGTTTTGAGCTGCTCAATTTCATTATTCACAAACCAATAGGACATCTGGTCATCGCGCAGATAAGAGTTTCTACCGCCATAAGGCTCCAGCACCATATCAATCTGCTTGAGTAATGCCTGATGATCAGCCTTGGCATCAAACTTAAAAGTCGCATCATTAAATGCACCTTTCAGATCAAAAGCCGCCTCCAGCGAACTCTGCCCTGCCCACAAGACCCCATAACGTTTGTTATCCGGCATCAAAGAACCGGGACTCATGGCGTAAATATATTCAGGGCTTAAAGCAATGCCGACAATCGTGAAGTAACGTTTTTTACCATTCATTACCGCTGGCAATTCATCACCCAGCTTCAAGTTATGCGCTTCTGCAAAAGGCTCATTCACAATCACCTCGTCGGAAGCTCCCGGAGCAATCCAGCGGCCTTCGCGCATCGCCAATTGATTGAGCCGTGGTTGCCCATGATCCGGAATTGACGTCAACATCCCCATAACCGGTTCATTGAAATCGGGCATATCCAGACTGGCATATTTCTTGATTCGGGTTTCGACTAAACTGATACCCTCAATCGCTTCTAAACGCTGTTTGACGGTATTGGGAACGCGCACAGCGCTGACAAAAGCATCAGCAAACTGATAATCAGCATAGTATTGTTCGGAGGTTTTCTGAAGTGATTCAAGTGTGGTCAAAGCCATGCTCAAGGTAGCAATACCCGATGCAATCACCAAAGCCACAGCAATGACCTGGCCTTTAACATGCCATAAGTCACGCAGCAGTTTCAGATTCAGGGCGCGCATATCACCACTTTAACTCGCTGGGAGACAGACGGTTTGAATTAGAATGGATATCAGAAACCTTACCATCGCGAAGGGTCACCACACGATCGGCAATCCCACCCACCGAAGTGTTATGGGTAATCACAACAGTCGCAGTGCCCAGCTCACGATTGACCTGCTCAATCGCTTCCAGCACTAAAATACCGGTCTGATGATCCAAAGCCCCCGTCGGCTCATCACATAATAGAATTTCAGGCTGCTTGGCAATCGCTCTGGCGATAGCCACCCGCTGCTGCTCACCGCCAGAAAGCTGCGCCGGGAAATGATCCTTTCTGGGTAACAAACCAACAAGATCCAATGCTTCTTCAGGCTTAATCGGATTTTTAGCAATCTCAGTCACCAAAGCGACGTTTTCTAAAGCAGTAAGGCTCGGAATTAAATTGTAGAACTGAAACACAAAACCCACATGTTCGCGACGAAAGTTGGTCAACAAACCCTTGCTTTGCGAACTTATCAGACGATCCTTAAAATACACCTCGCCCGAAGTGGCATCATCCAATCCGCCCAGAATATTAAGCAAAGTCGATTTACCGCTACCCGACTGCCCCAGCAAAACCACCATCTCATGCTCATACACCTCAAAATCAACGCCATCCAGCGCCTTAACCTCAACCTCGCCCGTCTTATAGACCTTAGTCAGATTATGCGCATGCAACACAGGCTTCGACTCAGCTGAAGCTGAAACAGTAGATTCTTCTTTCGTAGTTATGATTTCCGACAAGCTCAGATCCCTGATTAAAAAACAAACACCCTTGTTTCATAGTAAGAATCGAGCGGAGAGATAGCAATAGAATTTTATAGGGAATGGCGAGTTGGTTGATTTATGTCAGATGGAATGTAGAAGACATTACTAATAAATATTCTTGCAGTAAACTTTTAGACTTCATCACGCTCTATAGCCCTTTCTATCTTTCTAGTCCTATAGCTTAACAATTTATCTGTTTTTACCTTCCAGTCTGCCGGTAAAATAGGTTCATTCCATCGTAATTTCTTATACCAAGACGGTACAAGTTGATGCTCAAACCCAGACCTACCTTGAAGTGGGGACTCTCCATATAAATCAATATATCGTTTGTAAAAAATTGCCTTTAGTGCCTCCGAGTTGTCTGTAGGCCTAACCGTTCCCTTCGGTAATAAGATAATGTTACAAGCACACGTAAAGTCTCCATATGGCAGCATAGAGCTATCGAAACTATCAAAAAAACGTTCTTCAAAACTGAGCTCAGTTTCTTTATGTGAAAAGACGTGGGCGAGCTCAAATGAAGAAAGCTCAAGCTTTTTCCAAGAAGGTCCCGAATACGCTAAACCACCAGCCATATAGCACCACAAATGGCGAGGAAAAACGTTATCGTCAATGATTGCTGAGAACGATCTGTTATAACGGCGTTTAACTCCCTTCCCACTAACGTATCTTCTAACACCAGGGAAAACACATGCGGATCCAGAGAATAAATAGCCACTTATAGGTATTTTACCTTCGAAAAGCGATTCAAAAAGCGGGCGCTCTTCCTCATTTCTTATCTGAATTCTCTCTACTATCGAAGGATGGACATGGTGAGCAAGAGCCGAAAGAATATCTGCCATGGATTCTTCAAACTCTGAAATTCGGTTTTCATACATATTATCCACCATCAAATCAACTTTTTGGGGTAGGAGAATATTCCTAAACAAGACCATCAAACTAACTCAATTAATTTACTCTGACCCTATTAATTCCTTTTCTTTTATTTCTTACCGTTTCAGATAGAAATTTAGTTTGCTCTTCCTTAGGTGAGTTTTCAAAGCACACCAATCCAGCATTTTGGTCTTCAAGCCAACCTACATCTTTGGCACCATTTTTAGAACTTTCCCAAATCATTTGGTCAATACCATTTGCAGAATCTAAACCTATCGTACTAAATGTTTGCATTGATATTGATAGTGCCACACTCCATATTTTCGAAGGATTTAAGTCAGAATAAGGCAAACCATATTTCAACCATATTTTCTTAGTATCACGAAATAATGTTTTTGAAATATTCCTAGATAATTGATCGTTTTTATATCGAGCTATTGGAAAATCATTAAAGTCGAGTGATGTCTCGAATATTACCCTCGATACAACTGCAAGAATTTCATTTATTGAGTCAACGTGAGTGTTTCGATCAGCTGCCATTACATGGACTGATCCAAGCAAATATATATTAGTATCCTTGAAATGCCAAATCATTTTTATTCCTAACGCCACAAGAAGAGTTAAATAGGGTCAGAGTACATTTCAACACAAATGTACTCCATTATACCTATCCAATTAATTTCTGACCCCATTATTTTTAAGCTCTAACTATATTAGCTTACTTCTAGTCCCTCTGGACGAACAATTATTAGATCATTAGAATACAGACCTTCTTGAACAAAAAGCTGTGGTGTATTCTCCTCTTTCAAGCCTTCCATCATCACCAAAGCTTTAGCCTGCTCAAAGGCTTTTTTGACAGAAAGTCCAAACCCTATCGCTGAATAGAATTGCGATGCAAATATCCTAGCAGCATAATCACCAATGCTTGTATTCATGCCTATGGCCGCTTCGACATAATGAGTTACCGCTTCCGCTTGCTTATATGAATAACATGTATTAAAGAAAACTAAACGAATATCACTTGATGAGGCCATCATTGTTTGAACTATTGCTTCTTTGCTTACTAGCTTTTTATTCCCACTCGCATCTTGGAATACAATTTCGTCAGAGTCAGACCCATGCCCGCTAAAATGAACAATTGTTGGGTTTAACTCATTAATGGCTTGTAGAATGTCCATTGGTTGGACTGCCCATCTGCTCACAAATGAAACCGAATCCCTGTGCTTGGCTTTTCTAATCATATCTTCGATTAAACGAGCTTCTTCATCCAGTCTCAACTGCTGCGCATCGATTGGATTTGACGCTAAAAATAGAACGACAATTTTATCTGGAAGCTCCTGAAGCGCCTTAAGAGAAGCAATAGTGTTCTGATGCAAGTCCTCATGCTTATTAAGAGTACTATTTATGTGATTCATTCGAGATTGGTATGCTCTTGCCTGTCGTTCAGACTCCCTTTGCTTTTTCTTACTCTCTTTGTCCTCTTCCTTTGACACTCTCTTTTGCTCATCAGAAAGTTCTTTCTGCTTCCGGGCAATTTTATTGTCAAATTCAGCAATTTTTTTTTCGGCTGTCGCCTGCTCTTTTTGGTATCTTTCGATCTCGCGGAGCTTGGATTTACCAGTACTTGTACTACTAGTTCGAGACAACGCTTGAGAAGCAGAGCTTATCTTTACCGAGAGATTGGCGATCTTGGATTGCTCTTTTGCCTTTCCTTTCTGCAGTTTGGCGATTTCTTCTCGTTTCCTCACCACATTTCGATTATATGAATCTAACTGCGACACTTTCTACTCCTTAAAGGATACTCGGTTTAGAAGAAATAATGGGCCAAAAACTTCTAGTAACAAAAGTTTATGATTGTTCAATAACTTCGGTTAGTTTAAATATCTAGTGTATGCGTCCACCGGGGGTTCCAGCCATTGGATAGATATTTTACTAGGCTCCTATCGCCGTAAAACTGTATTCGTCCTCCGGACTTATAAGCTAAAGCCGATTGATCAACTTGAAGGCCATTTTCGCGAGCGGCCTGTGTAAGCTCATAAAGAAGTGCATCGTTATCGCCATTCGTAGATTTGGCATCGAATACTGCAAAGTTAATCCAACCACCGGAAGTCGCACGCTCCCTTAGATGTGCCATGTTGATCTTCATTGTGATTCCCTCCTCCCGTCTTATTGATTTCCAGGCTAATTTTATAGTATCGGACATCTCCGATAATCACCTGATTTTAAAATAATTATGATTTGATGTCCTACTTTAAGTTAATAGGGTCAGAGTACATTTCAATACCACCTAATCATAACTTTTCAATTAATTTACTCTGACCCCACTAATTTTCATGACGCTCAAAACAACGGCATGTTTACGCATCCGATTGCTTTTTCTTGTTAAGTTGCACTTGATGTGTATACCCACCTATATCGTCTATTTCCCTTGCAGGTACTTTAGTTAGATCATCAGGGTAACCTTTCTGATTGCTTAGTTCGTTAAGAAGAGACCAGTCTGATTTCCTGTAAATAACAATATAGAGATTTTCAAGTGCTATAGGTTCTGCTGCTAGCGGAGTTGCGAAGGTACCATCATCGCTGATAGTTGCGGTATAGTCGGCGTTAAAACTTGAGTAAAACTTTCTTATTGTATAGAGACCTTCTTTATTTTGTGAGTAAAGCATTATCAAATAGTCTTCTGGTTTTGATTGTTCATGAAATTTAACTACACCTGAAATCCTCAATAAGTCGTCATTTTTCGTAAACGAAAGAATATCTATTTCATTTACAGCTTTATTTGCCTCCAAAGGAAGTAGATAGCTTACATTGAAGGCATTGCCAAAATAATACTTTGCGTATGGGAAAAATACGATTGTCAGCCAAGCAAATAGCAGTGATAAAATAACTAAACCTGCTAGCTCGTGATATTTCTTTTCTCTGATATTTGTTAACGCTTCTTTCAATATACTAAATAGGGCACTTACAAATAGGTATACACATATAAAATAAAAAAGAATAGCAATAATAAAGTCGCTAAGTATGAACTCTATGTTAGCAAATTCACTCAGAAAAGGTCCGGCAACTATGGTTGCAACAGACACCCCTAATATGGTTGATAAATCGGCTGCAATAGATAGCCTTTTTCTAGAATCACCTTCCAATAATTCTTTAAATACTTTTTTCATTTAGAAGTGGGCTCCCTAGTGATTAACAGTATATTGCCGGACATTTACGATAACCCCGTTAACTCAAGTAGCACATTGTTATAGCAAGCTTTGTTGACCATCACTGTCGTACTTTTCGATCTCTTCAGCGGACACGTTGATTGACTCAATTTTTAGCAGCTTATTTGAAATTGCAGGCTGAAAGTAATCATAAAACCTATCAATACTCCAAGAACGACTATCTTCTTCTCCCTCAATATCAAGCATAATCAGGACTAATTCAGCTGAAATTCCTTTCGCTTTACGATAAAGATGTATTTTGTTTAGCATTACGTACAAGCGATCGTAGTATATTGGGGAGACGGCACCCCTGGGGCGAACATCTATAAATCTCTCTTGACCGGCCCCCTTAATATACCCTTCAAAGATAATTCTTTTATTCATAATTGGGTCAATTTCATCGAATGCCTGCGAAAACTCTGCGCGCTGAATTATCTCTGAATCAGGAATTGAGAGGTGATTGGCATATTTCTCCATCCCAATTAACACGGCATTTCTTCGCACCTTTCTTCGTGCTCTAGACTCATCCATAGCCTTTTGACGTTCAGCCATGTACTCCATAGCACGTTGCGCTTCCTTTTGCTCTTCTTGGTCGTCCTCAGCTTCAGATTCTTGCGCTTTTACGACCTCAAGTAATTTCAACCACTCATCAGATGGTGCATTGTATGTATTATTTACCTGTGATTGCTGAATATTAGTAACAATTTTAAAGAGCTCTTGCCGTAGTTCTTTGTTCTCACTTTTTACTTGCTGCTTTTCACTCTCTTTCTTTTGAACCTCTCGACTAAGCGATAATATTTTACCCAAACTAAGATTATTGAAAGATTCAGACAAGACCAGCACAATAACAAAACCTATTATCGAAATAATCCCAGCTGTAACTTGATATTTTGGCTCTGCCAGATAAAAGCTCAAGAACGCCATGATGAAAAGCGCTAGCACGAACATGACTATTAAAGTTCTTACAAAGTAATTTGGTTTTTCCGACAACCTTTATCTCCTTAACTCGGCACCCTAGAGCGATAACGTTGCATAACCGAGAATCGCCGATAAGCTATTAATTTTAAATTAATTTTTTGAATGTCCATTTTTCGGCTAACACCTTATAAAACCGAACATTTTTGTTCTAGTATCTCTTTAAATATCCTAATTTCATAATTCTTCTTCAGAAAAGAGACACCTTATAATAGTTAGGTTACTCAGTATTGCAATGACTTTATTGTTTAAATTTTAATCGAACAATAAGCCAACCCATAAATTAGGTACATAAAAAAACCTACCGAAGTAGGTTTAAATAGTCTAATTGCAGAATTAATTACGGTTACTTCAGTAAAACTTTGAATTCGTTGTTCATAAATTCAATAACATCACCTGACATTATTTTCTTTCGTTTTCTCTTTTCTATTTCGCCGTTAACTAAAACCTGACCGTCATCGATTACAGCCTTTGCTTCACCGCCACTACTTACAATACCTTCGAACTTTAGTATTTTGTAGAGCTCAACAGGCTCTTTTGTAATTTCTACTATTTTCACTACATGCTCCCCTTATGTATCAATTAATCACATTACATCATATTAACGGACAACAGCGCTTTTAGCCGCTTGCCTGCTGCAGTGCTTTATTTTTCGCAATGTTGAATCGCAACCGCCACTCAGCAAACACTATGTTCGGTACCCAGCAAAGCCAGGCAATAACCATGTACGATTTGGTGAATTCGAATCCAGCAACCATTGAGGCTGGGAGGTATATCCGCAGTGTTACCGCCGCAAGGGTGAGGGAAAAGTTACGAATCATCCATTTGCGGTGCTCAGAAATGTCACCACGACGAACAGCAAGATACGCACTCAAACCAGTATAAAGCCAGAGCAAAGCAAGTGACGCAAAACCCAACTTGGCCACTAGACCGCCGAATGCAAACTGAGATATATAAAGACCCGAAACCCCGCCTATAAGGATGCCCACACCTAAATACACACGCCCGAGCCAGCGGTGAATATTGGTGTGCTTTTGCCTGAGTTTGGTAGAAAACTGGAGCGGTCCAATTACTAGAGCAACAGAAGAAGCAAAAATATGGGAATAAACACCTATTTTATTCGCCATAAAACTCACTTTCATTTCTGGGTGTACTAAAGACCCTAGTGGTAGAAAGCTATAAACAAAAACAGCGTAACCAGCCACACCGAGAACCATAAGATAAAACAGTCCATTTCTAATCAAGCGCATTTAATTCTTCTTTTAGTTGTGAGTTAATGATGTCAAAGTGCATTTCAACACTAAATCCATCATTCGAATCTAATTAATTTACTCTGAGTTCATTAATTAGCACTTAATAGTAGTTAAGTTTTTGGGTATTGCAATGACTTTATTGACTTGATTATCAAACGGAGTAAAAGCGACAGGATTAGCTACAGACATAAAAAAACCTGCCGGAGCAGGTTTGAAAATCTATTAACTGTGAAGGAGATTTTGTCGAACCTAATGGTTCTCATCCTTCCATCTGATTATTTTAAATCGGATTTGAAAATCCAATTTAAAATAATGGCGGTGAGGGAGGGATTCGAACCCTCGATACCGGATTAGGGTATACTCCCTTAGCAGGGGAGCGCCTTCAGCCGCTCGGCCACCTCACCTTTAGTGCGGACGGAATGTTACCTTATTTAAGATAAATTGCAACACTCCTTTTCCACTTTTTTAATAATATTCGTTATCGTCTGATGAACCGCCTTGATAACCTTCCATTTGCTTCTCATGTTGAATGCGCAAATAGATTTCTTCGCGGTGTACAGCAACTTCTTTAGGTGCATTAATACCGATACGAACTTGATTACCTTTAACGCCTAAAACGGTAACGGTGATTTCATCACCAATCATAAGTGTCTCACCGACACGACGGGTTAAGATTAACATTCCAATCTCCTACATTTCCTGTAGCTCAGAAACTCGGCAATCATTGCTTATTCCTTCGCCATCTACAAATCGACTGTATAGTTTACATACAAAGTTGAAGCGACGGATTCTATCAATATTCCTCGCGCAACTCTACTTTTTTGTGAGTGGACTCACAAAGTTACCTAACTAGGATAATCGGTTACAGTTTAATTGTATAGCTAAAGGCCTTGAGATTAAGGCGCTCTAGCTTAATCGCTCAGTAACCCAGGGCTTTACGCTATCCAGTGCTGCTGGCAGTGCCGCAGGGTCTTTACCGCCTGCTTGCGCCATGTCAGGGCGACCACCGCCCTTGCCGCCTACTTGCGAGGCGACCATGTTGACCAGCTCTCCTGCTTTAACCTTGCCGGTTAAGTCTTTGCTGACGCCAACGATAATGCTGACTTTGTCTTCTTCAGCGATGCCTAATACTACGATACTGCTGCCCAGCTTGTTTTTGAGCTGGTCTTGAATTTCACGCAGTGCTTTAGCTTCAACACCTTCTAATTTAGTGACCAGTAACTTAACGCCATTAATCTCTTCGGCCTGGCTGGCAAGATCACTGCCTTGCGATGAGGCTAATTTGCTCTGCAGGGCTTCGATGGTCTTTTCCAGCTGACGACTCTTGTCCATCAGTTGGTTTACTTTTTCAGCGACCTGCGAAGGTTCTGATTTGAGTAACTTACCAATCGATTGCAGGCTGGCTTCGGTAGACTGCATCCAGTTAACCGCTCCCGCGCCTGTGGTCGCTTCGATGCGACGAACTCCGGCGGCAATGCCTGACTCGGATAGGATTTTAAAAGCGCCGATATCGCCAGTGCGCTGCACGTGTGTACCGCCGCATAGCTCTACCGAGAATGGCGACATGGTTAGAACTCGCACTTCATCACCATACTTTTCGCCGAATAAGGCCATGGCGCCGTGTTCTTTCGCTTCGTCCATAGACATGGTCTCAGCTTGAACTTGATGGTTCTCGTAAATCTTCTGATTGACCAGGGCTTCGATCTGGCGAAGCTGTTCCTGCGTCACTGACTCTGGATTGGAGAAGTCGAAACGCAAGCGCTCTGGGCCAACCAATGAGCCTTTCTGGGTCACATGCGTGCCTAGAATGTCGCGCAGCGCGGCATGGAGTAAGTGTGTGGCTGAGTGATTACGCATGGTGTGTTGACGACGTTCTGCATCCACAAAAGCCTGTAGCTCAGACTCATTGGAGATTGAGCCTTTTTCCATGTAACCAATATGGGCAATGGCATCGCCCAATTTCTGAGTGTCTTCAACTTTGAAACTGGCGCCACAGCCCATTAACTGACCGGTATCGCCTACCTGTCCGCCTGCTTCTGCATAGAATGGCGTTTTCGCTAAAATGACAACGCCCTTCTCGCCTTCTTCCAGACGCTCGACTTCCTGCTCGCCTTGAAGCAGTCGAGTGACGATCACATTTTGATTAGTATAGTCATAACCGGTAAATTCTGAACGCTCGTCGATACTGAAATTATCGTTGTAATCAGTACCGAAGTTGCTAGCGGCACGCGCACGTTCACGCTGCTCGTTCATGGCTTTCTCGAAACCATCCCAATCAACTTCAAGGCCTTTCTCACGGGCGATATCGGCGGTTAAATCCTGCGGGAAACCGTAGGTGTCGTAAAGTTTGAATACGGTTTCGCCAGAAATGGTTTTGCCATTGCTGGCAACGAGGTCAGCGATATCCTGATCAAGAATCTGCATACCTTTATCCAAAGTACGCGCAAAAGCTTCTTCTTCTTTCGCCAATACTTTTTCGATTAAGT
>Ga0209475_10001866_pt1 | contig 23823 bp, 32 predicted proteins | sample tdDd471_FD_187128 | JGI IMG/M metagenome (GOLD analysis project Ga0209475, IMG submission 187128) | Marine sediment microbial communities from the Atlantic coast under amendment with organic carbon and nitrate - tdDd47.1 (SPAdes)... | ecosystem: Environmental > Aquatic > Marine > Coastal >... | reverse complement strand
GTGTCCACATATTCTAACCCTATGCCTAAAAAAATACCTGACATTAGTAATTGGTTTCTCGATTATTGATTTTGTGCTGCATTTCCCGAAATTGAATAATCTCCCGATAGCGTCTGGTTTTCGCCTCAATTTCCGCTACCATTTCCTTGGATTCCAATTCCTTTTCTTTGAGTACTTCGGCTCGTTCGGCATCGGTCATCTTCATATTGTCGCTGGACAGGATTTGGTCGATATATTCCATACCTGCCATAGAATTTTCAAGGATGGCATCAAAAGAACCTGAAATACGAGTTACTTCATCTGGTTTGATAAAAGGGGAATTGAGTATTTCCCGTAAATCATCTTGAACCACATCATACAAGCGTTGGTTATTTCTTGCCAATTCCCTGACCGCTTTAAGTTGTTTGATGACATCGTTGACCTTATCGATATTTTCCTTTTGCGTTTTAAGGAATTTTACCGTCTTCATTAAATTGGCGGTCTGTTTACCGGATTCCAACAATGATTTTACAAAAGAGATAAAGTTTGTGTTGTCATACACAGGCATCCCCTGGGCCGAAGCGTTACTTCCAATTAGCACTATAAATAGTGCGGATAACATTAGCTTTTTAATTGTCTGTCTCATAATTTTTGTTTTTAAGAATTAATAAATATTTTAATGGCTTGCTCCATATTATTATGCTTTTCATAGAGCTTCATTATTTCTTCGCTCTCTCGTCCATCAGTTAAGTAGGCAGCAAAGACTTCTGGTGGTACTTCCAATCGGAAAATGTTGCTTTCCTTTCCAATTTTGATAAACATTTCGGTATATTTTCTTGTTCCTGTAAGGTTGTTCCGAATGGATTTTAACTGGTTTAAATCGTGACTGGAAAGGTTGAGCCTGCTTTTTAATTCGGCATAGCCTTTTTCATTGCGAAGGCTGTATATGACCTGTGTGTTTTCCAGAATACTTGCCGATGTTGAATTAGTAGGCAACTGGTTTATGGATTGCAGTATAATCCCAATTGCTCCATTCTGTTTTCTAATGGCTTGGTAGTAGAATTCTACACTTTCGAGTACATTTCCGAATTTGAGCTGTTTGGCAAACTCGTCGAATAGGATGATTCCCCTTTCGGCTTTATTTCTCCAAATGGTTCTTTGAATGGCAGATTTAATCAACTTCAACATTACGGAAAGGATTTCCTTATTGTCCTTAACTTCATCCAGTTCAAACACAATCAACCTTTTATCCTCAATTTTGTAGATCTGGTCTTCGCTTACATTGAACAGGAAGCTGTACAAGCCATCATCCACATATTCAGAGAGAATGTGTAAAAAATCGTAGATGTTGAAATGCTGTTCCTGAATGTGTAGGGCTTCTAAAATGCTGTCCTTTTTGGTATCAACGAACTGGTATAAATTTTCCAAAGAATGTGTACAACCAACATTCTGTAGATAGTAGTAACGAAGCACTTTTTTGACTGCCACTTCTTCAGCCTTGGTAGTTTCCTTTCCTGAAGCTAAAAGTTCCAAAAGGAAGATTGCTAAATCTTCTAACCGCTCTGGTGTCAAATCATTGACATCAGAGATATAAAATGGATTGATACCCAAGTTTTTTCCTTGCTCGTAGCGAAGGATTATATGGTCGTTTGGATAGAGCTTGGCGAATTTTGAATATGAACCACCTAAATCAATAATAACCAGTCGGACGCCGACCTCGAAGTACTGCCGTAGAATATTGTTCGCCAAAAAAGATTTTCCCTCTCCCGTAGGTGCGAAAATGGCAAAGTTTCGAGCTTTGATGCGTTTCTTTTTTTCATCCCAAACATCCTTTAATACAGGAATGTTATGTTGCCTATCATTAAAGATGACACCTGTGGCATCTGACTGATAATTGGTGTTGTTGATATACAGGCAAAGGGCGTGTTTTAAATCGGTTACAAATAAATCTTCATTTGAAAAGTTGGAAGCAAAACAGCAGTATGAGTTTAAAAAATATTGCTTTCGTTCTTCGCCTTTTGGGTAATAAGGCACTATATCCAGTTCCTTGAACTCGGTTTTTATCTTTGAAGCAATTCTTTCTAATTGTACTTCATCCTTATCCCAGAATATAATATTTAGATGTCCTCGAATGATTCTTGAACTATCATCCTCATTGATTTTGGCAACAATTTCTTCAATCTTCTTTAAGATGACTTTGTTCTGTGTTCCAAAATTGGAACTCTTTTTGAGTTCCTCGATTTTCTTGTCAAGCAGTTTTCGCCACTTATGTTTATCATCCAAATAAATAATTTGGTTGACAATATGGTTTTCATTCAGATTCAGACCCAATCCGTCAATAAATCCCTGGTGGAATACAAAATCGTCCGAAGTGAATTTATCATTGGTCTTGCTACTCTGAACCACATCGCCAAAACACAGTTCGCTATTAACTGCCAGCACATCAAAATGATGGTCGCCAATTACAATATTTGATTTTTTCAATTGGATATCAGTATCAAAACCCTCGTTGAACCCATTGAAATAAGCATTGGTCAATGATAGTATTTTATCAATGCCCAAAGGTGTTAATGAAATCTTTCGGCTATTGTTTACAAAAGAAACAGCATCGTTTACCGAAGCGATAAATTCCTGTACGTTGTGGTCCATTTGCTTGTGGATGCCCTTTTCGACTTTACGGAACGGGTTAACGAACTTCGGTGCGTTCAAAGCTTTATTGTGTGGAAGGATAAAGAATAGGTAAGATGAATGCTTTATGAATTCCCTATTTTTAAAGTAATCGTGAGTGGCACGTTGCAAAAAGCTTTTTTTCGGAAGTTCTTCGGCTAAATATGCCGATTTCTGATAAATGTCCTGTTTATGGATAACCGTTGCAACAGGCAATGATTTAAACGCCTGAAACCACGAACCGTGGATGTCCTCAAAATCTTTTTCCGCAAGGGAATAGATTTCAGGATTATCTACTTGATAGCCCAACATTACATTGCCATTATTCGCAAAAACGATATGGTCTTGAATATCCAAAATAGGATGATATGCAGATAGGTTAATCTTCTTCATAGTACAAGCGACTTCCTTTTTTGTTACTAATTGTTTGTGGAAATACCTTTTTGATGTGCATCAAAGCTGGGTTCTTGGTAATGTGGGTTAAAGCGATATATAAGACTCCGTTCAATAGGAATACTGAAACGATAACGGTAAAACTGAAAGAAAAAATGATGAACAGTAATGAACCGATAACAACTGTCATCATTAAAGCGAACAACGATATGGGCAGACCCATTATAACGGCTCGCTTACGAATGTTTTTATAGACCTCGAACCTTTTCATTACACTACGATGCTAATTAGATAAGTAAAGATGCCCACGACTGCTCCTGCAATCAATACAAAGACCAATACACGGGTAATACCTTTTTTTAAATCGGCATTTTCGCCAAAGAAGTGTCCTGCATTGAATAGAAAGCCAATTAAGAATATAACGCCCAGAATAATAGGGAAAATGGTTCGGATAGTATCGGAAACATCGTTTACGGAATCTTCGATACCTCCAATTTGTGCAAAAGTCGTACTTGAAATAAGTAATGATAAGATGGTTACATAATGTGATTTTTTCATAATCAAGGTGATTTAAATTTTACGTCAATTTTGATATTTGAAAAATAGTGTATATTACAACGCAAATAACTGATAATCAGTAATTTGTGAATAAAATAAATTTTGACATCAATTGTTTTTATTTGATACGAATTGGTATCAAATTTTATGAAAATCGAGAAGTGCTATGTTAATAACTCTAAAATTTTGGAAGAGGATAAAGCCTAAAAACGTCAGTTTTGTGATTTTGATGCTACATTTCTGTGTGATTTTCGGTCAACAAAAAGTGATTATCATCGATCCTGGGCATGGTGGAAAAGATACTGGTGCAATTGGCACAAATAGTATTCAAGAAAAGGATGTTGTGCTTGATATTGCAAATGAGATTATAAGGCTAAATAAAACCCTTATAAATAACAAGTTTGACATTTACTCAACTAGATATAAGGACACTTTAATTTCCTTATCGGACAGAAGCCAATTAGCTGAAAGCTTAAAGGCTGATGTGTTTGTATCATTACATTGCAATGCTTCTAATACTTCTTCAAAAGGGATAGATGTTTATGTACATAATACCAATGACATAGAAGTGCTGATAAAAAAATCTATCGAAATGGGATTGTCCATTTTGAAAGAAAGCACCCAAAAATTAGGTTTTAAAAAACGAGCTGTCCGATTTTCAAATTTTCAAGTGCTACGAGAGAATACTACATATCGCCCTTCGATACTCGTTGAAATGGGCTTTGTTACGAATACTGATGAAGCGGATTATTTTTTAAAACCCAAAAATATAAGAGCTATGGCATTGGCCATTTTAATGGGATTGTGTAACTATTTTAATACTGGATTATGAAGGAAATACTTATTGAGATTGTGAAGAGTTTGAAAAAGCTCTTATCAGAACTAAAAAAAGAAATAAAAGATATTAATAGGTGGATTGTTAGTACTCGTAAATAGCATAACCCCTAAAAACCATCAATTCTGAATCAGGTCGTAAAAGTTATTTAAAATCACGTTTTTTAGTTTATCTGAATTATAATCCTTTTTTAAATGACAAATTTTATCTAGGATACTGTCAACCATTAATGGGGTGAATTTTTTTGAGCCTAATGATGTAAAAGGACCGTCCGTTTCTAATAGAATTTGATTAATAGGGATACTATCAATAATCTTCTGTCCGTTTTTAGATTTTGTCATTTGGTAGTTTATCGAAAAGTAATATCCACGGGATACCGCAATTTCAAGGTTTTTGATAGAGCCTGAGTACCAATGTAGAATAACTTTCCCAGGGAACGATTTGCCAAAAATATCCAGTAAATCATTTTCGGCTTTTCGACTATGAACCGTCAAAACCTTATCGCTAAAATTTGTGCATTCTGATATTATTTTCTCAAAAACTTGAACCTGTCTTTTATAATCTACAGGCGATTTGTTGTAATTGTCTAGTCCTATTTCTCCAATATATTTTGTCTTACTTAAAAGTGAAATGAACTTATCAATTTCCTGATGTCTTTCTCCAACTAATTCAGGATGCAATCCAAGAGCCGGTCTTATATACTTAGTGTTTTTTGTAATATTTTCTGTATAAAAATAAACTTTGGGGCTATTCGTTACTGCGATTGTGTAAACTTTAGATTTCTCTATTTGATTTACAATATCAATCGGATTGGACATCAAGTCCAGATGAAAATGAGTGTCATGATATTTCATTCTAAAAAATCTCTTACTTCATTCATTCCACGTTGATAAACATCTATATATTTATCTAATTCTTGCTTACTTTCAAACGGTAAAGGGCCAGAACTCAAAATATCAAACATTATGCTTCTTATTGGACGGTTTTCTAAACGCTTTAGAGATAGTTTGAATGCCCTTATGTCACTGCCAGAAACCAGTTTTTGTGAAGGAACATTTTGAGTTATATTGTGTACATATTCAGTTCCGGTAGTACCACTTTTCTTTTCTGCTGATTGTCTTATAATGCATGGTACACAATATCCACATTGAATTCCTGGTCTCATGCCTGAATACCTACTATTTTCTGAATGAGAGCAAGAAAGTGTTTCATGATTAAGTTTTTTTAGCAATTTTTGATTCTTGCATTCAACCATCATTTCGCCTTTGGTTTTCCATTGATATGGATTGTTAATTTTATTCTTTATCCCTAATTCGGAAATCACTTTTTTAAATGTAGATAGGTAGTATGGATGTGTAGTTCTTGTGCTATGACTACTAAGTCTAGTTCCAGTCAAAGGAACATTTAAAGAGATTAAGCCATTTTCGGGAATAATGAAGTCAATAGTTTCTTCTAATGTATTTGCCACTATTAGACCAAGGCACAAAAACAAAAAAGACCTAGCTCTAGAACTTTCTTCTTTTGAAGCTTTGGCATGCTGTTGATTTGGCTGCACATAAAATTGATAATTAGAGAAAGACTCATCGCCATATTTTTTTCTTAAATTTTCATACAGCATAGTTTGAGCACTTTTATCAGCTCCTCTTTTATAGTGACTAACAAAGGTTACCTTCTTTTTGTTTTCTAATAGGTCAATGGCTCCAATAAATGAGTCCATTCCACCAGAAAATAAAGCGACCTTTTCTATTTTATTAGGGTTGTGGTTTTTAATGAGTTTAATTTGTTTTCCTTCTGTAATTATGTTTTTTCTAAAGTAAATTTCCCATTTATCTCCACTTAAAAACGATAGTAATTTCTGCAAATCTTCTTTTGCATTTTCCCATTTGTCCAAAGAGGAAACAGGCATATATATTTTGAAGTGGCGACTCCATTCTTGAAAGCCATGAGCTTTTCTGGAAACCACTTGGTCAGTAGTGTAAATTCCGAGGGAAAGATGCAATAAATCTAAAACTTCATCTTTTGGTTCTATTTTTGCCAAACGTAATTCTTTGAAAATATTAGTTCCCAAAGCGGATGGGTCATTTCCTAATTGAACGGTGTTTAAAATATACTTTTCTTCTGAAGCAGACACTTTTACATCAAAAGTATCCTTCTCATTATTTTTTATTATTATGTGCCAAATACTCATTTTTCTAGTGTTGAATATGCGAGTTCAAATATGTCCTCTATTATTTTTTTTCCTTCTCCTTGAGCTAAATCTATTTTAGAAATATCAGCTTTTTTAAATCCGTTTTTTACTTCATCTCTTATAAAAAAACGCATTTCATTTTCCAATTTAATTGCTTCGCTTTCAGATAAATCATTTCTTTCAAGAGCAATTCCAGCTTCATAAACCCATTTCTTGAAGATATAAGCACTCACAAATTCAACTACGGTATCAGACAATGTTTCTGAGTTAATACTGTCTAGTGATTCTATATCTCTACCACTATCAAGGATTTTTTCATAGAGTCGGTCAAATGTTATCATTATGGCTGCACGTGCGATTGCTTCGTCATTAGTACTACCCGTTGGGGCAATTCTATCAGCAATTTTTGCAATAACTTCCTCACTAGATTTACCTATACAATCAGATAAGTCATATTTTTGTAAAGTTTCATTAAAGCCTTCTTTTGAAACTCCGCTCAAAAAACCAAGATAATTTCTACCAACGTTAATTCCAGCAATTGAAGATTTTGTGGCTGCCCTACTACCACCAGATGACTTTATATATGATTTAGCAAAAGTTTTAAAACTAGAACCGCTACCTCCATTAGAAATTCTTGTGAGTATACTTTTTGTGCCTGATAATTTTTGTGTTGGTACTGTTTCAGGTTTTGAATCTACTGTTTCATTTAAAGTGTCATCCGATTGCTGATTGTTTTTCTCGTCTGTTTCTGGGGCATTGTCAGAGTCAGTTGCCCAACTGGGTAGTAATGGTGTTTTTCCTTTTGGTCCAGTACCTGATGCAGAAGTTCCCATAATTTATTACAAGTTTTTTAATTTACGTTTGGCGATTCCTGCCAAACGCTTATTTGTTGAACTCTTACTCCAGTCTTTTATCATTTTATTAACTGTAGGTTCGTGCGAAGTATTTTCGGAAATTCCTTGAAGCCAAGTGGTAATACTAAGTGGTAAAACTTGGTGCGGTAATTTATCAATCAAACTTAATAATTGAGAGATTAGTTCATTTCTGACGTTACAAAAATCTATTAAACGTTTTATGGTTGGTGATTCCCCATTCTGTTCTCCTTCATTTTTCATTCTTTCTGCTAGAGATTCAAATATCGCTGATGAATCCCCATCGCTAAGAGACCTTACTTCTTTTAAGGCCAAGCTTCTGATAGTTTCAGAATCATTTAAGAGTTTTATAAATAATTCTTGAGCTTGAGAACTCATTCTTTGGATATTAGTCCCAGAAACGGATAATTTGTCTCTTGAATAATAAAAATAGGATTGTAAATTTACCTCGCTGACATTGGGTTCTGAAGATAGCCATTGTCTAATCCAAGAATCTTGTAAATAACTTTGAAATTCTACTGGCAGTTCATCTAATTTTTCATCATTATTTTCTAGTACTAACTCTTCCATCAATTTTAATTCGGTAATAATTCCTTGGTTCTTTGCTTGTTGTTGATAAAAACTTTTGAACGTTTCTGACTTGAAGTATTCCAAGAGCATTAGTTTTGCCAAAATACGTTTATCAAGATTTTCTCCTTTGGAATTGGCCATCTGGTGTCTTAACAAAAGAGTGTTTAAAAATCTTTTTGTCTGTCTGGGGTTACCATTAAGACCTACTGCCAGAACCGATACAAGTTTGGCAGAGAGAAGCAACGCTTCTTTTAGATTTTCGTTGACTTCAGTAACAAATTCATTCGCATTTTCTAATCTAAACGTAAAACCAAATTGGTCTTTATTTTTCTCTTCTAAAACACTTATCCTGATATGTTCAAATTCTCCGATGTCCGTATATAAATTAGTGAATAATAGATTGATGTAAGTTGTCAATTCTAGGTCACTAAGGGGTGGAATTCTTATTGGGTATTGAATTAGTTTTTCCAGATAATCACGTCCCACTTCAGTATTGTCTCCTGGTATTTCTGGAAACCTTCTTCTAACTGCATGTTTAATGAGTCGTTCATCCGCCCCAATTACAAAAGCAGTATTTTTCGCAAATAAGAATAATTTAATGGCTTCAAGTGTTCCAATGACTGTATCTGGTGAACACCTATCCAAATCATCAATTAACACTACTATTTTTTTTAAATTGGTTTCCTTAATTAATTCTTCAAATGCTAGATGGAATTCTTGAATGTCATTTTTAAGGATTTCGTCAGGGTCAGTATTTTCATTTTGCTTTTTTATATACTCTTCATAATCGGCATTGGACAACTTACTTAAGATGTCTGATGTAGTAGTTAAGGCAAGTCCTGCTGGCCCCATTAACATAAAACCAGCTCCATGCTTAACAGCAGATTGTCCAATTTTAAGTAAGTCTATTTTTTTTAGAAGTTTTGCTGCAATTTTTAATGCTTTATCCTGTGGTTTTCTTTTTTTGATTATTTCGTTAACTATCCTGCCCATCAAAACGGTTTTGGTATCTTCATACCCTTCAAATAACCATCCATTAAAGTTGATAATTAAAACATCTTTGTCCCCTAAATAGGTCTCTTCAACCATTCTCATAAGACTCGACTTTCCGCTTCCCCAATCGCCAAAAACACCAATACTACAAGGCAATAGATTGACATTGTTTACAATGCTTGTTACAGCATTTACAAGATGCTGATAGTCGATAAAATCAGAGTTTGTTTCGTTATCATTCCACATTTTTTGACGTTATTTTTATAAAAAAAGATTAGTAAAAAGCAAAAATAAGCAAAATGGTTAAAACCGTTGCTATACAAGGCTTTATAAAAGTTGTAGTCTAAGTTCGGAAGTCGGTGTCTGATAAGTTTTGGGCTTAAAATGACAAGGTTAGGTTACTAATTCGTTACCGATTAACAAAGGTAACAGCATAGCTTAACCGATTATATTTCAGTCTTTTGCACCCCTTTCTACGTTTCCTTGTAACTCAATGTAATTTAATTTTAAACGTTAAACATTTGAGTTATGGAGCAGACAAAAAAATCGACGTTCAAACTGCTTTTCTATTTGAAAAAGAACGAACTGAAAAAGAACGGTAATGCACCAATTATGGCACGTATTACCATTGACGGAACGCCTAAAACTTTCGGAACAAAGTTAGAAATAAACCCCAATAATTGGGATTTAAAGTACGGAAGAGTTGAGGGCAAGAGTGCCCAGGCATTGAGCATTAATAAAAAACTGGATAACATTCGTGGACGTATCGACAAGATTTACGAAGATATGCTGAAACACGAGGGTTTTGCCACCGCCCAAAAAGTAAAGCTATCGTTTTTGGGTGTAGGAGTAATGGATGATGCAATCCTAAAAGTCTTTAACGACCAAAATGAGGATTTTAAAAAATTGGTTGAAAAGGAAGAACGCTCACAAAGCACCTACAACAAGTATATCACAGTTTATAATCATCTTACCACATTTATAAAGGAACGCTATCATCGTGATGATATGGCTTTTCGGGAATTGACTTCCGACTTTATTCGTGAGTTTGATTTTTATCTCCGGTACGATTTACAGTCTTCGCATAATACGGTTTGGGTTTATACGATGCCTGTATTAGCCCTTGCAGAATTGGCTATTAAAAAAGGTTTGATACGTGATAATCCTTTTCAGGATTACGAAATCAATATGGAAGAAACCGACCGGGGTTATATTCTGAAAGAGGATGTAGAAAAGTTGATGATGTGTGTACCACCACACCCACGTTACGAACTTGTAAAAGACCTTTTTATTTTCAGTTGCTTTACCGGACTTGCTTACGCTGATATTAAAAAACTGACAAGGAACAATATTCAATCTTTCTTTGACGGTCATCAATGGATTATCAGCAGAAGAAAGAAATCAGATATTGCTTCCAATGTTCGGTTATTGGAAATCCCCAAACGTATCATTGAGAAATATCAGGGTACTACAAGGAATGAATTTATATTTCCTATTCCGACCAATGCGACTTGCAATACACACATAGGCAAACTAATTGAAAAAGCCGAAATTATTACGGAACAAAAAGTAACTTTTCATACGGCAAGGCACACTTTCGGGACTATGTTTTTGACCGAGGGCGTACCGCTTGAAAGCCTTAGCAAAATGATGGGGCATAAAAATATATCGACCACACAGATTTATGCTAAAATCACAAGCCAAAAAATCAGTAAGGATATGGATTTGGTTACGCCAAAATTCAGGGCAATGGAAGAAGCATTTTTGGCGGCTATATAATTAGCTTTCATTTTTAATCACAATGAGCAGAACTTAACGGTTCTGCTTTTTTTATGCACTTACTTTTCCTTTACTCCACTTTCTGTTACAGGCTATCATAGCCTGCCCAATAATGCCATAAAAATTAGAACAGAATATTTCCACAATCAACCGGTAAAAAGGCAGCTAAGTTATAGCGGGCAGCCACCCCACACGCCCACCAATAAAAAAAGTGAATGAACGGTTTCCCCCTAAAGGAACCCCCATTAAATCATTTTTTTCTTGGTTTTCGCTGTTGCCCGCTTGGATTATCTGCTTTCTTTTTTCCGGTTTTTCTTTTGGAAAAAATTATGCGAAGCGAAGCGGAGCAGACCACAACGGAAGCGGGAAACGAGAAAAGCGAGTGAGTATTTAAACATTTTTTTCAAACATCAAAATTTTAGCATTATGGCACACAACATCAATTTCAACGAGCAAACAGGACGTCATTCATTCTTTAGCGTTCAGCAAAAAGCGTGGCACGGTTTGGGGCAAATCGTAGAGCAGTACCCAACAAGCGAGGAAGCAATAGTACACGCAGGTTTAGATTATGAGGTTATCAAGTCCCCACTGTTTACACAGGGCAGAACAATGAGCATCGGCGATAGCGGAGAGCTGATTGAAGCTAACGACATTTTAGTACCTAACAGTTTCGCCACGCTTCGCACCGATACCAATATCCCACTGGGCGTAGTAGGTAAAGACTACCATATCGTACAAAACCGTGAGGCGTTTAACTTCTTTGATGCTATTGTCGGCGGAGGCGAGGGAATACTGTACGAAACCGCAGGAGCATTGGGCAACGGGGAACGCATTTTTATCACTGCCAAGCTGCCCGACTATATCCGAGTAGGTAACGGCGACGACGTTACAGAAAAGTACATTTTCTTGACAACAAGCCACGACGGTAGCGGAAGTATTACCGCAGCGTTTACCCCTATCCGTATCGTATGCCAAAACACCCTTAACGCTTCATTGCGGAGTATGACCAATGTAGTGCGTATCAAACACACATCAGGGGCAAAACAACGCCTTGAAAACGCCCACAAGGTTATGGGGCTTGCCAACACCCTAAGCAACCAGTTAGAGAACATTTTTAACGACTGGGCTAAAGTAAGGGTAACAGACCGTGAAGTAAGAAAGCTAATCCAGTTGGCACTTTGCCCGAACAAGGAAACGCTTAACCTACTCAAAAAAGGTGCTGAAGATGAAGTTTCCACCGTGTTCAAAAACACCGTAGATGATGCCTTTGAATACGCTATGATAAGCGACACCCAACAAATGGAAACCACCAAAGGCACATTGTTCGGGGCTTACAATGCTGTTACGGGTTATTTTCAGAATGTACGCAATTACAGGGATGGCGAAGCAAAACTACAATCTATTGTAATGGGCGGTACAGCACAGCTAAAGACACAAAAAGCCTTTGAACTGTGTACCGACTTTGCCTATTCAGGAGCAGAGATTTTCAACTTCAATTAAATCATCAAAGGCGACTGCCTGCAAAGGTGGTCGCCTACTAAAAACAAAAGATATGAAAGCATTACATAAAATGGATAATCTGGACAAGGCGGGCTTACTGTGCAAACTGTTTCCCGAAGAACTGGAGAACCTGCAAAACGCAATAGAAAAACAATGCGGGTACTTCCTTGAAAATGAAACTGCCTTCCGTGAGGGATGGTATCAAAAAGGATTTTTTACCGCTGAATTTTGGTACAGGCTTGTGCAGAATGCAAAAAACGGTATAAACAAAAATGAACCGCTTTGGAAACGTCCGCACTGGTTTACTGACCATTTTTTCGACGGACATCACTCAATATTCGCTATCCACTGCCTTGTTGAATACGCAGACGAAGAGCAATGCAACCCACAATTAAAACAGGCTATACACCTGCTATTCGGGAGCGACAAATTTTTACAAATAACCTTAAACGATAAATAATTATGGCTAACTGGTGCAACAATACGGTTGTTTTCGAGGGAACAGACGAAGCAATCGAACAGATAACACAGCTATTCAAATCTATGGCTGACAAAGAGCAGAAAGAAGATTGCGGGCAATTGCCCGATTTCGTACAGGACACGCACGGAGATTATTTCTACAATATCAGCCAGGACAATGAAAGTACGGGCGTATTCCAGTATGAAACAAAATGGTCGCCTAATACGGAGGTCGTTAAGCAGATAGCAGAACATTTTAAAGTTGCCTTTACACACGAGTATGAGGAATTGGGATGCTTAGTATATGGCAAGGCAACATTTGAGGACGGTACACTAACGGAAACCTGCTTAGATAGTCAGGATTTTGAAAGCTATGAATTAGACGAGGAAACCGACATCTACCATTTTGAGGGTAAGGAGTATGACAGCGAATGGGAAATACTCGAAACCTTGTTAGAGCGTAAAATCGAAAATCAGTTAAACAGCATTAAAATTTAAGACAATGAAACTATCAGATAAAACAACAGCACATATTTTGGTTAAAGCCAACACCAACAGCGAGTGGGATAATTGTGAGTTTGCAATTATCCACCTATCCGAAGAATGGAAAAAAGAACAGGTAAAACGGCTTGCACTCGTTAAGCCGTTAGAGGGCAATCATTATTTCTGTTCGATGAACTACTATGATACGGCAGTAGATTTTTACAGGACAGGCGAAGATGATAACCCGAACATTGAAGAACTGCTTAACGGCAAAGAATGGGTATTTGTAGAGCTTGACGAGCAAGAGCAGGAAACGTTTACCGTACCTGAAAACCGACTGGATTGTTACAGGCTTGTATTGCGGGCAAACGGTACAGGCTACTATACAGCATACGGCAAGCACACGAGCGAGGAATTTTGGACAGAAGAATTTTTACTAACCAAGTTAATAGCATAGTTATGAAAAGTATATCATTAAATCTATTCAGCATAGACGAATTAAGCCAAGAAGCACAGGGGCAGGCATTTGAAAGATACAGACATTTTAACGTAGAAGACACTCACTGGTTTGAGGGCGAGTACGAAGACTTTACAGCCATTTGTAAAACCATTGGGATTATGATAGACAAAGACAGTATTTTCTTTAGTGGCTTTTGGTCGCAGGGCAACGGCAGCACCTTTAAATCTACCATAGACGAAGTAAAGTTTATCAAAGGCATCAAATCGGAAGCGTGGAAAGAATACGCCCCGACACTGGAATTGTACTTTAATGATTGCCCTTGCGATGAACGGGTAATACGATTAATCAAAAAAGGGTTTATAGAATGCAGTTGGAGCACAGAAACCCCAAACAGGGGTTACTGGCTTGAAACGTGGACGGATTATCATTACATACCGAGCAGGGACACCTTGCAGCCGAATATCGACTATGAATTAGAAAAGTTAGACAAATGGTTAAGGGGTTGCCTCAATCGGCTGAATAGCTATTTATACAAATCACTGGAAAGACAGTACGAATTTGAAACAAGCGACAAAAGTTTAAAGGAAGTCTTTGAAGCAAACGAGTACCTTTTTACGGAAGATGGAAAAATGGCAAATAACCTTTTAGACTTAGCTATTTAGTAACCACTATTTAAAATTTTAAACAATGACACGTTCAAATCTTCATATCAAATTGAGCAACGGCATATCCCTGATATGCGTTGCAGACAGCAGCAGCGCACCCGAACAGGGCTATATCGTTGAAAGGCTTTTTTTGCCCTTGTTATCCCTTGATAACAGTGAGCAGGAACTCGAAATGCTGAAAGAGCATTGCACAATGGATGAAAGGCGGGCAAATGCAGACTACCGCTATACCATAGACCTTACCACCAAAGAAGTAAAGTTTTTTGAAGAGCATTACAGCTATACAAAAGACACTTTCAGGAAAGGCAAGGATATAACGGAACGTTACGACGAGTATTTAAAAACCATAAGCTAAAATAACAGTCGCCCGACCTGAAAAATCGGGCGGCAAAAAGACAGATCCTCCCGATGGTCGGCGCAGTCTTTTTGCATTCAATCGGTGCAATCCCATTGACAAAATGTGCCGCCACACAAGCCCCTTTCCTTACATTTTCATCAAAGAGATTGCGACATTATTGCGTGGGATATTCGTTATCCCATTTGTTATATTTGGAATATTATTAATTTTACGTTCAACCAACAGCAAAGCGATGGAAGACGATATTTTAAAGCTCCAGGAACTACTGAAGCGGGCATACGAAAAACTGGCAGATTGCGATGATACTTTTGCAGGTAGTGATAGTTGGAAATCAGAAGAGCAGCAAAAGCTGTTAAACGACATTGCCGATGCCTTATCCATTGAGGAAAAAGACCGCCTTTAATAAAATTAATTTTTGTAATAGTCCTGTGCAATTTCGGAAACACCTGCACTAAAGTATTGCCCACCGTTATAAATAACTTCCACCGCCTTTTTTAATTCGTCAGGGTCGGCTCCTTTAAGGACGTAACCGTTAGCACCGTTTTCAAGCATTTTTATAACGTCCTTTTCATCATCATTGACACTGAATGCCAGTATCTTTAATTGAGGGTACATTTCCAGTAATCTTTTTGTGGTTTCAAAACCATTCATAACAGGCATACTCACATCAACGATGCAGAGGTCAGGAAGATATGCACAGAGCGCAATTTTGTCGATAGCAGACTTTCCGTTTTCCGCTTCAAATAATACTTCAAATCCGTAGCCTGTCAGAAAATCACAAATGCCCTTTCTTAGCAGGTCGTGGTCATCTATAAATGCTATCTTAATTGTTGGTTCTTTGCTCATTTTCTTCTTTTAATAAGTTTAAAAAATCCGGGTTTAGATAAATTAACCCTTTTATACACGTGAGGTATGCCATCATTAACGGCAATATCCCTAACATTAAAACGGCAAAGCCATTCTTTAAAGTGTGCTATTTCTTTAGGTTTGAAACGTACAATTTCCCCATTTATGAGAGATATAATAAAGACATCTATGCAGAGAGAGAAAGCTGATAGTTGCGACGCAGGGAGGTCAAAATCTGGGTAAAAGTTGTCTTTGCTTTCCATAATCTTAATGTTTATTAAGTTAGTGGAACCTGCAAAAAAATAAGGCGCAGGCAACCACACTTACTGGCATTAAGGCACTGGTACGCCTGACCCCCAAATAAGCGAGCGCCCACGCCTATAACGTGAGCGTTCTTACTTATCTGTTCCGGGGTTTTAAAAATTACCAGTTTCTAATGCGAAACTTAAAGCAAAAACACTTTAAGTATTTTCTATATTTTCTACAAACAAAGATACTAAACTCATTCCTTTTTGATAGCATATATGACAAAAAAGGTTACAGTCAATGTGTTTTCTGTGAGTTGTAGTTCTGCTCCAGTATAGTCAGAATATCGCTTTCCTTGTAAATAATCTTACCGCCTATCTGTATATACGGCAGTATATTGTCATCCCGGTATTGCTGTAAAGTCCGCTTGCTGATATGGAGCAGCTTGCACACATCTTCCCCTGATAGGTATATTTCCCCGTTCATTACAGGGCGATAGTTTTTCAATATGCTTTCAATACGGTTTTTTAGCTGCGCAATCATTTCCTTATGGGCGATGATTTCCTCATTGTCATTCGTGAATAAATCCATTTTCAACAGTATTGTACGGCTGTCCGGCTTCGAGCAAAGCCTGTACATCCGAGCGTTTATAATAATTCTTGCGGTTCAGTTTGGAATAAGGCAGCAAGCCTTTGTCCTTATAGGTCTGCAAAGTCCGTTTAGTAATGTTCATCATCAGGCACACTTCCTGGTTATCGAGCCATTGCTCTTCTTTAAAAATAGGCGTGTATTTCTGTGTGGCATTTTCGGTCAGTTCCAAAAGTGCCTTTAGTTCATTTTTCATTCCGTCGAAAGCGGATTTTTGTATTGCGATAACTTCCATCGTTTGCTCAATTTTGCTGTGGAAGTCGAATTTATAAAGGCTTAATGCAGGGGTGGAGAATGTTGCAGGGTTTGGCTTTGAGAGGCAGTGTTTGGCGGGTTACTATCTCTATAAAACAAAAAAATCGGATAACCTTTTGGGCTATTCGATTTGCTTTAAATCTGTATTGTAATTATCTGCGTTGGGCAGGTTGTTCGGTATTTACCGTTGGCTTATCCTTTTTCTCACGGGAGTAAACCCATAGCGATAACAGCCCGAAAATAATCAGTGCGTAAGCTACCCATTTACCAACCCTTTCGATAAATTTAATCAAGACTGAACTTTCGTAAGAGGAAAAGCCCTCTGCTCCCATAGGGCTGCGCCTGTAAAATTTTCTTCTGTTAATCCAGTAACGAAGTCCCAAGCCTGCAACCAAAAATATTATCCCTATAACTAATGATGAAACCATATCCTCACATTTTTAATTCGCAAGTATAAATTTAAGAAATATTGATGAACCCCTAAAATGCAAGTAAGCCAATACGCCATAAATAGAAAACGGCTTACCATTGAGATAAGCCGCTTTCATCGTTTATGGAAATAATAAGTTTTTCAGTGTACGTCGCAATGTATAAAATATTGCTTAATCACTACTGTTAAACTGAAAACTTATTTGCTTTTCATTCCCAAAGCTGTCTGAAATCCAAACATCAAAAGATTGCGATACGGCAGAAGTTGATGTATAGTACAGCCTGAATTGCTCCGTTGGCAATTGGTACAGGTCATTGGGCTGATACGGCGGTTCATCGTAATACCGCAAAGTGCCTTGCCCGTCAAACTGGAAATAGCGGAGGAAATACTGCGTGTTGCTGTAATTCCCTGTACGCTGTATGGTAATGCGTATTTCTACGGTCTGCCCGTTGGCAACGTCTTTAGGCACTGGCATTACAATGACCTCGAAAGGAAAATCATTCTGTATTTCGAGTTCATCATCTTTGCTGCAAGATACCAACGTAACCGAAGCTGTGAGGATTGTCAGGAATACATATAATGGCAGTAATCCCGTTCTGAATTTATTGAATATTGCTATCATCGTTTTTACGTTTTAAAAGTTAAACCTTAATCCCAAACCTGCCGACGGTCGGAACTGCTGTAAGTCTGTACCCCAAAGGACTTTTGTACGCCCTTGCAGCACGAGTACAAAACGGTCGGACAGATACGTTTCAAAAGTGAGGCGACCACCTGCACCGTAAATAAAATTATCTTCGCTCAGTATCTTCGCTCCGTCGTACAACATTGCTTCGCCCCGGTTGATGGTTTCGTAACCGACCACACCAGTTATCCCAAAATTCAGCGTGATATTTTTTCGGGCATCGCCCAACAAAAAGAAGCTGTAACCGCCCTCTGCGGAATAGGTTTCCTGCGGTATGCGGAGGTCTTTGTAGTCGTGGTACTGGTGCGTGTATTCTAACGCCCAAAGCTGATAATTGCCGTTTTTACCGTTTACAGTCATTGCTGCGCTGATGTAATAATCGTTACCGATTTTATCATCTGATAATACACCCGCACTTATTTCCAGTCCTTTCTGCTTTGGCAGCATTCTTTGTGCCTGTGCAGCCGTAATGCCTATCAGGACGAGCATCACGGTATAGATATACTTTTTCATATTATTGCTTTAAAAGGTTACTAAAATTTCAGGTGCATATCGTCAATCAAACGGGCTTTGATTAAATCAGAATTTTCCACCTGAAGAGTTTGATGTCTGCCGCCATTCTTCTCGAAAATCTCAATCAGCAGTACCTTATCATCGGCAATGGTAAACTGGTCTAAAAGGAACACATTTTGTTCGGTCGATTTTCCGGCAATACCGTCCAATGGCTTGTAAGTGCGCAACGGTGTTAGCGGTCGTTCCTGGACTACGGTACGTTTGGCAACTTTCTTATCCACTACTTTAAAATTGATGAAATCAATCTCGAAAGGCACATTGGTTTTGTTCCTTAATTCCGTATGGAAATAGTATTTTCCGTTGTGTATGTAAATCCCTTTCAGGATAAACTGAATACCAAAACTCTTAGCCCCGATATGCTTTACAATACGCTTATCTTTTTTGTAAATGGTTTCCAATAGCAAGCCTGCCAGTGAGGGCGAGTTATTACCCAGTTCCTCAAAAAGCACATCGTTACCATTGGTTCTGTCCACTGCCTTTTGCATCGTGAGCAGGTCGTAGCTCATTGCTTCCGGGTAGGAACTGTAATACACGTTAAAGCTGTAAAAACGCCCGTCGTTGGTAATCACAGAAAAATTGGTTTCCGGTTCAAAATCCCTTACGGATGCTTTCACACGCAGCACGTTTTCCGCATCTTCCGCTTTCCCTGCAATCAGGTATTCGCTGCCCAAATCCACATAACGAATGGCGGTCGGGAAAATCAGGTGCGACGTTTTATCGTAGGTAACTTCCATACGGTACGGTTCTATCTTGCCCAATGCAAGCGGAGTTTTGATAGTTACACTGTCCTGTGCAAAAGATTGTACGGCAAAGCCGAGTATCAGGGCAATAGCCCAAAAGGTTTTTAAATGATTTTTCATTGTTCTATTTATTTGAGTTCAACATTATTTTTTAGATACCAAAAAGACCTGATACCCCGCTTTCAGCGTAACCTTCGGGGTTCTTACCTTTTTGGCGAAGTAGCCCGAAATGCCCTGTACCACGCCACGACTTAAATCAGCAGCAACCTGTTGTCCGGCATTTTGCGTGAGCATTACACTGGTTCCACCTGTTTGGCTCATATTACCCGCCATTTCGGTAAGGGCGTTCATTTCGGGCGAATAAGGGACGTTCAAACCTTGCTGCCCGTCCAAATCATAAGTTGTAATATCCACCGGGATGATATTGCCGTCCAGTTCTATCGAGGTAACTTTTAGCTGCAATCTGCCGTTTTGAAATTTGGCATTAGCTGTTACAATAGTTCCTTTCGGGATGGTACGTTGTGGCGTTTGGGCAGCTTCCAACAGTCGCAGCCTTACACCCATTTCGCCCACTACCGTTTGTGCTTCGTGTACACAGGCTTTGATACTGTTTTTAGGTTGCATTACCTGTTCAGTAGCACCTGCGGTATAGAAGCCACGATTTTTAGCTTGGCTCCAATCGGCTGCAAAGGCACTGTCAGACGGTTCACGGTATAAAGCTGATACGGTATTTTTTCTTGTTGGCGTGAACGATACAAAATGCTCTTTTTGGTTAGCACCCGCAGCCCCCGTAGCTGTGCCGTTAGCAGGTGCAGCATTTCCGTTGTTGGCATTTTGCGGAAGATATTTTGCTGCCATTTCGTAGGATTTCTCCATTAGCTTCAGTTGGTCGTCAACCGTGGCCACAGGTGGCACGTCTTTTTCCGCCAACTTCGCTTTCATTTCGTCCACTTGCCTGCGGAGTTCCATTGTTTCCGAATTGTTATCCTGATAGAATGAACCCAGTGTGCTTTGCATATTGCGGTAGCTGCTTAATGCAGGATTGCCGTTTCTTCCTGAATTTCTGCCACCACCGCCTAAGCCAGTGCTTTCTTCATCTTCAGGAAGCTGCTCATCGGTTGGCTCTTGCTTATCTTCCGTATTCCAATAGTCAGAAAGCGTAGCCAGGGCATTGCGTTTTTCCTGCTCTTTTTGTTCAAGCATTTCCTGCTCATACGCCTTGCCTTTATCGGCAGGCATTCCTGCTCCGGTAGCCTGCGGTACAGCATCGTTCAGCCCGATGTTTTCGATTGCCTTTTTATCTTCGGACGGTTTAAATATGAGGTACATACAACCCACGAATACAATCGCCATTAAGCCAAAGATTAAAGGCTTTTTGAGCTTTTCCTTGTTATTCTGTGTGCCGTTTTGCAGCACATCAGCGGTTTCTTTCGGGCTTCCCTCGGTTACCCGAACAACCGATTTTTTGTTCTCATTTTCTTTCATAAATCCTATTTTTTAAATGTTGATACTGTGTCCTGCGGGATTGCAGGACTTCCATTCTTTTTAAGGATAGGGTTCTCGATATGCCTGATATTGATAGTATCATTGGGCTTTCCCGTATCGTACACTACTTTGCCGATAACCCCTGCCGTCAGCAAGAGATAACCCACAAAAAAGTACAGCGTATATTGGTGCTGCTTACGCACTGGCAATGCCTGCCAACGCTCGTCGAGCTTATCAAAATACCTATCCATATTTGCTCTTAATTTTTTCATAGCCTTACTATTTCTAATGTTATAGCTTGAAACGTTTAGGGCTATTTCCTGCCTTTTGCTTTGGCTCATCATTGACCAACGCTACCGCTTCCACTGCTTTGGGTGCGGATATTACAGACAGGTTTGCCAGTTCCGATTTTTTGAGCAACTGCCCGAAACGGTCTTTCTTTGCCACTTCCATTTTGTTGAGCGAAAATTTCCCGTTCAGGTATTGTACCCACATACTGCATTCTACACGTGGCTTGTCTTCTCCCGACCATTGCAGGTAGCCCGTCAGCAATAAGTCTTGCTTAGGTAAACTGTCTGCACCTTTTTGGCAGCTTTCGAGGTAATCGGTAATGCTGTCTTTCAATTTTCCCGCATACGCTCCCTGCGTATGGAAATAGCCGTTATATCCTTTGTCAGTAAGGATTTTTGCGAACGTGTTTAAATCTGATAATGCTTCCATAAGATTGTTTTTAGCGTTCGATGACTTCGATATCCCTGTTTTCCACGACTGCAAATTTTTCAATATTGAAGCCCTGCGGGTTGTTATCGGAACGAACGGAGTTGACGAGATAGCAGGAGGTAATCAGGTTACGCCTGGTTACATTGCTTGACCGGATAATGAACTGTTTGGCATAGGTGCGCACGGCATAAGGATAGTTGTCGAAGTTGCAAACGACACTATCAACCTCAACACGCTGCTGTACGTTACCCGAAATAATCCTGCTGTAATAGCCCTTTTCCGATAAATCCTTGTAATAATCGAAAGCACTTTTGTCCGCAAGGTTAAATGCCCTGCTCATATTGCTTTCAATAGCGTTCTTATCAGGCGCAAGCGTGAAGAAAAGCTCGTGAAAACGTCTGACGTGTTCCCTTGCTTCTACGGGACGGTTGATGCTCGCATCCTGCGATAAGGCAAGCATCAGGGATTTGCCATTATCCAGTACATAGATTTTTTGGCGTTGTTCTTCTGCAAAGCGGTAGGAACGCCATACGGCATATCCTACCACGCCAATGCAGAGAACCGCAAACACAATGGCATACAAACGTATCTGCCTAAAGCTGTTTTCGATATTTCTTAGCGTTTTAAATTCCATTTTTTAGAATGATTAATTGTTTATTTATTCATCAGTTTACCGCCGATGTTGCCAACTGTTGAACCTGCACCTGCCCCGGCAATGTTTCCGGCTTTCATTGCAGTTTGGTTTACATTGCGGGTAAAGTTTCCTGCGCCCCCGGCTTGGATTACCCAACCTGTTACTGTCGGAATTGTGAAGTATCCGATAATGCCGATAATCATAAAAATGATGTACACCGTATTGCTTGTATCAGGTATATAGGTAGGGTCGGCAAGCATCTGTATATCCCTTTCGAGTATGAGGGATTGTATGCGTGCGAGCATTGAACTAAACAAGTCCGAAACGGGCAGCCAGAGGTAAACGCTGACGTACCTCGTGAGCCATTGCGTAAGGGTGGACTGAAAGCCGTCCCACACGGAAATAGCAAAGGCTATTGGTCCGAGTATGGACAGCACTATCAGAAAAAACGTTCGTATGGTATCAATAACCAAAGCCGCAGCCTGAAATAGTATTTCCAAAAGATTGCGAAACCAGTCCTTTATTGCCTTTTCAATCTTGTAGGCTTGCCTGTCCATATACATTCCCGCCATTGTGCCAATGTCTGACGGCGACCAACCCAGTTCGTCCAGTTTTTTATCAAACTCTTCGTCTGATACCATATAGGCAGTTTCAGGATTTCTGACCATTGCCTCGTATTCCAGTTGGTCTTTCTGCTGTTGCAGCTTGTTCAGGTCAAGCACCTGGTCTTCGAGTATTTGGTGGGTTCCTACAACTACCGGGCTCAGTACCGCATTGATGGTTCCCAAAACGATGGTCGGAAAAAACATAATACATAGCCCCAAAGCGAACGGGCGCAGCAAAGGGAACATATCAATAGGTTCGGCACGGCTTAAAGCCTGCCAAACCTTTAATGCCACATAGAACAATGCTCCCAATCCTGCCAAACCCTTAGCTACTGCTGCCATATCGCCTGCAAGCGGCATCATATCATCATAAAGCGACCGCAGGAGTTCGTGAAGATTATCCCATTCCATTGTTACCAGTATTTTTGGTTAGCAGTTCCGTAGAGTTCAAGCACTCTTTGGGCATCGTTTTTCTTTTTCGCTCTTAGGTAGCTTACAGAAATGTTCTTGTTGGTGTAGTAGCGTACAAGGCTGTGGTAGTCCTTAACCTCTTTGTACACACGGTCAATTACATCCATACGCTCCTTGTCATTCAGCGAGAGGTTTGTAGCAGTTACAATCTGCTTCAACTCTTTCAGGAGTTCGGTACTTTCATTGAGCAGTGCCGAATACCCATTGCCGATTGCCACCAATTCCTGCGGTGTGAAATTTGGGTCGTTCATCATTTTGCCGAAATTCTGAACGTACATTTCGGACACATCGCCCACCAGTAGTACGGTTTGCTGCACCTTACGGGCATCTTTTACGAGATTACTCACAGCTTTCAGCTTGTCGTAATATTCTTTGCCCTGCTCGTACACTTTCTTCACTTCGTTGAAGTTTTTAACGACATTGCTCACAGTCGAAGAAGTCTGCACGATTTCGTTTGCAGAGTTGATAATCCCTGAAGCCAAATTAGCGGGGTCGGTTACAACCCACTGGGCTTTTGCTGACGGTGCTACGGCGAGCATCAGTGCCGTACACACCAGATACAATACTTTTTTCATTGTTCTGAATTTTAAAATGTTAATGACTATTGATTTGAATTGTCCCGCCGTTGCATTGCGATATGCTTAATGGCGAGTTCTACGTTGCCGTCCAGTTCCGCAGCAAGCTGCATCACTTCCATTTTTTCGGTTTCTTCGGTCGTATAGGCGAGGT
>Ga0209475_10001862_pt1 | contig 23870 bp, 22 predicted proteins | sample tdDd471_FD_187128 | JGI IMG/M metagenome (GOLD analysis project Ga0209475, IMG submission 187128) | Marine sediment microbial communities from the Atlantic coast under amendment with organic carbon and nitrate - tdDd47.1 (SPAdes)... | ecosystem: Environmental > Aquatic > Marine > Coastal >... | reverse complement strand
ATCACATGCTAATATTGACAGAATAAACCTGATTAAAAGGGATTTTGACCAATTATTGCGATATGTACTATATACAATTGATGGAAAACCAGAGAATGAACTCAGCGCTACTGATATTATCTAGTGCGCGATGAGGGGCACCTCAATTGTTTGACTACCGGGGATGATGGGGAAGTGGCAGGAAAGATCAGCCAACGTGATTGAGGGCTCTTTTTACAGTCTGACCAAAATCTCCTACGGTACAAGGCTTTTTGATAAAATATTCAGCTCCCAGATCCTGGGCCTGTTGTAATTCATTCTCTCCTGAGTAGCCACTGGCAATAACAGCCTTTTGTTCCGGGTGGAGATGTAAAATCTGCTTGAGAGTCATTATTCCATTGATCTCGGGGCTCATGATCATATCAAGTAATACCAGATCATAGGCACGGGTTTTGGCCAGTTCTATTGCTTCTGCTGCATTTATGACCAGATTCATTAAACTTTTTTAAAAAATTTTGTGACAGAACCAAGATTGAAGCTTTTAACTTATCCATCTCCAATTCGAGGCTTTTACGAGAGAGGGTTGCTCGGAGAAATTTCAGTGCCAAGGAGAAAAAGACATGCCCCATATGTTCACGAATCGTCCTCGGTTGCATGACCTAACGAGAGGAAGGGGCGACTTAGAGGCCCAGTTTCGTTGGGAAACCATCAATGCGGTCTGTTATAAAATCGGCGGCATCATTTTTGTCATAGGCAGCATTCTTTTTTTTCCCCGCTTTGAAGCCTACGCGGACATCGGGGCCTGGACCTTCTTTATCGGTTCAATGTTCTATCTTGTTGTTACCGTTCATGATCTCTTTGAAGTTTTCCGTCATTGGCGAGCGGTAAATCATCACGATCGAAATCAAATTCTTGAATATACGGCGGCCGCAAGTTACGTCTGGGGTACGATTCTGTTCACGGTGGGCAGCATTTTCTTTCTTTCCGCAGTGGGCTGGTTTAAGGCCGCCGCTTGGACGTTTGTGGGCGGCAGCCTTTTGTTCGTAGTCGGTGCCTGCATAAACGTCCTCCAGGTAGTTCGGTCCCAGTCTCTCATAACCCTTCAACTCATGAACCTGACGGCGGTATCATTTGTTGTTGGCTCCGTACTCTTTACAGTGGCCTCGGTGCCTTACCTTTGGGATGTGAAGGCCCCGTCTGACCGTACGACATTGTACGCTTTTCTGGCATGGCAATATTTGACCGGCAGCCTGTTGTTTTTAATTGGCGGTATGTTCAATTACTGGCGTGCTTATTTGGTGATCCGGAAGGAGATTAAGGGGCAAATGACCCAAACTCCAGAAGTCGGCCAGATGGATTCTAGGACCGAGCATTAGGGCACGTCTCTGTGGCGACATTTCCACCCCGATACCAGTCCGCAAAAATGTGTCCACTTTTTCTCCACCACTTCAACAGTTTACCTATCTGAAAATGACACCGAAAGGAATTTCTGTTGTATTTTGTAAGAGTCGATATATTCTTACGAAAGTCCTGAGAATCTATTGCTCGGACAACCACATATTGGTGGTTAGCGTGACCTTTTTTTAATAAGATGAAGCTTAGTCTCCACAAAAACCGCATCTCTGATGCACTTCTTTTCAATGAGGAACAGTTTATTATGTCGTCTGAATACAAAACGATCTTGTTTACGTCAAATCTATCCACGACCAGTCGTGTCGCTTTCAAACAAGCTGCCGCCCAGGCGATTCAGTTTGATGCAAAGCTTATTTTGCTCCATGTTATGGAGGGACCTTCCGGCACCTACGAAGGTTACGTATCTAGCCTTTTTGGTCATGATAAATGGCAGCAAATATTAAAAAACAATAAGGAAGAAGCCAAGCACGCACTTGTTGGCAAAGTGACTCCCAAACAGATGGTGCGGACGGTTCTAAGTGAATTCTGTAAGGAAAACAAAAAAGAGGATGAAAACTACGTAATCCCCAAATATGAGATTGTGGTCACAGAAGGAGATGTTGTTGAGGTAATCCTTAAACAAGCGGCTGAGTTTAAATGCGATCTGATTGTCATGGGCGCCAGCGAGGGTTTGCTGTCAGGGATTTCAGTTGGTAAAAATATAAAATCAGTGCTGAAAAAATCGAAAGTCCCTGTTCTTGTTGTACCTGCGAGTCCTGATTGAAAAGGACCCCCATAAGACTAACCTCAACAAACGGGGCTTTTTGTTACCTCAAGGTCAGTGAAACATCACACTGCTCTCGACATGATGATCAATCTTTAAGAAGAGATACGTGTCTTAAAGATTATTTTCGTTCACTCTTTGTCGTACCCCCTTGTGGGGTGTTAAGATCCTGGAAATGTGAGAGAGAAGGGTTGCGGGACGAAGAAACTCTCACATTTTCCTGGTCCAAATTCATGGGCCCAGAAAATTAATTGTACTCTGCTGTATCCAGTTATGTTGAGATTATTATTTGGAACAGTCAGGTAATCAAATATTTACAGAACGATACGCATCAATAATGTGCTGAATATCAGCATTGTTGCTCCATTGCTTTCTCTGATAATGCTCCAGTGTTTTGCTCAGGTAATTCATGGTGATTCTTGATTGTTCGGTGGTATTAGCTTGCCAAATCAACTCACCAACTGGGCTGATTTTGGTTTGCTTATCGTCTGTATTCCCAGGCGATGAAACCAGTAGAATCTCATAGAAACGTTGGTTTTCTTCAACTAACACTTCATTCTTAAGACTGAAATCAAGCTGAATTAGTTGCTGCCGAAGCGTAAATTGGTGGTGAACAGGGCACAGAAGGAAATCGATATTTGTTGTGGAGTGACTCTGATGAATAGCGTTGACGAACTGAGTTGTTAGATCTCCACCCACTCCGGCAATAATGACTAAGTTTTTCCCTTCATATTGTTCTATTGGTAGTGCTGCCACATCAAGGCAATGAATTTGCCATTTTGAAGGCGAATTTGGGTAAAAGCGCTGTAGTTTGTTTTCTAGCTCGTTCATGAGATCAGGAACAATGTCAACAAAGTGAATGTATGGTGCAGCGAGTCGAGACAATAAGGCTGTTCCCAATAAGCCATGGTCACAGCAACAATCCCAGATATAGGTATAGTCAGATGTAACCATCGATTCAATGTGCTTCAATCTTTTGCTGAGTTTCAAGATGGGCCCTCTCAAATTATTTGTAATGGTTGAAAATTGACGCATTGTAAAAGTTTTTTTGTGATTTTTCAAGCACTTGTAGTTGTTGACGGTAGGTGCCTTTTTGGGGTTCCTCCCCCAGCTGTATCTTCCGCTTTATGCAAGTATATCTGCAACATTAGCCCAGGTGTTTTTCTTGATGTAAGTCTGTCTTTATAGATATTCGCTGAAATACTCCTGTCTGAACAAATTACCTGAGATTTAGACGGGGTAATACTTTATGACTGAAGCACAGTAGGAAGATTTGGTTAACGAGTGGGGCTACTCTAACCGAATGCTTGATCTCATCCTTCATATGGAGAGGAGCGGCGTTTTGTAGAGTATCTTTATCAGCCCATTATAACCTGAAATTTACAGACAACAGCCTCATGCCTGCATTTCTCTTGAATATTTCTCCATTCAATGGCTATATTTTTGATAATTAATGAAGATAGTACACATGTAAGAGATCATTAAATGAAAAAATGTTCTGCAAAGGCCAGCAGATATGATCACATCTTCCCCGCTGCCAGTCCAGGAGACATAGAGCAATATAGCTCCCTGGGCCGCTTCATGAATATGTAACCATCTCTACTGGCCAGAAATCCGGGTTAATGGCAAGAAGAACCAACAGGAGATAGCTATGTCAAAAATCAGCAAGATTGTAGGCCGGGAAGTCATGGACTCGCGCGGGAATCCAACCGTTGAGGCAGACGTGTATCTGGAGACAGGGGCATGGGGCAGAGCTTGTGCTCCTTCCGGAGCGTCAACAGGCTCGAGGGAAGCCCTTGAATTGAGGGATGGTGATAAGAGTCGATATTTAGGCAAGGGTGTATTAACGGCAGTTGCAGCTGTAAATGAAACTATAGTTTCTGCCCTCCTTGGTCAAAACTCATATGACCAGGAGACCATTGACAGAATCATGATTGATCTGGACGGTACAGAGAACAAGGAAAAGCTCGGTGCCAACGCAATCCTCGCCGTCTCTTTAGCAAATGCAAAAGCTGCGGCCATGGATAAAAAAATCCCACTTTATCAGCATATTTCAGAATTAAACGGAACCCCCGGCCAGTATTTGATGCCGGTGCCAATGATGAACATCATCAACGGGGGGGAGCATGCAGATAATAACGTAGATATCCAGGAGTTCATGATCCAGCCAGTTGGAGCTAAAAACTTCAGGGAAGCATTGCGTATGGGAGCCGAAATTTTTCATCACTTGAAAAAGGTGTTGAGTGACATGGGATTGAGCACGGCTGTTGGTGACGAAGGCGGTTTTGCACCGAACCTGTCTTCAAATGAAGAGGCCCTGGCGGTTATTGTCAAGGCTGTTGAGACAGCTGGTTACCAGATGGGTAAAGACATAACACTGGCATTGGATTGCGCTGCGTCAGAGTTTTATGCAGATGGGAGTTATAACTTAAAAGGTGAGAACAAATCTTTTGATTCTGAAACCTTTGGCGATTACCTGGCCGGGCTCAGTGAAAAATATCCGATTATCTCCATTGAAGATGGTCTCGATGAAAGTGACTGGAGTGGTTGGGCTAGTTTGACTAAAAAAATTGGTTCTCGTATTCAGTTGGTTGGCGACGATTTGTTTGTGACGAACACCAAAATATTCAAACATGGCATTGAGACTGGTGTAGCCAACTCTATTCTCATCAAGTTTAACCAGATTGGTTCTTTGACAGAAACTCTGGATGCGATACGAATGGCCAAAAAAGCTGGGTATACCGCTGTGATCTCCCATAGAAGCGGTGAAACAGAAGATGTGACCATTGCAGATCTGGCGGTCGGGACAGCAGCCGGTCAAATAAAAACCGGCTCACTTTGTCGTTCTGATCGAGTTGCAAAATATAATCAACTGTTGCGTATAGAGGAGGAGTTGGCAGAAAAGGTCAACTATGCCGGTCGAAAAGGAATACAAGGGCAATAGTTCTAACTCCGTTAAGCGGAATAAATAGCTCGGAGACAGCTTGGATGCTTGCAAAAATACCAATTCAATCTGTAAGTTACTAAGCAGGACATTTTTTTATAGCAAGGGACTAAAGGTGTGCAACTGATGAGGAGACAACTTTGAGTGATAAGACAATTCTAACTGACTTTGATACCTATCTTATGGGTGAAGGCAGCCACGAACGGGCTTATGAGAAAATGGGGGCACACCTGGTTGAGATTGATGGTAAAAAAGGTGTTCACTTTAGTGTGTGGGCCCCTAACGCTCGTCAGGTGTATCTCTTTGGTGATTTCAACGCATGGCATGGTGAAAGTCACCCGCTTATTTCCAGCGACAGTGGCATCTGGACCCTCTTTGTGCCGGGGTTGTCCGAGTTTGCAGTCTATAAGTATCGTATAGTAGACCAAACCGGTGAGATTTTTGAAAAGGCAGATCCCTATGGCTTTGCTATGGAGCAACGCCCCAGAACTGCCTCAGTAGTTGCTAATCTTGACCGATATCAGTGGACTGACGGGGACTGGATTAGTCGACGGGCCGAACATCAGGCGCTCGATCGTCCGATCTCCATCTATGAAGTGCATCTTGCTTCCTGGCGAAAGGTTCCGGATGAGAAGTGGGGCTCTCGCTACCTGACATATCGTGAGCTGGCCGATGAACTGATCCCTTATGTGGTTGAGATGGGTTACACTCATCTCGAATTGCTCCCCATAGCCGAGTATCCTTTTGATGGGTCCTGGGGCTACCAGGTGATGGGGTTTTATGCACCCACCAGTCGTTTTGGCAGTCCGGAGGATCTTATGTATTTCATCGACAGGTGTCACCATAATCAGTTGGGGGTTATCCTCGATTGGGTCCCCGCCCACTTTCCCAAGGATGGTGCAGGCCTTAACTTTTTTGACGGTACCCATCTCTATGCCCACACCGATCCCAGGCAAGGGGAACATCAGGATTGGGGCACCATGATTTTTAACTATGGACGTAACGAGGTTCGGGCTTTCCTCATCTCTAACGCTCTATTTTGGATTGAAAAATACCATTTTGACGGTTTACGCGTTGATGCGGTAGCCTCAATGCTTTACCTGGATTATTCCAGGGAAGATGGACAGTGGCTTCCCAATCAGTACGGAGGTCGAGAAAATCTGGAAGCTATCAGTTTCTTACGAAAAATGAACGAGGTTGTTCACGGGGTTTTCCCTGGAGTACTTACCATGGCAGAGGAGTCGACCTCATGGCCAATGGTTTCAAGACCTACCTACACCGGCGGTCTTGGCTTTAGCCTCAAATGGAATATGGGCTGGATGCATGATACCCTCGGGTATATGGGCAAAGATCCGATCCATCGCAAATATCATCAGAATGATATGACTTTTGGTCTTCTCTATGCGTTTAACGAAAACTTCATTTTACCTTTGTCCCATGATGAAGTGGTGCACGGCAAAGGCACCCTGCTAAGCAGAATGCCGGGAGATGAATGGCAGAAATTTGCCAACTTGCGGGCTTACTATGGTTTTATGTGGGCTCACCCTGGGAAAAAGCTCTTGTTCATGGGATGTGAGTTTGGTCAATGGCAGGAATGGGACTTTGACACCGGTCTGGAATGGGCTGCACTTGAGGCTCCCAATCACCAGGGCTTGAAACGATCGGTTCAGGATTTAAACCAGCTCTATAAAAATGAACCAGCGCTGTATGAAAATGACTTTGACGCCAGTGGCTTTGAATGGATAGATGCCAGTGACACAGACAACAACGTCTTGTCTTTTATTCGCAAAGCCAAATCCAGTGATGAATTCCTTGTCATCGTCTCAAACTTTACACCGGTTCCCTGGCATGGTTATCGGATTGGCGTACCTAAACTCGGCCGATATCACGAAGTCTTCAATAGCGATTCTGATCACTATTGGGGGAGTAACGTGAGCAATTATGGGGGGCAAACTGCCGACTCGATACCAACCCACGGTCATCCACAATCGTTATCGCTGACATTGCCACCGCTTGCAACCATAATGCTTAAGTTGGAAACTTAAGTTAAAACAGCTATCAAGAGTTGGTAAACTTCTTTTACAAAGAGGGAACAGGATGAAGAAGCGACTTAGAGTTCAATCCCATCCATATCCGGGCCAAAAGCCTGGAACATCCGGATTACGTAAAAAGGTAGTAGAATTTCAACAAGCCAATTATCTGGAAAACTTTGTCCAGTCTATTTTTAATACGATTGGACCTTGCTCGGGACATACGTTGGTTATCGGTGGTGATGGTCGTTTTTATAATCGAGAAGCCATTCAAATTATTATTCGCCTGGCTGTAGCAAATGGATTTTCCCGTCTGCTGGTGGGACAAGGAGGTATCTTGTCAACGCCTGCAGTAAGTTGTGTGATTCGAAAACAACAGGCCTCTGGCGGAATTGTGTTATCTGCCAGCCACAACCCGGGTGGCCCGACTGAAGATTTTGGTATCAAGTTTAATGCGGCTAATGGCGGGCCGGCACCTGAAAAAATTACCGATGAGATTTATCAACAAAGCCAAAAACTTCAGGAATATTTTTTAGTTCAATCAGAAGATGTAGATCTTGATTCACTGGGGAAGCATCAAATCAGTGAGACCCAAATTGAAATTATCGATCCAGTAACCGATTATGCCGACCTGATGGAATCGATCTTTGATTTTCCTGCTATGTCGTCTTTATTCACTGGAGATAAATTCCGTATGTGCTTCGATGCCATGCATGCAGTCACGGGACCTTATGCCAAAGAAATTCTGGAAAACCGACTGGGGGCACCCAGGGAAACAGTCATCAATGCAATTCCACTAACGGATTTTGGTGGAGGTCATCCGGACCCGAATCAGGTCCATGCACACGAACTTGTATCCCTTGTACAGGGTAATAATGCTATCGATTTTGGTGCTGCTTCAGATGGAGACGGTGACCGAAATATGGTGCTGGGTAAAGATTGTTATATAAATCCCTGTGATAGCCTGGCAATCTTAGCTGCCAATGCAAAACTGATTCCCGGTTATGGCGGTGGTATTGCCGGCATTGCTCGCTCAATGCCAACCAGTAGAGCTGCAGATCGTGTAGCGGCCTCATTGGGTGTTGAATGTTATGAAACACCTACCGGCTGGAAGTTCTTCGGTAACCTGCTCGATGCTGGAAGAATTACCCTTTGCGGCGAAGAAAGCTTCGGCACCGGTTCAGATCATGTACGTGAGAAAGATGGTCTTTGGGCAGTGTTATTTTGGCTAAATTTGATTGCGGTAAAGCAAGTACCCGTTAAGACGATAGTCCGTGAACACTGGCAACAATACGGTCGAGATTATTTCACAAGACACGATTACGAAAGTGTCGATAGTGATAATGCGCAAAAGATGATCGATCGTCTTCGTCTTACTCTTGATAAATTGTCGGGTCAGGAATTCGTGGGGTTACGTATCGAATCTGCAGATGATTTTTCCTATCACGATCCGGTTGACCACAGTGAATCCACAACACAAGGAATACGGATTTTTTTTAGCAACGGAGGAAGAATTGTGTTCCGTTTATCTGGTACAGGTACTCAGGGAGCCACCTTACGTGTCTACCTCGACTGTTATGAAGACACTCTGTTTGACCAGGATCCTCAGCAGGCATTGGCTGAATTGATAGAAGCAGCTGATCAGATAGCTGGCATTAAGCAATGGACCGGACGCGCTACTCCAGATGTTATAACCTAAAGTGAAATGATTGTGAGCCATGCATATCTTAATGGTGGCATCTGAAAATGATGCACATTTAATATTGGCCGACCGAATCTATCTCAAGCTGATTTCTACTCCAGGTTGACTTGCTTACTGTTTCTTGAAATCTTGGGCTGGACAGATTTCGGGCTTAGGGGGATTTATCCTTATTGCTAAAAAAGTATTGAAGCGCCATGCTTGATTGCGCAGATCTGTAAAATGTGATTTAAACTGGTTTGCAGAATTTGCCAGATCGGGTATCGTTTTTCACAATTTAATTAGTCTGTACAATTCAAGCTGTTTGCCGATAGCCTTTCCATTGTTCTTTTACCCAATTACAAGAGAGCCTGCCTTAGATACCAGGTATTCAGGCACGCCCAAAATATGAAAAAAACTATCGCCTTACTTGCGCTTCTCGCTGCCTTCCCTCCTCTTTCGACAGATATGTATCTGGCAGCTATTCCACTTCTGGTTGATTCCTGGCAACAGCCACTGGCCACTGTTAATCTGACTCTGGTTGGCTTTTTCGTATCCTATTGTGGTTTCCTGCTGGTCTATGGACCACTTTCGGATCGCTATGGCAGGCGACCACCTCTGCTGATTGGTCTTGGGCTGTATGTCCTGGCCAGCCTGCTTTGTGCTGTCGCAGATAACATCGAGTATTTGATAGTTGCCAGAATTTTGCAGGGAGCCGGAGCTGCAAGCGCTTCTTCGATCGCCTTTGCAATCTGTAAAGACCTTTTTGACGGTAACCTGAGACAACGTATTTTCCTCCAGCTTGGGGTGATTGTCGCTGCTGCTCCCATGGTGGCGCCTGTAATCGGAGGCTGGGTTATCGAGTTATTCTCCTGGCACCTAGTCTTCGTACTTCAAGCGGGTTTGGGTATGATGGCTTTTGTTGGGGTCTGGCGTTTGAGAGAGTCACTAATGGAACTAAATACAGAGAATTTAAGTAAAATATTTAGAAGCTATATGAGACTGGCAGGAAATAAACAGTTTTTTTTGCTTACTCTGGCCTTTGCCTGCCTCGGCATACCTTTTTTTGCTTTTATCGCAATATCTTCGAATATCTATATCAATGATTTGGGGTATTCTGCACGGGAGTATGGATATTTCTTTGCCTGCAATGCGTCGGCGTTTATGCTTGCTCCGCTGTTATTTTCGAAAATCGCCGGTCGTTTACAGCTCCGTCACCTGTTGACGATAAGTTATCTGGGTGTCCTGGTGTCCTCCATGCCTTTACTCGCCTCCCAGATTCCGCAACCCTTCAGGATCGTCGTGCCAATGTGGCTTCTCACCTTCTTTTTTGCCTTTGGAAGACCACCGGGTAACAACTTAATCCTGGAACAGGTTGAAAGGGATGTGGGAGCAGCGTCTTCACTCATGGTATTTTTTTTCTTTATTACAGGCGCCTGCTCAATGTGGTTTGTTTCCCTTGGCTGGCAGGATACTATCCAGGTTCTAGGGGTGATGGGTATCTGTTCGGCAACTCTTACATTGGCAGGCTGGCTGGCTATAAATCGCCTGTTTAAATTGAAATTCCCATAATCTGAAACACGGGGTCTGGCTTATTGGCTCTCATTTATCAAAGAGTGAACCTTCTCTATTATTAAGTAGAAGGATTGGCCCAGAGCTGTGAGCTAAAGTAGTGTCATCTCATCATAGAAATATCTATATTTTCACCCTCAGTTATAATCCGGTTGAAATTGAGGTGTTTTGACAATATTTTCTACTGAAGAGGAAGGTTTGAAATTTGCCACGTGCTTCGCTCTTGATGACTGACATTTTATTGCGGATAATTGGGCAGGGAACCAGAAAGAAGGTTTGATTGATGATCTTTAAGACACTAAAACTGAGGTTTTAGCAATCGTTCTGTTATTGACGGGTTACTCTGGAAACTATTGTCTGCATGCACCAGTTCACTTATTGTCAAATGGAATAAGGTATGAAAGACAAAGACATTACCCCCACTGAGAAAATTGACAAAGCACTTCGAGAAAGATCATCTTCCGGTGAGATAGCCTCTTTTCTCAAGGCTGTTGGAGAGGCAGGGCGGGCCCAGAATGGAAGGCTGATTTTTGCGTTGGATGCAACCAACAGTCGGCAACCAACCTGGGATAGGGCTATGACTATTCAATCTTCGATGTTTGATGCAGTGGGCAAGGCTGGTGGTTTGTCGGTTCAACTGGTGTATTTTCGAGGCTTCGATGAGTGTCGTGCCTCAAAGTGGGTCATCAATGCTGCCGCCCTACGTGATCTGATGCTTGGTATCGATTGTCGGGGAGGGCACACGCAGATTCTGAAAATCCTCAATCACGCCTATCGTGAAACAGCGAAAGAAAAGGTCTCGGCACTGGTTTTCATCGGTGATGCAATTGAGGACAGTATAGATTCTCTCTGCCAGAAAGCCGGTGAACTTGGTTTGAAAGGGGTGCGCTGCTTTTTCTTTCAGGAGGGGCATGATGTGACGGCTGAAAATGGATTTCGCGAAATGGCCCGACTTACAGGTGGCGCCTATTTACGGCTTGGGCCTGATTCGGCGAAAGAACTTGCCGAGCTTCTTAGTGCAGTGGCAATTTATGCACAAGGGGGATTGAAAGCCCTCTCAAGCAGTGATAAAAATCAGGCGCGTTTACTCCTTCAGCAAATGAGGGAATGATTTTTGACTCTTTTCCATCTGGATAACTAAATGGGATTGTATATTATATTTCTGTTATTTTTGGGCTTCGGCCTTTTCTGGCTGCTTCTCACTCATCCAGCCCATAAAACTGCAGCTTTTCTGAGAAATGCCGGACCACTTATACTCATGGTGGTTGGAGGTATACTGACTTTTGCCCGGCGGGGGGTGATTGGGATGCCCCTGATATTTATTGGTCTTTCGTGGTGGCGGCGCAATCGTTCGACGCGGCCAGCCTCCTATTCTGGCGGCCAAAAATCAACAGTCCGCTCGGCAAACATTGAGATGGAACTTGATCATGATACCGGGGAAATTGACGGTAAGGTGTTGAGTGGTCGTATGACGGGAGCCCTTCTTTCTTCGCTGGCTGAGGAGGAGTTGTTGTCGTTTTATCAGGAAATCTGTTCCGATGCAGAGAGTGCTGCCTTGCTAGAATCTTTCCTTGATCGCTACCATCCCTCTTGGCGCGAAAGTATTGATCCCGATTCTTTCAGAAAGCAGGACGGTACCCCAGGTTTTGAGGGTATGAGCAAACAGGAGGCGTACCAGATACTTGGCATTGAGCCTGGTGCCTCGCAACAAGAAATCCACCAGGCCTGGCGGCGACTCATAAAAGGAGTTCATCCTGACCACGGAGGCTCTGCATTTCTGACTGCCAAAATTAATACAGCTAAAGATGTTCTTCTGGACTAAGCCAAAAGAGAGTAGGATATCTCATTTTAGGCCCGATGCTACCTGATTTTTAATCTATCGGTGTATATTGTCATTGTCACCTGATACCTATGTATAGAGAAGCTGTAGTTGGTTTTAAAAGAGTATTTCAGAACTGCGAGGGGAGGATTGCAATGATTCTTCGGGGAAAAAGAGCGCAATTAGATGCCAAGGCTGCATGGATACTGGCAGAAGCTATTCAGACACTTCTTGATACCAAGTCTAAAGTTATTGTGGCTGTGCCAGGTGGACGCAGTGTTTGTGGTATTTTACAAAATATGGCCAAGGATGATCTCGATTGGCATCGGGTTCACCTGTTTATGGTGGATGAACGGCTGGTACCGATAGACCATCCGGAAAGTAACTTTCGGCTGGTGCTCGAATCTTTAGAGCAAATATTGCCTGCCACGTCCCTGCATCCTTTTGTCTACGATGCTGCTGCAGGCGATTTTGGTGTGGGGGAATATGAGCGTCAGCTGATGCGAGTGGGAGGCCGTTTTGATGTTGTGCTGCTAAGCAGCGGGGAAGATGGGCATATTGCTTCCATCTTCCCTAATCAGCAAGCGACAGTAGCGGGCGGAGAAAAATTTATACTGGTTGAAGATTCGCCAAAACCACCATCACGCCGGATGACCGCCACACCGTCGTTGATTGCAGCTGCACAGGTTGGTTTGTTACTGTTCTTTGGTATTGGCAAAGGACTGGCTTTGAAGAATTTCTTTAACCCGCAGCTTAATGTCAGCGAGTGTCCGGCAAAACTCATCTTTACACTTCCGCAACATTATATTCTCACTGATTTGGAGGTGCCTGTCCCATGATCCTGGAATCACAGATGATAATCATTTTTGGTGGGACAGGGGATTTGACCCGGCGAAAATTGATCCCATCCCTGTATCATCTGCTCAAGAAAAAACAATTGACCGGCTGTACGCCCATTGTCTGTCTCGGTCGTCAGAAAATCAACAGGGAATCATTTCTCAAAAACCTGACAATTGATAAATTTATCGAGGATATGGACGATGCTGTGGTGCAAGACCTTCTGGGACGTATAGAGTATCTCTGTTTTGATGTGCTCACCGGAAGTCGCGCTGAGTTCTATAACGGAATTGAGGCTATTCGGCAGAAGTACAAATGCGCTGCAAATAGCTTGATCTATCTTGCTCTGCCCACAATCGTTTTTCAAAAAACCGCCGAATTGATTGGGGTATTGCACGATGAGACATGCTGGCAGCGGGTTGTTTTTGAAAAACCTTTTGGTGAGGATGTGGTTTCAGCCAGGAATTTAAATGAGAGTATCATGTCCGTGCTTCGCGAGGATCAGATATTTCGGGTTGATCATTATCTCGGCAAGGAACTCGTTCAGAACATTTTGACCCTCAGGTTTGCCAATGAAATTTTTGCCAGCAGCTGGCATGAGCAGACCATCGACCACATACAGATAACAGTGAGTGAAACCCTTGGAGTAGAGAAGCGGGCGGGCTACTATGACCGGAGTGGGGCAGTGCGGGATATGGTGCAAAATCACCTGCTCCAGCTTTTGTCATTTGTTGCCATGGAACCACCCCGGGAAGAAACTGCGGATGCTCTTAGAGATGCTGCGGTAGCAGTAATGAACCATCTCCGGCCGCTTGAAAAACAAGATGTAGTGTTGGGACAATATGGTTCGAACTTTGTTGGTTCTTCTGAGGTACTGGGATATAGAGCAGAGGATGGGGTGGCTGACGATTCTGTAACAGAGACCTATGTTGCTCTGAGGGCCTATGTTGATACACCACGCTGGCAGGGCGTGCCGTTTTACCTGCGCACTGGTAAGCGGTTAAAACAGCGGTATGCAGATATCAAGCTGGTTTTTAAACATAAAGTTTCCCCTATAGGTGCAATGCCAGGCGAGCCCAATATGATCATCATTCGGATTCAGCCGGATGAAGGTATTGCGCTTGCCTTTAATGTTCGCAAACCAGGTGACAGCGGCAATACCGAATCGGTGTTGATGGACTTCTGTCACCATTGTCACTTTGGTCCGAATACACCTGAGGCTTATGAATCGATTCTTCGCAATGTCATGCTGGGAGATCACAGCATCTTTCCACGCTGGGACTGGATACTGGCAAGCTGGAAATATATTGATGGATTGCGGAGCATAGCAAGTCCGCCAAGGAACTATACTGCTGGTTCTGAAGGACCTGCCGAGGCCGATGCTCTCTTGGCACTAGATGGACGGAGCTGGCTCAATGACAAATCGTCGCAACAGATTATTCCACGCTACCTTGGTTGAAAACTTGGAGAACGGTGTGTAATTAAAAAAAATGTACTGGGTGCATAAAACATTCAAGAGGAGGAGGCTATTTTAAGAACCAATGACTATCCAGACTACGCCAATCATATTGCTACACATCAGAACTATCTGGAAAACTGGAAAAGCTCATGGCAGAGGCAAAAGAGGAAAATGAAGCAGCAGTGAATGATACCTATGTTTTTCTTCGCCAATGGTGGATGGGGCACATCGTAGCTGTAGATCAGAAATACGGTGAATTTCTCAAGTCAAAAGGCGTTAATTAAATTTGAAACCGGGCGTTTGACCTGATTTGTCGAGAATCGCGGTGCTTGACCTGACACCGCGATTATGCATTTAAAACGAAAGCGGAGATACAATGGAATCCATCAATGTCCCCAATGCGCCAGATGCAATTGGCCCATATTGCCATGCAATGAAAACTGGAAATTTACTGTTCTGTTCAGGCCAGACACCTTTGCATCCAGACACAATGAAGTTGGTTGGAACCACCATAGAAGAACAAACAAAAAGAGTCCTGGAAAACCTGTCAATTGTTCTGGCTGGTGCTGACTTAACTCTTCAAAATGTTGTGAAAACAACGGTGTATCTCAAAGATATGAATGATTTCAAAGGTATGAATACAATATACGAGCAAATGTTCAAAGGGCACAAACCTAGCCGCACAACAATTTCAATAAAGCGGAATCCACTCGACGCTTTGGTCGAGATCGAGTGTATAGCTGAATTACCACAATAGTATGTTTGACTTATACCACTAAGTTGTACAAGTTGAACTGAAGTTCTTTGAACCATACTGTCTCATATCGAAACAGCACGAGTGTAACCTCCCTCTATTTTATCCTGAGATGTTGCCTGTCTAGAAAATTTTTTTCACTGATATCGGATGGAAAATGGCTGGCTTTTGGCTACTGTTGAATAGAGTAAACCTGACTCTCAGTAAATTTACAGGAGTTTATCATGGAAAAACATACAGGATCTGAAAAATTTGGCCCATCACACTACGATGATAACTTTGATTTTGATTTTGACTTTAGACTCAAACCGTTCGATTACTTTCTTGTAATTCTATATGTACTCTTCGTCTTCCCTTTAGCGTGGATGAGGAGCCGAATTTTTCCTCCCCAATCTGGTTCCCTTGGCAGTGAAAATCTCATAAATAACGATGCAGAATATCAAGCAGAGTTTTTACGCGACATTCCGCTTGAGTCATATTGTCTATGGCCTCGACACTCTCATCAATAATCTGAGATATGGTGTGGTATTTGTTTTGACATCTGTTTTTTTTGGGTATATGTTCTAAATCATAACATTAAATACCTGCTGTTCGTGTGGTGAGTACAGCTAATCTGAATTTTTAATGCCATGCATGAAAGGTTTGGAAATTTGCTTGATTGCAGGTGATTTATTGTTGAAACCTTAAAGAAATACAGGAGGCGACATGAACAAGGGTGAAAAAATTGTAATTGTTGGCTGCAGTGGCTCAGGTGGACCAGCTGCCATGATGTCCAAAAAATTGATGCCGGAAGTCGATGTTACCGTTATCCGAAAGGAAGAGTTCTTTATTGTCAGATGAGCATTGCCACACGTTGTAGCCGGTCTGGCTACCAGTGAGTCAATTGTTGTCCCTGATAAAATGCTTCAGGGGATGGGGATTAAAGTTGTTCATGATGAAGTGACCAGGGTGGATGCAACTGCAAAGACCGTATTATCATCCAGTGGGGATGAGTTTCAATACGATAAGTTGTACCTGGCCACAGGCTCCAGTTCATTTGTACCACCCATCGAAGGAAATGAACTGGAAGGAGTTATGACCTTGCGGGGGCTTCCGGATGCAGAAAAGATCAGGACCTCTCTTATAGACAGCAATAACAAAAATATCCTATTTATAGGAGCCGGTTTTATCAGTATGGAAATTGCCTCTCTCTTAGCTGAAGTTAGTCCGAATACATTTAACATATCTATCATTGAATTAATGGACCGTCCATTGCCTCTCATGTTGGACAAGGATATGTCGGATTCTGTCAGGACCTATCTTGAAGAAAAAGGGCTGCATATACAGACTGGAGAAAAGGTTGAAAAACTGATCGGGGAAAACGGAAAGGTTGTTGGAGTTCAATTATCATCAGGGAAAACCCTGGATGCTGATATCGTCTTTATGAACGTTGGCGTGCGTCCTAATGTTGAGCTTGCGCATGATATCGGATTGGAGATGGGGCAGTTTGGGATTAAAGTGAATGCTTTTCAGGAAACTTCAGATCCGCACATTCTTGCCGGTGGTGACTGTGTTGAAAAAATTAACTTTATTACCAAAAAACCTACCCCCGGGCAATTGCGTGGGCCAGCAGTTGTGCAGGGTCGTTTAGCAGCTAAACGCCTTGCAGGGTATGCCATCGAGTTTCCTGGCGTACTTGATGCAGGTGGTTGTAAAATGTTTGATATGACAATAACCGCAACTGGTTTGACCGAGGAAAATGCCGTAAAAGAAGGATATAAAACTGTAAGCGCTATTGTCGACTCTAGAAGCAAACATAGTATGATTCCTGGTATGAAACCATGGAAGCTTAAGCTGGTGTTTGATAAAGACACTCAGAAATTGATTGGAGGCCAGGTTGTCAGTCATGCGGTCGCACCGGCTAGAGAAATTGATGCTGTTTCCGCATTTATCCTTGGTGGAAAAACAATCTCTGAACTGACCACTTTTACCTCTGCCTGCAATCCAGATATCTCCTCTGAACCCAGTGCAGAACCGATCACTATTGCTGCAGAGCAGGCATTACAAAAATTGCACAAAGAGTAATAAGTTGTTGGAGTTTTCTGTCTACTAAAACAACAGGACTGTAAACAGCAGTGGATTAAGTTTTTTACTTCCTGACCGTGAATGGAAAATTAATGGTCAGGAAGTAATAACGACAAATCTGAGGACTAAGCAAAGAACTCGCTGGCAGCCAATTCAGCCCGAAAAACCGTTAAATCATGAGTTGGTCAATTGTAACCTTATTGAATTGCATAACTTTGCCCGAATGTGCCGCAGAGAATTTCTTAGCAGCTTCTACGCTTACAAAAGGAAATGCCTCTTTTCCCATCGGTCCCGTTACTGTACTGCCAAGAACATAATATGCATTCGAACCATATATCCATTGATCACTTGCATAGTCGACAACCCAGAGTGATTTAGTTTTTAAACCGAGCTTGTTGTATTTTTGAGGATTTTTGAGAAATTCGAATAAACACTGGGTAGAGCAAAAGTGAATCACCTCACCAGCTGATGTCTGTAATTGACACTTATTTTTTGGATATCGCGCAGCATACATGTCGCAAACAGGGCACTGGTCTTTATTATCCACAGGTTCGACAATTTTTCCTTTTGCCACTCTGTTCTTGTTTATCATTTTGTTTTCTTTGGCAATGGTGGTCATTGCTGTTTTATAGGCGTCTTCGAAACTACCAACGGTTCCACCACATTCACTTGCAAAAGATTCAGCGTCCTGTTGTGTTGCAAAGGCCAGCTTGCTGTTCATTGTCATCGTTCCACGTGCCTTTGAACCGATAACGTAGAAGGCTGTTTCTGCTGGGACAGTTTTCACGGGTTCCAGATAGAGTGCTACCTGTATATTTTTGGGAATCGAGCCAGAATTTAATGCTGCCTCTGCAAGGCAATGCAGGGAACAAACTTCTAATGGTTGGCCATCTCTGGTGTAGGTATGCCATGTCCGTGCCCACATGGGACGCTTCATACCACAGTTGTGACACTCCCCTTTGAACGCTTTATTCGGGGGCATAAATGGGTGCTGGACAGCACATTGGTCACTTGCCAAGAGTTCTTGAGGGAAAAGAGTAATGATCCCTGCGCCAATCAGCATGTTTCTGATGAATAACCTTCTGTCTGTTGCCATCTCGACTCCTTTTTCCTGTTCGGGTGATGGGGGTGTGATTGAAATCATTGGGGCAAAGAGAAACCCTTGGTATGTTGTTAAGTACTACATAGTGTTACTATGTATCTGATATAGCGAACTAATAAGAGCCATAATGTCAAGGTTTGCCGCAGGTGTCAATAAGAGATTACCCTGAAAAGGTGAGGTTTGATCGAGGTGATTTTCGAACTTTTGTTTGTGGTTTTTGTTATTTATTTAAAGGGAAATTGGATTTTGGGTAGTTTAAAAAAATAAGTTTTGCTGAGAATTGATAGCCATTCGTCTGGCTATCGAATTGGATATGCAGATAAAAATGCTTGCTCAATTGCTAGAGACTCGGTAGGTTCTTATGTTATTAGGAATCAATATTTATATATAGTCAGGAAAATGGTGGCTGTGTCGTAAGGAATGCAAAAAGAGCAGGGAAGTGTTCTTTCCTTTTGCAAAGACGTCTGAGGGGATTTGTCTATCTTTAGACCCTGTCGCTAGGGCTTAATGTGGTCAGTTTTGTTTTCGGTTTGTTACCGGTATACCCACTTTGGTAAATGAGGCGAGAAAAATCTGATCACACCCTGGTTTGCATTAACCCGAGGAGAAAAGGAGATTTTATAGTGAAACAATTCAATCGATTACTTGGGACTTGTCTATGCCTGCTGCTCTTTTGCAGCGGTTTTGCGAGTGCTTATGATTACCCGTTTGAAGATCCAAATGTTGCTACAGTCGTCGGTACACCAAATGAATTCATGGCCAAATTGCCTAAAAAGGTGCCGACTAAAAAAGATTCCATTACTATGTTCCCCGACCGTGAGGTCCCGGGAGCTCTATGGAATTTTACGGACTTGAACTATTCTTACCTGCAGCAGAAAGGATCAGCACCACTGATTTTCTTGATTGCCGGAACCGGAGCAAGTTATAAGAGTGCCAAGATGCGAGGTATGCAGAAGGCCTTCTATCAGGCGGGCTTCCATGTTATCTCTATTACTTCTCCAACCCATCCCAATTTTATCGTCGCTGCCTCGACTAGTGGTGTGCCTGGCCTTTTAGATGAGGACTCTGCTGATATATACAGCGTGATGCAGGCGGTCTGGAAGAAATTGCAAAAGAAGATGGAGGTGACTGATTTTTACCTGACAGGTTATAGCCTGGGTGCTGCTCAATCAGCTTTTGTTGCCAAGCTTGACGAACAGGAGAAGGCCTTCAACTTTCGTAAAGTGTTGTTGATAAATCCGCCCTTAAGTCTTTATAATTCAGTTAACGTTCTGGATACGATGCTCGTGGAGAATCTCCCTGGAGGGATCGATGGCTTTAATGACTTCTATCAAAAGGTTATTAAGGCTTTTTCCGATGTCTATGCCCACGGTAAGGATGTTCAGTTGAACGACCAGTTCCTCTATGAGGCTGTTAAATATAAACGGCCGAAGGATACCTCTCTTGAGGCTTTGATCGGGATCAGTTTCAGGATTTCTTCAGATAATATGGCTTATACCAGCGATATTCTGACCAAGGCGGGCTATGTTGTACCAAAGAATATAACCCCAAGACGACATGACAATATGCTCGAGTACAATAAGGTTTATGCTCGTCTATCCTTTATGGATTACTTCAATGGTATACTGCTACCGTATTATCAGGCTGAGCACCCGAGTGTAACTGCGAAGGAATTGATTGAAAAACTGAGTTTGCTCCATATTGAAGATTATATCCGGACCTCCCCTAAGTTTGGCCTGATGCACAATGCAGACGACGTCATTATGCGTCCTGGTGAGGTAGATTATCTGAGCAATATGTTTGGCAGTCGTGCGCATATCTATCCATATGGAGGGCATTGCGGCAATATGTCATATCCGGAAAATGTTGCCAGAATGGTCGATTTTTTTCAGGCATTTCCAAAGAACTAAGGGAGCGAACACCTATGTTTAAACTGACTGTTCATAATATACGTACGGCGGGAATTGTCTTAGTCTGCCTGATAACCCTATTGGTTTCCGGTTGCAGTGTGACCCCACAAATCGATCCTACTCTGCCTGATGAGGTACCAATACATACGGCGGAAGAGGTTTTGACTCCGGGCACTATCTATGCCTCGGATGTTTATGATCCCATTGAAGGATTTAATCGGCGTAGCTATGCTTTTAATTACTATTTTGACAAATATGTCTTCTTGCCTATAGTTGCCGTCTATGAGTTCATATTGCCTGATTTCGTTGAAGACAGGATTTCCAATTTCGTTGACAATATCTTTGAGTTTACTAATTTTACTAACAATGTATTGCAATTAAAGCCTGATCCGGCTGCAATAACCCTGGGTCGCTTTGTGCTGAATACTACGGTTGGTGTTGCTGGTCTGTGGGACCCCGCCACTTACTTTGGTCTGGAGCGACAGACCGAGGATTTCGGTCAAACTCTAGGACACTATGGGGTCGGCGACGGGCCATATATTGTACTGCCGATTTTAGGGCCGTCCAACCTGCGTGATACTACTGGCTTAGTTGTGGATACTGTCGCTTTCAGTCTTTTCGTCGACGAGGTCCAGTCCGACTCGATGGATGACAATGATGTGCATTTGATTTTTAGCGGGGTTGCAGCTGTCGATAAGCGACATCGGCAGTCATTTCGCTATTACCAGACGGGGACGCCCTTTGAGTACGAAACGATCCGTATGCTTTATCGTTCGAAACGACAGATCGAGATTGCAAAATAATATTTAGGGGAACGTTGAAATCGAGTTTACAGGCTTCCCTATGAAGGCAGTTTCTTGTCACTCTTGCTGTATACGACAGCAAGAGTGACATTAATGTAAAAGAATCACCTCCTGCAACACTCTTTTAAATCAGCTCAATCAGCCTCTCTTTTATGTAATTCTCTTCCAGCAGTCAATCAATTGAATAGTGCGCAGCAGTATTAGTGTTTGTTAGTTAGTTGTCTGACTCTTTCAGCACGTCCCAGCCTGTCTTGCTCATTTTGGCTACACTGCTTTAAAAATTGTCTCTTTTCAACGATAAGAATTGTAAAATAACAGCTAAACGCTGTAAATAGCAGGCCCATTAATATGAGTGTATCAGTATCCATTTGAACTTCTCTTATATTTAAATTTTTATTAATTTCAGAATCGATTTACAAATAACTCATATTGTTGTCGCCGGTGAAAGTAAAAGACCGGCTACCAAATCAATAATGATGCTTTTGAGAAAATCTTCATCCACGTAGTTCTGATGTGAGAAGATTGCAATATATATGCCTATGATAATAACTATTATTAATTCTAGGGCTTGTGCCAGGAGGAACCACTTGGACTATCGCAAAGCATTATAAATGAGTTGCGAGTTTGTAATATTCTTACTGGAAAATAACAAAAATGTTGTAACCTTAAATAACCCCTAAAAGTGCAATTTATGGCCACACTGTTGCAGAAGAGATGCAGTGTTCGTATATGGGGAGCCCTGTTTATGGGGAAACCTTTCCTGGGCTTGACCGTACTGTGCTCTCAATTATTTTTCTAACGCGGTCACTCCTGTTCGTGCAATCTCGATAATATATTGCCGACCAATTTCGTCGAGAAAACTATCAATTTTGCGGGTTGCACCTGCAACCTGCAGGATATAAATATCCTCGCCCTTCTGGTCTAGCACCTCAAAATTAAATCGACCATGAAATGAATCCAGATGAGCAGCATCAACTTCAAGCTTAACTATTGCCACCTCGCGCCAGTAGCTGTGGTCGGTATCAAGTTCTTTGGCTGAAATTACCTCGGTAAACTTCTCCAGCTGTCTGATTATTTGATTCACATTCGCCTGGTCGTCTTCCTGCAAAGTTATGGTCATTCTACTGATTCCTTCGACTCGTGAGCTGCAGACGGTCAGGGTATCAACGTTATACATCTTTTTGCGGATCAGCATCGACACCTTGTTGAGCACCCCTGGACGATCGAGCATAAAGGCCAAAATAGCACGTCGAATCATGATTTTTCCCCCTTGCTCTTCTTGGTGGTCGTTTTTTTTCGGTTGGGATGAGTGACGATCATATCATTGAAACCGCCGTCAGCAGGGATCATTGGCAATATTACCTCACTGGAGTCGCAAATAAATTCCAGAAGAATTGGGCCCTTGTGATCAATTGCCTGCTGCAGGGCCGAGCTGACTTCGTCCGGCTTTTCGACCTTACGGTAGGGGATGTTGTACGCTTCGGCTATGAGGCCAAAGTTGGGGCTTTTCATTGGTGTTCCGGCATAGCGACCGTCAAAAAATAAGGTCTGCCATTGGCGAACCATACCTAAGTGGCCATTATTTAGCAGGATGATCTTGACATCGACCTGTTGCTCCATAATAGTGCCAAGTTCCTGAATATTCATTTGAAAGCCACCGTCGCCGCTGATTGACCAGACTCTCTCGGCAGGACGTGCCAGCTTGACGCCGATTGCCATTGGTAGCGATGCGCCCATGGTTCCTGCACCACCTGAAGCAAACCAGCTGTTTTCGGTTTGGTAGTTGTAGAATCGTGCGGCCATCATTTGATGCATGCCGACATCGGGTACGATCAGATCTTTTCCCCCAGTGAGTTCTGAGAGCTGGTGGACAATAGATTTCATGAGTAGTTTACCATCGTTGCCAACCCCACATTCGATTTCCTGGCGCAGGTCTTTGGCCATGACCTGACGAAAGCTGTCGATTTGCTCAAACCAGCGTCGCCGTGGCTTACAAGTCAGCATAGGGTCACCAAGCATCACATGCAGGGTTCGATAGACATCACCATTGATCGCCACCGTAGTACCAACATTCTTGTCTATTTCAGAGGGGTCGATCTCAACATGAATAACATCCGCATTTTTGGCATATTCACTGAGTCTGCCAGTGACACGGTCGTCGAATCGCATACCAAAGGAAATCAGTAGATCCGCTTCCATTATTGCCCGATTTGCCTCAACAGTGCCGTGCATACCCATCATCCCTAAACTCAATGGGTGATCAGCCGGTAGAGCTGAGAGGCCGTGCAAGGTAAATGCAATCGGAATATTAACTTTTTCCGCAAACTCCTGGAGCAACTTCCCGCTATTACTGTTGATTACACCGTGTCCGCAAAAAAGAACCGGACGTACACTCTTATTTATGAGTTCGATGGCTCGCAGTAGGGGCTCACGTTCGGGGGTAGGGTGGTAGAAGAAACCGGGCAGGACCGGCCGGAATTTTTTTGCATCGAATTGGTATCCGTCAGGAACACTCTGGTTTTGTACATCTTTTGGGATATCGATGACAATCGGACCACCACGGCCCGTGGTGGCAACATAAAAGGCTTCATGCACCGTCACTTCAACCTCTTCGGCTGCGAGCAACATATAGGTCTGTTTGCAGATCGGCATCATTACGCCGATGACATCACTTTCCTGGAAAGCATCAGTGGCAATCACGCCGGTAGTTACTTGTCCAGTTATCGCCACGATAGGTACTGAA
>Ga0209475_10001860_pt1 | contig 23886 bp, 16 predicted proteins | sample tdDd471_FD_187128 | JGI IMG/M metagenome (GOLD analysis project Ga0209475, IMG submission 187128) | Marine sediment microbial communities from the Atlantic coast under amendment with organic carbon and nitrate - tdDd47.1 (SPAdes)... | ecosystem: Environmental > Aquatic > Marine > Coastal >... | reverse complement strand
CACTGAAGTGCCAGTTCGATCATTAGAGCAATAAAAATTGTAAATGAGATCACATAGCTTATGTCGCCGAACATTACTACAGCAATGTTTATCCAATATTGTGAAATAGCAAAATAGAAAAAAGAGAAAAGAAACGCTAAAAAAAATAGTCGCTTGCCAGATTTTCCTTTTAACGCAAAAAGCATTGGGATGAGACCGAACCACGCTAAAACTTCCTGAAACCCTGTATCCAGAATATAGTTGCTGGTTTTGGTGATCAAAGGTGGCGCAGATGGATGAGCCAGCGACCAGAGCAGACTAGACAAAAGAAGCAGTGAAAATGTCTTTAGAAAGTTTTTCATATCTTAATACAATCTGGGTTTAGTTGGTCAATTTCTTTAAAACTGCTAGTTCTTTAGCACGCATTTTCTTTCGTTCATCAGGTTCGATATGATCGTAACCCAGTAAATGCAAAACACCGTGAATGACTAATCTGGTAATTTCGTCATCAAGAGAATGTCCTATTTCCAATGCTTGTCTGCTTGCTGTTTCAAGCGATATTAGAATATCACCAAGTGGAAGTTCTTCGACATGTGGCATATCTCCCTCCCTTGCGGGAAAGGAAAGTACGTCGGTTGCTGTATTTTTATCTCTATATTGTGAGTTGTATTCTTTTATCTTTTTATCAGACACAAAAACAACACTAACATCATCATTTTCACTTTTGCATCCCAAGACGTTTAATATTTTTATCGTCTCCGTCTTCCATCTCTTCGTTTCTATCTTTATCTTTCTTTGTCTGTTTAGTATTTGAACGTCCATTATTGTTCATCTCCTGAGTGCGCTTTTTTTCCGGGTATGCAGGACGAGAGTGATGCATGCCAACAAGAATCTTGGTAAAAGAACGTGCTATTTCATGCAGATCTTTCAAGGTAAGTTCACATTCATTTAGCTGTCCATCTCTGAATATCATATTTATAATTTTTTGTACCTGACCCTGCAACCGCTCCGGGGTAGGTTCGCTCAGGCTTCTTGTAGAGGCTTCAACTGCATCGGCAAGCATTACCAAACCTGCTTCACGGGTTTGAGGTTTTGGACCGGGGTATCTGAATTCGGTTTCGTCATCTGAAATATTTTCGCCGTTTTGCTTCATTTCCATCGCCTTATTATGGAAAAAGCGAATAAGGCTGGTACCGTGGTGTTGTTCTATAATTGAAGTTATGGTTTTACCAAGGTTGTATTTGTTTGCAAGGTCAACTCCTTCTTTCACATGTGACAACAAGATAAGAACACTCATATTAGGGGTAAGATCATCGTGTGGATTTTTCCCTTCATGTTGGTTTTCGCCAAAATACAAAGGTGTTTTTACTTTTCCAATGTCATGATAATAGGCTGCAACCCTTGCAACTAAAGGATTTGCGTGAATTGATTCTGCTGCTGCTTCAACCAATGAACCTATTACGATGCTGTGGTGATAAGTACCTGGTGCTTGAACGATGAGTTTCTTAAGAAGTGGATGGTTGAGGTTGGCCAGTTCGAGAAGCTTAATGTCGGTAGTGTAATTAAAAAGAAATTCGATAATAGGAGTCATGCCCGAGAGGGCAATTGCAGTCAGCACACCAGAAGTTGTAGCTGCAAAAATCGAATAAACGAAATCACTGCTTAATATTGTGCCAGTGAATAAGTGATAGAACAATACTATCAGCATAGCTGCTAACGATACTCGAAGACCGGCAAACACAAGCGTTGTTCTTGCTCTGCACTGTCCGACTGCATCTGCTGCAATTAGTCCGCATACTACAGAATAGACGGCTATAAAAAATGGCGAGGTAGTAAGAATTGAAAACAATAAAGCAATGAACAGACCAAAAACAATTGCTACTTCAGAGTTTAGTACTATCCTAACCATAGCCGCTCCTGCTGCAACAGGAACTGCAATGTAGTAAATATGAGGCGCAACATTGTCAAAGACTGAATCAAAAGCATTTGCAACCAGTGCTGTGGTTTTAACCATAACTATAAAGAGCACTGTTAAAAAAGCCATCATAGTCATGTCTTTAATTGTTAACTGAAACTTTCTTATATTATTGGAACCAAATACAAAAAGGGTCATAATGAAAACAAAGAAAAACAAAGTATAGCCAGTTAAAACTATTAAGGGGTTTGTCGAGGATATTGTGTTTTCAATTCCTCTGAGGATAGTTAAGTGGCGTTTTTCAAATCGCTCGCCATCCCTTATGATCATTTCTCCCTTTTTAATTGGGATAAACATTGTCTTGATGTTGTCGCTGGCTTCTTTTTGTCTTTCTATGGTAAGTTTTCTATTGTAGGAAAGATTTGGCTGCAACAGGGTGCTACCTAAACTCAACAAGAAATCGCGTTGTTTTTTACCAAGTGTAGAAAGGCTGTTGGTATACCTCCAGAGACTTTGGTTTACTTCCTTGAAATCAAGGATGCTACTTAAATCTTTCCTGACATACTCGTTGTGTGAAGTGGAAGCGTGATCTACAATCTTGATTGTGATATCTCCATTTTCTCCTTTTTCCATCAACTCTTTATCGTTGATAATCTTATGTGAGAACACATCTCCAATGACGAGGATAAGAGCATTCATCAGCTCCGTTGAAAAATGATAATGGTATAATTTAAGATAATCAGCTTCAGGTATTACTGATTGTATGTTTTTTATAAAAGTGTTTCTAGCTGAAAACACCGTTGCCATCAACTGTTGATTCAAATCCTCATCACTTGTGACAACGTTGAAATAATGTTCCATATTGTTTACTACTTTTTTACGGTACATTTCCTTGGATAATTTAGTTTTAGTGCTTGTTGTTTTTACTTCTTTTGTTTGTTTGAGTTGCTTCTTGTTGCTATTTTTATCTTTCTGTTCCTGTAGTAGTTTATGTTCTTCGGGCATTAACACATTCAAAACGATAAAATCAATTATCAGAGATTGCATTTCTACAAAAGCTTTTTTGATTCTTGCTTGTACTTCATTGCCTAAGTTTGAATTAAAATCATAAATAGGCAAGATAGCTCTGGCGGCCTCATCTTTTTTAGATTCAGTTGCCTGCAAGTCTTGAACGTTATAATTTCCTGGAGATCTTATGTCGGTTGTTGAAATTTGCCCCACCCAGGTGTCATCATAGCTTTCTGTTGTTGTAGAAAGGCCCGGTGTCAGGAACATGCTTATAATAACCGATAAGACAAGCAGAATGGCCCAATGGTTACGCTTTTTGTCCAAAGCTTCCCATGAAAAAATTGGGAATGACTTCTCCGCTTTGCCGTTTTTCGTGGTTATTTTGATTTTACCGCTTTTGGAGTTTTGTGACTCCATCTCCGGTTTCGTTGTCATTTGTCTTGCCCTTCGTATTGTTCATATGCTTTTACGATTCGCTGAACCAGAGGGTGACGAACTACATCTGTGTCTGAAAATCTGCATACTGAAATTCCTTTAACGTTTTCAAGCAATCTGGTTGAGTTTACCAGACCTGAAGACTGACTAATCGGCAAATCAATTTGAGTGATATCGCCGGTTACCACAGCTTTTGAACCAAAGCCAAGTCTTGTTAAAAACATTTTCATCTGTTCATTTGTGGTATTTTGCGCCTCATCTAAAATAATAAAGCTGTTATTTAAAGTTCGTCCTCGCATAAATGCAAGTGGCGCAACTTCGATGACATTGTTTTGCATCCAATACATAGCTTTCTCAGTGCTTACTATATCATACAAAGCATCGTATAGAGGTCTTAAATATGGATTGACCTTTTCCTCAATATCTCCCGGTAGAAAACCAAGACGCTCGCCGGCTTCTACTGCAGGACGAGTAAGAATAATTCTTTTGCATTCCTTGTTTAAAAGAGCGGAAACAGCCATCGCCATGGCCAGATAAGTTTTACCTGTTCCTGCTGGGCCGATTGAAAAAACCAAATCGTGATCGCGAATTGCATCAACATAAAGTTTTTGATTATATGTTTTTGCTACAACTTTTCTTTTTGTTGCAGTTGAAATAATGATGTTATCAAGAAAAATTTTAGTGAGATCTATATTGGGTTTCTCGTCCAGTATCTTTAAACCTCTTATTACATCGGAAGGTTTTAGCGGAAACTGTTTCAGAACAAGTCCGTAAAATTGATTTAAAGATTTAATAGCAAACTTTACTCTGTCTTCTTGTCCAATCAGAGTAACTTCACCACTTCTTGATGAAATTTTAATATCCAGATGTTGTGCAATTGCTTTTAAGTTTGCATTTTGCTGACCAAAGAGAATTTTGCTTCCATCATTTTCGTCGAAAGAAATTATTTCAGTCATTTCAGTTTTGTTTTTTGTCAAACTTGCTCCTTCGATTTAAATCATTATAAGTCTTGATAATCTTTAATCGTTACCATTTCTTACATGTTCACTTAATTATGCCAAAATATACTAAAAAAGTAATAAAAAACAAGAAAATATGTCAATTTTTAGCGTTCAATAGCTTTTTAGTATTCAGGTAAATAAAAAGTCGCATTGCGCAATGCCTTCAAATCTCTAACATTTTGATATTTCACAAAAAAAGGAGCCATCAGAAGATGACTCCAGATGGCTCCTTTGTATGTCTTAATTATGAAAATGTACTATACAACACCCTGAGCCAGCATTGCATTAGCAACCTTCATAAATCCGGCTATATTTGCACCTGCCACTAGGTTGTAGCCCATACCGTATTTCTCAGAAGCTTCAGCGGATTGCTTGTGAATATTGATCATAATGCGATGAAGCATCTGATCCACTTCTTCAAATGTCCATGAACGGAACATGGAGTTCTGGCTCATTTCGAGACCACTCGTTGCAACTCCACCTGCGTTTGCGGCCTTGGCTGGTCCGAACAAAACACCGTTGTCGAGGAAAATGTCAACGGCTTCTGGAGTGCTTGGCATGTTTGCACCTTCGGCTGCTGCGATACAGCCATTATTGACCAAAGTTTGTGCAGAGTTTCCATTCAATTCATTTTGCGTGGCACAGGGAAGGGCGATATCGCATTTGATGTTCCAGATTTCCTGCCAGTTGTCGTTGTATTCAACACCTTCGTATTTGGCAGCATATTCTTTAATGCGTTTACGCTCGACTTCTTTAAGATTACGAATGTAATCCCATTTTTCGCCACTAATGCCTTCCGGATCATAAATAAATCCACTGGAGTCACTAAGAGCAACAACTTTACCACCCAGTTGATTAACTTTCTGCGTCGCATATATCGCAACATTACCAGAACCTGAAATTACAACAGTCTTGCCTTTAAAGTCGGTGCCTTTTGTTTTAAGCATTTCTTCGGTGAAGTAAACAAGACCGTAACCGGTTGCTTCCGTTCTTGCAAGCGAACCACCAAAAGTTAGACCTTTACCTGTTAAAACACCTTCAAATCGGTTAGTGAGTTTTTTGTATTGACCGAACATATAGCCAATTTCTCTTCCACCCACGCCGATATCACCGGCAGGAACATCTGTTCTATCGCCGATGTGTCTGTATAGTTCGCTCATGAAGCTTTGGCAAAAACGCATTACTTCATTGTCGCTTTTACCTTTGGGATCAAAATCAGACCCACCTTTACCGCCACCCATTGAAAGTCCGGTAAGGGAATTTTTAAGAATTTGTTCAAAGCCGAGGAACTTGATAATGCTAAGATTTACAGATGGATGAAATCTTAATCCACCTTTATAGGGGCCAATTGCACTATTAAATTCCACACGGAAACCGCGATTGATTTGTACGTTGCCCTGATCATCTACCCAAGGAACTCTGAACATTAATTGACGTTCAGGTTCTGCCATTCTATCGAAGATTTTAGCTCGTCGAATTTCTGGTTCTTTATCTAGAACTGGAGCGATAGATTCTGCAACTTCTTTTACTGCCTGTTGAAATTCCGGTTGATTTGCATTCCTGTTGAAAATAGAACTCAGATCCAATACGGTAGACATCCTGTAGACCTCCTTTTAAAAGGTGCATAAAGATAAAAGAAAAAACATCCTTCTTTGAACAAGATATGGAGACGTAATTACATTATATTCTATTTCATATTATTGCTGTAGGGAAATTTACTCCTTCACGGTGTAGAAGTCAAATAAATTACAATAGCTTGATAATGTTCTATGAATATTTGTGGTACTAATTTCTTATAAAATGAGAATGCTTTTTATTCAACATAGAATGTAAGTTGTCCGATTATATAAATTGATAGTGAGTATTGGTTTTATATTGAAATTTCGATTTTATATTCTGTTGGATGCACATTTGTGATAAACCAATAAAAAGGTACCCGATATTGCCCAGCAAAAAAACTGTTGACTTGAATATACTAATTTGTTAGAAATCTACGGTTAATATTGAGTATTTTGTACTGGTTTTCACGTTGCATGAGGATTTTTTAAAAGATGGCGTTGTTGAATCTACTAAAAAAATCTAACAAAAAATATACCATCATGGTGGTGCCCAACAACTCCGCCACCATGAAAAGTTTCAAAGTTAAGCACAACTCAATCAGGCTTTCAATTCTTTCAGTTCTTTTCGTGTTTGTCTGTCTTATTGCATGGGGAACGTACATGACTTTAAGACCTAATCATAGTGAACAGTATGACACTTTGATTAGAGAAAATCTTGATCTTGAAAACAAATTAACAAGTGTTAAAACCAAAGTAGCACTTTTAGAAACCAACCTAGACCGTCTTGAAAGATTCGATAGAAAACTTCGTGTAATGACTAACTTTGCCGATTACCGTAGAAAAATGGGAATTGGGCCAGTAAGCGAAGAAGAAATGCTGATTTCCAAAATAGAGAATCAGGTTGGCAACAATGAAGCTCTAGCACTAAAATTGAAAGAAAAAGTCGGCTCTTTAAGTTCTGCCAACCTTCCAGAAGAAATAAACCGCCTGCTAAAAGAATCAGAGGTTCGTGAAAAAGATTTGGCAGAGCTAAATAACTTTCTGGAAGATCAGCGTTTGCTTCTTTCTCATGTGCCTTCAATCAAACCTTCAGACGGCTGGTATACATCGGGTTTCGGGTACAGAATCAATCCATTTACATCAGCCAAAAAACTTCATGAAGGAATTGATATAGCAAGCAATATAGGCACACCTGTTCATGCCCCTGCAGATGGAACTGTAATTTATGCAGGTAACCGAAGTGCATATGGGATTGTTATTGTTATCAATCATGGCTTTGGTATTACTACCAGGTATGCGCATCTTTCTAAAATATTTGTCAAAGTTGGCGACAAATTAAAGCGTGGTAATAAAATTGCTGCGGTAGGTAACACTGGCAGATCCACTGGACCGCACCTTCACTACGAAGTAAGACTTAATAATATTCCTCAAAATCCAAGAAGATATATCCTAGACTAACAAGCTTCCTTTTGCATTAACAAATTTTGCCTGCAATCTAATTTTTCAAAGTATTTCTTTGGAATAGCCGAAATTAGCTATAGTATCTAAAGAAATTTGTTTTATTGTTAATAATATCAGGGAAAATAATAAATATGCTAAATGCAGCACATCCATTGCTGACTTTATCTGTTGTTTTGATTGCTGGTGCGATAGTCGGAAATCTTGCAAACAAGTTTCGTTTACCATCAATTACAGGGCAAATCGTAGCAGGTTTGATAATTGGCCCATCTGTAATTGGCATATTTTCAACTGAGGCAGTCCATGCCTTGCAGCCTGTAATGCATTTTGCTCTTGGGCTTGTTGCAATGACTGTTGGCAGCCATCTGCATTGGTGGAGATTAAAAAATCCTGCCAAACGACTTTCTCTCCTTGTTTTTTTCGAGTCTACCATTGCTCCTGCATTTGTGTTTTGTGCCGTAATGTTGTTTCCTAACGCAAATTGGGCAATGGGTCATCTGCTTGCAGCTCTTGCAATTTCAACTGCACCTGCAACTATTGTGGCTTTGGTACGGGAAACAAGATCTAAAGGTGTTTTCGTAAAGACACTGATGCCTGCTGTGGCACTTAACAACATGGCTTGTATTACACTGTTTGTTCTGGCAAGAAGTGTTACCAAAAGCTATTTTGATCCGGCGACCGATACGAGTTTGATAAATATGGCAATTGAGCCATTGTCTCAACTGTTTTACTCAATTCTTCTTGGTGGTTCTATTGGTTTAGCTCTCGTTTTTGTTACCAGAAGGGTTGTAGGTTCCGACAGGCTTGCCACTGCAAGCATAATTTCAATTTTGCTTACATCTGGAATTTCAGATTATCTCGGAGTTTCCAATCTTCTTTCGTGTCTGTTTTTAGGTATAACAATTGCGAATTTTGCTCACGAAAAGGAGAATATTGGGCACAATGTTTTTATAAATTTTCAAAATGCAATTTACGCCAGTTTCTTTACATTAGCTGGCATGGAGCTTGATCTGAGCTATATAGTTCCTGGTGGAATGCTCGCTATAGCAGTTGTGTTTGCAAGAATTGCCGGTAAGATTACTGCTGCAACTATTGCAATGAAGATAGCCGGTGCACCAAAAGCAGTTAGAAAATATCTTGGCCCCGCACTTATACCACAAGCAGGTGTTGCTGTTGGTTTGATATTGCTTATTCAGGAAGACCCTGCGTTTGAATCTATTCATAGTCTGTTTTTAGCAGTAGGGTTAACAAGTGTTATATTAAACGAGTTGATTGGGCCGATACTAACAAAATACGCCTTGATGCATTCAGGTGATTATGGGAAGGATCGAGCAAAGTTAATAGACTTTATCAACGAAGAACACATTATTACTGACCTTGAGGAAAAAACAAAAGAACTGGCAATCAAAAAGCTGACAAATCTATTAATAACTTCAAACAAGCTTGATGTTAACAGAGACAGGCTGCTTGAATCTGTTTTGCAACGTGAGAAAGAAATATCTACTTGTATTGGAAGTGGTTTAGCTATTCCCCATGGAGTACTGGAAACTGGCAAGGAAATATACGGTGTAATGGGCATAAGCAGGGAAGGGCTTGATATCGAAACACCAGATGGTCAACCTGTACATTGCATGGTTCTCTTGGCTACACCACCAGATCAACGTGAAAGACATCTTGAAGTATTGGCAGCATTAGCTAGGGCATTTGGTAAAGACGAAACCATCAGAAAACGACTTTTCAGGGCAAAAACCCCTGCACATGTCTGTACAATACTGCAAGCAAAAGAATTTGAGACCTTTAATTATTTCCTTGAAGAAGAGGAAACAGCCTAGAGCCGTAGGCAATAAATTTCATAACTTGAGGAAAGCTCATCAAAAAGGCAATTGAATATACTTTAATTGTAGAAAATGATTGACATTTCCTTACAGTATCTTATATATTGCCCAACGCTCTGTGCTTGAATTTGTTAGTTAATTAAGGAGGATGAAAGTGGCCAAATCGAAAAAACTTTCACGCAAGGAATTAAACCAGCCTGATCAATTTGTTACACGTGGTGAACAGCTTCTTCAGAACTTGGTGGATAACCGTAAACGATACATAATGTACGTAGGTGCGGTTTTTGGTGTTTTTATATTGGTAAATCTGATTTGCATGTATTTTCAAAGTCAGAACGACAAAATCAGTATACAGTTCAGCAACGCAATGAAAGTTTACAATGCTGGTGTTATTGCTGAAGGTGGCGAAGAAGAAGCCAATCCAGCTGCAAAAATTCCAACTTATGCCAGCGAAGATGCTAAAAATCTCGCAGCAGTAGAAAAACTGCAAGCTTTGGTTGATGAGCATGGTGGCAGCAGTTATGGTGCAGTTGCTCAATTCTATCTCGGAAACAGTCTGTTCCAACTGAAACGTTATGACAAAGCCAGAGCAGCTTACGAGGCATTTCTAGCCAAAGCAGGTTCTGATCTTAAGACTTTCAGCTTTGTTGCTTATCATAACATTGCACAATCATACGATGGCGAAAACAATCTTGACAAAGCTTTAGAGGCTTACAAAAAGATTCTTACACTTGACGGTGATGCTGGTAAAGACGATGCGAATTATAGAATGGCATTGATCTACAAACGCCAGAACAAAAAAGATGAGGCTGTAAAGCTTTTACTGGAAACACAGGAAAAATATCCTGAGTCCACTCTTAAAAGTAAAATTGATAAACTTTTAACATTCTTAAGAGGCCCAGCCCCTAAAGAAGAAAAAGTAGAAGAAATTAAAGAAACCAAAGAAGCTAAGAAATAAGCAGTTAGCAGGAGGAGGGCGATTCTATGCGCGATTTTCGTGCAAGAGCCTTTATAAAAATAGCATTTGTACTTTTAGTTGTTGGGCTAGCGCTTTCCTGCTCAAGATCCTTACCACTCGGTAAAGACTTTAAAAATGCCATCTTTTACCCAGGCAATTTAGATGCTGTTGTTGTCTGGAGATTTCAGCTTACAGACAGAGAGCCAATGGATTATAAACCTGTCGAAGATGGGTTGGTTGGCGTGTCTGGTAACAATTTGTATGTTGGTGGCAGATCAAAAATTCTCTATAAACTAGATAGAAAATCCGGAAAAGTCCTCAAACAAAGAAAAATGAATCAGGAGCTTTTCTCGCAGCCTGTGGCTAACGACAAATTCCTGTACGTGGGTACTCCATCTGGCAAATTGTTTGCGCTGGATAAGCATAACCTAGAGGACATTTGGGTTTACGATGCTAAAAGTGAAATTTTATCTGCTCCGATTTTTGATGGGGAGAATCTATACTTTATCACTCAACTTGATACATTAACTGCCTTGAAAGCTGATACAGGGGAATTTCTCTGGGAGCACAAAGAGCCTTACCATGGTAATCTCGCCATTAGAAAAAGAGCTGAACCCTTAATTGTAGGTGATAGACTTTTTCAAGGTTTTACCAATGGAACTATAGCTGCATTTAACAAAGTTACAGGCGACAAACTTTGGCAGAAGAGTCTTGGAAAAGGTAAACGTTTCGATGATGTAAATGCTACTGCCAAATATCATAACGGATATATTTATACCGCCTCATTTGATAATGGTGTTTACTGTCTGGATGCAGAAACTGGTCTAAGGCATTGGCAAAACGAAATTATCTCTGCAAGTACTCCGATAATTTTCGAAAACAAGCTTTACGTTACTGCCAGCGAAACTGGCTTTTATTGCTTAAATCTTGATACAGGCGTTACTGAATGGAAAATGGGTTTCAAAGCATTATTCATGGATCATCTCGAAGGTGGTTTGTCAGAGCCTGTAGTCTATAAGAACGATTACATTATTTTTTCAGCTTCTGGAACCGGGCTATACTTCATTGACACAAGAAATAAAAGAGCCATCACAAGGTTTACTCCAGGAAATGGAATCACCTCAAAGCCAACGACCGTAGGTAACATGACTACACCTTATCAAACGGTGGTTACGTCTACGCAATATCTCTAGGCCAAAAAAAGAAATCAGCTAACTAGGGTAAAATAAAGAACATTTAAATATAGGCATGAAATTGTGAAATTTGTGCAATACACTCAATAGTACGCATAAGAAGTATTATGCATAGTGGTAAGTGCTGGAAATATCCTCCTGATTTGTGCAGATATTATCTTTCCTGTTTCTCACCGACCTTTCTCACATTCATAAAAAAGAAACATCGCCCCAGTTGAATCAAGGCGATGTTTTGTATCGACTTTTATCTGTATTATTTTTCGTTGCGTATATCAATCGCAGCTTTTACTAGAAAATAGAAAAGCTTGGCAGGTTCTTCAAGGCTACTTGTAAGTTCAGGATGGAATTGGCATGCCATGAAGTATGGATGGTTTTCAAGTTCCATGATCTGCATAATTTCACCACCCGGTGCATAACCAGAGAAAATACAACCGCTGTCTTCAAGTTGTTTTACATACTCTGGATTGATTTCATAACGATGTCTAAAGCGTCTTCTTACCTTGCTTTGTTTGCGATATATCTCATGTGCCCTGCTGCCCTCTTTCAATATGATATCATGACCACCAAGGCGCATTGTTCCACCCTTGTAGACCACTTTCTGTTGTTCTGGGAGTATGCATACAACTGGTGAACCAACACTGTGGCCATCGCTTTCTATCTCAACTGTATTGGCGTCTTTAATTCCGCAAACATTACGAGCGTATTCAACAACAGCCAATTGCATACCATAGCAAATGCCAAGGAACGGTACTGAGTTTTCACGACAATGTTGAATAACAGAGATTTTGCCTTCTATGCCTCTGGTGCCAAATCCACCAGGTACTATTACCGCGTCAATACCTTGCATTACTTTGTCGACTGTAATTTTTCCGGCTTCAATTTCTGTTGTTTCAATCCATTCAAGCTCAACATCTACATTTAAATGTGCTTTGGAGTGAATAATTGCTTCCATAATTGAGGCATAAGAATCGTGTAGATCGACATATTTTCCACAGATTGCGATTTTGAGAAGTGTTTTCTCATCTTTAGATGAAAGCTGTTCAACCAGTCTCTTCCATTCGCCTAATCTTGGTGGTGAGTAAATCTTCAAAACCTTATGCAGTATCTCAGGTATGCCTTCCTCTTCGTAACGAACAGGAATGCGGTAAACATTGCTTACATCCTCACCACTAATCACACATTCAGGATCAATGTTACAGAACAGAGCTATCTTTTCTTTGATTTTGGGGGACAAAGGTTCCGGGCTTCTGCCAATGATAATGTCAGGATGAATTCCACGTTCAGTTAGTTGTTTTACAGCCTGTTGCGTAGGCTTTGACTTTTGCTCTTCAACGCCTGATGGAATTGGGACATAGGTAAGATGCACATAGGCAATATTTTCGCGTCCTACATCCTGTCTAAGCTGTCTAACGCTCTCAATAAAAAGCTCGTTTTCCATATCACCAACAGTGCCACCGATTTCAATCAGCATGATATCAGCTTTTTCTGCTTCAGCTATTTCAAAAAAACGTTGCTTGATTGCGTTGGTAACATGTGGAATCAACTGGACTGTTTGACCAAGGAAATCACCGCGCCTTTCCCTGTCTAATATCATTTTGTAAACTTTGCCCATGGTAATATTCCAGGTGAATTTGCATTGTACACCCAAAAATCGTTCATAGTGACCAAAGTCCATATCAACTTCACCACCATCGTCAAGCACAAATACTTCCCCATGTTCGATAGGATTCATGGTGCCTGGATCGGTGTTCAGATATCCATCACATTTTATTGGTACAACTTTAAGTTTGTCTGATAAAAGATTTCCAATAGATGCAGTAGCAATTCCCTTTCCCAGACCGGAAAGAACACCACCAGTACAAACAATAAACTTCGGGCCTTGATAAGACATAGACTTATCCCCTTTTTGCGAATAAAGAAAAACAACATTAAATTTTATTGATTGTCGGAAAAGGAACCAGAGATCGGATCTCCGACATCTGGGACTCGAATTATATTGATATATATATTTAATGCAACCCTTTTGTTGGGAAAAACATATTTATAATGGGAAAAGTAAAGAAAATTTAACTAATATAGAATTATCGCCTTTTCAGTTGTGTCGCTAATATTTCCATATTGGCAGGATCATATGAAAATACCATCCGTTTCATCTCGTTTTTTATCTCAAGAACAGCGTTATTAATCCTGATAATTGTTCCAGGATATACGCATCCGTTGACAAATATTCTGGCGTTTTCACATAACGTAGTATCGTGGTCATTAAGCCAGTTTATAAGGACCGTCAGACGGTTCTTTTTCTTTTTCATATCTTCTTTGAGTTTATTAATGTTTTCGCGTTCACGCGGGGATAGCTTGGCGAGAATGGCTTTATTAGCTATAAGAGGCTTCAATCGAGCAGAAAGCTCTTTTAACACCTCTTTAAGCTCGTAAATTTCATCTATGACAATATCAAGACTTAGCGGTATTTTTTTGCAATATCCAGCAATCACTTCTGTTCTGACACCGCTCACACCACCAATATGTTTAGCTCGTACTCCTGTGGCTGCGTAATTAACACCACCAACAATGGCTCCATTTTCTACAAATAATGTACCATGGCAAAAGATTTCAGAATGAAAGCAACCAGCATTAAATTCACAATCGTGGGCGCAAAATGCTTCTATCTGATTTACGTATTTTGCCTTTATCATTTGTTTAGCTTGTATTTTTGCTTCAAGCTGGCCTATTATGCCCTCTTTCACTGAAATTTCAACGCCAGCTTTCAAGTTTGAGGTTTCGCTACTTCCACCAATTATAATGCTGTTGCCAGCTTCAATATCAAAATGCTCAATGATATTTTCAGCAACTTCAACTGTACCAACAAAACGTAATTTACCAGTGCTCCAATCGTTTATGTTGTTGATTTTAAAACGTTCTTTAACCCCTATAGAGTCTTTTTTTACATCAAACTGACCACTGATTTGTGCTTCAATTTCACCATTTTCTTTTTCAACAAGACCCTTATCAATCCTGAATTCTACAATTTTGCACTTGAGTATGGTTCCAAATATGTCCTCGAACTTGGAATTCGCTTCAATAGTTTCGGCTGGTATTTTTTTTGCCACCACATTACCAGCGATGGCATTTATTAGGATGAGTTTCTTATCTTTCGTTATAGTTTCGTCAGAATTGTGAATTAAATTTAAGTATTCGATAATTTGTGGTTCTTGAGGAATCAAAAACTCGATATCATAAATCACATTAAGATTTTTCTCCAGGTTCGCAAGCTCTATAGGCTGTTTCTTTTTGATATATTTGAACTGTTCTCTTCTATTTTCTATCAGTTCCATATTTAGTGGACAAGTTATGCCAAATTCGCGGGCGGCTTCTTCAAGTTTAGCAGGATTAATTCCTTTGGCTAGAAGAACATAACACCTCAAATTGTCTGGCGTAGCTTTAAAAGATACCCCCAGATCATTGAGTTTTTCAGCAATTTCTTCTGAATCTGTTGTTAAATCTACTAGTTGCTCTTCTTCCACAGTATGATCTTTCCAGTTTTAACCTTTAAGCAGTATACAGATGTTATCTAAATTGAACGGTTAAAAAGTTTAAATTTGCTTAGAGTTGACCTATAAACATACTAATTAACGTCCATCTTACTTGCTAAAAGTATTACTCGGCATTTTTCCAAATAAAAACAGAGAGTTTTATCATTTTTCTAAAAAAAGTTAAACGAAATAGGAATAATAGTTCTTGTTATTAGTTATAAAGCTTACAATGAAGGTAACATTGCAGTTTTTGCCAGTTTGATTTTCTGAAAATGTTTGTGGGGAAAGATAATGAAGTATGCACTATTTTTAGCAAGCGTTGTTTTTTGTATGCATGTATCTTGCAATACTGCGCATGCATCTTGCACAAAAGATACTGACTGCGAAGAAAACCTTGTATGTGAAAATTACTCTTGTATCCAACCTGAAGCATTTCGCCCATTAAAAGAATTGTCGGAATCAGAAACCAGAGATGCCTATATTTCAAGTCTCGCAGAGTCTATACAAAGCTTGAAACTTCAAAGACGATCAATGTTGAAATATATGATAGCTGGGTACAGTGGATGCTTACTTTTACTAACCATGGGAATAAGTTTTAATGTTGAATCTGGAGGTGCTGATGAACTTGTATCAGCGATGTACATAATGAGTGGCCTAAGCCTTGCTCTGTCTGTAGCATGGCATATTTACTACGCAAAAAAAGAAAAAGAAATAAGATCACTGGAAAAGGAAATGCTTGAATATTACCTGATCGACACAGAAAAAATACAAGTGCTAGATATTTCGCCATTTGTCACAAAAAATGACGAGGCAAGCGAAACAAGTTATGGACTTTCTATTACCGGGCGGTTTTAAAAGGGGGATATGTGAAAAATATAATACGATTAAATCTGGTAGTATTTGCTCTATTGTATTCCTCATTAGCCTTCGGAGAATGCTTGTCAGATTATGACTGCAAGGGTGGCCGTGTGTGCTCAGAAGGCACATGTACTTCCCAGTCTATTGAAAGTCAACAAGAATTCATAAATAAGGATTACAGCTTAAGTGATACAACAGCATTACTTGTTGTTGAAAAAAATCAACTAAGACGTCAATACACAAATTTATTATTCATGACGGTTTTTGGATACTGTAATGCAGTTATAGGGCTTAGTGTTGCATTAGGTTTTCATATGGAAGACCTTTCCCTCACAATTTCAAATGCATTCTGGATTATGGGTGGTGCTTCTTTGCTGTTCGGAATAATTTCTAACATTCTTGTTGTCAGGAAAGCCAATAAAATTGAGGATATAGAAGAAAAAATAGACAAAATGAAGGGGCTTGAAGTTGCTGATGGGACGATATGGCTTAATGGTATATCTCCAATGATAATAGATGATTCATCAAACAACACTCAGAGCTATGGTTTTGCTTTATCTGGCGTATTTTAATAAAAAAATCCGGTTGGCACATTTTATATATACCAACCGGATAATTGTTTTAGCTAGCTGTATTTAATTATTTGTTTATTGCCTGAAGGCTGATTTTTCCAGCGATACTTCTTGCAATCTCTCTTATTGATTTAGAATAAGCAGTGTCCTGATGGCTAATCACGGCTGGCACGCCATTGTCACCTGATTCGGCAATTGTTGTATGAATCGGGATCTTTCCAAGTAGTTTGATATTGAGATCCTTAGCAGCTTTTTCACCACCACCCGTGTTGAAAATCTGATGTACGCTGCCACAATCCGGGCACTGGAAACCGCTCATGTTTTCGAGAATTCCAAGTGTGTTAATGTTTACTTTGTCAAACATCAGTTTTGCTCTGTAGACATCTGAAAGAGCGACATCCTGCGGAGTTGTAACAAGAACTGCTCCAGAGGCGTTGATTGATTGGGCCAATGTCAACTGGACATCACCGGTACCTGGAGGAAGGTCGATAATCAGGTAGTCAAGTTCGCCCCATTCCACATCACGCAGAAATTGTGTGATAAGGTTTCCAAGCATCGGGCCTCTCCATAATACCGGAGAATTTCTGTCTACCATGAAACCGAGTGAAATAGCTTTAATTCCAGCTGCTTCGATGGGATAAACTTTCTCAGTTTCCTGGCTTCCAGTTAGTTGTGCGCCTTCTGCGCCAAGCATAGTTGGAATAGATGGGCCATATACATCAGCATCCATAATTCCGACTTTTGCCCCATCTAGAGCCAGTGAACAGGCCAAGTTCAAAGCAACAGTGGATTTACCCACCCCACCCTTGCCGGAACCAACAAGTATGGTGTTTTTAACATTAGGAATTAACTCTTCTTTGTCTTGCTGAACAGAGCTTAAGACTTTGGAGGAGAATTCAACTTCCACAGTTTCTACGCCATCAATGGCTTTCACTGCCTTTTCGCAATCTTCCTTGATAGTTTGCTTTAACGGGCATGCCGGAGTGGTTAAGACTACGGTAAATGAAACTTTGGAACCATCTACCTTTACGTTGTCGATCATAGATAGACTAACGAGATCCTTTTTAATTTCCGGATCATTAACGGTAGATAGAGCATCAATAACTTGCTGTTCTGTGACAGACATTTTAATACCTCACTTTAGAAATAATACTAGTAGCATACAATATGAAAATTGTTCTGCCTAAGCCGATTTTTTCTCCTTGGAACCTTCCAGAACTTTTTTTGTCAACTCTGCTTTGAAAGTTTCTGTCTCTTTCACGACCTTTTTAGAGGGAGTTTTTTTAGGCTTTATTGCTTTTTTTTCAATTTTCTTTTCTGCGGTTTTCTTTTTGGTTGCTGCTGCCTTTTTCTTTGGTGCAGCTTTTTTCTTTGCAACCGGCTTTTTCTTTTTTGGTGCAGCTTTTTTCTTCTTAACGGTTAGAGGATCAATTCTATCTCTAAGGAACTTTTCAATTCGAAGATTAACGAGATCAGGCATTTCAATGGGGGCTGTATGACTGCCACCAGGAATCATTATCAATTCTGAACCTGGAATAAGCTGCTGCATCTCTTTTGAAAGCCACATTGGTGTAAATGTATCATATTCACCACCAACTATCAGAGTTGGTGCCTTGATACTGCCCAAGTTTGGTCTTGCACTATGATTTTGAGCATTTTTAAGCATCTCAACGAACAAGTTAATATCAACCTTGGAGATATGATCGAAATATGGTTTGAAGTCATCGCGATGGATAAGTTTGCCATTAACCTCAAATCTTGTGGCAATCTGGTAGGCCAGCTCAGAATTAACTACAGCCGTCCATAGAGGTTGTAACAAGTGAGGTTTTGCTGAAACCAGATTGTGCAATGTTGGAAAGACTGTTTTTAAAAGTTTATTGTCGTGGAAAGTATCGAGAGGTTTCCCGTAACTACCACAAACAGGCACCAGACCAAGTGTTTTTTCAGGAAACATGTTTGCAAATTCTAAAATGACCTGAACTCCCATGCTGTGTCCCATAAGAACCACTTTGGGAAGTTTCAGTTCATCACAGAGCTTTCCTAAATCTCCTGCCAAATCTTTGGTCGCCACGTTATCCAGCGTCAAAGGCATATCAGATCTGCCATGACCTTTGTAGTGACAAGAAATAAACTGATAGCGATCTTTTAAGTATGGAACAAGATGTGCCCAGATAAAGCCCGCACAACCAATACCATCGATGAGTAAAACGGGAGTGCCCTCACCTTTTACGCTGTAATATAATTTTGTTCCATCACATCCTTCGAACCAGCCTTCTCTCATGACCAAAACCTCCAGAGTCTCTTAAAAGTCATAAAACAAAAGAGCAATTAGCAATAGCTCTTTATCGTGTAAATTTCAAGGTATTTATGCATTGCGTCGATAAGAAATGTCTACATACTATTCCAATAGTTAAACTACCGATATTCTTGCTTTTTATCTGCTTCTGCATGTAAAGGAACTTTAATTTCAGCAGTCCCTGTTTCCATATACGTTTCTAAAAAATACAAGATTTGATCTCGCATTGAATAATAGGAGGATTCTGTATCTCCTTCAAATCCTTCAGGACAACTTTTGTGTGACATCGTATCATGACATGCAGGATGGAACTGTTGATAGCCAAAATTGCTTACAGGCCCATTTGCTTGTTCAAGTCCATGCACTTCGTTGAATACTGGAAGCATGTGAGGAACAGAAGCTGCCTTTGCGTAATTGTCAGTAACAGCGTTTGGGACAGTTTCGTCGTTAATTGATTCCTGAATTAGAACATTCTTTTGGTTGACGTTGCCATTATTTAACATAGACGCAAAGTTAACGCTGTCTCCGGCATCAATTACTGTTTGTATTGCAGTGCTGTATTGCGAAAAATAATACTGAGGATAGACACTTGCAAGCCCGTAATAGGTAAGAAATCCCTGAAGAAAATCTGTTAAACCACCACCACCAACATTGATTACTGCAGCATCAAGCTCGCGTGAAACAGCCACAGTCGCTGCACCTACGATACTCCCAAGCGAATGAGCTATGTAAGCGATTTTTTCAGTTGACAAATCGGTTGTACCATCGCCACCTTTGGGATAGACATCATTTACGGATGAATATTTGTTCCATGTCTTAACCATGTGAATTAGCTGATAATGATCCATGGACGATTGCAAAAAACTTGATCTGGTTTTCAACGGGAAGGCAACATCAATGAATTCCAGAGGCGGCATTGTTTCGTTTTCATCTTCTCTGTCACCGTGGTAGATAAAATCCATTGATAGAGTTGCATAGCCTTTCTCTGCACATTGGGAAGCAAGGCTAAGAACAGATGTTTTTGAGCTGTAAATTCCATGTTGTGCCAAAACTACCGGGAAAGGTTGTTTGCTTGCATCTTCAGGTAGAACTAAGATAAACGGGACATCTACATTTTCCTGTGCTAAAGGATTGTTGTTTTCATCGTATGCAATTGCCCTTTTGTGCAAAGGGTTATCCTGATTGTCGCGTGGCAATCTGAAATCAGCAGCTTTGAATGTTCCTCTTATTACTGCGCCAACATGAGCAGTTCCGGTCGAAATTTTACTATCTGAAAGATCATCGACCTTGATATCTGTAAAAACAGGATCAGGAGAAACTAATTCTTCATTTCGGTATTTCTCTTCCACGTAAATCAAATCATCTCTGATACTTTGCGTGGAAAAATCTACAGCGACAAGCAAATCTTCAGCGGTTACAGCAATTTCATCTGAGCCAAGTGTGTCAATAACTGATTTATATCGTGCAATCTCAGGCTCAAGATGGTTGTGATTTTTCAGCAAGTTAGAACTTGGATATAATCCAGAAACAACACGGAAGTCGATTGACGATTCAAGCAGATCTCCATCAGGAGTTTTCAGCCCTTTTTTGATAACCAGTGCATAAGTTGTTAATTCTTCAAATGTTGTATATGGTCTGATTTCCAAATACCAATATTTGTGAGTAAAGCTTGATGTGTCATTCTCGTCATACTCGACACCGTTAATCAGTTCGTAGGCTCTTCTTTTTTTGACCCACACAGGTACTTTTTTACCAAAATCAGAACTTTCAGTGTCAATGTTTACTACGAAAACAAGTGATTCATCTTCAATTGAATCTTCCGGCGTTGCCGGGAGCATGTTTTCGTCAATATCTGGTTCAACTTCTACATAAAGAGTTCCAAAACCTGCAAATCCATCCATGTTGTTCAAGGCATCAAGCAGAATATCCTCATTTTTAGATAGCAGGAAAATTCCACGATCAATCAGGTTGGTGTTGTATATCGCAAATTCGCTATACGATGCGCCACTGGTTTTTCCTAAGTTTAAACGCTTACCTGTTCTTGTAGTCTCATCTTCAATTGTAAAATAATCATAGGGGAATGGAAGTCTGTTATAATTCTCTTTGGTGGCCATCGTCGTAGGACCATTAAGATCAAACACCACCCTATTTTCAGGCTGCGTCGGATATTCAAATTCTTCTTCGGCTTCATCTTCTATTTCACTATCTTCAGTAGCTTCAGAATCAGTTTTGTCTCCATCAATTTCTATATCTTCTTCTGATACTTCGCTTTCTGCATCCTCAATATCCAAGTCACCATCTGTTTGCTTATCGAGATCACCATCAGTGGTGCTGTTATCATCACTGGAACAGGATATCGTAAAAAACATGCAAATAATCGCTAATAGCACTGCTGTTTCAATACGTCTGATTAGCATGACCATAACCTCTCGTTACATAAACATGATAGTTTTTACATTGTTGAGTGTTTTTTTACTCGCTTGTTTGTATTTGCCTGAAATCAGCGATTTGATTAAAGAGTTCTGCTAAATGCCACAACAAGGCAAGTCTGTTGTTTTTGATTTTTTCATCTTTGTCCATAACCAGCACATCATCAAAAAACTTATCAACAGCAGCTTTTAGACTAACCATGGCCTGTAAAGCAGACAGAAATTCTTTTTTCTTAATCAGAATGGTGACATCGTCACGAGTTCTCTGATACTGCTGCCACATCTCCTGCTCGGCATCGGATGCAAAGAGATCCGGATTGACTACTGCGCTGGTCTCTTCCTTAAGAATATTCATTACACGCTTGAAAGCCGCAGCCAACGATTCAAAACCACTCTGCTTTCTGAATTCTTTCAGAGCTTTCATACGCTCTTCTACATCAGCCATGACCTGGAACCGTGCTTTTGTGACAGACTTGATTGTATCCTGTGAGAAATCTGCATTGCGCCAGTTCCTGTAGCGTCCTTCGAAAAACAGGTTAACTTGACTGATGGTTTCGTCAAGTGGTTTGGTCAGTTTGTCTTTAAGTGCCTCAACAGAGAATTTAATCCAGTCATCCAGTGAAATTCTGTAACCTCTATCCACCAGAATTCTCAAAACTCCAAGAGCTTGCCGTCTTAGAGCATATGGGTCCGCTGTTCCACTGGGTTTAAGGCCAACACCGAAACACCCTACTATAGTGTCCATTTTGTCAGCCAGAGCGACCATTGCACCTACGTTGTCGTTTGGCAGCTCATCATCTGCAAATCGGGGCCAGTAATGCTGCTCGATACCCACAGAAACTCTTTCGGATTCTCCAGCAAGTTTTGCGTAGGTTCTTCCCATTATACCCTGGAGTGATGCAAACTCACCGACAACAAGAGTTTGCAAATCTGCTTTGCAAAGTGTGGCACAACGCAGTGCTTCCTCGAGGTCTTCGGGAGCAATAAACGAAGCCATGTAACTGATGTGTTCTTTTATGCGTTCTATCTTTTCGGCAATTGTTCCAAGTTTCTCTTCGAAAGTCACAGCAGAAAGTGAATCTGCAAGTGCATCAAGGCTTTTTTGCCTGTCTTCATCATAGAAAAATCGGGCATCTGCCAATCTGGCACGAAGAACTCGTTCGTTTCCTTTAACTACAACTTCCGTTTCTTTCACTTTAGTATTTGCAAATACGATGAACCGTGGAAGAAGGTTGCCATTTTCATCTAAAATCGCAAAATATTTTTGGTGTTTAGCCATTGAATCTATAAGAATTTCCTTGGGGACTTTCAAGAACTCTTCCCCAAAGCTACCAAGCATACCGACTGGATATTCAACCAGATTAGCAACTTCGGTAATTAAATCGCCATCAGCCAGAATATGACCATTAGTAGATTTCGCCAGTTGTTCAGCTTCTTTTTGGACTAACTCTTTTCTTGTGTCACATTCAGGAATTACAAATGCTGTTTTGAAGTTCTCAAAAAGAGATTCAATAGTGCTGACTTCAAACGGCTCCGGTTTCATAAATCTGTGACCACAGCTGGTGTTTCCACTTGATATGTTTGCAAAGGTAAATGGAACAACTTCACCATCTAACATTGCAAGTATCCAGTGAATCGGTCTGGCGAAGCTATCTTCAATTGTTGACCAGCGCATAGATTTGGGAAATGGAAGCTTCTTGATGATTCTTGGCAAAATGCTGGTTAAGCAATCAAATGTTTTCTTGCCAACTATTGTCTTTGTAGCTTGAATGCAACGTCCTTTGGGGCCTTCAACTATTTCTAGGTCTTCGACGCTTACGCCCTGGCTTTTTGCGAATCCGTTAGCCACTTTTGTCGGATTCCCGTCGCCATCAAAAGCAATACCTACTTTGGGGCCCATAACCTGAATCACTCTATCTGGCTGAATCAACTCAATACCATTCAGAGTCAAGCCAATGCGTCTTGGGGTGCCGTATGTCAGAATATGGTCAGCACCCTTGATGCCTTCGTTTTTTAATTCTTTTAAAAGCAGTTCCTTAAGAGAACTCTCTGCAGGGCGAATAAACCTTGCGGGGATTTCCTCACAACCTATTTCAAATATTAGTTCCGCCATCTTCGCCTCACCTATTTATTTTTCTTGTTTTCAGAGAGTTTTTTAGCGTGTTTACGCTGTTTTTCGATATGTTCGTTTACCTGTTTCCAATGCTGCAACAGTTTTTCATTGTTTTCAAATTCTGTTCCTTTAAGCATAGGATATCCCATCTGGTGGCGAAGTGTCGCGAAACCTTCCGCACAAGATTTAGCCAGTTTTCTTACTCTGGCAATATATTGCTGCCTTTCAGTAACAGAAATCGCTCCTCGTGCGTCCAACAGGTTAAAAGCATGTGATGCTTTCATGCAATAATCATACGCAGGAACCGCCAAGCCTTTTGCAACTAGTTCGTTGGCTTCTTTTTCGTACATGTTGAACAGATTAAACTGCAAATCTATATTGGCAACTTCAAAATTATGGCGACTCCAGTCTACTTCGTCCTGGTGATGAACATCACCATAACTAACGGTGTCAGTCCATTTCAGATCATATACGTTATCGGCATTTTGCAAGTACATCGCAATGCGTTCAAGACCGTAGGTTAATTCGGCAGTAACAGGTTTTAAGTCAATACCACCTACTTGCTGGAAATATGTAAACTGGCTGATTTCCATGCCGTCGATCCATACTTCCCAGCCTAGTCCCCAAGCTCCAAGAGTGGGAGATTCCCAGTCGTCTTCAACGAATCTAATATCGTGTTCGTCTGAGTTTATACCAATGCTTTTTAGGCTTTCCAAATATAGTTCCTGAACATTTTCAGGGGATGGT
>Ga0209475_10001858_pt1 | contig 23888 bp, 14 predicted proteins | sample tdDd471_FD_187128 | JGI IMG/M metagenome (GOLD analysis project Ga0209475, IMG submission 187128) | Marine sediment microbial communities from the Atlantic coast under amendment with organic carbon and nitrate - tdDd47.1 (SPAdes)... | ecosystem: Environmental > Aquatic > Marine > Coastal >... | reverse complement strand
TCGTCGAATGAAATATTTAGTTTATCTCTACAAGGATTTGGGAATAATGTGATACCATCAAATTCTAATCCTAACTCACTATTGTGTGGTAAACCTACGCCAACATTATTGTTCTCGTCAGCTCCAATATCAAATATGTTATAAAGGTTATCCGGTCTGGTATCCCTATCAATATCACTGTCTGGAGCTTCGTAAGTCATAAATCCAATATCAATGGAGGCCACACCTGCATTTACACAACAGCTCCAGGTTGCAATATGACATGAGTCATCTACAAATTCCGGATCGGAATATATGTTATCCTTTCCTGTCCAGGTTCCTGATATTTCACTGGTATCAATATTATTATTAGTAATATAGATATTGGCTATGCTATTTCCAGTAGTGATAGGATCAGAATTTCCGTAAAAAATATTATTAAAAGCTAACAAGTCATTGTATTCTAGGTTACAGCCAAATCCTCCACCTCCTTCAAGCCATGCTGTATTATTCACAAAGGTATTATTGATAATTTGATACATGTTCTCTGACTTAGAATAAATATCCGTTTTGGGCTCAGTTCGATGCCCCTTTGCATAAGGGAAAACCGAACTTTTGCCTCCCCATTCAATATATAAACCACCACCACAGGCATAGGCTTCATTTCCATCGAATATATTATTTGAAATAGGAGATGAAGCGGGGCCTGCAATTCTCATCCCTGCGCCATAATATGCAATGTTATTCTTCACAATATTGCCTTCAATCATAATGATATCTACCTCGTCCAAAACATCAAAATAAAATCCACCACCAAGTGAACGTGTTCCTTCACAGGTATTCCCTATAACAGAATTATGTAATATTTTCACGGTATTTATATGGGCATACGCAATAACACCTGCCCCAAAAGTATTTCCATTTCTGAGAGTATTATCTTCGATATTGTTATAGCATAATTCTCCAAAAAATTGTCCTGTTAAGTTTACACCACCACCCCAGTTGTATCCCATTCCGTCAGCAAGATTGTCGCAAATATCATTGTGGTTAATAATGCCAGCCATAGAAATAAATAGCGCTCCCCCCACTGCGAACAAAGCAGTAGACATTGCAGTATTATTATTTATAATATTATTTTTAATTATTAAAGTATGACCTGTAGAATCGTGTGCGTATATGGCTCCTCCAATAGCGCATTCCTCATATTCATAAACATGATTATTTATTATACGGTTATGAATAATTTTCGCGCTAGAATTGTCACAATAAATAGCACCTCCGGCACGATCTCCCCAATATGCTTCGGTGCCTGAGCCATTTGTCAGGGTTAATCCACATAAAATTGAAGTAGTATCTTCACCAGATCTGAAATAAACAAGGGAATTTTCGTTAATATTAGCTGGCTGACTACCATCTATCTTGGTCAGTATTATATGACTAAAATCCTGATCCAATAAATAATGACTGGCAACAGTGATTTCTTTCCCCAGGAAATCAAGATTCTCATAATATGTACCATGGGCAACCAGCACAGTATCACCATCATTGGCTGCTTCTATTCCCATTTGAATACTGGGCTCATCGTCAGGTATGTGAATAATCTGAGCATTATTGGTTCTACATACAAGTAGAAATATAATGCATAGCAAAGCATTTTTAGCAAAGTTCATAAGGTGAGATCTGGGTTAAACGTCTTATTCGTGGATAACTACCTATCCGGTATTTTCTCTTAAATATACTATTCTGAACATCATATGTCAAGGACTTGCGTAATTATTACAGAAAGAAAACAGAATGCTGACATTGAGGCGGTTCATAATCCTTAGCTTTGATAATCAGACATATTCACGATATTTTCCTGAATATAAATCTGGATCGAAATATCTATAACCCAAAACCTTTAGTTATGAAAAAAACAAACATATCGACGTTCAGGGTGATTTCACTTACCATAATGTTGTTACCCATATTGTTGATGGCCCAACAACAATCAAACACCCCAAACTTGATAAGAACCGGGACCTACCATGGAATCTCTGAGCCCGTTAGTGAAATGCAGGTTGTTTCTGAGAAGGAATTCCAGGAAATGGTACTGGAGTCTGCAGAGAAAATATTAAATCCAAAAGTCCGATACAGGAGCTTCCCATTTGCGTATGATGCTCTTCCCAAGGGTCCTGACCCTGTCTGGCAAAAAGAACAGGGTTCCACACAAATCCTGCACGATGCTTCCCTCATTTTTGATGGCCTGATTGCTCCTAACTGGCCTACGGATGCAAACGGTTCAGCAGGACACAACTATTATATGCAAGCCATCAATAAGGTCTTTGCTATTTTTGATAAGGCTTCCGGTACTATGGTCGCCGGACCCATCTTCTTCAATAATCTGTTTAATGGTGTTTTAAATAACCTCCCGGCTGTTCCGGGGTCAGAATATAACAGTGGCGATCCGGTTGTGATCTACGATGAACAGGCTAACCGCTGGGTGGCTTGTGAGATGTCGATACATGGCGAAAATGATTATGTGCTTGTGGCTGTTTCTGAAACCAGCGATCCCAGAGGCAGTTGGTACAATTACTCTTTTGATGTAGATGATGTACCTGATTATGAAAAGATCGCAGTATGGAAGAATGCTTATACCATGGCGACAAATAACGGCCCTGGTCAGGATATTTTTGCACTGGAACGTGATGTGATGTTGGCTGGAGGCTCCGTTCCCCAAATCGTTGGATGGAATAATCCATACAGGCCATTCCCTGATAATGAAATGCATCTGGTTCCCCCGGTGGATAATGATGGACCATATGCTCCGGATGTCGATGGGAAACCGGCACCAGCCCTGTTTATTACAATGAATGATGATGCCGTTGGTGGTGGGGCTGATGAACTATGGATATATGAGCTTAAAGTGGATTGGGGTGATGTAGCAAATGCAACATTTGATACAGTTCAAACAATTCCTGTTCCAGATTTCGATTCAAACTTTGGAAACACATCCGAAGCCATTCCACAGCCCGAGCAGGTAAGACCGCTTGATGCGATGCCTAATCTTATTATGCATAGGGCCCAGTACAGAAACTTCAAACCCGAGAAAAATTATGAGGTCATCATGTGCTGTCATACCGTTGACATCAATAATAACGACCAATCGGGCATACGATGGTACGAATTGCGCAAAGAAGGTGGAGAGTGGTACGAGTATCAATCAGGGACCTTCGCCCCGGATGATGGATTATACCGTTGGATGGGCAGTATTGCCATGAATGGAGATGGTGAGATTGCACTTGGCTATTCAGTGTCCAGTACACAGGAATATCCGGGCATACGCTATTGCGGACAATCTGCTGATGCTACAGGAACTGGCCTAATGAATTATGATGAGCAGATCATCCATACCGGTTATGAAGTTTTTGGATTGGGTCGCTGGGGAGATTACTGGAACATGGCGGTTGATCCATCTGATGACCATACATTCTGGTTCACGGCGCAATATTGCGATGATTTCCTATCTACTAAAATTGCTTCATTTGATTTTTTACCACCGGTATTTGGAGCAAATTTCTCAGCAGAGCCAAAGCATGTCTGGAAAGGGAATTATGCACGATTTACTGACCGGTCAACTGGTTCTCCCACATCCTGGGAGTGGACCTTTGAAGGTGGTGACCCTGAATCATTCATCGGGATAGATCCACCTTTGGTGCAGTATAAAAGCTCTGGAGATTATGATGTAACACTCGAAATAGTTGAAGGCACAGATACCAATACCATTATAAGGACAGATTTTATTGAAGTTGAACAAAGCCCATATTGTATTTCACGTGGTGATGCAACAGACACATGGATAAAAGCCATAGGACTTGTTTATAATGGAACCCATCTTTCAGGATCTTCAGGTAAGTTAGGATACCAGGACCTGAGTGGTATCCTTTATAACCTTGAAGTGGGAGTACAGGAAGAAATACGGGTATATCTAGGGTTTTCCGGATCCAGCAGTGCCTGCTACGCAAGGTGGTGGATGGACCTGAATCATGACAATGATTTTGAAGATCCGGATGAACTCGTCTTTGCTGCAAACAGAAAGCGGCATACGATCAAAGGTACACTCACAGTGCCTGCAAGTGCATTACCGGGTTATACTAAGATGAGGGTCTCATTAAAGAAAGGAAGTGCCCCTCTTCCATGTGAAACTTTTTTAGATGGTGAAGTGGAAGACTTCACCGTATTTATTTCTAATCCGGCTGCCCCTCCCCCTCAGCCGCCTGTTGCCGACTTCACTGCTGATAAGACCGTTGTTTTGGTGGGTGATCCCGTGCAATTTACGGATCAATCAAGCAATCAGCCTCATACCTGGATCTGGGAATTCCCGGGAGGGAGTACTGATGATTATACTGTTCAACATCCTGTTGTAACATACAGTTCAACAGGTGATTTTTATGTTCAACTGACCGCTACAAACGATGCAGGCTCAGATGTTGAACTTAAGCCTGCTTATATCAGTGTTGTTGAAGAATTGCCCTTACTTTATTGTGAGCCCCTCTCGATAAATAATTCTAAATATTATATTGATGATATTCAAATTGGGGCTCAACCAGGAGCAACAGGCCCGGCTCCTTCCGGATACCATCATTATACCAATCCTTTCTTTACCCTGGTGGCAGGTAATTATTCGGTAAGCCTCACTCCTAATAGTATGAACAGGAAGTTCTCCTGGAAGATGTGGCTAGATGATAACAATGACGCAATTTTTGATGAATCCTCTGAGAGACTCCTGTCAGTGAATAATGTTAAAGGGGTTGTTAACGAGAATATAACAATACCTGCTTATATTGATCCCACCCGGATTCGAATAAGCATGAAATTGGGAGGTGGCGGACCATTACCATGTGACGATAATTTCACAGGCGAGGTGGAAGATTATAATGTTACTGTAAGTGGTGCCGATCTGGTATTCCTGAATGAAAATTCAAAGGAATTGATTGTTGAAATATATCCAAACCCGGTAACTTTTGATGAACTCTACATAAATATTTTAAGATCAAAGATGCCTGTAACTGTTCAGATATATAATATGAATGGAATGCTCATAGATAGCTTTCAATCCTCAGAAACACATATAGTATTGAACACTTCATCATATCCCAATGGTATAATGTTCGTAAAAATCAGCAATAGAGATACCCAGCTATTAAGGAAGCTTATTAAAATGAAATGATCACTTAGGTAGTAGTATCATCCGGGGGGTCTGGAACGAACATATATCCAACTCCACGGATGCTTTTTATATGGATGGGATTTGAATGATCAGGTTCAAGTTTCTTCCTTAAATCGAAAATAAAATTATCTACAGTCCTGGTTGTAGGAACTTTATCGTACCCCCATACATTATTAAGAAAATCATGCCTGTGAATGACCTCACCAGCGTTATCGATGAAGTACTTCATAATATCAAATTCTGTTGGGGTAAGTTTAATTTCTGTTTCATCCTGAAATGCCTTATAACTTTTAAAATCCAGCCTGATATTTCCAAAAGTATATTCATCGGGTATTGACTTGTGCTCATAGCGCCTTAAAACTGCCCTTATCCTGGCCATAAGCTCAGGAATACCAAATGGTTTGGTAATATAATCGTCAGCTCCTATATCTAGGCCTGACACCTTATCGATCTCAGAATCTCGGGCCGTTATCATGATCACAGGGATATTGGGATCCGTAGATTTAACTTTTCTGCATATTTCATGACCATTCATGCCAGGCAACATGATGTCCAGCAAGAGCAGGTCAGGCTTTTGCTCAAACGTTTTCTTCAGGCCCGAATTCCCATCTCTGGAAAAGATCACATCATATCCTTCATATTCAAGGTTGTCTATCAATCCTTCCAGGATAAGGTCGTCATCCTCAACTACCAGTACTGTCTTCATAATTTAATCCTTGTTTTTTAAAATATTAAACTAAAGATACTGCCTTCTCCCCTTTCGCTGCTCACCTGTATCTTCCATTTATGCGCTTCAATAATTTCTTTAACCACAGCCAGCCCTAAACCTGTTCCGCTAATGCCTTTGGTCTCTTCCGCTGTGACACGGTAAAATTTCTGAAAGATCTTGCCTTCCTCACCCTGGGGAATGCCAATGCCATTGTCCTTTATATCGATTTGACTCTTATTTCCATTTCTGTATAGTTTTACTTCAATTTTCCCTGATTCAGGCGTATATCGTATGGCATTGCTGATGAGGTTGGTTAAAACCTGCTTAATTTTTTCGCGATCGATCAGGGCCGTAATGCGCTTGTCCAGATCCGACTCCAGTTTAATCTGTTTCAGTTTAACCCAGAAGTCCATCTCCTCAAGAACCGACCCTACCACTGATGACATTTCACATTCACTCAGATGATATTTTTGCTGTTGGTTCTCGATCTTCGAGAAGTCAAGGATATTATTGATCATCCTTTTAAGCCGGCCACTTTCCTTCATGATCATTTCCAGATATTGCTTTTCCCTGGCACTATTCTTCACCCTGCCCAACAGCATAGACTCCGCAAACATATTTATTGATGTAATCGGAGATTTTAGCTCATGTGAGACATTGGATATGAAGCCTGACTTTAAGGAAGCCATCTGCTTTTCCCTGTTGATATCCCTAAGGATCAATGTAATCACAAGCAACATACCTAACAAAAATAGGGCAAGGACGATACCATATGTCCAACGCCGTGAGTTCACATAATCGCTAATAATCTCACTGTCGTAAAGGTCAATATTTACTACATATGCATCAAAGTAGGGGGCAAGATGAAAGATCTGATTTGTCTGACCGGATATTTCATCCCCATCAAACTTCCTAATTTGAATTGTAAATTGATATTCAAGATCTTCCTGAAGAACCTTAGCAGATAAGAGTTCAAGGTATTTCTCCACATCTAAAATAAAACCGTGGTTTTGATTATTTGATGAGGCCTTAAACACCAGGTAATCATGATCCTCAATTTCGAAAGGAACAATCTGATAAGCATTTATGCTGGATAATGTCCGGTTCTTAGCTATTTCTGATATCAAAGATGGCAAATCCCTGAATTGCCGGATCTGGATTAAAAGATCTTTTATTTCAGATATGTATGAATTTGTATGATGGGTGTTGAATCTTGCATTGATAATTTCATCATTAAGAACTTCAGATATCCGATCTACAATCGCTTCACTACTCTGATTTAAAGCAATTTCCTGATCATGCAGCCTTTGTATCCATAGCACCACAAAGTGGATCAATGTGTCCTCCGGGGAATCCATCCAAAGGTTTAATAGTTGGTTGATACTATAGTAGCTGAACGGGAAGCCACTATTATCATTTACCCCTGGATGATCTGAGATGATATTTCCATAATACTGTATCGCACCATGTGAATCTTTTCTTTTCACAGATATCCTGCCCAGGGCATTTAAAGATTTAGCCGAATCAAAAGCATTCTCTGATGTTGACAGGCATTTATTAAAAAGCCTCATTGCTTCACCATAGTCTTTCCTGGCTAACTCCGCAGTTTCTCCTTGTAGAAAATATTCATCAAACCTCCTGCCCTTCTGCCCCACAATCATCTGATCGGATGTATTTCTGAAATTCGGAAGCAAAAAGCGTCCTTGCCCATCATAGCTAAATGGGAAAATAAAGTATGGGTAGCTCTCAGCCATAGACTCCAGATATTGGTTATACGAACCAGGTTCATACGGCTGTTCGTCCGTCGAGCTGATAATGGTCTCAAAGTCACTTCTAATCGTAATAAGTACCTTATTGTAAAGATTGTTTTTTTCTTCAAGGATATTTTTTTCAGTGACCTTTTGAAGGCTGGAGATACTATTTATGCTCAGGTATGTAAGCATCCAAACGGATATCACAAAGGCCAGGACCAATACCATTGTTAACCTTGACACCCACTTGAACCTCTTGCTCATATTAATATAATTATCTGTTGCTTTGCCCGGGTGATAATGCATTTTGCATTCTCCATATCTCAAATTCCTGCATGAAACTCGAAATTGCTATTTTCAGACCGCTTTTATCCAGACCAAGCGAAAAATTCTTCAATTCTGACTCCCACAATAGTTCAATGGAATTATCATACATATCTAATTGCCATAATCCCATGCCTTTTTTTGTATTCTCTGTAAAGTAGACCTTTGAAACTTCTGGCGACCAAATTGCGGACTGAAAATCGCCTTGATTTGGGGATTCTAAAATCTCTCTAATGTTACCTGTATTCAATGAGTATGTCATCAACTTACCGGCCTGGTTCTTACTTGATCGTATCGCAAACAATACCATATCACCCTCTGGGGAAACATCAAGAATTGAAGACAGATTATAATTTGATATCAGGGTACTGTCCTTTTTATTTGCCAGATTATACAAGCGTAGTCCGGATCCATCCAGAAATATGATTTTTGAATCATCAGCCGACCAATCAGCTATACACCCTATCCAGCTGAGCCCATACTCTGGTTTTCTTTCCGGGAGCATTATCATATCTATGATCTCATCTGCCATCAGGTCGTATATGTATATACCACCATAATAATCCGTGGTAGGATCAGTATTTTGTTTGTAGGCTGGAAATACAAGTTTCAAACTATTGTTGGCCCAACGTGGAGCTCTTGAATCATAGTTGTCAAGGATGATTTGTGTCTTGTCATTTAGTCTATTTTTGACCTGAAGCGGCCTGGAATAATGGCCCGGTCCAGCGGGTTTTATCATTTCCTCAATAAATGCCATATAATTGGAATCATAGGAGGTCTCAGCATAATATTTTGATCCAAGGAGCGGCTTTGAAACACGACAATCAGGAGTATAATTCTCGCCAAGGGGAAACATGTTTGTCGTATGCCTTCTGGAGAATATGCCATAAAACATTGCATTGGAGTTTGTCTTACCCAGTGAACTAACGAATCCTATTCCAGGGAATACTCGTTCCGCCGGGCCAACTGCTAACTGGTCCTCAATGTTTTGTGACCATAAATCCCAGGTACCCGTACGATCGCTTATAAAGATGATCCTATTGCCATCGGCAGACCAGCCCATCAATCTGTCGTTGGCAGGATGTTCAATTGTCTTATATTTCCGGCCATCATCATGGTTAACAAGGTATATATCGAAATTTCCATTGTTTTCCTCAATGGGTATATCAAATGCAATATTCTTTGAATCAGGAGAATACCAGGAACGCATCCAATACCCATCATCAACTTCATTTAACACTTTAATGTCTCTGGTAGCGATATTTAGTGAGATTAGCTGGTCATCAGCAGAATCAATAAATCGCATGATAAGGAGCCATTGGCCATCGGGAGACCATGAGATGGGAAAAGCTTCTTCATTTTTCTCACCAAACACCTTTCCTGGCACAGGCTTGTCAATCTCCACAATGCGAACCTCATAGGTTGAATCAGGATTGTACCAGGAGTAAGCTATTTCATTACCATTAGGAGATATCGTTGAATTGATGGTAAATTGCATTGGTGCTTCATAGGTGGCTTCATCAGTCAGCAAGACAGATTCACCAGTAAGGATGTTTTTGTATCCGAGGTTACCACTCTCATTATCCCAGTAGCTGATATACTTGCCATCAGGAGATACTGAACCGCTTGTATTAAGCCCAACCCAGATTTGTTGTAGCTTAACGCCAGTTGGGAAGTCAGGTTCATTAAAGTCATCAACGATCCTGTTCAGTCTTGACTTTGCAATGTCAACAAATTCCTTCTGTTCACCATAGTCACTGATGATTAGTTGGTATACTTCTGAAGCTTCATTGTTTCCCAATTTTTGATAGCAACCACCAATGTGAAGCAATACCTTTGCTTTCATTTGCCGGCTGGCATTGTCATCCAGCAGAATGGCATTGTAGATATTAATTGCTTCGGTTAAATCACCTTCTCCAATCTCTTTCTGCAATCCTTGCTGGTAAATTCTTTCAAGATCCTGTGATATAGCCAAAGTGGTAGAGATTACCATAAGAACAATGAGCAGGATTATATTTCTAAGTAGATTATTCATGATCAATATCATTTAGTTTGTCTCTTCTCAACAACAAATCTAAATGGATATATCGGGTATATTGTCAGGGCTATGTTTGCTTCTTGTAAAGATTGGATCAGTAATCCTATCTCGTAATTTTTTGGTTACCTACTTCAACACTTCATTCGCGCTTAAGAATCCACAACTATCTCATTGAATAATAACCCAAACCAGTTTCTATTCAATTTAAAGATACGAAAGTTGAGATCAGAATGCAAGTTCCTAACAATCATCAACTTGCTATAATGATACTAAAATAGTGAAACCATTCGCCATCTTGACAGTTATAAACTTGTCTATTTTGTTAACATTCTGTTAATTACGTAAATATATTCCATTTGTGTGTTAGTTTTGGGGTAAGCAGATGGGAGCGAGATATTGTCATTTTATTTCTGACAAAATATTAAAGCGCTATGAAAAAGATACTTCTCACCATCCTCATCATCCTTTTTGTCTTTGTCGCCGTCGTTCTTGGCTACATTATGACCTCCTGGGAAAAAGACTTTTACGCCCCCTACCCTGATCTGGCTGCTGTTGATGATTCTGCAGTGCTTGCTCGTGGCGAATATCTGATTTATGGCCCGGGCCATTGTGCCTACTGCCATATCTCCCCTGATAAGATTCCCGCCATTGCCGCTGGTGAAAGGGTTCCACTAAGTGGTGGCTGGGAGATGAGCATCCCCCCGGGGACATTCAGGGCGCCCAACATCACACCAGACAAGGAAACGGGCATAGGTGATTTGACGGATGCTGAACTGGCCCGCTCGTTGCGCTATATGGTAAAGCATAATAACAAATTTATGCTGCCCGTAATGGAATTTACAGAAATGAGCGATGACGACATTGTGGCAATCATCTCCTACCTGCGCACCCAGGAGGCAGTACACAATCAAGTTCCACCTACAGAATATACTTTTCTGGGTAAGACCTTAATGGCCTTTGGAGCCCTTAAGCCACAGGGACCAGGGAAGACTCCTCCGACTTCAGTAAAGGTCGATTCAACTGCAGCCTATGGCTCCTATATTGCAAATAATATAGCCAATTGCCTGGGGTGCCATACCGCTCGTGATATGAAAACAGGTGCCTTTACCGGGCCTCTTTATGCCGGAGGACTACCATTGCCTTCTGAATATGCCCCGGAGATGGATGGATACATGTTCCTTACACCAAATATTACCCCCGACCTGGAGACCGGTGTGATAGCCCACTGGGATGAACAAACATTTATTGAAAGATTCCAGTATGGGCGTCTGCAACCTGGTTCTCCTATGCCATGGGAAGCCTATGCCATGATGAATGAAATTGAACTGAAAGCCTTGTTCCGCTATTTGCTGTCCCTGGAACCTCAAAAAAGTAATGTAATCAAGACCGTTTATGAACCCGGTGAGGAACTGCCGGAATAATACAAGTTCATCCCCTATTTAGTAGCTGGAATAGATGATTTTTCGACGAAGAAGATCATAGTGGTTGATTTTTCAATATTTTTATTTTATATTTGTATTTTATAAATATATTTTGAAAATAATGACAACATTCACCTCCACCCTACCGGAAGAGCTTCTGAATGAGTTAGATTCCGCTGCAAAGAAGCTATCTGTACCTAAGAACAGACTGATAGAGAAGGCCTTGCGCATATACCTCGATCAGATAAACCGGGCAGAATATGTTAAATCCTTCAAACAGAGCACTGAGGATGAAAACATTCTGAACATGGCTGAAGAAGGCATGGAAGACTATCTTAAACAAATTGACCAATGAAACAAGGAGAAATCTGGTATGCTGACCTTAGCCCTGTAAAAGGAAGTGAGCAGCAAGGATATCGGCCCGTGGCTATCATCAGCGGAAATTTGTTAAATACCTACCTCCCTATTGTTATTGCCTGTCCGCTTACAACACAAATAAAGAATTATAAAGGGAACCTCATCATGGATCCTACAAAGGAAAATGGACTTAAGAAAAAATCAGAACTCATGGTTTTTCATATCCGCTCCTTATCCAAAGAGCGGTTGATCAAGAAAATAGGATATCTCAGCCCTGAACAGTTGATATTGATCAAAGAAGGGCTGGGGGATATTCTAAAATATTAGTCTGCTGAGGCATATAAATGCGATTGAACCTTTTTGCAAATCAGGGCTTCACTACCTGTGCAGTACCCATCATGACGGCAGATCAATCCTCGTAAGTCGTCCAATATTATAGTACAGGGAACATTATTGACATTCATGGCCCGCTTAAGATCACAATTAACATCGATGTAAGTCTCGAATTCCCAAGCATTGCCATCTACCAGGGGCTTGATCTGATCCCAGGATCCTGTCCCATCAACACAGACTGCCACCATTTTAACACCTTTGTCCTTCAATGATTCCTGCCAGACCTCATGCATGGCATCCAGGCTTTGGCGACATTTCATATTGCAGGATTTCCAAAATACCAATATGGTAACTGATCCAGGCTCTACGATACTGAGTGAATTTGTTGGAAGACCATCGATGGTCCTTAATTCAACCTTTGGCATGACCGGGCCCTGAGCACTAATTATGGTGAACAGTAAAACTGCTGGGATAATGGACAATATCTTTTTCATGACGATGAGTTTTATATTATGGATATTTGGGTTTAAGCTCATCATAAAAGTACTCTCAACCGAAGGCCAGGGAGTAGCAGAATCCCGCCAGAAAAAAAAATGGCTGATTACCGCAATAAGGTGTTGCACAGTATCAGAGAAAATCAAGAGATCGGGGGTATCAATATATCTCAGGTTTTTGTATATTTATTGACTTAAAAATATCTCCATGCTATCAGACCGACAACTTGTTGCAATCATGTTCACCGATATTCAGGGCTATACATCATTGATGCAACAGGATGAGGAGATAGCCATTAAATGCAGGGATAGGCACAGAGAGGTCTTCAACAGCATTACCAAAAAGTTTGATGGCACCATACTTCAGTATTTTGGAGATGGCACCTTAAGTACATTCAAGAGTGCCATAGATGCTGTACAATGTGCTATGGAAATGCAAATGGAATTTCAGAAAGATCCTTGCATCCCTGTTAGGATAGGGATTCACCTTGGTGATATTGTTCGCAGAGAAGACGAAATTATCGGTGATGGAGTAAATGTTGCTTCCAGGATCGAGTCCCTGGCAGTAGCGGGGAGCGTTTTTATTTCCGATAAAGTTTATGATGAGATCAAAAACCAATCATCGATTCAGACACAGTCATTAAAAACATTTGAGCTAAAAAATGTTGATAAACCCATTGAGGTTTTTGCAATTTCCAACAAAGGATTGATCATCCCTAACCGTGACGACATTAGTGGAAAAACAAAAGCAGGAAGTGAAGCCAGTTCACCCACAGACAATAAAAGAAGTGATAAACCAAGAATAGGCATCTCCGTGATCAAGAATTTTGCGATCGCTGTGTTGCTCCTGCTTGCTGCGTTTTTCATATATGATTATTTGTGGGGACCGGGAACGGAATCGTCAGAACAGGATAAATCAATTGCCGTATTGCCTTTCACCAATATGACAAATGATCCTGAGCAGGAATATTTCAGCGATGGCATCACAGAAGAGATACTTACCCATCTTTCCAGAATTGCTGACATCCGCGTTGTATCAAGGACCTCTGTCATGCAATACAAGAATACGACCAAGACCATTCCCGAAATAGGGCGTGAACTTGGAGTCACCACCATCCTGGAAGGGAGTGTAAGAAAAAACGGTGAACAGGTAAGGATCACTGCGCAATTAATTGATGCAAGATCAGATGAGCATATATGGGCTGACACATATGACAGGGACATTTCAAAGATTTTTGATATTCAAACGGAAGTTGCAAAGGAAATACTAAGGGTATTGGAGGCTAAACTCACCCCTAGAGAAGAAGAAGGCCTGGACAAATCAGTTACTTCGGAAATTACTGCATATGATTATTATTTACGTGGTTCCGAAGCCCTAAAAAAAGGTGAAACCCTTAAAAACTATAAGCTTGCCGCAGGATTTTTCCGGGAAGCTATCAACGAAGACCCTTACTTTGCTGCTGCCTATGTCGGACTGGCATGGTCATTGACTTTCACGGGGGCCTATGGTGTGAGTGAGGAAATATGGAAAGACTCGGCCATTGCATTAAACCAAACCGCCCTTTCATTGGATCCTGAACTAGATGAAGCATGGTTTTTCCTTGGGACCTACAGCCAATGGGATGGCGACATGGAAAATGCAATTGAACTATTTGAAAAGACCTTAGAACTAAACCCGAATCATTCATTGGCAAAGATACAACTTGGAGAGTTGCTACTGCTCAATGAAAAGTATGATGAAGGTATCGAGCTTATTATCGAAGGCTGGCTGTCTCAACTGAGCAGAAAAGATCCGAGTTTCTATCTGAAAATTGGAACAATTTATACAGAGATATTTGAATTTGATAAGGCAAAGAAATACTTTTTAGAGGCTCTTAGCTTAAGACCGGATTATTATGGTGCTTATTATTCACTTGTGGAGGTATGTTTTCAGGAAGGCAATTTTCAGCAGGCGGTAGACTATGCTGAGAGAATGATAGAAATTGAGAAAAACGTGCGCTCCCTTGATCGCCTGGCATGGGCTTACATGTTAAACGGAAACAATAAAGAGGCTGCAAAAACATGGCAGGAGATGGGTGAGTTGCAGGCCGAATTTGATGGTCCTTATTTTACAATAGAATACAAACACAGGCTGGCCTATGTGAAGTGGCAAATGGGTGAAAGAGAAGAAGCTGAAAAGCTGTTTAATGAGCAGATCAAACTGAGTAAGGAGGTGCTTGAGAATAATACAGGAAGACACATTACAGGGCAGGCATATGACCTTGCAGGGATATACTCTTTCCTTGGAGATGAAAAAATGGCCATTAAGTATTTGAGACTCGCCGATGAAGTTAAATTCATCCTTGTCACATTGATTGAAAGGGATCCATTATATAATAACATCAGGCATCTCAATGAATTTGAGGAAATAGTAGGGAAATATCGCATCCACCCTGACAACCTGGGCCCTAAATTTGAAAAGGCAAAAGAAAAGATCAGGGAAATGGAAGAAAAGGGAATATTGAGATTATAGGATCACGTAAGCCGGCTGAATACATACCCACCCCAGATAAAACCGATGGGAATTAGGCTCTTGAGGTTGAAATCAGCATCAGGCTTTAAGATGGCATTGCCCAGTGTAAACAAATCCCAGGCAGAAATTTTTTCAATGCTCGCAAATGTTTCTTTCGCCTCTATCCTCAATCTCTCAACAAATAGATCAAACTCAAGCTGTTCAACAAGCATATTATCTTCCAGGCAATCATTGTACTTCATGGAGTTCTGATAAAACTGCTCTATAAATTGAAGGATATACTCATAACTCAGGGTTTTATTCATGAGCGACCTGGTCTTCTTTAGCTGGGCAATGGTATTATTATTGTCGAACGGACACCACTGCCTCACCTTGTGCATCATCACAAAATAAGGGATCACCTTAATTTCACCACAGGCAGTTGTGGACATGATGGTTTCCTCTTCACCAAAATGAGCAAACTTGGATCGCTCCTCGTAGGTCAATCCAAAGGCGAGCTGCATGCCGTAAGGATTGAATGAAATTGCTATGGCACCCTCAAACTCATTTAGATCATCCTTGATCACAATTTTTGTATACAGATTACCAAACATCCAGTTCGCAAAAGATCCGGGATCTTTATGATTGAACTTCATTTCAACATTGTTCTTATTCTGTATTGAGTGTATGGATGTTGCTTTTTCAACAAAAATTTCCTCCTGATCAAACAAAATGCTGTTCTCCTTCAAGACAATGTGAATATCCTCAATGACCTCCCACAGTGGTTTAGGGCGCTTAATATCCTTTTGCAAGGACTGGCTTAGCTTAAGCTCATCAAAAGAGATGAGGGCATTTTTGCTGCTTTCAGCCGATTTGGATGCTTTAAAACTAAACTTCATATCATTGAATGTAACGACTAAAGTATAAATTATTGCGAAATAATTGTCTCTTAGCTGCTCAACATATCATTTGTCCGAAGCTGGACATAATATATTGAAGTGAGTAAAATATATCCTATATCACTTACACATACCAAATCCATCAACCTGAATTTGAACCACTTAAACCCGGTGGCATAAATTTTGAACATATGCCTCCTATGCCTACCCGGGCATAGGATAGAGAACGCCCTGATAACTCCCTGATGATGGTTTGCAGTAAACCATTTAAAAAAGGAGGATAACATGTTTAAAGTAAATTTCACTAAAGGACTTTGGGTATTACTATCCATGGTCTTTGTAATTCAATCCTGTCAGAAAGATGAGACTGCCAACCCTATCATCCCTGTGACCCACGAACGTGGTGAGATCGTGCAAATGACAAGCATGGGCACATACACCACGGATGAGGTACGTCAGATCCTTGATGCCACAGGAGAAGATTTTGACTTCCACCTGAGCCATTCGCTGGAAGCCTATTCAGTTCAGTATTATACCGTCGATTACCAGGGTGAGAGCATTTTGGTCTCTGGGGCGCTTTATATACCACAGAAAAGAGCCTCCCTGGCAATGATGAGCATTCAGCACGGGACTATTACCAACAGGAACCATGTAGCTTCAGTTTCGCCCCAAAGTTCTACTGAGGGCATCATAGGGCTGCTTACTGCATCCATGGGATACATCACACTCATTCCCGATTATCCAGGCTTTGGTGTTTCCAACATGCCCCACCCCTACCTTCATGGAGCATCTATTGTGCCCAGTGTAATCGATTTTATCCTGGCGGCAAAAGAATACTGTTCAGAGAATGAGATCATTTACAAGGATGAACTATTCCTTACCGGCTATTCTGAGGGTGGATATGCGAGCCTCTTAGTTCAAAAAGCCATTGAGGAAGACTACCAGAGTGAGATTGCGTTGACCGCTGTAGCCCCATTGTCAGGGCCTTATGACCTTGAAACTACCTTTGAAAAGATTTTTGAGGATGTTTCATATAGCAGCCCGGCCTATGTAGCGTATATCTTAACGGCCTACAATGATATTTACAATTGGAATCGGCTACATAAATTCTTCAAGGCTCCTTATGCCGGCATGATGAATAATTTGTTTGATGGTTCAAAGACCTGGGGAGAAGTGGAAAACGCTTTACCAGAGACTTTGCCTGAGCTGATGCATCCTGACTTTAAAGACATTTATTGTGATACTGAAGGATCATGTGTGCTGGACGCCATCAGGGAAAACACCTTGCTGGACTGGACACCGCAGGCACCTATACACTTTTTCCACGGCGACTGTGATGACATCGTTTTCTGTCTGAATGCAAACAATGCGATGGAGGCTTTTCTCTCCCATGGTGCACGTGATATTCAGATCACAATTCTTCAGGGTGAAGACCATGCCACTGCCGGGCCATTGGCCATTACCGGTGGCATTGAATGGATCGAGGACTTTCATCCGGATATGTGATCTGGGTGCAGGGTGCAAGATACCGGGTAACAGATAAATATTCAAAAGAAAGGTGGCCATCAAAATATGATGATGGCCACCTTTTTTTATTGAAAATATTATGATTAATTATTCTTCAGCAATTTATGTGTTACAACGTCACCAGCGGAGCTGATGCGTATAAAATAAATTCCGGCAGGTAGATGGCCAGCCCTCCATTCAAGCTGGTGGGATCCCTGTTCACGATTACCCTGCAGGAGTGTTCCAACATTTTGTCCGAACTGGTTGAAAACGGAAACTTCTACATAAGCTTCTTTCGCTAGTGTGAAAGCAATGGTAGATGACTGGTTCACGGGATTCGGGAATATCTGATCAATGTGGATATTGGCTTCCTGCTGATCACCAATTCCCATGCTTTTTAATGATGTTTCACATTCAGTTGTAATCACATTAGAAGCAGGGACATAAAGAGAACCGCTCTTACTGACATCTGTCACTGTAAAGCACCATTCACCACCAGGGTTCTTAAGGGCTTTGGATTGTAGAGTCGCAATACCTGAACCATCGGTTACACCGCTAACATTTCCTGAATTAGGACCGCTATATGATGCTGACACAGTAGCACCAGAAACAGGGTTGCCAGTGTTATCCCATATAAGGACCTCACAAACACCTGCCTTTCGGTTACCATTGAGGCTCAGCCTACTCACAGTCATATCGTTAACAAAAATGACAGGCATGGTTAGTTCTTCCACGAGGATGCTTGTAGTGGCTGTTGAATTTCCGAAGGAATTAGATACGATCAATGCAACAATAAAGGTACCTGGACCAGCGAATGTATACACGAAGTTTTGTGAAGTTGATTCTTCTACACCATTCACGCTCCATGACCATGTGTCAGGATTATTTGTTGATTGGTCAGTAAACTGGACTGTCAATGGAGCATAACCGCTTTCTGGTGTTGCCAAAAAAGCAGCATCAGGTGGCAGAAGGTAAATCTCTACCTCTTCCATCACCTCCGGTTCCGACTTCCCATTGTTCTCCCATAAGGTGTACATGAGCGTCCCTGCATCATTGGTCGTGTTTTCATCCCTCAGGAAGGTAACATACTCTTTCGACAGGGTCTGGTAATAAAGTGTGACCTCTACTTCTGCGATGGCCGTATTATCTGGTGTGGTATAGTTTGAGATATCCCAATATTGCCCATCGGCATATGAATAATCGATCACAGGTGATTGAATGGCTTCAAAATTGGCGTTTGTAAAACCCCTGGGCGGGATTCTGTTATCCGAGAATATCTTGTTATTAATGGCAAAATGAAAGGACGGCCCGGCCTCCAACAATGGGGTACCCAGCAAATCAACAAGGTCCTGGCTCAGGCCAGGCTTGATCTCATAAACCTTGATATCTGCATCATGATTCAAGTCTGCAGTGATAAAATCATATGCCCCAGACTCATAAACAATGTTCTGACTGGCATCGTAGGCTTGTACATTGACCCATATTCTTCTGCCTTCAGGATAGCCGGAAGGCAGTTTATGTCCGGTTTCATTGGTAACCGTAACCTCTATATCATATCCTCCGGTAGCATTAGGAGTACATGTCACATCCAGTGTAGCGGCATTCTGAAGCATATACCTGGCTCTGTCAACTCCGTCAAGCAATGCATCAATGCTTACGTCTTCCGGAAACAATTGGGCTATGAGCCCTGGAACAAAGGTGTTTCCCCCTGTCATATCATGAAGTGGAAGATCATCCCGTAGCGGTACGCCTTTCTTATTGCACCCATAGCCTGTGACATCCATCATATGGCAGTCCTGGCATGTGGATACATTAGCCTTATTCCCGCCAAACTGAGAGGAATAAATGCCTGTTGGAGTATTGTATGCACTCATTGTCCACTCGCTATAAGTACGCTCTACAGGAAAGAGGTCATATGTAACAAAAGAGTTTGCAGGCTGATCAAAACCACTGGCCAGAAAGCTACCATCAGGCTGCTCCACATCGTAGGCCGGATTGCTTACGTCATGGCAGGTACCACAAATGGCCGATTCCTGATGGAAGGGTGAATATTCCATCTTATGCTTGGCATTCGCGTCAGCGAAAGGTCCTCTCTTAGCATTGGAGTTGTCGGCAACATACATCCCATTGCTTTCCTGTGGTGGGACATTCGGCTGAATTGAATTCAAATAGCCTTCATCATCAGGCCATGTATTTGCCGTATAGATAGGATCTCCGGGAAAAGGATTTGTGACGGCAGGTTTCACCAACTTATGGCAGAAGTCGCATTGTACGCCTTCCATATCATTATTGTTAAGGGCTGAACCATCGGTAGGTATTGATCGTCCTTCAAGCCATCCTGAAGGTGAATGACAACGGATACACAGGTCACCTGCATCAGGTGCATCCTGGTTGGCAATAGCGAGGCATGCTAGATAGAGAGGGTCACGCATGGCCTGAGCCATCATACTACCGCGCCAGTTGTGTGCTGGTTCAACAGCAAGATCGTAACCGCCATGGCAATTATCACACTTTTGAGGATGCTCAAGATTGCCCGATTGTCCAGGCTGAGAGCCCTTCAGAAAAAAGTCATTAATTGTGGTCGGTGCAAAAGCCATTATTACTGCGGCAATGAGGATAAACAGGGAAATCAGCATGTAAGACTTACGGGAATTCCCAAAGAGGTTAATTCTTTTCATGGTCATTAATTTGGGGGGTTGGATACTATAAATATAGTAATTCAGCATCTCATATCCAAATTGTTAGATAATTTAGAACTAATCCTAAATAGGATTTGAATTTTCTCAAAAACTGCAAATTCAGTACAGCAACCTCATTTAATTATGATTTTTTAATAATCAGGTAGGGGGGGGTCTTCTGTGGAATTATTGTAAGCTAAAATCAGAACTCACCCTGTATAATACAATTTCAGATTTCATGATTTCAATAGTAATATTACACTTGAGAATAACCAAAAACATAAGTCATGAAATCACTAAAGAATTCACTCATCTTTGTTCTGCTGCTTATCCTTTCAGGAAGTATAGCATTTTCCCAGGCAGATTCTGTCAGCATCCCATATCATATCAGCCATCCGGGATATAAGGCATATATAGGTGCTGGTGGAGGGATCCCAGGCCAGAGTAATATTGGATTTACCGTGATCCACCCTTCCAACTTTGGTGGAAATATAAATTTACGATATGCAACATTCAGCAATGGTTCCCGTGGTTGGTTTGGCCCCCCTCCCGATGAACTGACCATTCTTTCCTTTAACTTTGTGAGAGAATATCTTATAAAAACACCTATGGTGAGATTTGGACTTGAGGCCGGGCTGTCCTATGTTGTTTTTAATGAGAAGAAAAATATAGAGGCGAACCCCATATTCTTTTTAATTCCTATCCCTTCATATTCCTATGATGAGGTCATTGAAAGGACTGCAGGCCTTAATTTTAGAGTAAAATTTGAAGTTCCCTTTTCTCTGGCTTTTGGCCTCGAAGCTTCATTGGTAATCAACCTCAACCCTGCACACTCCTTATTTGGTATCGATCTTGGGTTCACACTGGGTAAGGTCAGGGACAAAAGAGTCAGGAATCTCCCTTATAAATAATCCTAAGGGCTTCGAAATCTTATCACGTCCAATCTACCTCCCGGTAAACCTTGGGTTCACTACATTGTTGAGTGTTGATCCGAAGCGATATGTAAATCCGAATGAAAAATCATAGTTATAATCTGATTCCATTTCCCTTTGATGCGTGAGAAGGTCCTCAGGTGTGGCGGCGTCCTTGATCAATCCCACCTGGTCCTGGATATATGAAAAGCCTGCTGACAAATTAACACTGAGTCCTTTCCCTAAGTAAATACTGGCAGATGTGCGGGCTCCGACAGCATACCTGGAAAAATCATTCAGTTGGTTGGTCCCCGCCAGGCTTGCGTTAATTTCCCCCCAGCTATCAACAAATGAAAAAAGCACCCTTAATTCCTGCCTGAACAGGTGATCCTCGAGCTTATCATATACCGTTATTTCAATATATTCTGAATATTGATAAGTAATTCCATATAAAAAGCGACACTGCTTGCGGGTAGCATCGGCATAATCAAAAATATTGTATTCAATGGCAGGCCCCACCACAAACTGGTTGTTAAGATTGAGGTATTCACTTTTCTGATATCCTGCTGAGCCTCCAAGGCCAAAATGGTTTCCCAGACTTTTCACAAAAAGATTTGAATTCTCAAACGACCTTTGGGAAGAGAAACTGGAGTATACAAGGGTATCATCCTCATACAGCTCATATTTGCTTTCGTCAAAGAAAAACACGGTACTGGATTCAAACTTTATCTCAGGTGTTATTTTGCCTATATACAGGTTGCTGAAGATCCCATATGCTTTAATAGTTTTTTGATTGTTGAGCATGATGTCAGCGCTAATGGAAAAAGTCCAATTCTTCCATTTATCCTCCACCACCTCATCTAAGCCACTATCATCGTAGATCAAATCAATCCGCGTGCTGAACGGAGTTTTCATCAGATAGGGTACCATGCCCAGTTGGGCATGTTTTAATATGGCATCCCGGTGTAAATCCTGGGTAGCATTCGCATCAAGGTTGAACACCAGGGTGTCCTCCATGCCAATGAAGCCTTTCACCCCCCTCAAAAGCATACTGTATTCAGTGCCACCACTTCCTGTGGCCATGGCTGTCACAAGGATGTAAACATCTGCGTCAAAGCGGTCTGTCACATAGTTTACGAGGGTGAAATTTGTTTTGAAGTATTCGATATCACAATAATTGCAATCGAGATATACTTTCAAGGCCTGGTCACGCAAGGACCCCTGAGAAACTTCATTGATCTGTGCCTCAACTGAGTAATATGCGAATAAGACAGTCAGACAGATAATAATATGCTTTTTCATGCCAGTGGTGTTTTAACACTACCAAACATAGCCAGAGTGACATGAAAAAGCATGGTGGATTTCAGCTAATAATTATTATGGAGGATACCACTATTTACAATTTGAGGATATATATTTACCCATTATTAACAAAATGTGAATAACTTATAAATACCTGATTCTTTGCTTTTTAAACACATACTCCTAACATTAATCTAACATTGGGGCTACATATATAAACTCCCAGATATGTAAAACCTCTTTTATTCATTATATTCGATCATTCAAAAATTAGCAACTTATTACTAACTAAAAACCTTAGCTATGAAAAGAAAACTACTACTGGTTTTAATGATCATTGGGTTTACTGCTTTTTGTAATGAAGCCATTTCTCAGGGGGTAACAACCTCTTCAATTAAAGGAAAGGTATTGGATGCAAAGGGCGAACCTATCTTCGCAGCAAATGTCCTTGCTGTACACATGCCATCAGGTACGCAGTATGGGACCATCACTCATGAAGACGGACGATTTAACGTCCGTAACATGAAAATTGGGGGACCTTACAAGATTTCTGTAAGTTTTGTCGGTTACCATACCGCGGAGCATATTGACATTTATCTTCAGTTGAACAAAACGACTGAAATTGATATTAAAATGACAGAGAATGTCGAGATGATGGATGAGGTTGTTATCACATACGATGCCGATGGATTAATCAACTCCGACAGAACAGGTACTATGACCAATGTAAGTGAGGAAGAGATCCGTCTTATGCCTAGCATATCAAGATCGCAACTCGACATGACGAGGCTCACACCTGAATCAGATGGAAATAGTTTTGGAGGCCGAAACAACCTCTATAACAACTTCTCACTTGATGGATCTATCTTCAATAACTCATTTGGCCTTGATTATGCCACTCCGGGTGGACAATCCGATGCACAGCCTGTTTCAATGGATGCCATTGAGCAGATACAGGTTTCCCTGGCTCCGTTCGATGTGAGGGAAGGTGGATTTACCGGTGCCGGTATTAACGCCGTTACAAGGTCAGGAACCAATGAATTTACAGGAACAGCTTATTTCTTTTTTAGAAATGAAGCCTTGCTGGGGAACACTGTTGGTGATGTAAAAACCGAAAATCTTGACTTTAACGCCAACCAGTTTGGTGTAAGTGTAGGTGGTCCCATCATCAAGAACAAACTCTTCTTCTTCGTAAACTACGAAGGTGAACGGAGAAAGGGAATGGCACACGGTTACGTAGCCAAGAATGATCAGAATGCAGGTCAGGAGAACGTTACTTCAGTCCTGGAAAGTGACATCCAGGCTGTCCAATCACATTTCCGGAATTATTGGGGATACGAGCCAGGGGAATACCAGGGCTACAATCATGAGACCCAGAACAATAAATTCCTTGTGAAATTTGATTGGAATATCAACCAGAAGAATAATCTTAGCTTAAGATATAATATGCTGGATGCCTGGAAAGATATACTCCCTCATCCAGAAG
>Ga0209475_10001856_pt1 | contig 23921 bp, 23 predicted proteins | sample tdDd471_FD_187128 | JGI IMG/M metagenome (GOLD analysis project Ga0209475, IMG submission 187128) | Marine sediment microbial communities from the Atlantic coast under amendment with organic carbon and nitrate - tdDd47.1 (SPAdes)... | ecosystem: Environmental > Aquatic > Marine > Coastal >... | reverse complement strand
TGTTGATGTTGAATATATACATTCCATGGAATATTGCTAGATGTGAGCCGAAACTTTTTTCGGGACAGGCGTATCGGCGGTCAATCGGCGGCGTCGCGCCCTATGCGGCGAACCGCCAGACGCGGGCATTCCTGAGATCGCTGTCTTCCATGATGCCGGTCGTCTCGGCATGGTAGGAGGCGAGCGGCTCCAACCCCATGCCCTGCAAATAGAAGCGGCCGGGATCGCCGAACAGGACCCGGCGTCCCATCGCATGCTGGCTGTGCAGCCAGGGCAGCATCCTGTCGGCTATTTCCTTGTCGTAGCAGACGTCGCCGACAAGCAGCACTTCCCAATCGCCTTTCATGCCGATGACGTCTTCCATCTCGACCTCGAACCACACGTCGTTCAGCGTGCGGTTCAGTTCCATCGCCTGGGCCGCGACCGGGTCGATATCGGCGGCGGTGACATCGAAGGCGTTGGCCAGCGCGGCCGCAATCGCGACCAGGCCGGATCCGGCGCCGAAATCCAGCACCCGGCGCCCGGCGACCGTCTTCGGGTTGTCCAGGATATAGCGCGCCAGGGCCTGCCCGCCGGCCCAGGCGAAGGCCCAATAGGGCATGCCGACGCCGAGCGATTCCAATTCGTCCTCGCCCGCGCGGTAAAGCGCGCGATCCTCGTCGGCCAGGTGCAATTGGATTTCCGGCACAAGGCGCGGCGCCATCACCCGCGTGTTTTCAAGGATGATGTTCATGTCTGAAGCCATCATGGCACTCTATCCCGTGGTTATGCCGCCGGCGATGATCGCGGCGAGGACGATAAGACCGAAATCCCGGTTCGATTTGAAATGGGCGAGGCAGTCGGCCGGATCGTCGATTTTGACGGTCAGGATCTGCCGCACCAGATGGGCGGCCGAAAGGGCCAGGAGCGGCCAAAACGCCCAACCCGCCGATGCCAGCCAACCGGCTGCGCCGATCAGCAGGACCGCCATGCCGTAGAAACCCCAAAGCCATTTCGTGGTGCCGTCGCCGAGGCGAAGCGCGGTCGACTTCACGCCGATCAAGGCGTCGTCTTCCTTGTCCTGATGCGCATAGATCGTGTCGTAGCCGAGCGTCCAGAAAAAGCCGGCGGCATAGAGAACCAGGGCCGGGGCCGCGATGCCGGGCTGCATGGACGACCATCCGACCAGGGCGCCCCAATTGAAGGTCAGGCCGAGCCATGCCTGCGGCCAATAAGTGATCCGCTTCATGAAGGGATAGGCCGCGACCAGCGCAAGGGACGCGATGCCGACGATGACCGTCTCCCGATTGAACTGAAGCAGGAGCCACAGCCCGACCAGCGCCTGCGCCACCATGAACAGCGCGGCCATCTTGACCGAAATCTCGCCGGCCGGAATGGGCCGCGTCGCCGTGCGGGCGACCTTGGCGTCGAAGTCACGGTCCGTGATGTCGTTCCAGGTGCATCCCGCCCCCCGCATCACCACCGCGCCGATCCCGAACAGCAGGAAATACCAGGGCGAGGGCAGGGGAAGGGCGGGGTGCCCGATCCAGGCCAGGCTCAATCCCCACCAGCATGGCAGCAGCAGCAGCCAGGTGCCGATCGCCCGGTCCAGCCGCGCCAGCCGCGCATAGGGGCGCAACGATGGCGGCAGGGCACGCAGGACGGGACTGTCCTGGACGATATCGGAAGCGTCTGCGCTGTTGCCTGCTTTGGCCATTTCGGGGCGATCCGTGGTTGGGTCGGGCTTGCGGACCCGCGTAAATCTGTTTCCGCATCGGCTGGCGATGCCTAGCATCCCCGCTGATAACATTGTAGGACCTTCTCCGAAACCGTCTCTATCGGGGTGCTCTTCATGGCGGACAAACCGGCCACGCGTCTTTACGTCGAAAGCGACCTTGCCGATGGGGCGGCCGTCGGCCTGTCGCCGGATCACGCGCATTTCCTGCGGTCCGTTCTGCGGCTGGAAGCCGGGCGCTGGGTTACGCTTTTCAACGGCCGTGACGGGGAATGGACGGCCCGGATCGATGGGATCGGCAAGGGATGGGCGTCGCTCGCGGTCGGCGAGCGCTTGCGCGAGCAGCAGGCGAGCCCGGATGTCTGGCTCTATTTCGCGCCGATCAAGCGGGCCCGTCTGGATTTCCTGGTTCAGAAGGCCACGGAACTCGGCGTCCGGCGAATTCAGCCCGTCGTCACCCAGCGGACCATCGTGGAGCGGGTGAAGGCCGAGCGCTTGTCGGCGAATGTGATCGAAGCCGCGGAACAGTGCGAGCGGCTGGACTTGCCCGAGGTCGGCGATCCGATCCGCCTGGACAAGGCCTTGGACGACCATCCCATGGATAGGACTTTAGTAGCATGTGTCGAATTTGGCGAGGTACGGCCGATCGCGGATGTGATATCCGCGCTTCCGGCAGGCGCGCCGGCGACCTTGCTGGTCGGCCCGGAAGGCGGTTTCACGTCCGACGAACGCCATCTTTTGGAAAGCCGCACGAATGTGCGGTTTGCGGGATTGGGCCCCCGGATCTTGCGCGCGGAGACGGCGGGCCTGGCGGCCTTGGCCGTTTGGCAGGCGCTTGCCGGGGACTGGGCGGCGATGCCGCCCAAACGCTACTGACCGGTAGCGAACTTTTGACCTTCCACGCGGGGGCTTTTTCCTGGCAGTTGCTTGCATTGGAAAACGAAAACACGTCTTGTATCGAAAATTTCAATCGGCGCGGGTCACCGGGCCAGTGCAAAGTGCCAGTGAGTGAGGATGCGCCCCAATGAGCAGCCCGTCGGCTCCGTCGAGCGACTTGGTCGAATCGAAAGAACAGCTCGTTTCCTATATCGAATCGGCTTGCAAGCCGGCCGCCGATTGGCGGATTGGAACGGAACACGAGAAATTCGCGTATGACACGAAGACGCATAGGCGTCTTCCCTATGAAGGCACGCCCGGAATCAAGGCGGTGCTCGAAGGCCTCCTGCAGTTCGGCTGGGAAGGTGTCTACGAAGACGGCAACATCATCGCCCTGCTCGACGGCAAGGGCGGTTCGATAACGCTTGAGCCGGGCGGGCAGTTCGAGCTGTCCGGCGCCCCGCTTCGCACCATTCACGATACCTGCAGCGAGGTTCATACCCATTTGCATCAGGTGAAGCAGGTTTGCGAGCCGATGGGCGCCGATATGTTCGGCCTCGGCTTCGATCCGGAATGGCGGCGCGAGGACGTCACCTGGATGCCGAAGGGCCGCTACAAGATCATGCGGGATTATATGCCGACGCGCGGATCGCACGGCATCGACATGATGATCCGGACCTGTACGGTCCAGGTGAACCTGGATTTCGGGTCGGAACGGGACATGATCCGCAAGATGCAGGTATCGGTCGCCCTGCAGCCGGTCGCGACGGCGCTGTTCGCGAATTCGCCCTTCACGGAAGGCAAGCCCAACGGGTTCCTGAGCATGCGCAGCGCCTGCTGGGCGGACACGGACCCCGACCGGTGCGGCATGCTGCCCTTCGTTTTCGAGGAAGGTTTCGGGTTCGAGCGCTGGGTGGACTACATCCTGGACGTCCCGATGTATTTCGTGCACCGCGGCGACACCTATCACAACGTCGCGGGCAAGAGCTTCCGGGACTTCATGGCCGGCAGGCTGGAAGGGTTCGAGGGCCAGTTGCCGACCATGGAGGATTGGGCGGATCACATGACCACCGCCTTCCCGGAAGTGCGGCTGAAGAAATATATCGAGATGCGCGGCGCCGATGCCGGCCCCTGGGGCAATCTCTGCGCCCTGCCGGCGTTCTGGGTCGGACTGCTGTATGACGATCAGGCCCTGGACGCAGCCGAAGCGCTGATTGCCGACTGGACGGTGGAGGAAATGTCGGTGCTCCGCGATTCCGTTCCCAAGGGCGCGCTCGACGTTCCGTTCCGCGACGGCACGGTGATGGACGTCGCCCGCAAGGCTGTCGAAATCTGCCGCAACGGCCTGAAGCGGCGCGCCCAGATCAGCGCCCGCAGCGGGCTCGACGAGCAGCAGTATATCGAACCGCTGGAATCCATTATCGCCTCCGGAAAGACCTATGCGCAGGATCTGCTGGAAGACTACGAGACGAAATGGGGCCGGAAGATCGACCCGATCTATGACGCCTGCCGTTACTGATCGTCCTTGCCAATCGCTCCGGAACCCCGTTCGATCTGGACCGGGAGTCCACCGTCAGCGCAGGTCGATGTGAAGCGAGAAGAATACGACAAGAAATATGCCGAGATGCAGCATCGACTGATGCTGCTGCAGACCAGCTATGGCTCGCAGGGCTTACGCGGCATTGTGGTGCTGGAAGGATGGGACGCCGCCGGCAAGGGCGGCCTGATACGCCGTCTGGCCTGGACCATGGATCCCCGGACATTGCGCGTCTATCCGATCGGCGCGCCCGATCAGCACGAGAAACAGGAACACTGGCTGCAGCGGTTCTGGACCCGCATGCCACGCGCCGGGGAAATCGCGGTCTTCGACCGGTCCTGGTACGGCCGTGTCCTGGTCGAGCGGGTCGAAGGCCTGGCCGATGAAAAAGCCTGGAAGCGCGCCTATCGCGAAATCAAGGAATTCGAGGCGCAATTGTTGGCGGAAGATTTCCGCCTCGTGAAGCTGTTCCTGGACATCACCCCGGAAACCCAGCTGCAGCGGTTCAAGTCCCGTCTGGAAAACCCTGAAAAGCGCTGGAAGTTGACGGATGACGATATCCGTAACCGGCACCGGTGGGGCGACTACGAGGACGCCTATCACGACATGCTCGAAAAGACGTCCATCCCGCATGCGAAATGGAACAAAATCGACGCCAACGACAAACGCGGGGCAAGGATAGAAGCTCTCGACACGCTGCATCGCGGCCTGGCCCGCGGCGTCAACCTCGCCTTTCCGGAGCCTTCCGCCCGGGCGGTCGACTATCTCACGAAAAAAGGCAAGGACTAGGGGGCAGGGTCAGCTGACGACCTTGCCGCCGTTGACGTGCAGGGTCTGTCCGGTGACGTATCCCCCGCCCGGTCCGACCAGATAGCGGACCGCGGCAGCGATCTCATCCGGCGTTCCCAGCCGATGCAGCGGGATGCCGTCCAAGGCAAGCGCCGCCGGCATGGCGCCGGCGGAAGCGCCGCGGGCCGTGTCTATGGCGCCCGGGGCGATGGCGTTGGCGGTAATTCCGTATTGCCCCAACTCACCGGCCATGCCGTGGATCAGGCCTTCGAGCCCGGCCTTGGACGCATTCACATGGACGCGGTTGGGAACGCCCGCGTGGTGCGATACGCCGCTCAACCCCACGAACCGCCCGCCGCCCCGCTTGATCATTTCCGGCACCGTATGCCGGGCGAGCAGAAAGGCGCCGTCCAGCGCGACGGACATGATTTCCCGCCATTCCGCATAGTCCATCTCGATCAGCGGCGTCTGCCGGCGCAGACCGGCATTGCTGACGGCGATGTCGATGCCGCCGAAATGCGCGACCGTCTTTGCCACCATTTCCTTGACTTGATCTTCCTGGGAAACATCGGCCGTCACCGCCAGGGCGCGCCGGCCCAAGGCTTCGATTTCCGCCGCGACGGACTCCAGCAACGCCGTGTCGGACCGGCCGTTCACCACGATGTCCGCGCCGTCCTGCGCAAGGGTCAATGCGATCGTCCGGCCGATATTCTTACCGGCTCCCGTGACGATGGCGACCTTCCCGGCCAACGGGAATGTTTCGCTCATCCTGGTCTCCCTGACTGTAAATTCTGTGGGTGTTCCGTTAATCCCGGCTTTCCTGCTTCGGGATTTCCAGCTGCATGTCCGTGGTCACCAGCACCTGGTTTCCGTTGTCGTCGATGCCCTTGTACTCGATGACGGCCTCGTCCGGCAGCGTTTCGGTGGCGACATAGTGTTTTTGAAGCGCCAGTTTCTGCCCCGCATCCACGCGGTAGGCGACTTCCGCCTCGACGCATTCCTTGCCGAAGCTGACGCAAACCTTGCCGCTGGTAAGCGTCACGCCGACGCCGGCGGTCTCGGTGAAAACCCGGGTCTGCGTAAAGCGGTGCCGGCCTTCGATGAAGAGATAGCCCTGCGGTTCGACGTTCAAACTCAGCTGCGCCTTTTTCTCGGCCTTGACCGATTGCGCGCTTGCGCCGGGCGCACGTTCCTCGGTTTGCTTGGTGCCGCCATCCTGCTCGGTCGAGGAATCGTCACAGCCGGCGAGCAGGGCGATGGATAGAAGACCGGCGCCGAAGATAGCGGCCGGGCCTTTCAATATGCGGTAACCGGTCAAGCAGCCGTTCCTCCAACCGTAAGTCCGTCCATCCGCAAGGTGGGCTGGCCAACCCCGACTGGGACGCCCTGGCCGTCCTTGCCGCATGTCCCGATACCCGGATCCAGCTGCATGTCGTTGCCGATCATCGAAACCTTGGTGAGGGCGTCCGGCCCGTTTCCGATCAGGGTCGCGCCTTTCACCGGCGCGCCGATCTTGCCGTTCTCGATTCGATAGGCCTCCGTGCAGGAGAACACGAACTTGCCGTTGGTAATGTCCACTTGGCCGCCTCCGAAATTCACCGCGTAAAGGCCATTCTGAACGGATTCGAGAATTTCCGCCGGGTCTTTGTCGCCGGCCAACATATAGGTGTTCGTCATGCGGGGCATCGGGTGATGCGCGAAGCTCTGGCGGCGGCCGTTTCCGGTGGGTTCCATGCCCATCAGCCGCGCATTCATGCGGTCCTGCATATAGCCGACCAGGATGCCGTCCTCGATCAGCGTGGTGTAGGATGTCGGCGTGCCCTCGTCATCGATGGTCAGCGATCCGCGGCGTCCGCCGATGGTGCCGTCGTCGACCACGGTGACCCCCGGGGCGGCGACACGCTGGCCCATCAGGCCGGCGAAGGCGGAGGTCTTCTTGCGGTTGAAGTCGCCTTCCAATCCATGCCCGATCGCTTCGTGCAGCAGGATGCCGGGCCAGCCGGCCCCCAGAACGACCGTCATCTCGCCGGCCGGCGCTTCCACCGCGTCCAGGTTCAGCAGCGCTTGCCGAAGCGCTTCGTCGATCTGCGCCTTCCAGGAAGAGGGCTGTACGAATTCCGTGAAATCGACGCGGCCGCCGGCGCCGTGACTGCCTGATTCCATGCGCCCGTCCTGTTCGACGACGACCGAGACGTTGACGCGGACCAGCGGGCGGATATCCGCCGCGCGCTCGCCGCCCGGCCGGATGATCTGGATGGCCTGCCATTCGCCGACGATCGATGCGGTCACTTGCCGGACGCGCTTGTCCTTGGCCCGTGCATAGGCGTTCATCTCTTCCAGCAAGGCGACCTTGTCTTCGAAGGGAAGGGAGGCGAGGGGGTTCTGGTCCCCGTACAGGTCGGTATTGGTGCCGCGCGGCGGCGCGGCGAAGACGCCGCCATGCCCGGAATGGACGGCGCGAACCGTATCGGCCGCGCGTTTGATCGCCGCTTCGGACATTTCCGTCGCATGGGCGTAACCGCTGACTTCACCGGCCACCGACCGCAGACCGAAGCCTTGCGCCGTGTCGTAGCTTGCATTGCGGATCCGTCCGTCATCGAAGGTCACGGCTTCGGATTGCCGGTATTCGAGGAACAGTTCCCCGTCGTCGGCGCCCGTCAGGCCGTCGTCAACGATGGCCTGCGTCTTGGCTAGGTCCAGCCCGGCGCGTTGGAAGAAGAGTTCGTCGGTTTCGGCGATTTTCGACATGGTCTTTTATCGGTTTCCTCGTGTCGGATTAAGGTATCTGTGACAAATCGATGCCAGTGTACCTGTCGGAGTGCCTTTCAGGCGCGTACGACTAATATAGGGAGAAGCCTCGTCGTTTCCCGTATTTCCCTGGTTTTGTTTTTTTGGTCTGATGCCGGGAGAAATCTGGCAGGGAGTTGAGATGTTTGCAATCGGCGACAACGCCAAACGCTACGAGCTGGTGAACGAGTTACATGCGCGCCCCTTCCAGCCTTGCGAAGGGCCGATGCAAGTGACGCATTACGCCTTTCAGCACGCGGACGGTGACGGCGACGGGCTGCGCGCCCGCGAGCATGCCGCGGACCTGTGCCGCCGCTTCGGCGCGACGCCCCCGCCCGGCGAGGCGAGCCACCACTCCGCGGATCTCGGGAACCTGCGGGTGAAGTGGGAATTGCACACGGAATTCTCCAGTTACACCTTTTTCAAACGCGGGGCTTTCGAACAACCCTTCGCCGACGCGGCCGGCACGAAACTGCCCCGCGATTGGCTGGAGGGGATTTCGGGAACGCTTGTCGTGGCGCTGAATATCGCTTTCGAAGAAAATGACTCGCCGACCCGCAGCCAGGGGGAAATCGAGAAGCTCTTCTACCCTGAAGGCCTCGTGGTCAGCCATATCGCGCGGGGCGCGGGGCAGGTCTGGACCGATTTCCGCCTGCATGAGGACGGGCACGGCCGCATCCTCGTCCACAATAAGAGTATGAGCGCACATCAGGCGGGGCGCCTGATTCAGCGGTTGATCGAAATCGGCACCTATTACCTTTTCTCGCTCGTCGCATTGCCGATCGCCCGGGAAGTGTCCGGGCGGCTGAAGACGATCGACGGCTCGCTGGCCCATTTGACCCTGGGTATGGGGCAGATCGTCGATCAAGGCGACCAAAAACAGGGCGTCGACGATGAGGCGGACATGCTGCGGCGGTTGACCAGGCTGTCGACGGATATCGAAGCGCTCTCGACCATGACGGCCTTCCGCTTCGGGGCCGCGGACGCCTATTACGCGCTGGTCAAGGCGCGGGTGCGCGAGCTGCGCGAGGACAGGGTCGAAGGCTACCAGACGATCGACGAGTTCCTGGAACGGCGCCTGGCCCCGGCGATGCGCACCTGCGAATCGGTTTCGTCCCGGATTGCGGATCTTTCCCGGCGCGCCACCCGGACCGCGAATTTGATGCGAACGCGGGTCGACGTGACCATTCAGGCGCAGAACCAGGACCTTCTGGCCAGCATGAACCGCCGCGCCCGGCTGCAACTGCGCCTCCAGCAGACGGTCGAAGGTCTGTCCGTGGCGGCGATCAGCTACTATGCCGTGGGGTTGATTTCCTATCTCGTGAAAGGGCTGCCGTCGGTCGGCGTGGAAATCAGCACGACAATGGTAACGGCGGTGGCGACTCCGGTGGTGGTCGGGGCGGTTTGGTACGGTCTTCATCGTTTCCGCATGAAGTTGGAAAAGGCGGAACAATCCGATTGAATTCTAAGACCTTAGTCTTGATCCGTTCTCCAAATTACTTGACTTGTGCGACAGTAAAGCGCATCCGAGCCGCTTGATCGGGTTGGCGGGCAAGGTAGAATGCTTTCCAATCGAGGAGGGGTTCTGCCGCCATTCATCTGGGGATGGTGACCGCGGCCTGTACCCTTCCAAACAAGATGTCGGTTCCGGTTGACCGGGCCGATTGGGACGAAGCGGTTTCCTGTGCCGATTGCAGGCGGGGGCCGCGGGGAATTTGGGAACGGGAGAAAAGCGGTGTTCAACCGTATCTTGGCGCTGGCCGCGGGCTGGCTTGCCCTTGTTTCTTCGCCGGCGCTCGCCGCCGAGCCGAAGCCTTGGCAGCTGAATTTGCCGCATCCGGCCTCGCCGGTTGCCGAACTGGCCTATGATTTCCACACAATTCTGCTGTGGATCATCACAATCATCACGCTCTTCGTGCTGGCGTTGTTGATCTACGTCTGCGTCCGCTTCCGGGAGTCGGCCAATCCGACACCGTCGCGCACGACGCACAACTCGTTGCTGGAAGTTCTGTGGACGGGCATCCCGGTCTTGATCCTGGTCGCCATCGTCTTCCCGTCGATGAAGCTGCTTTACGCTTCGGACCGGGTCGAAGATGCGGACATGACCCTGAAGATCATCGGGAACCAGTGGTACTGGTCCTATGAATATCCGGATCACGGCAACTTCACCTTCGACGCCTACATCGCGGCGCGGACGGCGGACGAAGCCAAGGAACTGGGCGTAGCGCGCCTGATGGATACGGACAACCCGGTCGTCCTGCCGGTGGATACCAAGATCCGCCTGATCATGACCTCCAACGATGTCCTTCATAACTGGTCGATCTCCGATTTCGGCGTGCGCCTGGACACGGTTCCGGGGCGCCTGAACGAAACCTGGATGCAGGCGACCAGGGAAGGGACCTTCTACGGGTTCTGCTCCGAGCTCTGCGGCATCGATCACGCCTTCATGCCGATCGCGGTCAAGATCGTGTCGAAAGCCGAGTTTGAAAAATGGGTGAAGGAAGCGCAGGAGAAATTCGCTGCTGTGCCGACCTCCGCCCCGGTCCGGGTCGCTGCCAAGGGCGCTGACCTGACCGCCAATGAAACCGTTCTGACCCGCTAACGGGCGCAGAGAGTAGGAGACGAACCATGGCAAGTGGAACGGCTGCTGGCGCGCATCACGACGATCACGGCGCCCCGACCAGTTTCTTCACCCGTTGGATCTGTTCGACCAACCACAAGGACATCGGAACGATGTACCTGATCTTCGCCGTCATCGCGGGGCTGATCGGGGGCGCGTTCTCCGTCTACATGCGAATGGAACTGCACGAACCTGGCGTGCAGTTCATGGAAGACGGCCACGAGTGGAACGTCATCATCACGGCCCACGGCTTGATCATGGTGTTCTTTGTCGTCATGCCGGCCCTGATCGGCGGCTTCGGCAACTGGTTCGCACCGCTAATGATCGGCGCGCCGGACATGGCCTTCCCGCGCATGAACAACATTTCGTTCTGGTTGATTGTGCCGGCCTTCCTGCTGCTGGTTCTGTCCGCCGTGATCGGCGGCGGCGCCGGGACCGGCTGGACGATCTATCCGCCCTTGAGTTCCGTGCTGGGGCATCCCGGTGCGGCGGTCGACATGGCGATCTTCTCGCTGCACCTGGCCGGCGCCTCGTCGATCCTGGGTGCGATCAACTTCATCACCACGATCTTCAACATGCGCGCGCCGGGCATGACGCTGCACAAGATGCCGCTCTTCGCCTGGGCCATGTTGATCACGGCCTTCCTGCTGGTTCTGTCGCTGCCGGTTCTGGGCGGCGCCATCACCATGCTGCTGACCGACCGTAACTTCGGCACGACCTTCTTCAAGCCTGAAGGCGGCGGCGATCCGATCCTGTTCCAGCATCTGTTCTGGTTCTTCGGGCATCCGGAAGTCTACATCATGATCCTGCCGGGCTTCGGCATCATCAGCCACATCGTGTCGACCTTCTCCCGCAAGCCGATCTTCGGCTATCTCGGGATGGCCTACGCCATGGTCGCCATCGGTTTCGTCGGCTTCATCGTCTGGGCTCACCACATGTACACGGTCGGCCTCGACGTCGATACGCGGGCCTACTTCACGGCCGCGACGATGGTCATCGCGGTTCCGACGGGGATCAAGATCTTCAGCTGGATCGCCACCATGTGGGGCGGTTCCATCCGGTTCGAAGTACCGATGATGTGGGCTGTCGGCTTCATCTTCCTGTTCACCGTCGGCGGCGTCACCGGCGTCGTGCTCGCCAATGGCGGCATGGACCTGATGCTGCACGACACCTATTACGTCGTGGCGCACTTCCATTACGTGCTGTCGCTGGGCGCGGTGTTCTCGATCTTCGCCGGGATCTACTACTGGATGGGCAAGATGTCCGGCCGGCAGATCCCGAACTGGGCCGGGAAACTGCACTTCTGGACCACGTTTGTGGGCGTGAACCTGACGTTCTTCCCGCAGCACTTCCTGGGACTGGCCGGCATGCCGCGCCGCTATATCGACTATGCGGACGGTTTCGCCATCTTCAACGCCATCAGTTCCTGGGGCGCCTATCTCTCGTTCGCCTCCACGCTCTTCTTCGTCGTGATGATGATCTACACGCTGCGTGCGGGTCAGAAAGTCGGCGACAACTACTGGGGCGAAGGCGCGACCACCTTGGAATGGACGGTGAGTTCGCCGCCGCCGTTCCATACCTTCAACGATCTGCCGCAGTTCCGCGGCAGCGGGCACTAAGATTTCGGGCAAGCGAGGGTCGGCGAGGCGCCGGCTCTCGCGCGCCGGAAAAAATAGTGAAGTATCGGGGCCGCTGGCCCTGCGGACATAACCGAGTGACGTTTCGCGACGTTAAGGAATACCCGGCAAGTGACGGATTTGAGCTACACGAGCGCCACGGGCGAGACCGGCATCACCTCTTCGGGTGAGGTCCGCGACTATATCGCGCTGCTCAAGCCGCGCGTCATGTCGCTGGTCGTGTTTTCGGGCCTTGCCGGCCTGCTGGTCGCTCCGGGCGACATCCATCCCATCCTGGGCGCTGTGGCGGTTTTCTGCATCGCCGTCGGCGCCGGCGCGTCGGGCGCCATAAACATGTGGTACGACCGCGACATCGACGCCGTGATGACGCGGACCCGGGGCCGGCCGATTCCCATGGGCAAGATGCCGCCGGCGGAAGCCTTGAGCTTCGGGGTCGTCCTCGCGGTATTCGCGGTCGCGCTGATGGGGCTCGCCGTCAATTGGGCCGCGGCCGCGCTTCTTGCCGCGGCGACGCTGTTCTATGTCTTCGTCTACACGATGTGGCTGAAGCGCCGAACCTCCCAGAATATCGTTATCGGCGGCGCCGCCGGCGCCTTCCCCCCGATGATCGGCTGGACGGCGGTTACCGGCGACGTGACGATCGAACCGATCCTTTTATTCGCTCTTATCTTCTTCTGGACGCCGCCGCATTTCTGGGCCCTGGCGCTTTACCGCTGCGGGGACTATGCGAAAGCGGGTGTTCCCATGCTGCCGGTCGTCTCCGGCCCGCGTGAAACCAAGAAGCAGATCCTGATCTACACGGTGCTGCTGCTGCCCTTGGCGCTGGCGCCCTGGTGGGTCGGCATGGCCGGTTTGGCCTATGCGGCGGCCGCCCTGGTGCTCGGCTTGTTGTTCCTGGCGGGCGCCGTCGCCGTTTGGCTCGATGAGACGGACAAGGCCGCACGCCGCCTGTTCGGCTACTCGATTTTCTACTTGTTCGCCTTGTTCGCGATGCTGATCGCCGATTCGAACAGCTTGGGGCTGTTCGGCGCGTTGGCCGGTTGATCGCGAGGGGCCCGGAAAAGATCATGGCGGTTATGGCTGAAGACAATAAAAACGAAGACAAGGCGGGGCGCAGCGACATGCATAAGCGTCAGCGCAGCAAGAACATCGCCTTGGCGCTCGCCATCGGCGGGTTCTGCGTGCTGGTCTATGTCGTTTCCCTCGTCCGGATGAGCGGTGGTTGATCCCATGAGCGTCAATCTCGACAGCCGAAACAGGAAAACGATGCTGGCCGTCGCCGGCATCGTGTGCGGCATGGTCGGTTTGGCTTATGCGTCCGTTCCGCTTTATGACCTGTTTTGCCGCGTCACCGGCTATGGCGGGACGACCCAGGTCGCCACCGAAGGCGCCGAGCGCGTCCTGGACCGCAAGATGGCGATCCGGTTCGACGCGACGACATCGCCGAAATTGCCCTGGACGTTCGAGCCCGAGCAACGCGAAGTCACCTTGCGCGTGGGTGAAAGCGGCATCGCCTATTACCGGGCGACGAACAATTCCGACAAGACGATCACCGGCACGGCGACGTTCAATGTCACGCCCCAGAAGGCCGGTCTGTATTTCACGAAAATCGACTGTTTCTGTTTCACGGAGCAGACGCTGAAGCCCGGTGAAACCGTAGACATGCCGGTGGTGTACTATGTCGATCCGGAAATCGATGAGAACCCGAACCTGGATGAGGTCCGGACTCTCACCCTGTCCTATACCTTCTTCCCTGCGGAGACGGCGGACGGGGACAACGAGAATGGAAAACTGGCGTCCCTGAAGTAGGGCGGCGGATTGGGTAGGTTAATACTTGGGGCGGCCGGTTAATGCGGCGCCCCGTGACGAAGGGGGAAAGGGTATGAGCGCGGCTGAACATCACGCACCCAACCACGATTACCATTTGGTGAATCCGAGCCCGTGGCCGGCGCTGGGCGCCTTGTCCGGGTTCGTGCTGGCTTTCGGGGCGGTCATGTATATGCACCCGGACATCGTCGGGGCGGAACATCTCGGCGCCTGGACGGTCATTCCGGGCCTGTTGATGGTCATCTTCACGATGTTCGTGTGGTGGCGGGACGTCATCAAGGAAGCCCATCAGGGCGACCACAAGCCGGTCGTTCAACTGGGGCTACGGTACGGCATGTCGCTGTTCATCGCGTCGGAAGTGATGTTCTTCGTGGCCTTCTTCTGGGCCTTCTTCGATGCCAGCCTTTTCGCGGACCAGGAAATCCTGTTCGCGCGCGTCGAGCATACCGGCGGTGCCTGGCCGCCGGCCGGTGTCGAGACTTTCGAGGCTTTCGACCTGCCGTTCATGAACACGCTGATCCTGCTGCTTTCCGGCTGCACCGTTACCTGGGCGCACCACGCCCTGCGTGAAGGCAAACGCCAGCAACTCGTTCACGGTTTGGCTTTGACGGTGATCCTCGGCTTCTTGTTCACCTGCTTGCAGGCCTACGAATACAGCCACGCCGCGTTCGGTTTCACCGACGGCATCTACAGTTCGACCTTCTACATGGCGACCGGTTTCCACGGGTTCCATGTTCTGGTCGGGACGATTTTTCTGGCCGTGTGTCTGGTTCGCGCCAGCAAGGGCGATTTCACATCGTCGCACCATTTCGGCTTCGAAGCTGCGGCGTGGTATTGGCACTTCGTCGACGTCGTCTGGCTGTTCCTCTTCATCTGCGTCTACTGGTGGGGCGGCAACTAAGGCCTCCGGAAGTTAGTCAGACATCATGTCCACACCTTCCTCCAAAACCCGGTCTGTTTGGCAGACCGGGTTTCGTGGTAAATGTCCGCGCTGCGGGGAAGGAGCACTGTACAGCTCCTTCCTCAAGGTCGCGGACAACTGTCCCGTCTGCGGCCTGGATTTGAGCCAGGAAGATGCCGGCGACGGGGCGGTTCCGTTCATTATCATCATCGCCGGGACGCTTGGTGTCGGCATCGGCGTCTGGGTGATGTTCACTTTCGATACCGGCGTATGGGCGCCAATCACGGTCGCCTTTCCCGTCGTTGCGGCGGTGGTCCTGATCCTGCTGCCGAAGGTGAAGGGGCTGCTCATCGCCCTCCAGTATTTGAACAAGGCCGGTGATACCGGTACCAACACATTCGACGAAGACACTTAACGGGCCGCACCGCGTTCGATCGAGCCGGACGGGGCGGCGACAGAACTTTCGCATTCCTGGAGTAAGCCAATGGGGTTTCGTCCGAAACTCGTCCCGACCCTGTTTTCCCTGCCGGCCTTCATAACCCTGATTTTCCTCGGCTCTTGGCAGGTCCAGCGCCTCGATTGGAAACAGGACCTGATCGAGAAGCTTCAGGATCGGTCGTCGCAGGCGGCGGGCGCCCTGCCCGCAGGGGCGTTGAACGAGGAAGACCACGAATTCCTGCCGGTTAAGGTCAGCGGCGTCTACGATCACGACCATGAATTCCACCTGGTGAACCGCGCCCTGAACGGCGAGGCTGGGATCAATGTCGTGACGCCGCTCAAACTGGAGGACGGTCAAACGATCCTGGTCAATCGGGGCTGGGTGCCGTTCGAAATGCGGGACAAGGCCCTCCGGCCCGACGGGCTGCTTCAAGGCGAGCAGACCGTCTCCGGCCTGCTGCGGTTCGTGAAGCCGCGCTCCTTGATCGAAAGCTGGGTGGTGCCCAACAACGAGCCGGCGAACAATGCCTGGTTCAATATCGATCCCGCCGCCATGGCCGAGCAAGCCGGCCTGACGAGCTTGCCCGATTACTACATCCTTTCCTCGGACCAAAGCGAGCGGGGCGACTTGCCCCGCGGCCGCCAATGGTCGCCGGATGTCCGAAATGATCACCTGCAATATGCGATAACGTGGTACAGTCTCGCACTGGGGCTGTTGGCGATCTACGTCATCTACCACCGGAAAATTGCGGCGGAGGAAAAGTCGTGAACGGGCTGAACGCCTATCGTGACCTCGAAACACATTTCAAAAAACTGAATACCGTCGGCGACGCGCTATCCGTCCTTCACTGGGACGCCTCGGTTATGATGCCGGCCGGCGGCGCAGCCGCCCGCAGCGACCAACTGGCGGCCCTGCGCGGGATCAGCCATGAACTGATGACGGATGCCAGGATCGGCGATCTGATCGACGCGGCCGAAGGCGCAGCGCTGGATCCCTGGCAAGCCGCCAATCTCCATGAAATGCGCCGGTCCTACCTGCGGGCTTCGGCGGTCCCGCAGAGGCTTGTGGAGGCGCTGTCGAAGGCGACATCGGCCTGTGAGCACACTTGGCGGTCCGCCAAGCTGGAATCTGATTTCGCAAAGGTCGCCCCCCTCCTGCAGGAAGTCCTGGACCTCACGCTGGAGGAAGCCGGCATTCTGGGCGAGGTGTTGGGCATGACGCTCTATGACGCGCTGATCGACACCTATGAACCGGGGGCGTCCGCCGCGGCTATCGGCGCGATTTTCGAAGACTATGCCGCCTTCCTGCCGGGTTTCCTGGGCTCGGTCCTGGAAAAGCAGAAACAGGCTGGAGAAAAACCCGTTCCCGTCGGCCCCTTCGCGGTCGAAAAGCAGGAATCGCTTGCTCGGCATCTCGCCGCAACGGTCGGATTCGATTTTTCCGCCGGGCGGATGGATGTCAGCGCCCACCCGTTTTCCACCGGCTATGCGGGCGACCGGCGCATAACGGTCAGCTACAATACCGAGGACCCGATCCTGGCGCTGATGGCCGCACTGCATGAAACCGGGCACGCGCTGTATGAGCAGAACCTGCCTGCCGAATGGCAGGGCCAGCCGGTCGGCCATGCCAGGGGCATGGCGATCCACGAAAGCCAGTCCCTTTTGATCGAGATGCAGGCCTGCCGGACGCCGGAATTCGTGAGCTTCCTGGCGCCCTTGTTCCGGGAGGCCTATGGCGATCAGGACGCTTTTCAAGAAGAGAACCTCTTGCGGCTCTACCATTGGGTCCAGCCCGGGTTCATTCGGGTCATGGCCGATGAAGTGACCTATCCGGCCCATGTCATCCTTCGGTTCCGGCTGGAGCAGGCTTTGCTGTCCGGCGATCTTGCGCTGGCGGACCTGCCGGGCGCCTGGAACGAAGGGATGCAGGGGCTGCTTGGGATCACCCCGCCCAGCGACCGGTTCGGCTGCCTGCAGGATATCCATTGGTATACGGGGTCCTTCGGCTATTTCCCGACCTATACGCTCGGGGCGATGACCGCCGCGCAGTTGTTCCATGCGGCGACGCAGGCGGACGCGGCGATCCTGCCGGGCCTGTCCAAGGGCGATTTCTCCGGACTCAGGGGCTGGCTCAAGAAAAACGTCCATAGCCTCGCCTCCTCGGTGAGCAGCGATGAGATCGTCGTTCATGCTACGGGCCATAGCTTGGATCCCAAGGCGTTCGAGGCCCACCTGCAGCGGCGCTACCTGCCGAATTGAAGGCCTTCGGGCGAGGCCGGCGGGGCCGGCCCGACCGCGCGGAACCGCGCTGTATGGCCATGCCCACCCCTTGCCCTTCCCTTTGACCGCTTCTAAGACTGCATGTCGAAAGCAACGTTTCGGGGTTCACCGGGCCGGTCCGAAAGGGTCCCCGGGGTAGGCGGGAAAGGCGGGAGCAGAATGGATTACGTCAGCACGCGGGGAAACGCCCCGGTTCTCGATTTCGAGGATGTCCTGCTTGCCGGTCTGGCGCGGGACGGCGGGCTTTACGTTCCCGCCTATTGGCCGAAATTCTCGGCTGACGATTTGCGCGCCATGCGCGGGCTGAGCTATCCGGAACTGGCCTTCCGCGTCATGCGGCCGTTCATCGGCGATTCCATTCCCGAAGACGATTTCGAGCGCCTCGTGGCCAGGGCCTATGCCGGTTTCGATCATGACGCCGTCGCGCCCTTGAAGCAGCTCAGCCACGATTTCTGGCTGATGGAACTGTTCCATGGCCCGACGATCGCTTTCAAGGACTACGCGCTTCAGCTTGTCGGCCTTCTGTTCGACCACGTCCTGAAACGCCGCGGCGAGCGGGTCACCATCGTCGGTGCGACAAGCGGCGACACCGGCTCGGCGGCCATCGAGGCATGCCGCGACAGGGATTCCATCGACATCTTCATCATGTTCCCGCAGGGCCGCGTCAGTCCCGTGCAGCAGCGTCAGATGACAACGGTGAAATCCTCAAACGTCCACAATCTCGCCGTCGCCGGTACCTTCGACGATTGCCAGGACCTCGTGAAGGCGATGTTCGCGGATGAACCCTTCCGCGACGAGCTCCATATCAGCGCCGTGAACTCGATCAACTGGGCCCGCGTCATGGCGCAGATCGTGTACTACGTGCATGCGGCCGTTTCCCTGGGCGCACCGGACAGGGCGGTTTCCTTTTCCGTCCCGACCGGGAATTTCGGCAATGTCTTCGCCGGCTATGCCGCGCGGAAGATGGGGCTGCCGATCGACCAGCTGATCGTGGGGTCGAACAGCAACGATATCCTGACACGTTTCTTCGAGACCGGCGTGATGTCCGCCCGCGAGGTCGTGCCGAGCCTGTCGCCCAGCATGGATATTCAGATTTCCAGCAATTTCGAGCGCTTCCTGTTCGATCTCTACGATCGGGACGGCGTGGCCTTGGCCGCCGTGATGCAGGAATTTCGCCGCACGGGCGAACTCGCCGTCGGCGCGGAAAGGTGGAGCCTGGCCTGCGAGTCCTTCGATGCGCGGCGCCTTGACGACGCCGAAACGCTGGCCGCCATCGGGGCTTTGCATAAATCGACGGGCGAGTTGATCGACCCGCATTCCGCCATCGGGATCGTCGCCGGCATGGAAGCGCGCCGGCGGTCCGACGTGCCCCTCGTCTGCCTGGCGACCGCGCATCCGGCGAAATTCCCGGACGCGGTGGAGAAGGCGACGGGCGTGCGGCCGCCCTTGCCGGCCCATATGGCGGACCTGTTCGACAAGGAAGAACAATTCGATACCATCGGACCCAGTCTGCAGACCGTGGAACAGTATGTGCGCGAAAGAAGCCGCATCGTTGCGGGGAGGGGATGACGATGGCCACCGTCGGAGTTCTGCCGAACGGCCTGCAAGTCGTCACCGATACCGTCGATTCGGTGGAAACCGTGTCGGTCGGCGTGTGGGTCGGAACCGGGACGCGGTCGGAAACGCCCGCAAACAACGGCGTGGCGCATTTCCTGGAACATATGGCTTTCAAGGGCACGGCGCGCCGGACCGCGTCGCAGATCGCCGAGGAGATCGAGGCCGTCGGCGGGCATATGAATGCCTATACGAGCCGCGAGAGCACGGCCTATTACGTGAAGCTCCTGAAGGATGACGCCGGCCTCGCCGTCGATGTCCTTTCGGACATTCTGCAGCATCCCAGTTTCGCGCCGGATGAATTGGAGCGGGAGCGTTCCGTCATTCTGCAGGAAATCGGCCAGGTCCAGGACACGCCCGACGATATCATCTACGACTATTTCCAGGAGACGGCCTATCGCGGTCAGTCAATGGGCTACCCGACCCTGGGCAGCCCGAAAACGGTGAGCGCCATGACGCGCGACCAACTGGCCGACTTCATGGCAAGCGGCTATTACGGCGGCAACATGGTCCTGGTCGGGGCCGGCAAAATCACGCATGCGGAAATGATGGACCTCGCCGGAAGATATTTCGCCTCGGTCCCGGGCGGGGGCCCGGCGAAGCGGACGCCGTCCAGTTATACGGGCGGTGTTTTCGTGGAGGAACGCCCGTCCGAGCAGGTCCATCTGCTGATGGGGTTTCCCGGTGTCGGCATCGCGGACGACCAGCACTATGCCGCCTCCGTCCTGTCGACCCTGTTCGGCGGGGGCATGTCGTCCCGCCTATTCCAGGAGGTGAGGGAAAAGCGCGGGCTGGTCTATTCCGTCTATTCCTTTTCCTCCGTGTATTCCGACGGCGGCCTTTTCGGGATCTATGCGGGTACCGGGGAGAAGGAAACGGCGGAACTGGTTCCGGTCATTTGCGAAGAAATCCGCAGGCTGCCGGGCACGATTTCGGAAGAGGAATTGCGGCGCGCCAAGGCGCAGATCAAGTCCAGCACCGTCATGGCCCTGGAAAGCACGGCGGCCCGTGCGGAACAGCTGGGCAATCAGATGCTTCTCGTCGGCCGGCCGGTCCCCGTAGAGGAACAGCTCGCCCGGATAGACGCGTTGACGGTCGAGGATCTGGCGGCGCTGGCGCGCAGGATATTCTCGGGCCCGCTGACGATGGCCGCGACCGGCCCGGTCGGACATCTCGAATCCTATGACGGGGTTCTCGGGCGGCTTGCCGCCTGAAGGCGCCATGTTCAATTTCTTCCGGCCAAAATTCCCTGCCTTGAAGCTGACGGGACCGCGGGTCTATATCCGCCCTCCCGCCGCGGGGGATCAGCGCGCGTGGCTGGAACTGCGGCGGGCCAGCCAGGGGTTCCTGGAACCGTTCGAGCCCGCCTGGCCGAAGGACGCACTGACGCCCGCCGCGTATCGCCGGCGGATGCGGCGGGCCCATGCGGATTGGCAGGCGAATGTCGGGTATGCCTTCTTCATCTTCTCGCGGCAGGATGAGTCGCTTCTGGGCGGCATAACCGTCACCAATGTCCGGCGCGGCGTCATCCAGGCTGGCAATATCGGCTATTGGATCGGCGAACCGCATAAGCGGCGCGGGTACATGTTCGAAGCGGTCCAGCTTTGCCTCGATTTCTGCTTCCGCAATCTGGACCTGCACCGGGTCGAAGCGGCCTGCCTCGTCGACAATGCCCCGAGCCGGCAGTTGCTCGAAAAAAGCGGTTTCAAGGGTGAGGGGCGCGCCCGCCAATATCTTTGCATCGCGGGCAAATGGCAGGACCACGATACCTTCGCGATCCTCCGGCAGGACGCCCGCCCGATCCTGCCGCGTCAATCATAGCTGCGGGTGGGAAACGCCGGTCAGGCGTGGCCGGCATCGCCGGACAGCAGGCTCAAGTCGATACCCAGTTTGGCGAGCGACCGCTCCCATTTCGTATCCAGCAGGTCGTCGAAGACCAGTTCTTCGTCCGCCGGAACGTTGAGCCATGCGTTCTGATGAATCTCATCATCCAACTGCCCCGGCCCCCAGCCTGCATAGCCTAGCGCGAGCATGCTTTCCCGTGGGCCGTTGCCTTCCGCGATGTCGCGCAGAATATCGACCGTGGCGGTCAGGCCGACGCCGTTTTCCATCATCACCGTGCCTTCGCCGGCATAGTCCGACGAATGCAGGACAAAGCCGCGCCCGGTTTCCACAGGCCCCCCGAAGTGAATCCGAAGGGTGTCGTCGGAACGGTTCGTGGCGATGTTCAACTGTTCCAGCAATTCCCCGAATGTCAGGGAGTCCATGAGCTTGTTCAGGACCAGGCCCATCGCGCCGTCTTCATTGTGGATGCACAAATAGATCACGCTGCGTTCGAATCTGGGATCCGTCATGGACGGCATCGCAACCAGCAGCTGGCCGCTAAGGTATCCGGAAAAATTACGTTCTCGAAGCATAGGGCAAAGGGTCCAAAAAGCGCCAATATGCCGAGTGTATCAGCATCTTCTCCATAGATGCCAGCGCGTGTTCCCGCTTTCCTTGGATGTTTGCCAAAGCTGGAACGGCCATACACCGCCGCCACCCCCCGTTGCGGCGGGCACAAACATGTGACGGTGGGTGATGGGGCGTTGGGCCGCATCCGCTGTTAATATCCGGCAAAATGGCTATGTAATACGGATAGCGGCCGTGTAAGCGGCCGGGTTTTGTGTGTTTGTCGGGGGCTCCCTTGGGGCCCGGACCGGTTGGAAAAAATGACGAAGATTTCGTTCCAGGCAATACGGGGATGCGCCGCCCTTTTGGCGCTCCTGGCCATGCTCGCCGGCGTGACCGCGGGCGGCAAGGCCCATGCGATGACGGGCGCATGGGCGGATACGGATCATTCCTCCGTCCGTCTGCTTTCCGCCGTCACCGGAACCGGCGAGGACGGGACGGTCGCGCTCGGCCTGGAATTCCAGATGAACGAGGGCTGGAAGATTTATTGGCGCTCGCCTGGCGATGCCGGCTTCCCGCCGAAACCGGATTGGACGGGGTCCAAGAATGTCGCGTCGGTCGACATGGAATGGCCCGCCCCGCACCGATTCGAAATTTTCGGCCTCCAGACCTACGGTTATTCCCACGAAGTGATCTTTCCGCTGACGGTCCATGCCGAGACCCCCGGACAGGCGATCACCTTGGCCGGCAGGGTCGACTACCTCGTCTGCAGCGACATCTGCGTCCCCGGCGAAGCACAGGTTTCCATCGACATCCCGGCGGGGCCGGCAAGGCCGTCGCCGAAGGTGCATGCGATCGGGAAATACGCTTCGCTGGTCCCCGGCGCGCCGGAGGCGGCCGGGTTGACGGTCCAGCAGACCCTGGTTTCCGGCACGCCGGACGATCTTCTGCTGCATGTCGAGATTTCCGGATCGGACGCGATGACGGCGCCGGATCTTTTCGTGGAGGGGCCGGCCGGCGTGTTTTTCGGCAAGCCGGATGTCGCGCTGTCCGATGGCGGGAAACTCGCCCGGCTGACCCTGAAGGGCGGCGGTGCGGCGCCCGACGCCCTGGAGCGGCAGTCGCTGACCCTGACGGTGGTGGACGGTCCGCGCGCCGCGGAGGTAACGGTGACCCCGTCCCAAGGGGACGGCCCTTCGGCCGGCGGTGCGGTCTCGCTCTCGGACCTGCTGCCTATCCTGCTGCTTGCCTTGGTCGGCGGGTTGATTTTGAACCTGATGCCCTGCGTCCTGCCGGTCCTGTCCATCAAGCTTCTGTCGGTCGCCAGCCATGGCGGCGGCCGGAAGCAGGATGTCCGCCGGGGCTTCGTCGCGGCTTCGCTCGGCATCCTGACGATGTTCCTGTTTCTGGCGGCGGTGCTCATCGGGCTGAAATCGGCGGGTGAGACGATCGGTTGGGGCATACAGTTCCAGCAGCCCGTCTTCCTCGCCTTCATGGTCGTGATTCTGACGTTGTTCGCCGCCAATATGTGGGGGCTGTTCGAATTCACGCTGCCGCGTTTCTTGGCCGATGCGGGTTATTCCGCGGGGGAACATAAGGGCGTCCTCGGCCATTTCCTGACCGGCGCCTTTGCCGCCATGTTGGCGACACCGTGCTCCGCCCCGTTTCTCGGCACGGCCGTCGGCTTCGCCTTGAGCCGCGGCAGCCTGGAAATCCTTGCGGTCTTCGCGGCGCTCGGCATCGGCCTTTCCGGCCCCTATCTCGTCGTGGCCGCGTTTCCGGGGCTGGCGACATCGCTGCCGCGCCCCGGTCCTTGGATGGTGAAGCTGAAATGGGTCCTGGGATTCGCCTTGGCCGGCACCGCCCTTTGGCTGGCCTATGTGATGAGCGCGATCACGGGCCTGGAAACGGCTGTGGTGGTGGGTGTCCTGGCCGTCTTGGCCGCGGCCATCCCGGCGACCAAACGCCTGGAAGGGTCGCGGCTCGGCCGCATGGCGGTGCCCTTGTCCGTTTTCCTCGGACTCGCGGCGATCGCCGTCCCGGTCGTACGCGACAGTGCGCCCGAGATACAGAAAACGGCGGTCGAAATCGGCTGGACGCGGTTCGACAAGGCCGAGATCGCGCGGCAGGTCGCCGCCGGCAAGGTCGTCTTCGTGGACGTGACCGCAGACTGGTGCATCACCTGCCAGTTCAACAAGAAACGGGTGCTGGGCGTGGGAGAGGTCGCGGCGCTGCTGCAGGCCCCCGGCATGGTGGCGATGCGGGCGGACTGGACGCGGCCGGACCCGGCGATCGCCGACTACCTGGCCGGGTTCGGACGGTATGGAATTCCCTTCAACGCGGTTTATGGCCCGGGGGCGGAACAGGGCATTCCCCTGCCCGAACTGCTGACCGAATCCGACGTCCTGGCGGCCGTCAAAACGGCGGCGGAGGGATCGATTCTCGCCCGCCGTTAATTCCCCGCTCACAAAACACTGGAAACCTCAGCGGAACGCTTTACATAGGTCGTG
>Ga0209475_10001854_pt1 | contig 23934 bp, 14 predicted proteins | sample tdDd471_FD_187128 | JGI IMG/M metagenome (GOLD analysis project Ga0209475, IMG submission 187128) | Marine sediment microbial communities from the Atlantic coast under amendment with organic carbon and nitrate - tdDd47.1 (SPAdes)... | ecosystem: Environmental > Aquatic > Marine > Coastal >... | reverse complement strand
TAAACACTTTTGGATTCCATCATCCTGTAGCGCTCATTTTGTGGATTGTCTGGCAGAAGATGAGCCATATAAACTCTTGCAGGCACTCCGTTCATAACATCAATAGCCACAATCATATCAAAGCGCAACAGGGCCAAATCCGTCAGATCATCGTCAGACAGCGGTTCGCCCTTTAAGTGCGTATGTATATAGCGCAAACCATTAAAACGATTTTGCCCGCTTGGCTGATATCGTCCCAAAGATGGCAGAGCAATTTTGTTGGCATCACCAACTACCACCTGCTCAATCCGGCCACGTCTGTCTATTAAAACAGCAATCTGTCGGTTGATCTCATGGGAAATTTCGGCAAGATATTTAGCCAATTCCTGACTTACAACTTCATCAGGCTTGACTTTTCTGCGATAAGTTTTTTCCAGTCGCTTTAACTGATTGGCTTTGAGCCCTTTGGTGTTTCCGTGTGCTTGTGCTATTTTTTTTCCTTATCATCACGAATATTTACGAACAACGGGAGAGGCACAAAACCTCTCCCGTATTATTTTAAACAACTGCAAATATTAATCAAACTGAGCAGGAGTGCATTCTGCTGCATCGGGCAGATTTAGAAGTTTGCCTAAAGAAAAACATTTGAAAGGTTGTTCGCCAATCGGAAGTTTTCCGGCAGCAACCCAGAACAAAAGCTTTTCAGGGTCAAACAAGACAAAATGCATTGGGCCGTTGGTACCGATACCAGCGTTGTTATCCGGGTTCTCAATGTCATATCCTGCGGCTACTTTGGTCAGCGGATTAACAGTGTCGCGCATTACGGCAATCATATTTTCCGGGCCAAGCTGGCCATACAAGGTATCTTCACCGTCTTTGTCAACCAGTTGTTCCAGACGCCACAGGCGCATCAGGCTCGAGTCTTCAATATTTCCGGCAATAACTTCATCGGGATTCTGTACCGCATCATATTCCGCCATTTCAGGATCGAGGAAATGATTGACAGCGTAAACCAGACCGTCGGTAAGATTGCGTTCTTTCATATGTGCAGCGGTCATTTCAAACACACCAGCTTCCTTGGTATTACCGTCAGCCACCACAATTGTCTCGGATGACATATGATCTTCGCCAGTTAAAAACTCTCTGGCCTCTGAAAGACTGCTGGCACTTTTCAAAAGCATATACAACATTTGTACGTGGCTTCTGCCAACTTTATCTTTTTGTGTTTCATCCAGCGGATCAGCTTCGTTGGAGCAAATCGAAAGACCCGCAGCATTCATACCGGTATAAGGGCTGATATTCAGCGGGAAACCTACAAAGGCATGAGCAATTGCATCTTTGGGCTGGCGCACAAAAATAACCGGATGTTGGTGAATAATGGAAATATCCATGCTACCCCAGTCCAGATTACGAGCATGATACAAACGTCCATCCTCGTTAGCTACACCAGAGCTGACTATTTCGGTACAACCCGGGCCTTCGCCGGATTTAAAGGGAATGTTTTCAAGCATCACATCGCCAAAATTCAAAGCCATGCAATAGGACATGTTGAAACGTTCTTCTTCGGCACCGTCAATCAGTCCCTGACATTCGTCTATAACATCCTGATAACTTGTGTCCTCTGCCAATTGCAGAATTCCCATGCTTTCAGCCAGAGAGGGAATGCTTTTCAACAGGGGATCGCCTTCCACAAAATCCATTGCATCCTTGATGGTATCTTTTAAAAGCTGGCCATGCTGAAAACCCATTTCATACGGTGTTCCGTGCAACCACAAAACGGTAAAGCCATCACGCTCTTCTTTTTTGGGGCCGATTGGGCCTGCTTCTTCCAGATCAGTATCGCCATCAGAAACATCTTGGTCACCATCGGTGGTTTCCTGATCTCCATCAGCAGCTTCAATATCACCATCAGTGGTATCCTGATCGCCGTCGGTGTCGCCATCAACAGTTTCATCGTCACCACAGGCAAATGCCAGAACAGTAAAAGCCATTACAATAAATAAAAAACTCAACTTGAAAATACTGTTTTTGTTCATCTTTTCACATCCTGTTGTCTGGAGATTGAGGAATATTCAAACACTTAGTCTGTTACGAAAATATAGAATAGTCAATAACGTATGTTTTAGGCCCTGCGATCTACACCTCAAATGATTTCAAGGTTGCACCGCATTTAATGCAGGTAATAAAATTCATTGAATGCGTGGTTCCGCAATTACTGCATACCAATGTATCAGATAGATCGGCTCTATGGCTAGCTTTAATATCATCACCACAATAAATACAGAAGTTATATTGTACCTCAAAATCCTTGTTGCAATTGCCACACCTGCTGAGAATTTGTGTTCGCTCAATAAATTGCCCATTTTCAACAGGTTCAGGTATCTGGGAAGCCAAGCGCAAATCCTCTGAGGTATCAAGCCAGTTTAGCGCATAATCCCATTTATGCAATTCAACACTGTAAACTCTTGTTTTTTCAGGCAATTTGCCATTTCTTTGCAAAACTCCCAGTGATTTTCTGTCCGGACAACGATAATGTTTATCTTTAATTTTTATAACATACATATCTATCTCCTATCTGTAGTACTTCACTAGCCCCACCTGCGCCAAAAATCAAGTGGAAAATTGACAATTTAGGTGTTTTTCAAGTTAACACCCATTCTGTAATAAATCAAAACTTTATCGACATATTGTTTTGAAAAATCAGTATTGTGAGGTATCATATATAGTGAATGTAGTATTTTTCAAAATTAGTGGTCAACAAACGGTCAATCTGCTTGATCCTTTTTCATCCAGGATCAATCATTTTCATCTTGGGCTAGCGTTTTGCACACTAATAAGTGCGGGATAATATGTTTCTGGTGTTGGTTTTATCGCTGTAATATTTTAAACCCTAATTATGTAATGAGGACAAGGTTTGTATACAGAACAAATAGAAAACGCAGAGAGTTGGGAACAAGTATCTCTCAAAGAGTATCTCTGGGCAATATTAAAACGTAAATGGTTGGTTTTATTCATATTTGCACTAATTGTCTTTGTATCAGTCATCTATACCATAAGACAACCGAAGATATATGCCGCCACCGCAATAGTGGAAATCGACATCCAGGCAGATCGGGTTTTGTCAAATGTAAATGAGGTTCATCAGCTCGGTGATGTCTCATATTTCGATAACCAAACCTATTACCAGACACAATATGACATCATTCGCTCACGCACTGTAGCGGAAATGGTGGTCGAAAGGCTACATCTTGATAGCTATCCCCTCTTTCTGGGACTTGAAAATATTACAGACGAAGCCGAGCTACAGGAAAAGCTGAAAAAAGCAAACCCTGTAGCCATCCTGAAAGCCAACCTGATGGTAATCCCGCGACGAGACAGCAGATTGGTTGACATCAGATACACCGGCAGAGATCCACAGTTGGTGGCAACAATTGCCAATACCATAGCAGAAGCCTATATCGAACAGAACCTCGGCAGAAAACTCTCATCCACCAGAAACGCAATCAACTGGCTGACAGAACAAATTCAGGATCTGAAGGGCAAGCTGGAAATTTCTGAACGAGAATTGTACGAGTTCCGTAAAGCCAACGACATAATCTCGCTTGGCATGGGGGAGAGAGTTAACATTATCGGCGTCCGGTTAGAAGAACTTAGTCGTCAGGTATCACAGGCTGAAATGCGAGTAATGGATGCCAAGGCCAAATACAAAAGCACCATTAAGGGAATTCCCAAATCGGGAAAAATTGAAGATATCGCCTCGGTTTCGATCAACGAAAATCCTCTAATCAAAGAGTTGAAAACCACCCTGGTTAAACTGGACAACTCCTACAGTGAATTGCGGGTCAAGTATAAAGACAAACATCCTGATGTCCAGCTCATCAAATCTCAGCTTAAAAAGACAAGGGACAGTCTGCGCCAGGAAATCACCAATATCGTCGATGGTCAGAAAAGCAATTACCTTGCAGCAGAAACGAGTCTGAAAGAAGTTAAAAAGGAACTTGAAGCGGCTAAAGATCAGGCCATGAACCTTACAGGAAAGTCTGTTACCTACAATCGTCTGCTGCGCGAAAAAGAAAGTAACCAAAGTGTCTTCGAGCAGGTTCTAGTAAGGCTGAAAGAGATTGATCTTTCCGGCATGCTGAAGGTTAACAATATTCGTATGCTGGATGAGGCTAAAACTCCAACAGTGCCCATTAAGCCCAAAGTCAAGCTGAACATTATTATCGGCATCCTGATGGGTCTTTTAATCAGTATCGGAACTGCTTTGTTGCTTGAGGTAATGGACAAAACTTTAAAGAGTACCGAAGATGTTGAAAGGTTTCTGCACATACCGCTGCTGGGTGTAATTCCCAGAGTACCACATAACGAATATACGGAATTGGCTGCAAAGCATCGTAATTTCATCGACATCTTCTCGTTTTTAAACCCTCAGTCCTCGCTGGCTGAATGTTGCAGAACCGTTAGAACAAACCTCAGTTTCATATCTCCCGGCAAACCACTTAAACGGATTCTTGTAACATCCGCATCACCCAGAGAAGGAAAAACCACGATTGTTTCCAATCTGGGAATTACCATCGCCAAGACAGGGAAAAAAGTTCTGTTGCTTGACAGCGATATCAGAAGACCAAGAATTCATAAGGCCTTTGACATACATAATGAGTACGGTCTTTCAAATGTCATAATGGGAACCATGACCATAGACGAGGCAATTCGTCAGACACCGGTAGAAAATCTGGATATCCTCACCTGTGGCGCAATTCCACCAAACCCCGCAGAACTTTTAGGTTCGGAAGAATTCAAAGCCATTATAAATAGCCTCGATGAAAGATACGACTGGATCTTCTTCGACTCACCACCTGTGATAGCGGTAACAGATTCTTCCATTCTTTCCGGTCTGGTAGATGGCGTAATCCTTGTGGTAAAACATGGTAAAACCTTAAGAGAAGTAGCCATCAGAGCCAAAAAGCAAATGTCAGATATAAAGGCCAACCTGCTTGGGGCAATCCTCAATGATCTGGATCTCGACAACCGTGAAACCGGAAATTACTATTATCATTATTATCATCGTTACGGCTATTATCATCACGAACCAAACGACAACAAAGATAAGAAGCACCGAAAAAAGAAATCCATTATCAAAGCTAAAAGCGCGTGATAATTCTTTATAAGAAAGATACATGATAAGATGAACGGTTCAAGAAGACTGAACGATCCCGGCTTTCTGAGTTTGTGCTATCATTACATCAGACCGCTAATAGACGCGGATCCATACCCGGATCTACTTGGCAACCGAGTTGATATGTTCAGGCAGCACATTGAAATGCTGCAAGCTGAATACAAAATGATTACTCCGGATGAGGTAAATAGTTACACACACAACAATAAAATTCTCGACAGTCAAAAACATGGAATGCTGATAACCTTTGATGATGGCCTCTCGGATCATTTTCGCGCTGCAAGGATTTTGTACGAATACAACATCAAGGCTCTCTTCTTTGTTCCAACCTGTGTGCTGATTGACAATGAACCGGCCAACCCGATCATCATTCACTATTGTCTGGCAATAAACAGAATTGCAGGTTTTCTGAAAGCCTTCAATAATGCCCTCGAAGATTATGGACTTGACATAGAAGAGTTTTGTATTGACTATCAGCCAAGACAAGATGCAGCCTGGGACATCATCAAGGAAATAAAATCAACCTTCAAGTACAGACTGCATTATAAAGACTCACGAAAGATCCTTTTGCACATATACAAAAACACTCTGGCAAACAAACATCACGATATGATGAACGAAATGCATCTTAGCAACGACAAGGTACAGGCAATGCTGGATATGGGACACAGTATAGGTGTGCATTCCCATTCACACATTTCCGTGGCAGCCTCCGACCTAACAAAAGAGGATTTCAACCACGAGATTGTCAATCCGAGAAAATATCTTAAGGAAACCTTCAACACCGAGATAGACAGTTTCAGTTATCCCTTTGGCGGAAAACAGGATTGTCTTTCAACCAAGGCCCTGATCGACAAAACAGACATTTACGATCTGGCCTTTACGGTAGAAACAATCCTCAACACCAAAGCGACATCACCACATGAGCTTGGCAGGTATATGCCCATGAGCACAGACACGGCTGAAGATCTGAAGTTCGTCCTGAACACTATCGTAAACAACAGTAAGGAGGACTAGATGAAAATAGTCGTCTTTACCGCTAATGCAATCCGTCACAAGTTTCTGGCAAACAACTTGGCAAAAGCAGCCGATGAGGCCCTGATAGTCTGCGAGTGTAAACCAAACGATGCGGCCAAAGAAGCAAGCACAGACACAAGCACACCTCAGGGCGAGCATTTCTACCTGAGGTATCAAGCAGAAAAACAGTATTTTGCAGGCAACGACCTCTTCCGTTTTCCTGTTTTGCCACTGATGAAAAAAGAGGCAAGTCTGCTTTACACTTATGATGTTATAAAAGCATTCGAGCCGGATTTAATGTTCTGTTTTGGCGCATCCATAATTAGAGAGCCCTTGCTTTCACTTCTGGATCCGGGACATTTCGTAAACCTCCATCTGGGCATTTCGCCATACTACAGAGGATCAGGCACTAACTTTTTTCCCTTTGTCAACGACGAGCTTCAGTATGTGGGATCTACCCTCTTGCATATAGATGCAGGAATAGACACCGGCGATATAATTTGTCATGTCCGACCGAAGTTCGAAAAAGGCGACACGGTTCACAGCGTGGGATGTAAAGTAATTCAAAGCAGCGTAAAAACCATGATAAAGCTGATGGAACAAGTCGGCCGGGGAGAGAGTCTTAACAGGGTCAAACAATGGAAAGTTGAAAACGAACGTTACTATAGAAACAAAGATTTCAACGACGACATACTTGCCACATATAAAATGAATCTTGAAAACGGCATGATAGAAAAACACCTCGGCGGTAAAAAACCCGAGATAAAGCTAATCTCTCTGAATCAAAACCAAAGCTAGAAAGTCATCCTTATGAATGAAACAAATACCAGAGAGCAAACAGCAAACACGGAGCAATCTCTTGTTTCAATCATAATCCCGACTCTCAACGAAGAAGGCTTCATCGGCAATTGTCTGCGCTCTATCTCAAATACCAGCTATCCAAAAGACAAACTGGAAGTCCTGATTGCCGATGGAATGAGTTCCGATAACACGCGTCGGGAAATATTGGAAGCCACAAAAGAAATTGGCATACAGACCAGAATACTGGACAACCCCGGCATAACAGTACCCCCTGGCTTCAACAAAGCAGTACGGGAAGCTAGAGGCGAAATAATAATCAGACTGGATGCCCATTGTCTCTACGTGGAAGACTATATCGGAAAAGCCGTTAAAGTTTTTTCCAGTGTCGAAGCAGATAACGTCGGTGGCCCATGCATCACCAAAGCCAGAAATGATTCATTATCAGCTAAAGTCATGGTTGCCGTAGTCAGTCACTGGTTCGGTGTTGGAAATTCGCAGTTCAGAATTTCAGACAAGGCACAATACGTCGACACCGTACCCTTCGGAGTATTCAAGCGTGATCTGTTTAAAAAAGTAGGCTTGATGGACGAGCGCATCAGTCGCAACGAAGACATGGTGTTAAACCAGCGTATCCTCGAAAACGGTGGCAAAATATATCTCGACCCATCTCTCGAAATTTACTACCTCACCCGCAGCGACTGGACAAGCTACTATAAGCACGCCTGGACAAACGGCTTCTGGAACGCAATGAGTCACTACTTGGTGCCATCCGTGATGCGCCTGCGCCACGTCATCCCCGGCATGTTTGCCTTTTATTTAATTTGCCTCTTAATTTGCTTCATGCTGGCTTTTGTCTTTCCCGGCTTTGGTCAGCCCTTATTGGCGTTGGCAAGTCTACCTATTGCTGCATACCTGTTGCTGGACATCACCGCCACGGTTCAGCTTGGAAAACGTTTTGGCTGGAAAGTTGCCCCGCTTGCGTCGGTAACCTTCTTTTTATATCATAGCATTTATGGTTTTGGTAATCTGTGGGGCTGGTGGAAAGTGTTGAGAAAAGATTTCCCCTGGCCCAAAGATGCAGGCATACCTGAGCCACTTAAATAATATTTGAAAAGAGACAATAAAATGGCTGTACCTTTTTTTGTACCCGAAATAGGCGATGATGAAATCGCAGAAGTTATTGACTCAATGAAATCCGGCTGGCTGACCACCGGGCCCAAGTGCAAACAGTTCGAGCAGGACATGGCAAAGTTTCTGGGTGTCAAACATGCACTGGCAGTCAACTCCGCCACCAGTGCGCTGCACCTGGCTCTGGAGGCAATCGGTATCGTAGAAAACGATCTGGTTTTTGTGCCAAGCATGACCTTTACCGCCACCGCAGAAGTGGTGCGCTACTTGAACGCCACCCCGGTGCTAGTGGATTGCCAAGAAGACAGCTTCTGTATCGACCCAGAACATCTCAGACACCTCATCCAGCGATTAAAAAACAATCAGGCTGTGCCTGGAGTAAAGGATCCGCAGGGCAAAACACTCAAAGCAATTATGCCTGTGCATTACGCCGGACAAATGGCAGATGTCGAGGCCATCAGCCAGATTGCAGAAGAATTCGGCCTCGAGATAATAGACGATGCAGCCCACGCCCTACCCTCTGCATATCGCAAAGATGAAAATTCACCATGGATCATGGCTGGCAAATGCGCCAAAGCTACCGCCTTGTCTTTCTATGCCAACAAAACCATGACCACCGGCGAAGGCGGTATGCTTTTAACCGATGACGATGAAATTGCCAAGCGTGCATCAGTTATGCGTCTGCACGGTATTTCCAGAGATGCCTGGGACAGATTCAAGACCGCCGGGAGCTGGTACTATGAAGTAGTGGCCCCGGGTTATAAATACAACATGACCGACATAGCAGCAGCCATCGGTATTCATCAGCTTAAAAAGATCACCGCATTTAGAGACGGTCGCAGCCGTGGCGCAATGCTCTATAATCAGAAGCTTGAAAATTTAGCAGAAGTTTTGACCCCGCAAACACTGCCCAACAGGCAACACGCCTGGCACATCTATGTCTTGCGGGTTCTGACAGACAAACTATCCATCGACCGTGATGCCTTCATTGAAGAGCTTACCAAACGGGAGATCGTCTGTAGCGTGCACTATACGCCATTGCACCGTCACCCATATTACCGCGACACCTATAATTACAAGGCAGAAGACTTCCCCGTGACAGAAAATATCTGTCAGCAGGTTATCACGCTGCCCCTTTTTCCTTCAATTACCGAAGAGCAAATAGACGAAGTTTCAGAAGCTGTAACAGAAGTTTGCAGGAAATACAGAAAGTAGTTATGAATAAAAACTATACACATGTAGAAAAACCATTGTACAACATTGGAAAAAGATTGTTCGATCTCTCAGCCTCGGCCTGTGGTCTGACTATATTGGCCCCGGTTTTTATCGGAGTTGCCTGTGCCATTAAAATGGAAGATGGCGGTTCGGTTTTCTACAGGCAACAACGCATGGGAATCAACTTCACTCCTTTTGGCGTATTCAAATTCAGAAGCATGGTGGAAAACGCAGACAAGCTTGGCGAATCCATTACCAAAGGTGGCGACAGCCGGATAACCAAAACAGGCAAGATTCTCCGTAAAACAAAACTAGACGAACTGCCACAGTTAATAAATGTTTTTTTGGGGCAAATGTCATTGGTAGGCCCCAGACCGGAAGTGGAACAATACACCTCAATTTGTCACGAGGACTATAAAAATATTCTTAAAATCAAACCGGGTATAACGGACTACGCAGCCATTGATTTTATCGACGAGGAAAGCATTTTAGCCAAAGCTGAAGATCTGCACAGAGCATATGTGGAAGATGTTTTACCGCAGAAAATCAAGCTGTATTACAAATACCTCGAAAAAAGATCCCTCACAACCGATATCTCTCTAATCCTTCGCACACTTGCCAAAATAATAATCAAATAATAGTGCGCACCTGAATTGCACATCATTTTTACTCATGATATCAAACTATTATCTAGCTCACATGTCATATTAGGTAAACACTAAAAGCACCATATGCCATTGCAATTATCAGCTTTAGACGGTATAGTGACGCGGATATGGTATCTCGCCACGATACTGATTTTGTAACAGCCCCAAATACAATAGCGGAGGACGGGTATAATGAGAACCACAACTATTTTATACATAATGCTACTGATTACATGCTGGTCTGTTTCAGGCTGCACTGATGTCGAAGAGAACCTGCAAAATGGCGACAATGATCAGGATGCCGAATCCGTGGAAACTGATGCAGCAGAGTCGGAAATCGATGAAATAATTTTACCTGATGGCGATACGATGGAAGATGGCGATCAGGCAGAATCAGAAACTGCCGAGTCCGATGGTGATGATTTTGAATTCGAAATTGATGACTCGGAAGAGTCCGAATATCTGCCGGACGGCGATGTAGAAACAAACGAGGCCGAGCAAACAGAGGATGAAGAATCTGATGGCGATGATGATTCTGATTTGGAACTTGAAGATTGTGAATTTGGCAATTGGGCAGCTTACGAATATGAAATCGACGTCCAAAACGAACCTGTTGTAACACCCAATTGCATACAGGTCGAGGAATCATTTATTCGTTTCATAGGCGAAATTGATTACGTCGGCGGAAAACTGGCCCTGAACTACTCCTACGTTAACCCGATCTATTTCGGCACCGATGGTGGATACCCGATAGGCAATAAAATGCTGATAGTAGATGCCGAGGATTCATCCGCACCTGTAATTGAATTCGAGGATGATGTACTCTACGCCAAAGAGGCTCCCCACAACTTACTTGCAGCAGCAAGCACAGTGGACAAATTATTGATCTACAAACCGGAAGATTTCGATGGCTCCACCGATCCGATCAATCAGATATATTGTCCTGAATGTGATTTCTCGGAAATCTGTTTCACTGGCAACAGGGCCTATTGGCTAAGCAAAAACATTGGTGACGGCACTCGCCAATTGATGGCGGGCACCCTTGACGAGGATGGCCATCTTACTTATGGCGCAAGATCCGCCACTTTCCCGGTTTGGGGCTCTATCAGATCCTACTATTATGGCAAAAACACCCATTTAATATGCACCGAAAATTCAGTTGCAGTATTTAGCACTGGTGGCGCAGAGATTGCAATGATGGGTGGACGCACCGGCTGGACCATAACCCACATACCGACCATCTCGGCTGACCTGATGGCAGCACCTACCTTGGTATTCAGCAAGATGGGTGGCGGTGGTATGCAGCTTCTAACAGGTTTCGGTACGGCCCATGCAGCCAACGAAAACACCTTGTTAACTAACCTCTATATCAGCACGGTCGGTACTCCCGGCCCGGCCAGCGAATATTCAAGCAAGGCCATTTACGACTTCTCCAACACCTGCAATGCACAATATCTGGGTGAACATGGCCATTCAGTTTACGGCTGGCTTTTGTGGCAGGGCGATTCTGTCTGGACACGTGAACCCGCAGGCGCTATTGCATTGAATACTTTAAGCCCGGAAATGTCCCTCGAACAAACAGCTACGTTTTCGGCATTGCACACGGTTCAAGATATGGACAAAGATGGGGACAAGGCATATCTTTCCTTAATTTCATACGGTGTGCAGGCAGTGGATTTAAGCAACATAGCCAACCCGGAAGCGATTTTTGACAAACCCTTAACCATGTCCAATGCAGGTGTAAGGCACATTATTCCCGATGGGGAGAGAATCTTTACCCTAAGAGGTGATAACGCTTTGACCATCTTCGATGAAAACGATCCCTTCAATTCAACTTTCAAGCTTGATCTTGGAATTACTCCGGCACAAGTCATTAAAGACGGCAACATGCTGCATGCCATACAGTATAAATACGATTCTCTCTTGCTGGTCAGTGTCGATCTCTCCAAAACGGACGATCAGGCCCTTATCGCCTCAAACACAATTTACTTGGCTGCCGATGTCAATCACCGTGAAAAGGGACGTTGCTCGCTGGAGGGAAACATTTTATATTCAGCACATCATTCTCTTTCAGCCATCGACATCAGCGATCTTCAAAACCCTTCCCTGCTCTGGGAGCTTCAGCCACAAGACAGCACCACAGAAGTTCGCTTTACAGACTTCGAGGAAGTTGAAGCAGTAAACGGACATCTTGTAGTATTGGCGGATGACAATCAGAGCGATCAACTCTCACTGGTAGTGCTTCAGGCAAACGGCAACACTACCCCAACATTGATAGGAACAATTGAGAATATCGCAATAGCGGTGGCCTATTATGGTGAAAGTATCTTTACGGCAAAATCGGTTGACGACCATTTGGTCTTGCAGAAAATAGACTTCACCACCCCAACCGACCCGATAATCTCTACTGAAGTACACAGAAGCGATATCGAACTGAGAATCAACTGGACAAACAGTAATTTCCTCTCAGTGCGCGATGGCTATCTGTTGATAGACTTTAGTGTTAAACACATGATTGACATTGAAAACTCAAACGATCTTTCAGTCGACACCTATACCTTTCCCTTTTATTCTTTAAATGATTTCCATGCTGTAGACAGGGATAATTCATCATCGTTCTGGTTTGCCTCCGGCAGCTCGCAACCAGCATTTTTAAAACTAAACTTCGATAGCTGCAAGCCATGAACAAAGATAGACAGTTTGGCATCTGCTAAATATGCTATGTAAAAATCGAATGGGATCATATACAATGCGTATTGCAAATTTATTGTTGATTATCTTATTAGCCATTTTCTCAGGCTGCACATCGGTTGAAGAAACTGACAACCATCTTTTCGGCGATGAAGATGCAATGGAATCTGAAAAAGATATAACCGAAAAAGAAACTGACAACCTTGACGGAGACGAAGACTTAGAGATTGAACTTGAAATCGAGCAGGACTTAGTCGAAGAAGATCTTGTAGAAGAAGATTTAGAGCTAGAAATTGACGAGGCAGAATTGGATGCGGAACCAGAGTATGAATCTGAAGTTGAATTATTTAACGAAGCCGACTTTGAGGATGATTCAAACATTACAACTTGCACAACTGTTGAATCCGCATCGCCAATTAAAACCATAGCTTCTATAGCTCATGCTGGTAATACTGTTGCCGTAACATTAAATTCAATGAATTCTGTCTCCAGCTACTCAAGCGAAGTGGTTGTCTTCGATAAGACTGATTCCACCATTCCACCTGCTAAGCTAGAATCCAAGGTAACAAGGGTAATGCAGGCACCCCATGAATTTTTCGCAACTCTGACAACATCAAACCATCTGCTTATATATGAAACTGAAAACCTTAATCCCACAAGCGAACCAATAAATGAAATTTACTGTCCAGACTGTGATTTCAATTATATGTGTTTTACCGGCGAACGGATTTACTGGCTCAGTACAGTTAACGAAGAACACCAGCGCAGGGTAATGGCAGGCAGACTTGATGAAAACGGACAGCTAATCTACGGAACAGAGTCCGACTGGTTTGTTGCGGAGAACACCGGCACGTTTATGAGAACCGTTTTTTTACATTTGCACCTATTATGCACACCCAACTATTTGCTATTGCACAGCTATTTTGGCGACTCTTTTGCGTCTTCAGCCGGTTATAGTCTTTCGTACTACTCTACTTCCTCGGAAAATCATATAGGAGAAAAAACTCTTCTTAGTGGTGCATCGGGCGGGGCACCCAATTTTGCCTCTCTGCCATCAAACTCTCTGTTCACAAATGGAGATACTTTGATTACAAATCTTCATTTATTTGTGGGGAGTGTGCCTATGATGCCACCTTACGAAATGATAGACAAATCCATCTATAACCTTACAAATCCTGATGAATTTGAACCCATTCAGGAACACGAACTCTCCCTTAGTAACTGGCGCGCTTATCAGAACGATTCCGTCTGGACAGTCGACAACCTGCAAACCCTTAACCGTTTCAAATTTACAGAAGAATACACACTTGAAGAAATCGAATCATTCGAGGCAGAATCAGCAATTACTCATCTTGCCGTTGATAAAGACACAGCCTATATGGGGCTTCGCTCATACGGAGTTCAGGTGGCTGAAATTACAGAAAACTCCACAGTAGAAGAACTTTTTTCCCATAGACTGATAATGTCGTCTGATCCTGTCATGCATATCATTCCCCATGATGAAAAGATGTTTATCGTTAATGATTATCACTATCTTTCGCAGTATGATTCAGATAACCCTCTGGACATTTCCTACAAAGTTGACCTTGAACAAAAACCCTTGCAGGTTATCAAACAGGATAATCTTGTATATGCAATGGGTACAGAAAACAATAAATTCCTGTTGTCCATTGTCGATCTGTCAAAACCGGCTGATGAAGCTCTTTTAAGCTCCGGCCAAATGCCATTTAATCTGCCAAGCCAATATAACTATTCAGTTCCTTCAATAGTTGATGGTAATATGCTTTACCTCGCAAAGGGATATCTATACGGTATGAATGTCAGTAACCCGCACACACCAACTGTAAGCTTTGAACTTAACCCCAAGACTCTGACTGACGACCAACGATTTAGCTACATTTATGACATCATCACACTGGAAAATTATCTGGTACTACTATGCAATGACACAATGAGTAATGAATATAATTCTCTGGTGTTTCTTGAAAAGAATCAAAACGCTGCACCAACGTATCTGGCAAGTTTTGATAACATTGCCGAAAAAATCGTCCGTAATGACACGAATATAATAACGGCAGTATTCGAGGATAATCATTTGGTCATGCGAACCGTTGACTTAAGCGATCCTATGGACCCGCGAATCTCCATACCGGTTCATAGGTACGATATTGAGAGATTCAATGTACTGAGCTCTATCTTTTTTGAAATAATTGATGGCTATCTGGTTATTTCCGCTGAAAATATTCATATAATCAACCCTGAAGATCTGTCAAAAGATGTCTATACAATTGAAACAGACTTTCCACTGCTTGATATTAAATCTGCGGGACAGGATGAACCAGACACTTTCTGGATTGCACTGAATGGTCAGCCTGCAGGATTCCTAAAAACAACATTTTTAGACGATTGCAAGCCATAACAAAGATAGACTGTTTGGCACATGCTAAACATGCGGTGTAAAAATACAACGGGAGCTTATACAATGCGTATTGCAAATTTATTGTTGATTATATTATTAGCCATTTTTTCTGGCTGCACATCGGTTGAAGGCGACAGTAACTTTCAGCCCGGCGACAGAGATATAGAAAACGATGCCGCAGAGGCAGAGCTAACCGAAGGTGATCTTTCCGACGGCGATATTTCAGAAGATGATTTCAGCGACGGAGATATTTTTGAGCAGGAGCTAGAAGAGTACGATCTTGCAGATTTGGATCTTGCCGATTTAGACGCAGAAGAAATAGATTCAGAGTCAATAGCAGATGGTGATAATGATTCTCAATTTGAGCATGATACATTTGAAAACGAACAGGAAACAGTTCCACCAACTCCATCCTGTATGGCGGTCGAATATGCCGCGCCCATAAAACACATGGGATACATTGCACAGGAAAACGACAAAGCCTTTGTTACTCAGCTAACAGCAGATTTGGATAACGTTTACAAAGCTTCTCTGGCCATAGTAGATACATCAGACGAAGAAGCGGATACGATAGAAATTGACAGCAATATATTCAGAGTTTTCCATGCACCACACGGACTTGTTGCGGGTATCAAAAGCTCCGGCAATCTGGTGTTTTTTGATCCGGACGAAATAGCAAACTCGACAGATCCACTGAATGAAATAAGCTGTAATGAATGCGCATTTAGCACAATATGTTTTGCAGATAACAAGGCATATTGGCTCAGCAATAAAGCAGAGGAAAACAGCTATCGAGTCATGTCCGGTACAATTGACGATCAGGGCAATTTAAGCTATGGAGAAAACTCATCTTATTTTGCCATGTTAGAGGATAAGTATTTTGAGGTATGGCAAAACTCCTATACCATAAACAATATAGTCTGTAACGATAATGGGATATTTGTCAGCCAACACACCGGTCTTTACACTCAAAACAGGTCTGCTGCATGGAAAGTAATTTACATTTCAATTAATGCAGATGGCAGTCTTCAGGAACCTGTTGTGGCAGACGAGGGCGGATATTACCCAAGTCACCCAACCATGCCCATAACGGCAACAATGATGACAGCCAAGATGTTTTCCACTGGCACTACCTTGCTGGCGGATTTTGTACTGGGGATTTCCAACTGGCCCAGTGGCTGGTCTGTACCCAAGAAATTTCTCTATGATATCTCCACTCCCGGCCAAACCACGGCTTCAGGTGAACACGAGCTGGACATGTCCACCTGGCACAGCCTCAAAAACAACACTGTCTGGGCCACTGAAAACGTTGATACAACCCTCAAGCGTCATACTCTGTCAGAAGACTTCACCGTTGAAACTGTTGGCCAACTGGAAAACCTGAATGGTATTTTCGATATGGATGCACATGAAGACACCGCCTATCTTTCACTTAGTCACTATGGAATACAGGCGGTGGAAATCAAGCCGGAGACTGAACCACAAGTGGTCTTCGATAAACAATTGTCAATGGATTCTGCACCCATCAAGCATATTTTTGCCTACAATGGCAAAACCTATATAATCAACAGCCATCAGCATATCGAACAATTTCAGGCAACACATCCCTTGAACCCGCCTTTTAAGGTCGATCTTGGTTTAAACCCCATGCAGATTATCCAGCAGGAAAGTCTAGTTTATGCAACCGCATATTCCTCACAATCACTACTTTTGGCCATTGTGGATCTGGACAAACCAGAGGCAGAGGCGCTATTGTTCAGTGGCAACTTGCCAGTTGGATCGGGTCAGGCATTAGGTTACAGGGGAAACTCGGTGTTGCACAATAACATCCTTTACACCGCCCATAATCACCTCTACGCCATCGATGTAAGTGATGCAACACAGCCAACTGTCTTGTGGGAAACAGTGCCATACGATATGGAATCCGAAGGTCGTTTCGACGAATTTGCCACCATGGAAATAGTCAATGGCCAATTGGTGGCCCTGGCCGAAGACGATAACTATAACAACCGTCTTTCTCTGCTAATATTCAAACCAAATGCTGAACTTGAACCGACTTATCTTGGCGTAATAGATGATATTGCCGACGAGATTAATGTTTACGGCAACAAGCTTCTGCTAGCCAAACAGGACTACGACCATCTAACTTTAAGGACAATGGATTTCAGTCTGCCGAATGATCCACAGCTCGACCCGCTGATTCACAGGTACGATATCAGATTTTCGGGCAGCACCAACACATACAGGTCATTCTTCTACAGTCGGGAATATCTGGTAATTGTCTCCGATTCGCTGCATCTGATAAACCCTGAAGACTTAAGCAAAGATGTTTACACAATAGACGGAAACTTCGAATTAAACGACATTTACCCGGACAATTATGCCCAGGACAAGTTCTGGATCTCCCTTGCAACTTCGCGTTACAGCACTGTTCCAACAGCATTGTTCAAGGTAAACCTCGCGGGCTGCCAGCCTTAGGCATAATAATACATTATTGTGGATGGTACAAAGTCACATAGTAATTTTTAGAAGTAACACAAATAACATAAGCGTTTTTCGTTATAAAATGTCCATATTGGATTGCAATAAATAAAACAATAACTTATTAATTTTTTCCTTGCATTATCGACACATTCGTTATAATGTCCGCTTCAGTTACGTACTTGATCTTTTGAAATTTTGCTTCGATTTATTGCGGGGTGGAGCAGCCCGGTAGCTCGTCGGACTCATGATCCGAAGGTCGCAGGTTCAAATCCTGTCCCCGCTACCAAATATCGTTCCAGCACGGAACATTAAGTACTAAAAAAGCCAGTGATTACATAGTCACTGGCTTTTTTATTGTCTACCACCGTCCACTAGTGTACAATCAAATATACCCCAACACATGGGGTACATGTTGGGGTACATTGGCTACCCCAAAACCTTGTACCCCCAGGATTGAGCATGGACAAACTTACAGCAATGCAGGTTAAGCAGGCCAAACCGGATAATAAGACCTATCGCTTATATGACGGCCTTGGTTTGTATCTTGAAGTACGCCCAAACGGATCGAAGTATTGGCGCATGAAATTCCGCTTTGCTGGCAAGGAAAAACTTCTGGCAATTGGCGTATATGCAATTGTTTTTGGAATGTCAAGCCCTCCTGTTTTTTAAGATTGGGTAGTAAATGTAGATTTACGAGTTTTATCCCAACTTATGTTGGGTTAATGGTTAGGTTTTTACCGCGACGGATATCGCAGTTTATATGATGGTTATTTTATCAAGGGGAATGCAGGCACACCAGTCTATGTCATCCGTGATGGATGACTGGATAGGTATCAAGTTCATATTCAAAATGCCAGCTAGATTTTGTAGTATCAAATATTCCTTATATCCCAGATGCGGCATATCGATTGCATGTCTACTCAGCAGCATAGTCTACTCAGCAGCATAGTCTACTCAGCAGCATAGTCTTCCCGCAGATCGTTCCTTAGGCTTAGGTGTTTATTTTGTTGGTGCCGTACGTTTGTTATTTGACTTGGAGCAAAGTGAACTTATCAATATATATTTTTACCTTACACATCTTATGTAATATGGTTCCTGGTATCCCATCTCAAAAATCGATGCATAACCAAAACCAAGAACCCAGTAATTGTGGTAGTCAGGGTTTCCAGCATGAGTTGATGACCAGTAATTATCACATGGTCCTGAAAGATTTCCATTCATTACACATCCTGTCACATTACATGCAGTCCCACCACAGGTTGCAGTGCTCCAACATCCATCAGCAACAATCTCAGAAGTACATGAAGTTGTAACTTTGCATATTCCACCGGGTTCGATTGCATCACAACCTTTAACCAGTGTTCTTAATTGACTGATGTTTGGCAGACTCCAGCCACCACCATCGAGTTCCAGATTGTTACAATATCTTACAGGAAGATCCCGAATTTCATAGTTATCATTAAACCATCTGGTTTGATAAGTAGCGTTTTTCTGCCATTCCAAACCAGTATCTGGGTCTTTGTATACTACTGTAAAATCATGGTCATAACTACAGTAATTGCCATACCAATTTGAGTAACAAGTACAGTAATTATTGCCATCGTTGCAAGTTCCATGTCCATTGCAATCATACTCTGTTCCAACACAAACAGCTTCTTCATTGCATACATCGGACCTTGTACAATCATTCTCATCATCACAACTTTTGCCTACAGCAATTTCAGAAACACAGAAAGCATCCAAATTTTCGTCTAGTTCACATACACCTATATAGCAACCATCGTCGAGATTACTGCAATCATATCCGACACATGCACTGATATAACAATCGGGAAAACCTACATAATTTTCTGCACATTCATCACAATAATCACCACCAAATCCGGTATCACAAGTGCAAACATCGTTTTCTGCATTGCATGTACCTTTTTCATTGCAATCATAAATTGCACCTGTGCAAATTCCTTCTGAGTTGCAAGCATCATTAGCTGTACAAACATCCGTATCATCACATTCATTACCAGCCAATGCATGAGCTACACAAGAAGCTTGACCAGAACCTTCATATTCGCATACTCCAGTATTGCATTCATCATCCAGATGACTGCAATCCATGTCAGGACATGGGTTATATACACAATCCGGGTATTCAAGGTAACCTTCTTCACATTCTTCACATAATACACCTTTGTACTCTTCTTCACAAAAACATATCCCGGTACCACTTGTCCAATTACAGGTTCCATTGCCATTACATGCATCTGAGTCTACCGAACTGCACACAGGTGGCGGGTTATATCGTAAAACAAAGATGTCACTTTCACCATTTGCTGTATGATTGTCAACGCCTTCACCGTGATGAAAATCAACAGTATCACTAAAATTACCAGCAATTGCCAAACCACCGTCGGCTAGCTGGGTAAATGTACGTGCATGATCATTTCCTGAGCCTCCAAATGTTTTTGTCCAGCGGTCGTTGCCATCGACATCAAAGACATTGAAGGATACATCCAGATAATAATCTGAACCAATATAATCCAGACAAGACCCAATCAGTGCCAGACCTCTATCGGAAAGTTGCTTAATACTATTAGAATAAAAACCATTTCCACACCTCACAATTGTTGCCCAGCGATAGGTTCCGTTTGCATTTAAAACGTTTATAAAAGAACTAAAATAGCAACTATGTATTTCAACTCCTTCTCCAGGATCTAAATCAGCAGTGTTTGTGCATGATCCAGTCAATGCCATACCGCCATCTGTCAGTTGAGTGATGCTATACCCACTATCAGAATATTCTCCCCCAAAAGTCCTGGTCCAGCGGTAGCTCCCGTCAATATTAAAGACGGAAACAAAAACATCAGCATTTCCACTAGAAGTATTATTGTCCACACCTTCTCCAGGATCAAAATCAGGAGTATTTGTGAAGTCTCCAGTAATGGCCAGACCACCATCAACTAATTGGGTGATGCTTTTATAACGTGGAATGGATCCTTCTTCACAATAAGCTTTTACCCAACGATGCGTACCATCGTCATTCAATACACTTATATAATAGCTGAAACCAAAATACGAAGTGTAGCTCTTCACTCCTTCTCCGGGATCAAAGTCAACTGTATCAGAGTATCTTCCAATTACAGCCAATCCTCCATCAGCTAAATTAGTGATATCAGTTGGACTGTCATCTTTCGATCCCCCAAAGGTTTTTGTCCATCTATGAGTACCATCAACATTTAAGACGCTAACGAAAACATCTATTTCACCATTTGATGTATGATTGTCAATACCTTCTCCAGGATCGAAGTCAACTGTATCAGAGTAGGTTCCAACAACCGCTATACCACCATCTGTTATTTGGGTGATTCTGTAACTCTTTTCTTCAAGTAGTCCCCCAAAGGTTTTTGTCCACCTATGTGTACCATCTGCATTTAAAACGCTGATAAAAATATCATAATCACCATTCGAGGTATGATTGTCTACTCCTTCTCCAGGATCGAAATCAACAGTACCCTGAAAATAACCAACTATAGCCATACTGCCATCTACTAGACCTACAACATCATTTGCTGTTGCAAGTGAGGTGTCACCAAACGTGGCTACCCAGCCTGCATCATAACAATCAAACGAGGCATCACAGGTATAGTACCCTCCAGTAGGTTCACATAATTCATCATCAGGCAAGCCAACCTGGCAAATACTAGACTGGCAAATATCAGCAGTACAATATACATCATCAAAATCACACGGAGTGTTATCGTCAGTAATATCGCCCAAACATGTACCAGTAGAATTACAAGTGTATGCTGAATCACAAGTAATCTGGTCAATGTTTGCGCAAGCAGTACCAACAGGATCATAGCAGGAATCGCTATCCTCCTGACAGTGCTTGCATTCAGTTTCAGGGCATGGAGATCCTGTATGTACAGAGCATCCACCGTTTCCATCGCAGGTATCATCACCATTGCAAAACAGGTTATCATTGCAAGCTGTGTTTTCTGCAACAAAACATGAATCTATATTTTCCTGGCATCGGTTGCATTCGGTTTCAAGACAAGGATTCCCAGAGTGAATGCATATCCCATTACCATCACAGGCATCATCACCATTGCAATATAAGCCATCATCACATGGTGTATCTGTAGCTACTTTCGTATCTTCAGGACAATCATTGTTCACACCATCACAAACCTCGGCAACATCGCATATACCAGCAGAAGCTCGGCATTCAAAATCAGTTCCACCAAGTGTCCAGTTGTTTTTATTAGTGGCTGAATCACAAACAGAACATACATGATCCGGGTTTGCTGTACCATCAGCTATGCAAGTGTTGTCAATAACACAAAAACCAGTATCGCAAAGGCAAGTTCCTGTACCAGCTTCACATACACGGTGGTCATTTGCATTACAAGGATTCGGATCACATAGATCGGTTGTACATGCATCACCCACAGAGTTCCAATGCCATGAGTTGGCTGCATCGCAGTTTTCACAGTTGTCACCAGCATAACCTTCAGTGCAGGCACATACTGGAATACCAGTATCATCGGTACAATCACCATGACCATTGCAAGTACTATCTCCACAAGAAATATCTTCTACACAGCTATTACCTTCTTCATGGTATCCACCAAGGCAATCGCCACATTCTGCTATACCTTGATTGTTATTGCACTCTCTGTTTCCTGCGACACAAGCTGTATCATTCCCACAGGGAGCGGATGATTTACACTTGCTATCGCCGTAGTCTTCAAAACCTTCATCACAGGAACACACAACATTGCCTTCACCATCATCAGAACAGACAGTTTTATTTTCTTCTTCACAGGGATTCGGATCGCATGGATCAACTATCGTTTGCTCAATCTCAGAATCGACTTCAGTGTCAATATCACCATCTACTTCTGTGTCACCATCTGTATCAGGTTCTGCATCATTATCAGTGGTATCTGTGTCACCGTCACTGACGTCAACATCACCATCGGTAGTAATATCTGAATCACAGCCAGTAACAACAAATAACGTTATAATTGAGTAAAATACTAGCAATCTAGTTGTAAACAGCATTTTTTCCCCTTACATATTTATAAGGAATTAGACATAGTTTGAGCCACATTCACCTACGAAGACATAGCATAGCAGAACAGTTTTTTCAAGAATTTCATATACATGATCGTCTTGAGTATCATCTCAGCTATTGGGATTTGTTTGGTTGCAAAAGTATGGTGGATTTGTAAAAAGTAGTTTGGTAAGAAAAGTGTAATCAGCGTCACAGGATTTCATCAAGCAGTTCAATTCCAACCCACGTGAGGCTATGAATCAAAGGTAGGTTAAATTGTACTGGCCTAATTTTGTAATTAGGTGTATATCTCTAACATGCTTTACAAACTCCAATGAATCGCTATAGGTATTTATCATGATGTGTGAAACAAATTATGACTCATTGTTTAAATATATAACGATAATGGTAAAGCAAAATATATACAAAATCGGATTCAAAGAGAGTGAGATTTTTATTACCTGGGATTATAGCGAACACAATGAAGATTGCTCATATATGATTCGAATGCCATCCGTAGACCTTTTATTATCTCGCACTATTTCAAAATCTGAGCTAACAACAACATATTTCAATCAAATATTATCAGAGGTTGAAAAAAACTTGCCATTTTCTGAGAACAAGTCAGAGAAAACAGTAACAGAGAGGGCAAAAAACAATACAAATGACGACAAACAATATAAAAGCCATGAAAAACGAGAAAAAATTGTACGAAATAATTGTCCTAAAGGTGAATATATTGACAGGGTAGAAGATCCAAACGAGTGGACTATGGACTACTATTCCGCTCCCACCTCACAAAAGATAGTGATATTCGGTGGTTTTGCATTATTGTTTATAGGAATAATAGAACAGTGTAGTTAATTTTCTTTTTTTTTATGTAGATTTCTTGGATTTATTTCTTTTTTCTTCTAAAACCATTTTTGCTTCAGCCAAATCTATTTTCGCTTTATATCCGTGTCTACCCAACATGTCTAATAAGTTATGTCCATCAAGAAGTGTTATAGGTTTTCCCTTTGCAAAATTATAAGAATCTGAACCAAATTCTGAAGTAGTAATAAGTATTCCTTTATTGGCACCTTCATCTATTACTGTTCCATAAAGATCTCTAACAAATTCTACACCTACAGTATATGAATATCGTTTTGCCTGAATAATAGTTTTTCCGCCATGTATAGGGTCATGGTCAAACACAACAACATCAATGCCACCATCACGACTAGATTGTGAAATCTTGACCTCAGAATTATTTTCTACATATTCTTTCTCAAACAGCTCTCTAATTAAATGTTCAAAATCTTCCCAATCCATCATAGCAATG
>Ga0209475_10001848_pt1 | contig 24033 bp, 45 predicted proteins | sample tdDd471_FD_187128 | JGI IMG/M metagenome (GOLD analysis project Ga0209475, IMG submission 187128) | Marine sediment microbial communities from the Atlantic coast under amendment with organic carbon and nitrate - tdDd47.1 (SPAdes)... | ecosystem: Environmental > Aquatic > Marine > Coastal >... | reverse complement strand
ATGGTTTGGTTTCTACAGAAGATTTGTGGGATATCAGCATGGCTGAACTTAACCGTATGGCCAAAGCTTTGAACCGTAAGCGTAAACAGAATGAAGAAGAAGATTTTCTTGCTGAGACTACCAAAGAAGATCAATTGACCAAGTTGCAATTTGATCTTGTTCTTCATGTGCTAAGTGTTAAGAAGCAGGAAAGTGAAGAAGCTAGATCTGCTAAAGCTCGTAAGGAGCTCAAGGATAAGTATTTGGAAGTTCTTTCAAGGAAGCAAGATGCTGCACTTGAGAATCTTTCGGAAGAAGATCTTTTGGCTAAGATCAATGAGCTATAAGTACGATACGTTTGAAGATTGGCACGAAGAGTTGGAAGGATTCTCTCTTCGTGCCGAACGTATTCCAAAAGAGGCTGTAAGTTGGGTCAAAGCTGCATTTGAATCTGCAAGAGAAAAAAATCCACCCTTTGAAGGGTTTGTTGCTTTACCTGTAATTGATAATGCTGACTGGGAAATGAAACCCGGTGGTGGTATTATTAAAAGTGATAAGAAAGCTTTGTCTTGGGGTATAGTCAAAAAGGAAGTTTGGAATCAACACGGATACTTAGATGAATCTGGTGAGGGATTAGATATACCAGATTTTGACGAAGATATGGAATCTGTATATTCATATCAACCAGATTGGCCGTGTGACAATTTAGAAAAACAATCAAAACTGTTGACAGATTTAGGTTTCGAGGTTTTAGAATTGGGATTGATATCATTATCATGAAAACACAAACACCAGTACTTAAAGTTGGTACCGTTGCACAGCATAGTGAGTACGGTAAAATCAAGATTAAGAAAATTCATCGAACTTTTGTAGAGATTTCTCTGGTCAAGAAAAATCCTATCAGAGTTACTTTTGAAGATTGTGAAAAACTTTTTGGGGAGTCTGTATGAAAATATTTATTCGAATGTTAATGATTGGATCAGTAATGATTCTTCCATTTATTGCTTTAGGATTAACTTTTCTAAATGATTATTTAGTAAAAACCTTAGAAGTAAATCCTGAAACTGCACAAGTGGGTTGTGTTGTATCTGGATTATTGTGTGGTGCAACTACTGTAGCAGTATTGATATTGCTTGGAGATACTATGGCTGATATTAAAAAGAATGAAAATAAGTAATCAATGGCATCGTGGCGGAATGGCATACGCATCAGACTTAAAATCTGAGGGGGTGAATACCCCATGTGGGTTCGACTCCCACCGGTGCTACTTTGGAGCAAACAATGCGAGACATATCAACATTTGAAAATACTATAAATATAGTAGTAACCGCATTAGGATCAATGTTTTTTGCATATTGGATGTGGTACGGATTTAATTATCCTGATGAATTAATGTCAGATCTTGAGGGCGATATAGATTTTGCTTCAAGTACTCAAATTGACTTATTCTTATGGAGTTTTATTCTACTCCCTGTGTGTTTATTTGGTCTGTTTGCTTCTGTTTTACAAATTTTACCATAAGATAAACAATGCAAAGATTTATTCACGAATCTAAAAAACCAGATGCTGAAAAGAAGTCATGTCCAGACTGTTTCTTTTTGCGTGGTGCAGTAACACTTTGGTGTCTTAATGAAGAGGCCCGTGATTATAGAGGTACTGGAATACCGGGTGTTTATAACTGCCATTTTTGGAAACCGGGATTGACACCAGAAGATTTACCTGAAATTCCTTGGTACTTGAGAATGTTAGGATATTCTCATAGATGCAATTGGAATAATATTTATGTTTGAAAACTATAATGTAGTAGACTAGTATGCGTACACTAGCAACACCAAAAGAAATTCATGATCATCTAACTAAACACTTTTCACAACAATTCAAAAGAAAGTATATTTTGTATACTACTAAGAATGGTAAGAAAAGTGTGCATAAATTTGAATATCATGAATCTGCAGTATCAATGAAAAGTTTCTTTAAATCTATAGGCTACCAAGTTGAGTGCTTTAAGGTACTAGAAATCACATAAGGAGTTTATTATGAACGAAGAGCAATTCGCCGTCGTTATTCCTCTGGAACACAAAAATGAATTCCTAACCTTTAACTGTGAAGAAGTCGCCGATAAATATTTAGCCGAAAATATTCATCTCGGCGCTTACAAGATTCGTTACTTTCTTACTGAGAAAGATTCTGAAGATGCGTGATCAAGATTTAGAACTTGGAGTACTTTTATCTAGTTTATTCTGGTTTATAGTATGTAATATTTCATTATCGATCAATAATGATCTTTGGGAAATAGATGCTGTAGAAGCTGGAGTCGGCCGATATAATCCCACTACCAGTCATTTTGAATGGATCCAACCCGATGAAGAAACCACAGCTGAGTCTGAAGAAAATGGACGATGAAAAAATTCTCTACGTAATCTCATATCGAGAACACATTCACTATGAAGACTTCGAAGATTATTCTTACGGAGCTAAAATTTGCAGAGGGCCGCAAGTACAGGCCATCATTCAATCTTTGAAACAGCAACAGTATGAAATTCTTAATGTTCACAAATTTCACGAGGATGGAAATTGATACTTATATCTTTGTATCTATCTTCATCCTCTATGTAATTTGGCAAGTCCGCCGTATATGGCGTGGATTGTATATCAATGATGAAAAATATTTGGATCCTTCTACTAATTATTGGTGGAATTAGTCTAATAATATCCACAGATAAATATCCATACCATATGTGGCCGGGTATAATCTTTCTGATGTTGGCACAAATTCTCAGCATTATATTTCAAATAGAAAAAAAGTATGAGGCTTTGGAGAGAAGGGTGGATAGAAAACTTTTTAAAAATAAGCTACCGTAGCTCAGTGGATAGAGCGTTTGGTTTCTACCCAAATGGTCGAGGGTTCGAATCCTTCCGGTAGTATTGTGGAGTTCAGTATGAACTTATCTCAAATTTTAGTTGCCGGTACTATGTTAGTTGTCGGCGTATACTTAACTGTTACTTTTATTGATGCAGGAAAAACTAAATGAACACACCGGCTATTCTCCTTTCTCTACTTTGTGCTTTCTCTCAACCACAAGCAGAACTTACTCCAGTTCCAGATCCGTATATTGAAACAAATATTGATCCACCAATGGGTACTTATTTGTATTGTTGGAATAAGTTGGATCAACTCATTGCCTTAAACGATTTTATGTTGCTTCTTATTCAGCAACAAAACGATCTTCTTCAAAAATGGCTGGATGAGGGTGGATTGTCTGAAGATGATCAACAAGCATTGGACGACATTCAAACTCTACTGAATAGTTTGTTTGATGCACGGCAGCAACTCATGAATGATATTATCCAAGCTGGTTGTTTGGCAGTTGCAATTCCGCCGATTTAATAAAATGATGCCCTTTCGTCTAATGGTAAGACGGCAACTTTTGGAGTTGCATACGGCGGTTCGATCCCGTCAAGGGCTATTTTTATAATATTTGATCCATTTTCTAATAGCGTTATCACTAACTTTATATTTTCTTCCAGTACCTAAATAACCTAAAATTTTCACATCTTGTTCTAAAACTTCAAGAGGTGGACGCTCAACTTTTCTTAAATGAAATCTAGGTTTATTTCTTTTGTTTTTTGTGTGTTTTTTTCTTTTTTGTCCACGACAATATGTACTTGTTTGTGAATGACAATTAGGACATAATAAAGTTAAATTGCTTAATTCATTATTAAGAGGATCACCATCTTTGTGTTCTAAATGCATTACAAGTTTTTTATTTTGCCAGTCTGTTATGTTACATTCATAACATTTGTTTTCTAAGAAGCCTTCATTAATCAACCTTTTCTTTAGATTACTACTATTCACACACCGATTCTTTTGAAGAAATTCTTCAATAGGTTTTTTTATAAACTTATTACGCTCCCAGCGTTTTGCATTAAAATGACTAATATCAATATTTAATTGTTTTACTCTTTTATTGAACATCCTATAATTTTGTGATGCTGTTGTGTACCCCATATTTTTAAGTGCTTCACCTATATTGTTTGATTTTTCAATTGATGATTTAAAATCATCATCAGATACTTTATATGTCATTATAACCTCCTAGCGTATATTACGCAATTTACAGTCGAACCTTTAAAATAAAGGTTCAAGTCCACCCGGGGTTATTTAAAGGAAAATACAATGGACGAAAATAAATTTACATTATATAGACTATGGGCCAAAGCTTTACTTTGTATCAGTCTGTCTGTACTTGCTGTTATATCTTCATTCTTAGGTCAGGAATCAATTTCTGGCTGGCTTTTATTCTTTGCATTTTTAATTTTACTATCATGACCAAAGAAAGCATGCGTAAACAATGGCGTAAGCCTCACTATTATCCAGATAAAGGTAAACGTGACACTGTATTTGATGAAGTACTAAAGCTTCTCAAAGGTAGTATTGGTCAAAAATGGGATAATGTTTATTCTAAAATTTGTACTAAATACAAAGGCTGGAAAAGATCACGTGCTGATTATTGTATAGAGTTGTACGTAGATCAAGATACTATCATTAAAGATGGTAAGTTGTATGATTCTAAGGATGAACTTCTAAAATCTTACATGAGATTATGTTTTTATGTTTGCCCTAGGACTCAAACTTTACAAAAATTTAAACGCAAACCATATCGCCGTGAAAAGAAACAGTATAATTTGATTGAGCTTGATAACCAATTATTTTATAAATATAACAATATTTGGTATAGAGTAAAAGCTTCACCTCTAAAACAGATAAGCAAAAAATCTTCTCCAAGTAGCAAATTAACATATCACTATCAAATATTCAGACCGACCGCATGTGATGTATTTTATCCATTTACTGGATCTTATAATGATTGTTGTGGTTTCTTTTATCATGGTAAGTACGGCAAATACATTACTCTATCCCACAAAGAGCAAGCCAACAGTAAGGAAGTTAAAAGGTTAAACAATGTCACTATATGATACTATTAAAGCAAACAGATTACAAGCACGTAAACTTAAGAATCAATTAGCGATTGATGTCTATTGTGTAATCCTTTATGAGTGCGATTCTGCAAATGATACAACTGACTCGTTTGTACTTAGTCGAATCAATAAACTCATTAAGTCTAATGAAGAATCTCTTGCACACAAACCTGACAATAAATTACAAAGGGAAAATGAACTACTGAAGGAATTTATTCCTAAATTGACTATCGGCGATATTGAAAAAGTGATGGATGGGAAAGCTTTACCTAAGAATGACGGTAAGAAAATCGGTGTTGTTTGTAATGCTTTGAAGTCGGCCGGTTATGTGCCGGATATTAATTTGGTTAAGGAATTCCTAAATAATGTCTGATACATTAGTATTTTTTATACTGATGGGACCACTCTTATTGTTTTGGACATTCCGACTTTGTTTTTTTATATTATATCCATCAAAATATGCAAAAGTTCCATCAGAGGATTGGGATTGTCCAATACCATTTTTGGTATTCTGGTACTTAACACTTTTAATGCTTATATTAATATGTGCTGGTTTTATAATTGCTATTCCATTTATGCGGTTGCAAAGTTATAGAAAAAAGAATGGTCATTAATGTTACTTCAAGACTTAGTAGAAAAGAAACTAATTGAACCACCTACTTGGTTACCAAGTAATACTCATTATCTAACTGTGATGGGTAGTCAAGCGTATGGTGTTGCTACGGAATGGTCTGACCTTGATATGTACGGCGTTGCAATTCCGCCGAAAGAATATCTTTTCAAACCAAATGTAATACACGGTTTTGATATTGACACTAAGGTTTTTAATAACTGGCTTCAACATGATGTGCAAGATAAATCTTCTAAGAAACATTATGACTTTCAAATCTTTAATATAGCTAAATATTTTCAGCTTCTAAGAAAAAATAATCCAAATATTATTGACTCTCTATTTGTTCCTCGTGAATGTATCAAACATATCACTCAAGCATTTGAAATCATTAGAGAAAATAGACGCGGCTTTTTACATAAAGGTTTATTCAATACGTTTAAGGGATATGCTTACGGTCAACTTACTGATTTAAAGAAAGCAAAGAAAAGCTGTGCTTTAATATGGAGCTTTGAAGAAAGTGCTGGAATACCACACAGTACTACATTTGCAGAAGCTCAAACTCTTGGTAATTCTAAATACTTAGAGATTTACGTCGATGGTGTAAATAAAAGTAAGAGATTTGAATCACAAAAGATTCATGGATTTGATCTTAAGTTTGCATATCATGTATATCGTCTAGTATCTCAAGCTGAATATATGCTTACTCACGGCGATTTAGATCTTCAAGAATCTGGTCGAGTAGCAAAGATGAAAGCTATCCGTAATGCTGAGGTGCCGGAAAAAGAAATAATTCGATGGTTTCAAGAGGCTGAACATAGACTTGAAAGATTAAAAGAAACTTCTAAATTACCAGATCGACCGAATGAAAATTTTATTCGGGCATTACTAATGAATTGTTTAGAATCTCATTACGGCAACATAGAGCGGGCGCATAAAGATTTAGATTCTATTATTGTTGATGAAATTTCTTCTATCTTTAGAAAGTATGGGAAGTGATAAATGAAATTGCTCAAAACAATACTTATCATTATAATGATTTTTGTTTGGGCCGATGTATATTTTCATTTTAGTTTTTCAAAACCTAAGTTTTCACAAACAAATATTCATTTGCGTAACTTAGAAAAAAAAATGGTAGATATGTTGGAAATACATTATGATTATCAATTAATGATTGAAGAAAGGCCTAATCATATTATGTATAACGATTGGGTAAAAAATTCTAAAAAAATTATGAAAGAGTTTGAAAAATTAGAGTATGAACGTCGACAATATATAAAGGGATCTTGCAAGAATGAAGCTTTGGCGAATAGATAGACAAATAGAAGAAGAGTATCGTGAATTTAGAATAACATCAGGATCATTGAAATTATTGGTAGTTGTTTCTGCAATTATGTCTTTATATATAGATGTAAAATATCTACCATATATTTTGATGATATTAATAATACTTCTTGTAGATCTTGTATATATTGCGATAATGTCAACCAAACAACTAACTTTAACTATTGAATATCAAATGGAGAAAGATCAAGAATTCATAGATGAATTGAGTCGATCAATGGATCAGTATCATAAAATAAATCAATCTATTGAGGATTTAAAATGCACAAAGCAATAGTGTGTAAAGTTACAGTTACTCCACACCCAGATCCAGAAGTACATAGTTTAGCCGTTGGCACAGTAATGGGTGAAACTATTATTGTCGGCAAAGATACTCCGGACCAAGCATTAGGTTTATACTTCCCGTGTGAGTTGCAGTTGTCCGAATCCTTTGCTCAACTTAACGATCTCATCCGCCGTAAGAATCCAGAAACTGGTGCAAATGAAGGCGGTATGTTCGATCCAAATCGCCGTGTCCGCGTACAAAAATTTCGAGGCGTCCGATCTCATGGATTCTGGTGTCCTCTTTCTTATCTAAATCATTTCGGTGATCCGTCCATTCTAAAAGAAGGCGATAAGTTAGATGAATTCAACGGAATGAAAATTTGCCGTAAGTATGTTTCTAGAAGAAACCCTCATCGAAACTCTTCACAAAAACCAACTAAGAAAAAAGAACTATGTTTTCCTGAGCATCGTGATACAGAACAGCTTAGGTATAATATTGAAAAGATAAATATTGGTGATGAGTTAATCATTACAAATAAAGTTCATGGTTGTGTAGAGCGTAAAACCAAAGTTCAAACATTGGAATTGGGCACACAAAAAATCGGAGATATTGTTGATCTTAAACTTGCTGTGCATATCAAAGCACGTGATTTAAACACACATCAGGATATCTATGTCCTAATTGATGAATTTTATTATGTTCCCAATGATGGTGAATGGTTCGAGTTGGAGTTCGATGATGGCTCTAAATTGACCATTACAGGAAATAATCCTGTCTGGCTTCCAGAACTTTCAGTTTATAGAAGGGTTGATGAATTAAGTATCGGAGATGTATGCTTATCAGATGAGTAGTCTAATATCAATTTATTGATATCTTTAACTAAATCTGATTCCCATATAATCAACACCTGATAACCTGCTAAAACAGCATGTTGATTTTTAAGTTCATCAAATTCCCATTTTTCTTTCACTATTTTTTCACCGCTTGACCCCTTAAGGATTAAATCATTCGGTTTGTAGATTAATGGATTTCTATGCCAATAATCTCCATAAACTTCTATAATCTTTTTAGTGTTAGATATAAATATATCATAAGCAAAATATCGACCAGATTTTTTAGGAAGCTTAAACTCAATGGCAATCTCGATGCCAAGTTCTTGACATATAGTTACAACTTTTCTGTGAATTGATGAATATATATTTTTCCCTCGTGAAGTTGTAATTTTGTATGGTGATTCTACACCATATTTTTTTAGTAGAGTTTGAACAGATTTTCTTTTAACTGATTCACGTTGGAAAACATTAGTGATACCTTCTTCTTTTAACAGCCTCTTCTCCCATCTCTTTCTAGACGGGTGATTTTTACTAAAGTTGTGATGTTTGACTTTCTTTCTACAAATTTTCGCAGATTCAGACAAAGTCCTACATTTGAATCCAACCTTCTTCATTAATGTGTACACAATTGCGTATGAGTTGAGTTTGTATGCTTTTTGAATATCTATCGCAGACATTTTTAAGTGATTATATAAAAAATCAAATTTTTGTAATGTCATTTTCCTACAAAACTTTTTCCATTTTTTACACGTCTTCTTATGGATACCTAATTGACCTCTTTTTTGAGCTTTAAAGTTACATTTTTCACAATTCATCTTACACCTTAAGTACATGGAGTCGTGTAATTTATTACACAGAAAACCAATGAAATACAAGAAAATCACCAAGATTACCAAACTAAGAAAGAAAAATGATCGATACGATCTAACGGTGTCAGCAACAAATAATTTTTATGCAAACAACATTTTAATACATAACACTTCTCAAAGAACTGGTCGAGTACTCGCAAATCGAGAACTTAATTGGTTTGAGAGATTTCTTCGCCGTTTGGGTATTCCCATATCTGAGAATGAGGTAAAAGTACTGAATGGTACTCGTAGAGTTGTCTTAAATGACAAAGGGAAAGAGGGATATCATTGCCCAGATATGAGAGCCAAAGCGGCGGCGAAAATAATTCCATTTCTAGAAGACCACATGATCGTCTACTATGAAGTGGTTGGATTCGAAGGTCCAAATCAGCCAATTATGCCACGTCAACCAACTAAACGTAGCAATAATAAACAATTACGTAAGAAGTATGGTGATACTATAACCTACACTTATGGTTGTGCTGATGGTGAATTCGATGTCTATATATATAGAATTGTTTGGGTATTAGCTGACGGTAAAACTATAGATTGGACATGGGACGAAGTTGTATCATGGTGTAATCATCATAATATCAAAAATGTTCCAGAACTTACACGATTACATCCTGAAGGTGATGATATAAGAACTGTTCGCGATATGGCGATCGATTATATTGATAAACTTACAGAGGGTGAAGATCCAATTGACTCTCGTCATCCAAAAGAAGGAGTATGTGTTCGTATTAACAAACCCGGCTGGCATACTTTCAAACATAAAAGCTGGGACTTTAAAGTTCTTGAACAAATTGTTAAAGATGATGACAATTATGTGGATATGGAAGAAGAATCATGAATATTGTAGTTTTGTCTTATAAACAAAAACCTGTTGAATGTATAACTATTAATGGAGGTTTACCTGAGCAATTTACTAAAGAGCAGATAGAAAAGAAAGTAGTTATTACATATTGTCAAGAGCATAATCAGTCACCTGATTTTTGGTCTGCCCGTTTGTTTTCTGTTACAAAATCTTTAAAGGTTAATAAAAATGAGTAGAGTTTGGATTGAAACTGATGTTGGTATTAAAAATGTTCCTGAATATCGCCGTGCCGAAATTAAAAATCATGTCTATACGTTAAATTTTAATCCTTTGGTTGGGCCGTACCTATCTCATACTTTTGAGAAATTTGAAATGCCTGATAAGGTTTATGATATTGACCAACCTTTTATTGAAAGATGTATCAAGCAATTTCATTTTCAAAAAGAAAAGAATCTTGGTATTCTGTTAAGCGGCCTTAAAGGAACTGGTAAAACGTTTACGGCAAAGCTTTTATGTAATCAGCTGGGCTTGCCGGTGATTCTTGTACAGAATCAAATTCCAAATATTGCACAGTTTATTTCAAACATTGATTTTGATTGTGTAGTTTTGGTTGACGAATATGAGAAGGTTTTTCCAGAAGATGAGCGTGGTGCTTTGCTGTCATGTATGGACGGCGTTCAAGATCCTAAGGCAAAAATTTTCTTTATTCTAACCGCTAATAAACTTAGCGTAAACCCAAATCTTTTGGAAAGACCAACACGGATCAGATATTTGAAAAAATATGATTCGCTTTCCAAAGCTGTTATTGAACAAATCATTGATGATCTTTTGGAGAATAAAGATTTTAAAGATGATCTTGTAGAAAGTCTTGTAGAGCTTTACAATATATCAATCGATATTGTCATGGAAGTAATTCGCGAAGTTAATACGCATGGACAGCGTGCAAGTGACTTTATTAGTTACTTTAATTGTGGATCAAGTACAAATTCAAGTTACTACGGTAATAACTGTGTGGATATTTGGGTACTTGATGGCGATAAGAAGTTGGTATGGAAGAAAAATGTTTATCTGAATTCAGCATTCGATCCTGATGATGATACATTAGATGAGCCGTACATCATTGATAATTTTGGTTTTCAAATTTGTAAGATCAAGGAATATACTAGTAAGAATACGGCGAAAGTTGAATGGATCCTAACACCGCAATTTTACAAATATATCTGTGATTGTTATTTCGGCCGTTATAATAAAGCGGCATCTGTAGATATGTGGTCTGAAAATGAAGATAAAGATCCTATCAAGTCTATAAAGGATAATTATAAAGAACAACAAGATGAACTTGTGAAAAACAATTCACAACTTGAAGAATTGAAAAAGGATTTTGAAAAATCCCGTAAGCATATTACCTTTGAAGGTAAAAAGCTTATTAAGGATGTAGAAATCCGATTTGCACGTCATCGTTCAACAAATATTGCATATCGTAGTATGCAAAGTCTTTACCATTAAATTGGTGTGGCCGGGTAGCCCAACTGGCAGAGGCGTATGATTTAGGATCATAATGTTGTCGGTTCGAATCCGACCTCGGCTATTATGAAAGGATATAACTTAATGAATTATTATCAGTATATCGCCTTTATACATCTAACCGGTGTTATATTACATCTAATTTACATTTTTGGTTACTGGCGGTTATATAAATGTGTTCCAATGTGGCATTGGCTTGAATGTAATAGAAATAATGAGGATGATGGACCGTTTTGTTTTATGGCTACTTCAGTACACTTACTAGCTTGGCCGATAATAGATTGTATTTTAATATTGTGTTTAATAATTTTTAGCCTTAAAAGGATATATTATGCATAAAATAATGAAAGCTTTAATCGTATTGTTTTGTTTTGGATCATCAATTTTAGCTATGGCTGGAAGCGTTGTTGGTCAACACTATCTAATTCAAGATATGGGTATGGAAAAAGATATTGTTATCCCAGCTTTGATTGCGATTAATATAACATTGTTAGTTGGTATGCTTTTTGTAAGTTCTATACTTGTTCAACAGGATAAAAAAGATGATTAGTATTGACAGTCATGTCATTCAACCCACCGTTTTTCCCGACAAAACTAGTCAAGTTTGGCATCTTTCTGCAGAAATGTGTTTACAAATTGTTGCCGATAAACATGTAAAAATTGATTGGCAATTTGAAAATGAATCAGAAATCTTTCATATTTGTCAGCTTTGCGACTTGCTCAGATCATATTGTCCAGATTTAGTAATTACATTACATGCTCCATACTTACCTTATGCCAGACAAGACAAATCAATAAATAACAATAATACATTTGCATTATTTACTTTTGTAGGTTTAATGCGTAATTATGTAAATAAAATTATATGCTTTGATTTACACTGTTGGCATGATGTACTTGAGGGTTTCATTACTGTTCAATCACCCGATCATATTATTCGTAGAATTATTAAACAATATAAATATGATTACACAATTTATCCAGACGAATCTGCCGCAAAAAGATATATTTTACGAACAAACAAGGATTTTGTTTTACTTAAACAACGAGATCCTGAAACTGGCTATATTACCATGTCTGAACCCTTAGCAAGAAGTAAATTTAAAGACTTACAAGGGCAAAGATGTCTAATAGTAGATGATATTTGCGACGGCGGTATGACATTTAAGCTCGCGGCCGAAGCAATACATAAGAATACCAAACCCAAATGTGTAGATTTATATTGCTCACACTTGATACTTTCTAAGGGTGTAGATACTCTATACGAATCTGGTATTACAAATATTTATAGTAGAAAAGGTTTGGAGTACTCAAAATGAGAACCGTTTACTTTATGTTCGGTTTGCCGGGTGCCGGTAAAACAACTTGGATACAAAATAGGTTAGATAATTTTTTCGACCCAATTATTATATCCGCTGATGAAATCAAAAAACAAAACCCTTTATATAATCCAGCATTTCCCGAAGCTCTACATCAATTAAGTGTAGAAAGAGCAGAACAACAGCTTATAAACGCCGCTAAATCATTAAAATATAGTACAATATTCTTTGACGGTGGTGGTATCAATAATAAGTATAATGCGAGATTGATGAGTGAAGTTGATCAGATCGGTGAGTATCAAATTGTACTTGTTAATATTGACACGCCACTTGCAGTTTGCTTAGAACGAAATAAGCAGCGAGAAAGAACAGTACCTGAATCGGCGATTATTAAGAAAGCAATTATTAAAAATCGTTGCTACCACAGATTACTTGAATACTGTGATGATGTCGTTGACGTTCCATACTATACCAACAAACATATCTTCTTTGATATGGATGGTACGCTTGCGGCATATCAACACATGCCGTTAGATGAAAACGGCAACATTAATTTTACAGATGGGGAATATTTTAAGTATGCTAGACCCGTTCAACCAGTTTTGGACCGCATTCTTAATCGTGATAACGTTTACATTCTTTCTGCCATGCCTAATAGCCAAAGTTTACGAGAAAAAGAGGAGTGGCTTGATAAGCACGCCCCTTTTATTCCTAAAGAAAATCGTTTCTTCGTTGGTAATAAACGTTATAAATATGTGGAAGCGCTTTCTATCATTCGTTCGAGGAAGTTGGACAAACGAGACGTAACCGTAGTAGATGATGATCATCAAGTTTTGACATCATTAAATCAAGTTGGAGTTAATGCAATCCACATAAGTGAGTTTTTAACATGGTAGAAATTAAAAAGTATAGTGATACATTTAACATAGTAATGGTTTTAGTTGGCATTTTATCGTTTATTCTTTCTTTGGTTGGTGTCTTTGCAAACATTGCACTATTATGTAAATTAGCATTTTCTGATTTAACTTTTTGGTCATATGTTATTTATGCATCTTTAACAAATCTATTTTTACTATTTACAATTTTTATGACCGTTACAGCTTTAGGTCACACTCTTGGTCAACTTGATTTAGAAGAGAGGTCAAAGAATGAAAAGCGCTCTTAGTGCGGCAGACTTTTATAAGTGTCTCCATCCTAAAATGGTAGCTGATGGAGTTACCAAAGTATACAATAACACAACAGCACGTAATTCGCGAGTTGAAAATGTAGATGAGGTTGTAGTTTTCGGCCTACAATATTTCATTAAACACTACTTAATAGATTATTGGAACAAATACTTCTTCGATCTTGATGAAAACGACGCCGTCAATAGATTTAGTAGAATCCTTAAGCATTGTCTTGGTGTAGAAGAAATCGATTACCCTATTGATAATTTGCGGCAATTACACAAACTTGGTTATCTACCGATCCATATTAAAGCACTGCCAGAAGGATCTAAGTGTCCGACTAAAGTTCCATTCACCACTATGGTTAGTACTCATAAAGATTTTCCGTGGTTGCCGGGATACTTAGAAACCATTGAACAAAATGTTGTTTGGGGTCCTATGACTTCAGCTACTACTGCTAATCATATTCGACAAATGTTAAATGAATTTGCCGAAGCAACTGGCGATCCAAACTTTGTACCTTGGCAAGGTCATGATTTTTCTATGCGTGGTTTGTTTGGTATGGAAGCTGCCGGTGCTAGTGGTGCCGCACATCTTCTAAGTTTTTATGGTACTGATACGATTCCCGGTATTGAATTCCTAGAAGAATTTTATAGTGCCGATATTGAAAAAGAACTCGTCGGTGGTAGCGTTCCGGCAACTGAACATTCTATTATGCAGATTGGAATGGCAAGTTTTAACAACTTGACTTCTGAAGAAGAACGTTACGATGCCGAACTAAAATGGTTTAAAGAACTCTTCAAGAGGTTTCCTAAAGGCATCCTGTCAGTAGTTAGCGATACCTATGATTACTGGAGAGTTTTAACTAAACTTTTACCTGCGCTCAAAGATGAAATTCTTGCTCGGGATGGTAAGCTAGTAATCAGACCAGACAGTGGAGATCCTAGACATATTGTTGCCGGTTACAGAATTACGAGGGTACATCATAATTCAAATTATCAATTTGGTAAAATGAATGAGATGACATATTCCGAGCAAATAGAATGTGCCCAAACCGACGATGGTAGATTTCTGACGGCAAATGGCGAAATTACAAGAGAAGAAGCAATAGGTAGTGTTGCTGTGCTTGATGAAATTTTTGGCAGTACCGTTAATTCTAAGGGTTACAAAGAATTGAATCCTAAGATTGGACTTATCTACGGCGATTCGATTAATTATGATAAGGCTAAGAATATTATTACGAGACTGGTTGAACAAAAGTTCGCTAGTACTAATGTAGTGTTTGGCTTCGGCAGTTTTACATATCAGTATGTTACGCGAGATACATTCGGCATTGCATGTAAGGCCACATCTTGTGTGATCAATGATCAAGTTATATCCATCTTTAAAGATCCTAAGACTAATAAAAATAAACGTGCCGATGGACATTCTGGATTTAAAAAGTCGGCCAAAGGTTTACTGTGTGTCAGAAAAGATACTAACGGTAAATACTATTTGGTGGAGGATGTAACCCAAGAAGAAGAAGCTCTTGGTAATGAATTACAAACTGTCTTTCGTAATGGTGAGATTCAGAATGAAACTACTCTCGCCGAAATTAGAGAAAGGATAGGATGTTGGTAAAAAACGTATGTCAAACATTGTTATTTTTTACAATGTGTTTAATTCCTGTAGGGTGTGATATAACAATACGACTTGGTGAACCGGCCGGTATAAACTCTGGATCTATCACGGCATCATATTGCGCCCTGTTTATATTTCTATTTTGGTTGGGTGAAAGGTTAGGTGATTATGTTAAAACTTCAAGTAAAAGTACGGAGGATGAGAGCCCCTAATTCATTTTATATTATATCTAATCGTAAATTTAGAGAAGATGACGCTAGAATGCTATTAAAGATTGACGGTGTTGGTGCTGTTTCTCCAACATTTGATTGCTATAAAATAGCAATTATGACTGGCGAATTATTTGATATGACAGATGTAATGAATTCTTGTAGAGAAATGGTTAAATTTACACAGATGACTTCCGCAGAAAGAGAACTTGCAGAAAAAGAATCTGGTCAATTTGAAGAAGAGATTACTAATCTTTCCAAAGAAAGGTGTAAAAAATGACAGTCGAAGAAGTTCGTGCACTTGGATGGTCAGTATACGTACGGCATTATCGTAATTATATTGAAAGAATTACTGATCAAAAGGGTAAGACACATAATTTAACAGAACCAATTCTTAGCAATAAGGGTGGTTCTACATCTGTAATTTTACGCAAAGGAGATAAAGAGTTTGTTGGTGAAGCTTTTTGTAGACCTAATGAATTGTTCATTAAAAAAGAGGGCGTGAAACATGCTCTTGGTCGTGCATTTTTCCTTGCAAATTGTGGTGAAGATAATGAGTAATGAAATTGAAGTTCTTGAAGTTCCTTGGTGGAAGACTCAGAAAGATGAAAGAGATTTAAGGTGTGCTGAAACTAAATCTAATAGACCTTTTGTAGATAATGGATCTACGCGAGTTTCGCCAATTATTTCTATGCGTAATAAATTTTCTGGTTTGATGTATGAACATGGTAAAAAGAAAGGTCAGCCTCGCAAGTGGAAACTAATACAGAAAGCATTAAAGTAACAAAAAAAGATTTCTTATATAGATTTCCAACTAATAAGATACCGGGTTATAGAATTAATGATCTTGCTAGACACTTAACACGGATTAATGAATTACGAGGTATTGATTATTATTTTAGACATGAATATAAAAAGGATGTCTATGGTTTTGTATTTAACACTGGCAATATTACCTGTTCTGTAACACAATTAAATTTTGGTGAATTTAAAATCTTTTTTGATATTGAAAAAGTTTTACAAGCACATCGTCATGGAATGTTTGTAACCGGTGGTAATATAGATTTTAATTATGCGAACAATAAAGAAAGATGTTCTCATTATAACATTTATAAAATGTCGCATGAAAATCCACACCGCAAAGAACTTCTTTTGTGTTTGGGTGGTGTTGCTCATCATGTTAGAGATGCTCTTGTAAAAAAACATGATATAGGATTATGTGTAGAAATTATTATTGATATGTTGCAAAAAGCAACTATCAAAGACGGACTTGGTAGATTTTTTAAAGTTAATCGTTGTGAAATGTGCGACGATGTAATTTTAAAAGACAAAGTCTGTAATGTGTGCAAAGAACTTGCTTGAGTTGAGTAGGTTCTAAGTTTTCCCTTTTTCCAATTGGAGGTTTAAAATGATTCGGGTAAACTTGGTTAAGGCCACTGGTGCATCTGTTGGTCTGAATGTTGAAGATGGTACGACTGTTGGCAAGCTTGTTAGTGGTCAAGGTATTAACTTCAGCAATTCTATTGTTCGGGTTAATCGTCAGGATGCTGCTGAAGATCAGGTTCTTGGCAATGGTGATATCATCACTGTTACCCAGCGTGATATGAAGGGTGCTGATGAGGTTGATGCTCTTCAAACGAAGACTTACGAAAGCATTGTCAATTTTGGTGCAGGTAAGCTTGCTATCAATGACGGTGTTATTGGTGAGGTTTTGAAAGAAGAGTTTGAAGCTGCTTGTAAGGCTCAGAAGGCTGTTGTGGCTGATGTTCTTGGTATGATGCGGGCTGATTCTGGCTCTCTCAACCGAGAGATTGAAGCTACTGAAAAACGTCTTGCTGATCTGAATAAGCAGCGTGCAGAAGCTAATTATGCTCTGTCTCAGCTTCTTAAGCCTGACGTTTACAATGTGTTTTCTGCAATCGCTTATCTTGGTCTCAAGGGCGATGCATCACACTATTGTGCTCGAATGGGCTGTAGCGTTCCTGACGCAAAATCTGATGTGTGGAAGACTTCTGCAGAGTAGTCTTTCTGTCGTATCTCAAAGACGGGTATGCAAATACCCGTCTTTGTTTTCTTTTTAGGATTCACTAATGGCAGTAGAAGATATTTTAAAAGATCACATAGCTGTATATAGAAACGAATTTCGTCATTTTAAAACAATTGATTTTGATAGACTCGCAACTATTCGTAAACCAGATGTTAATAATATGGATGAGCTTATTGGGGCATTATCTATATTAGCAGAATCTCTTCCGAATAGAGATGCTATGTATCATCTCCAAAATGTATTAAGCCGATCAATGTTTTTAACTGATGATGAAATTGAAAATCAGTTAAATTACATTAGAGAAAACTGTACAAGAATTAGAAGCGTGCGTACTAACTTGTTCAAAGTACGTTCTAAACATATCATTATGGAAGATGTAGTATCCGGAGAAAGTTTTGACTTCGGTAAGTTTGATATTAGTATGATTTTTGGTTACAGTACTTTAGGTGAAAATCACGTCAAGGTTGTTCCAGCTGAAAACAATACTGAAAAGGATGGTATGTTTCATCCCTATGTAAATGGAGCATACAATTTATGTCTTGGTGATTTCAGAAAAATGTACGAAAAATTTGCATCCAATTGTCGCTTAGGAGATGCTTTTGATATAGTATTAAAAGTTCTCACTAAATATGGTGGGGATGAAAATCTTGGTCGCCGAGAAGGTGCCCACTCTCCCATTGCAAAATGGGTTGGTTATGAGTGTCAAGAATGTGGTGATCTCAGGCCAGTAGATGAATTTGTTGCATGTGCAACATCTAATGTTAGGTTGTGTGAAAAATGTGTGAATAGTGGAATGAATATAGATGAGCACACAGGATATCCTCATCTGTCTCATTTCTTAAGTGTGTGTGAGACTTGTGAAAAACGTACAGTTGGTGTGCGTACTCCTAAAGGTGCGGAGAAAAGCATCTGTACTAGTTGTCGAAAAGGTAACTAATAGTGATTATTTTTGATGAAAAAGCTTTCGCGAAAGTTTTATTCTTTCGTGATAATTGTATTGAAAAAAATGTTCAGGGTGGTGGAGAAAAATCAGAATCATTTTTAGAAGTATCTCTTATGGGAATTTCTAAAAATAGTGAGGATGGTATACACCGAGTTGTAGATGTTTTGTGTGTACCCCAAGAATGTACCGGCGGTAATACAGAATTTCTTGAGAAAGAATATACTGATTGGCGAGAAGCTCGTATGTTCGATGACAAAATGGACCCCATTACATTCTCACGTATTTGGATTCATACTCATCCCGGAGAATCTCCCAGTCCTTCAAATGTAGATGAGGATAACTTTAAGAAAATTAAAGAGGATGCTGATTTCGCCTGCATGTATATTGTGGCAAAAAAGAATAAAGACTATTGTCGTACTATGTATGACTCTCGTCTTGGACAAAAGCAAACTCTTGAATCTGCAAAAGTAATAGTTGGTAATTGGATTGTTCCAACTTCATACATTTTTGATCTTGAAGAAGCTGCTCAACAATATAATATTTCTTATATTGAAGAGTCATTTCTCTCACAATATAAAGCTTTTCATGACAATTGGTTAAAAGAGTTAAAAGAGTGTGTTAGAAAAAAGCAATACAATCACAATATTGGTACTGGTAGAGTTGTAGGACATTATCAACCCAACAATCATAATGCTGGTTATTACCCAATAAGTAACGGGGCAACAATTCCAGAAGCTGAGGATAAAAAAGAAATTATCAGTCGGCGAATTGCTTTACGTCTTCTTACTGAAAAGAAGTGTCAATTAAATAAAGCTGATTATAAATATTTTGATACACTTTATAGTCATCCAAAAGATGAAGTGGTCAGAATGTTTAGAAATATGACAAACATTGAATCTAAGTTTGATGATCATGATTGTTCTACAATTATGGATGATCATCCAGAGGTTTACCGTGGTTTGAAATGTGTCTTCAACGAATTAACACCGTTAAAGCAGTCATATATCTGTGGTAAATATAAAGTTCGTCCTAACTTTTTACAAAAAGCTCTTGAACAATATATTAAAGAAGTTCAAGAACTTGGTTATGAAGGAGTTGTATAATGTCTGATGATCGTTACTCTCGTCAATCTGAAATTATTGATCAAGATATTGTTAGCAAAACTAAAGCTTTAATTGTTGGTGTCGGGGCTGTTGGTCGAGAAATTGCACGCACAATTGCTGCCAACGGTGTTGGCAGTATTACAATTTATGACTTTGATACAGTTGAGGAACACAACTGTACTTCGCAGGGTTACAAAACTGCCGATATTGGTAGACCTAAAGTTGAATGTACTGCGGAAGAAATGCATTCTATCAATCCAAATATTGAAATTAAACATATCAATGATAGGTGGCGACCCCATAAAGATTCTTATGATGTTCTCTTCATGTGTGTTGATACTTTCAGTATGAGAGAAAAGCTTTACAAGTTCTATAAAGACAAGGCTAAATTTATCTTTGATAGTCGTGTAGCTGGCGAACAGATTCGTACTTTCGCTTTGGTAGACGACGAATCAAAAGAAGGTTACGCCAATACTTTTTATAGTGATAAAGCTGTACAAAATACTGGTGGTTGTCATAACCCCATGATCAAACATGGAGCAAATATTGCCGCATCTATGCTTGTTTCACAATTTACTTCTGCCGTAATGGGCCGTTATGTTCTTAAGAATTTCCTAATTCATCTGCCGATTGGTTTGTTTGAAGAACTTAAATTTGAAGACGATAACAAAGGTAAGAAGTAATGAAGAAAATTAAGATTAGATTTGATAGAAACTCAACTATTATTGCCGATTATGATGATTGGCTTGTTGATTTTCTTAACCATTTAGAAATGGGGAAAGCAAATCTGGATGATGTTCGAACTTTACAAGTAGTTTTTAATCTACACTGGCCTCCTGTTTATAAAGAAAAATGGGATGGGAAGCCTGAGTTGCAAAACTTTGCAGGATTTTCTGTAATGGTAGATCGACCCTATTATCAGCGTAGATTTCGTGGAAAGAAAAATGCGAGAAGAACATAAAGAATTAATTAAAAAATGGGAAAAAGACATAGAGGCCCTCTTAAACGAGGGCTGGTCTTTTATTGATGGTAGAAATTCTTTTAATATCTCAAAAAGAGAAACATTCAAATTTGAAATACAAGGTAGAACTTTTCCTACAACTGTAGATCTATTTATTGTTCCGTCACAAACTTATAGGGGTAAGCATATCTTTTTAGGAAAGATTAAAACTTTACCCACATCTAAATACTATCATCCTCATATTGAATTTAGGGCTGGCTGCGATCGTTTTGATATTGTTTGTTGGGGTCAATATAAAGGTATTATTAATAATAGATTTGAAACAAATGAAGTTCCACCGACTATGATATCTGATGCGTTACACCAATTTATGGTTAATTGTGATATGTATGATGCAGCTGGTGTAACAATGCATTTAATGATTAAAAGATGCAAAGATTGTGATGATATTCTTAAAGCACGAAGATTTACATACTGTGATCGGTGTCGAAAAAATAAGGGTTATATAAAATGAATGTTTTAATTCAAGAAATATTTTCAAATTTAAATAAAGCAAAACATACTCGTAATATTGAAGCTGTGCAAGCATATCAATCTCTTTTAGATAATATTAATACATTATCACAGATTACTACAATTAATATTAGAACTCAAGCTAAAATTCTTTCACAGAAATTAATGATTGATGCTGAACGTGGAAATGATCACAAGAAAAGGCGTCAATCTAACTTGATTCAAGAATTTGTTACTCCACGGTTAACTCTTGATAATCTAATGAAGTTAGTACCCACAGAAAAAATGTATGGAGATATGCGTCAGAATATGACGTTTATTAAAATGCAATTAGCAAATAATAATTTACGAGCGGTTAACGCCGATATTCGTACATGTGTAAAAAGAAAGATGGAAGAACGTAAACAAAATGAAAGCAATACTGACAGTAGGAATTAGTGCTTCTGGAAAAAGCACATGGGCTGATGAACATTGTCGTAAGACAGGTGCAATAAATATTAATCGTGACAATATGAGATTTACTTTGTTTGGCCACAAAGATTGGTCAACTTACAAATTTAAATCTTCTGTGGAAAATTTTGTTACAGCCGTTAATCTTAAGATAGTTGAGCATTGTTCTGTTATACAAAAAGATATTGTCATATCAGATACTAATTTACATAGTGGTTCCCGCAAATCGTTGATTTCAAAACTACAATCTCTTGGATACGAAGTGTCCATTAAAGAATTTCCCATTAAATTAGAGGAAACACAGAAAAGGGATACGGCGCGGACAAATGGCGTTGGTCCTCAAGTTTTGTATAGACAATGGGGACAGTGGCTTAAATATCTGTCTGAAGATGGCCGATATAAATTTTACAAACCCAACAAAGATTTGCCATCATGTATTATCTGTGATATTGACGGCACTATTGCGGAGATGCATAATAGAAAGCCGTTTGAGTGGGATAAGGTTTACAATGATAAGCCACGAGATACTATTATTGATATGGTTGCATCGTTAGCCACAACTAGAAATTATCAGGTGGTATTACTCAGCGGTAGAGATTCGGTCGCAAGATCAGAGACAGAACGGTGGTTAAAAGATAATTATATTGAGTATAGCGATCTATTCATGAGAGCTGCCGGAGATAATCGCCGAGACTCGATTATAAAAACCGAATTGCTCTTTTCTTCTGTAAGTACTAAGTACAATGTGTGTGCAGTGGTTGATGATCGGCCGCAAATGATTCGTTGTTGGCATGATCTTAAAATGCCAAATATAATTTCCGTTGCTAATCCTTATGTGGAATTTTAATTATGCTATATGAACTTTTCGCCTTTACTGGCACGCTATCAATTTCACTTATGATTATTGGTGCATTGGTCATTTTAATTGCTGGTGAAACAGAAGATTTATTTTGTTGGCCAGTACCAATAGTTGGTATATTAATTTATACATTATTCACACAACCACCAACTTTTCATTGGGGTTGGTTTGTTGGGTATTTTGTATTAGGATTAATTTGGTTTTTTGTTATGTTTTTTATAAATCTTACCAAAATTAAAAAGTATCTTAAAGCTAATCCAGATTTCTGGTATCCATCAGAAGAAAGAATGGTACAGCGTGCGGATCATCTTGATAAAGATTCAGACTTCTACAATCAGTATGCAGATAAGAAAATTTGGCACTTATACCAAACAGAACCTTCTGTTGAAAGATTTTTAGATAGAGTATTATGTTGGCCATTATTAATTATTAAATTCTGTTGCGCAGACCTTACAGTTAGTCTGTATGAAAGCATTGCAGATTATCTGCTTAATTTTAAGAAAAGGTATCTTAAAGTATGAAATGGTTCTTAAGTGATGTTCATATTGACCATGATGTGCTTCTACCTGTGCGGCGTGGTGTTATGGGGGATCATCCTTTCTTTAAAGATATTAATGCTTGGCAAACTTTTATAATTGGTCAAATTAATTCTACTATTAATAGAGGTGATATTCTATATTTGCTCGGCGATTTCTCTTTCAGACATGCTGGCAAGTTTAGAAGTCAACTTAAGTCTGGTGTACAATACTTCCTGATCAAAGGTAATCATGATCCAAGTTGGAAAGCTTGTGAAGAAGTATGGGGACAGGGCATGGTTAAGGATACAATGGATATTCAAATATGTGATGCTCGTTGTTTCTTAAGTCATTATCCACATGCTTATTGGCCAGCTTCTCATCGTGAATCTTACCATTTATACGGTCACTGTCACGATCAACGCGAAGAAACCTTAGATGCGATTTGGCCAGAACGCCGATCTACGGAAGTATCTCCGGAAACTATTTATAGAATCTGGAAAGAAATTCGGCCAGTATCTGAAATAGAAATTTTTGATCTTCTCAGTAAACGCAAGGGTCATGATGGTGTGGAGTTTTATGAAAAGAAAAGTGGAGTTATTAAACCCAAACATGAGAGATAGAGAGTCTAATACCGCAAGAAAGAATGCTCAGATTAAACAAAGAATAAGAGACAGTCTGTGTATACACAGCAGTACTAGAATTCTAATACTTGAATGTGGTGGTTATGCAGAATATTGTATAGATTGTTTTAAGATGATTTCATTATGGGAAAATGATAGATGATTGTTGTAATAGGACAAACTTATCGTACCGGCAGTACATTTATTCAAAGATTAATTAATGTTTGCAATGAAGGAATTGTATACGGCGAACAGAATGGACTTATGGAATCTGCTAGAAGTTTTTTACAAGCTCTACATCCACAAAATGTTCAAAGATCTATAGAACAATGGGAAGCGTTTAAGAAAGATCGCAATACATTCTCGGCTAATTTAAGTCCTAGTCCACAAAAAACTTTTGAATTATTTAAAACTATGATCCAATCCTATATTGGATTTGGAGAATATGATGGATTTAAAATTTTAAGTCCTACATATCAAGCAGTGTCTGCATGGAATCATTTAT
>Ga0209475_10001847_pt1 | contig 24036 bp, 16 predicted proteins | sample tdDd471_FD_187128 | JGI IMG/M metagenome (GOLD analysis project Ga0209475, IMG submission 187128) | Marine sediment microbial communities from the Atlantic coast under amendment with organic carbon and nitrate - tdDd47.1 (SPAdes)... | ecosystem: Environmental > Aquatic > Marine > Coastal >... | reverse complement strand
TTATCGCAGATGTCGTTATCGGTGCAGTCGTTATCGTCGTTACAACTTGCGGTATTATATGGGTGGGTGCAAACACCTTCGCCGTTGCAGACATCCGCGGTACAGGGATCGCTGTCTGTTTCACAGCCTGTGCCACTGTTTTTTGGATGCCAGTCTGTATTGTTAAAAGAAGCGAAACACCATTCGCAGATGTTTGCAGGATTTTCTTCGCGGTCTAAAACACAGGTGTCATCAATCACACAGTAGTTGTCGTCGATTTCAATGTAACATGAACCAGAAGCAGGATCGCATAGATCTGTGGTGCAGTTTATCATGTCATCGCAGACAATGCTCGTTCCAGTCTGACAGGAGCCGAAGCCGTCGCAGATTTCCGCGCCGTTGCATAAGTTGTCGTCCGCGCAAGAGGTTCCAGGTTCTGCCTTTAAATCATCGGGGCAGCTATTGGAAATGCCGTCGCAGCTTTCTGCCAGATCACAGGCATCATCGGCCTCTCTGCAGGTTGCAGTGCTTTTCTGATCGCTTGGACAATCGTTGCTCTGGCCTGTGCAATACTCGGCTATATCGCATTGACCCTCGGAAAATCTGCAGATACTGATAAGTTTTTGATCCTCCGGGCAATCATTGTTTTGCCCATCGCAAAATTCTATCGCATCACATTCACCAGCAGAGCCTCTGCAAACAGTTGTCAGCTTTTGGTCGGCGGGGCAATGATCGTCTGTGCCATTGCAGAATTCGGCTATGTCACATTCACCGGCTTTGGCTCTGCACAGATTGGATGACTTTTTATCTATCGGGCAATAATTATTTATCCCGTCACAGAATTCTGCAATATCACAATTTCCTTTAGAGGGTCTGCATTCGTCGGTTAATTTAAGATCGGTGGGGCAGGTGTTATTGATGCCATCGCAGTAGTCAGCCTTGTCGCATACGCCCGCCGATTCTCTGCAGATGCTGGTAAGTTTCAAGTCTTCAGGGCAAATGTTGTTTACACCATCGCAAAAGTCTTCTGCATCGCAGATACCCATGGATTCACGGCACTTTGTGGTTAACTTGAGATCAAAAGGACATTCGTTGTTTATGCCGTCGCAAATTTCCGCTGCATCGCATTCGCCCTCTGGGGCGCGGCATTCGCTTGTCAGTTTGATATCCTGGGGGCAGTCGATGTCTGAGCCATTGCAAAATTCAGCGGCATCGCAAATACCGGCGGATGCCCTGCACTGGTGGCTGCTGTCTTGTGTCGACCAGTCAGAATTGTTTCGGCTCGAGTCGCAGACAAGGCAGGGATGCAGCGGATGAGAAGTGTTGTCGGCTACACAGTTTTGACCAATTTGACAAAAACCGGGTTTGCATATGCATGTTCCTGTAGCTTCTTCGCAAATTTTGTTTTCCTCGTCTTTGCAAGGGTCAGGCGAGCATGGCTGAGTTTCTTCTTCTGTTTCTAATTCTGTATCATCAATTTCAGTTTCTGCTATGTCGCCATCAACAGCATCAATGTCAGGGTCTCCATCAGCGGGCTGATCTTGTGGGAAAACGCAAATACCGTCGCTGCAAATACGCTCGCCTTTGCAATCTGCATCCTCAATGCAAGGAGTACCAGATGATGAGGAATCGCAGCTATACAAAAAAATTGTAGAAAGGAGAATGAAAATATTTATTTTAAAAATCTTGTTCAGCATGTTTTTCTCTTGTCGGTGGTTATTTAAAATTATGATATACGACTGATAATTATACTAATGTAAAGTTCTACAGAGGCGAAATCCGCTATATACACTGCGATAGCCTTCTGATGTGACGTGCCTGTAGGCAGAGCGACAACAATCGGCAATGTCCATAAAGCTGCCACCGCGTCTTACATGATGCTCATCAAAGGTGGCTCCGGTCGGATCTGTCGAAGGTCCATTTTCGTAGTAAAAATCGTAATAGTCCCAGACAAATTCATCGACATTGCCACTCATGTCGTACAATCCCCAGGCGTTGGCTGGCTTTTGGCCCACAGGATGAGTGGTAACGGTGGCGGTGGATTTATACCAGGCAATGACATCAAGATTATAATCCGAGCCATAACCGGTGTAGGTTCCGTTGCTTTCGTCTGTCTGATAAAAGGCGGTATATTCATTTCCGGAACGGATTGCATATTCCCATTCTGCCTCTGTTGGTAAGCGATAGCCTTCGCAGTTTTGCGGTTTGCTGACTCCGTTTAAGGCAAAATTGCAGGAGTATGTATCTTCACTGCAGTTTGCAATGTCGTAATCGCACCCTCCGCCAATGGTTCCAACACAGTCCGTTAGTACATAGCAGGGTTCAAGTCTTGATTCTTCAGAGAGCCAGTTGGCATAGAGCAAGGACTCAAGCCAGCTAACCCGCTCTACAGGACAATTGGCACCGCAATTGGCCCCGGCACCGTTTGAACCAAAATAGGAGGGGTTTCTGGAAAACTCGCTGAACTCTCCCTGCGTTACTTCGTGAATCTGCATTTCAAAATCATAGGTTAAGGTAATGCGATGTAAACCTTCGTTGTACATTCTGCCGTTTTCATTTATACATGAACCGGGATAGGAATAGGGGCAGGAGCCATCAGGTGATCCCATCCAGAATGTACCTGCGCTGATGTTTGCAAAGCCAGGAGTGTGGCAGTTGGGGTAGTCGATATAGCCACTGTCACAACTATCACAATAGGTTCCGCTAAATCCTCTGTGGCATGTGCATGAGTTGTCAAAGGCGTTGCATGTGCCGTTTCCATTGCAGGAGTAGCTTGTTCCAGAGCAAAAATTGTTTTCGCATACATCATTGTCGGTGCAGTTGTTGCCGTCGTCACAACTGGATGTATTAGAGGGATGGAGACACAGCCCCATGCCATCGCAAACATCATAGGTGCAGGGGTTGCCATCATCGGTGCAGGGTGAATCGGTGACTTTAGGATACCAGTTAGTGTTTGATACATCGGGATTGCATTCGTCGCAGTTGTTTAAAGGGTTAGCCTGTCCTGTATCATAGCATGTATTGTTTATAAGGCAATGTTCATCAACTATGTCGTATGTGCAGGAGCCATTTGCTGCGTTGCAATTGTCTGTTGTGCAACTTTTGTTATCGGAACATTTAGGACTTCCGGTGCAGGTGCCATTTTGACAGGTGTCGCCAACTGTGCATAGGTTTTCGTCGTTGCACATTTCGCCATTTGAAGCAGCGAGATCTTCGGGGCAGTCGTTGTTGGTTCCATCGCAGAAGTCTGCTGCATCACATGTGCCAGAGGACGGGCGACATTCTATGGTAAGTTTTGTATCCGTTGGACAGGAGTTGTTTTGACCATCGCAATATTCTACCTTGTCGCATACGCCTGCTGCGTCTCTGCACTGACTGGTAAGTTTGGCATCTATTGGGCAAATATTTTGCAAGCCATCACAGAAATCTGCTTTGTCGCAAACACCGGCAGAGGATCTGCATTCGGTGGTTAGTTTGGTGTCTGTCGGGCAAGTGTTTCCTGTGCCATTGCAGAATTCGGCTTTGTCACAAACTCCCGTTGCAGGTCGACATTCGCTAGTCAGCTTGTTGTCTGCGGGGCAGTTGTTGTTTATACCGTCACAAAACTCTATTGCATCACATATGCCAACAGAGTCTCTGCATTTGCTGGTCAGCTTAATATCTGCAGGGCAATCGTTGTCAACGCCGTTGCAAAAATCTACAGCATCGCAAACCCCATTTGCAGAACGGCACTCGACAGTTAATTTTGCATCGTCTGGACACTGGTTATGTATGCCATCACAAAAATCTACAGCATCGCATTGTCCTGCTGAAGGTCTGCATTCGCTAGTAAGTTTGAGATCTTCAGGACATTCCGGGTTCTGTCCATCACAAAACTCTGCGACATCGCAGGGGCCTGAAGCTTCTCTACATTCATGGCTAATCAAACCCAGCGACCATCCTGTTTTCTGCCTGTTTGAATCACAGATAAGGCACTTTTGCTCGTTGTTAGCGGTGCCGTCGGCAACGCATAAGCCCGCGATTTGACAGAAGCCGGTATTACAGATGCAGTTTCCGGTCAGTGCTTCGCAGGTAGAGTTTTCCATTGTGATACAGGGATTGTTCTGGCATAGATCTTCTGCGGTGTCGGTCTGATCTTCTTCCAGGCTATCATCTTCAATGGTGTCAAGTTCTTCGTCGCCATCCGCAAGAGCTTCGGCATCTGTCTCGGAACTGTCTCCATCAGTGGCTATGTCAGATGGTAGGATGCAGCTATTGTTTTCACATATTTTTTCGCCATCGCAATCCAGATCACTGGTGCAGGTGCCAGTATCGAGTTCTGTATTACAAGCCAGAGTTGATAGAGAAAACAGTAGACAAAAGATGCAAAAAATCATTGGACGATATAAGTCGAGCATATATATCCCCTTACAATAAAGAAAATCGGAAAGTTGAGTTTGTACTAGTGGCAACACTTTGGAATCGATATCATACTGATGCTGAATTTGCAACATAAATGGTGGATACAAAAACAGTAATTAGCTGAAATTATGGCATAAACTAGTATTTTCAGGTGGAAAGTATGTTAGTGCCGATGCCCTTGTTCTGTCTGGAACCTATTCTTCATTTTCTCCAGAAGGAAGGATAGAAAATTACCAGAGCCGAGAACATTTCCAGTCTGCCTATTAACATATTGTAAGAAAGAAACCACTTGCCGACATCGGAGATATGTGCAAAGTTTTCTGATGGCCCTATGGCACCGAAGCCGGGGCCGATATTCATAAGGGTGGCAATTACTGAACTGATTGCGGTGAGGTAGTCCATATCGTCTACCAGTGCCATGAAGCAACCGCCACCAAGTACCAGAAAAATGTTGACGATGAAATAGCAAATCGACAAATTAATTATCATCTGGTCAACCGGACGTTCATTGATTCGAACCGACATTACAGATAAAGGCTGAATGAAAATCTTTTTAATGGCTGCCACCATAAACTTGATGATGATAACGTAGTGAACCACCTTGATTCCGCTGGTGGTAGAACCGGCGCATGCACCCACAAAACATACTGTAAACAAAAACATCTGCGCAGCTTGTGGCCATAACTCATAATCAGCAGTTGTAAAACCGGTTGTGGTAAGAATCGACATTACCTGAAAGGTTCCAAAGCGCAGGGAATCCCAGAAATCGTAGGTGTTTTCCTTAAAAAGTATCCAGCTCACAATGCCACAGAAGAACAGCACGAAACCAAGATACCAGCGAAATTCGGTATTGATTTTAAGTACCTTCCAGTTGCCCATTGCCATGTGATAGAACAGCATGAAAGTCATACCGCCCAGGAACATGAATACAATGGTAACCCAATCAAAGTAGGTGCTGTCGTAATGGCCTATGCTTGCATTATACGGTGAGTAACCGGATGTTGAGATAGTCCCAAAGGCGTGACAGAGTGAATCGAATAAGGACATGCCACCCAAGCAGAGCATAATTACTTGCAACAGGTTCAGTAAAATATAGATGATCCACAGATACATCATTGCGTCACGAGTGCGCGGGATGAATTTCTCTTTGGTAATTACCTGACCAGGGCTGGACTCGGCCCTGAAAATTCTCAAACCACCCATGCCGTGAGGTAAAAACATGATGGTCAGCGTCAGAAAGCCCATACCGCCCATCAGGTGAGTGGTACTGCGCCAGAACAGCAGTCCATGTGGTACAATTTCAATGTCCTGCAAAATGGTAGAACCGGTTGTGGTGTATCCGGACATCATCTCAAAAAAGGCATCTGTAAAAGATGGAATGGAACCATGTAAAATAAATGGTAAAGCTGAAACTGCTGATACGGCTACCCAACCAAAAGCTGCGATAAAGATGGCATCTTTTATGTGAAGATTCTGGTTTTTACGAAAAGCAAATCTCAAAGGCAATCCGATTGCTGCGGTAATTACAGCAGATATCAGAATTGCTGCAAAGTCATCTTCCTGATAAAACAGCGAACAGATGGCAGGTAAAAGCATGAAACTGGAGGTGACCAGAAACAATGAGCCGAATACATGTGCAATGGATCTGTAGTTCATCCTAGAATCAACCTCTGAAGATCTGGAAGACGGGGAGAGGTGCAAACACCGATAATTCTGTCTCCGGCCTGCACATGAGTGGTTCCGACTGCGATCTGCCACTTACCATCGCGACAGATTCCACCAATAACAATGCTGCCCTTCATTCTCGCTATCTGATACAAAGGTTTCGCAGTTATGGGTGCGCCTTCTTCGGCTACCAGTTCCACAACTTCGGCCTCAAATCCATACAGGTTGGCCACTGAAAGCAGTTGACCCCTGCGGATGTATTTTAAAATCTCGTTACCGGCGATAACCTTTTTATTCAAAACCACATCTGAACCCATGCTGGCGGCCAAGACAAGATATTCTTCACGTTGTACCAGTGAAATGGTTTTATCCTGCCTGCTTTTATCTCTCTCCGGCTGGTTTCTGATCAGATGTTTTGCCAAAACGTTGGTCATGATGTTGGTTTCGTTGTCGCCGGTGGTGGTTATGATAACGTCCATGTTCAAAAGTCCGGCTTTGACCAGTATATCGGCATCAGAGCCATCACCATGCAGAACCTCGGTTTTATTTAGCTGATGACTAAGTTCTTCGGCGCGATGCTCATTCATTTCGATCAATCGAACCGGGAAGGTGTTTTGCAGAAGTTCTGCAACACGGCTACCAATCATGCCACCCCCGATGATCAGGGTACGATGGCGACGATGCTGTGAAATGTCGGCCAGTTCCATCAGGCGAGGCAAATTCTTGCTGTGTGCCAGAACAAACATATGATCGCCTGGCAGTATTTTGTTGTCACCACCTGGAATGATGGTGTTGATGCCTCTGGCAATTGCTACAATTCTGAAATCGAATTCGGCGCCTATTTTGGAGACATCTTTTAATTCGGTATTGGCCAGAGCAGAATCTTCTTCGATTCTGGTTGCCACTACTTGCATTTCGCCATCGGCGATATCTATTACCACATTTCCTGCCTGCATCTTTAACAGTCGGACTATTTCTCTGGCTGTGACTTCTTCCGGGCGAATAACAAGGTCGATGTTGAGGTCTTCTGCTGTCATAAGAGCATTGCGATGCCACAGTTCCAGTGTGCGAACACGGGCAATTTTGCGGTGAATACCGCATTTGTGGGCAATTTGGGCTGCCATAATATTTACAGCATCGTTATCTGTTACGGCAATAAGGTAATCCATGCTTTCGGCGTTGGCCTCTCTCCAGCAGGAAAAACTCATTGCATTTCCCTGAATCAGGCGTACGTCCAATTCGCCATCGGCAAGGCGAATAAGTTCAGGGTCTGACTCTATTATGGTTATAGAATGACCCTCGTGTGCGAGGCGTTTCGCCAGATAATAACCAACTCCGCCAAGCCCCAGAATAAGAATGTTTTCGTTTTTATTAGCCATTTTCAATCAATTCTTTAAAACTTGTTTTGTCGACCAAAACTGCTTCACTATTTTGACACAATAATTCTTAGCTCCGCTGCCAGCTTTCTGAATAACATATATAACAGTGGTTCCGTATAGTGAGGCACATTTTAAGTGCGACATGATAACATGCAGCTTTGCAAATCGCTATTTCTTTGTTTTTTTGGGAAGTTTCAGTTTTGTTTAGGTGGAGTTGTCAATAATCATCTGTATTAGCTAAGTTGCTGTATATATTGTTGTACATGCTTGAAATATGTTTGTTTCTAGCTGGAAAATGGCCAGATAGAATATGTGGACTTATATGGTTGTCAATATTACAAAAAAGCAGCCAACGGAAAAACCGAAGGCTGCTTTTGTATTCAGTAAATACTGGATTAGTCCATAAGTTCAAACATCATGGCTTTACCCATTCCACCACCAACGCACATGGAAGCGATTCCGCGATGGAGACCCAAACGTTTCATCTGGTGGAGCAGGGTAATGGAAATTCTGCAACCAGTTGCGCCTACAGGGTGACCCAATGCGATACCGGAGCCAACTACGTTGGTTTTTTCACGGTCGAGTTCGAGAAGTTGTTCACAAGCCAGATACTGTGCGGCAAAGGCTTCGTTGACTTCAAAAAGATCTATGTCAGCAAGTGTCATGCCTTTTCTTTTCAACAGTTTGTTGATGGCAGGAACCGGGCCATAGCCCATCAGGTGAGGTTCTACACCGGCTAAAGCATGGCCTGTGATTTTGGCGATTGGTTTCAGTCCCAACTCGGCGCATTTTTCAGCACTCATGATAACCATGGCAGCGGCACCATCGTTAAGACCGGAAGCGTTACCGGCTGTTACTGTTCCGTCTTTTTTGAAGGCGGGTCTCAGTTTGCCAAGTGATTCTGCTGTTGCGCCACGGCGGGGATGTTCGTCTGTATCGAAGATTTTGGGATCGCCTTTGCGCTGCGGGATCTCGACAGGAATTATTTCGTCTTTAAACCAGCCATTGTCAATAGCAGCACATGCTCTGGCGTTTGAAAGAGCAGCCAGCTCATCCTGTTCTTCACGGCTGATGTTGTATTTTTCAGCCAAGTTTTCTGCAGTGATACCCATTAAGGTATGGTCAAAGGGATCTGTCAAACCCTGGAACAGTGAATCCACGGCTTTAACGTCCATCTGACGGGCTCCCCAGCGCATGTTATAAAGCACGTAAGGAACGTTTGACATGGATTCCACACCACCGGCGACTACGATGTCACATTCGTCTGTCTGGATCTTCTGTGCGCCAAAGGCGATACTTTGCATACCGGAAGAACACTGACGCTGGATTGTGGCGGCTGGAGTTGTGAAAGGAATGCCGGATTTTAAACTTACACAACGGCCAACGTTAATTTCATCTGTTCTCATGAAACAGTTACCGATTAAAACATCATCAATCAAAGATTTGTCTTCCAGACCGGAACGTTTGATAGCTTCTTTAACAGCAATAACACCAAGCTGGTATGACAGCAGCGGGGTAAGTGATTTTCCAAATGAACCGATTGGGGTTCTGGCCATTCCGACGACTACTACTTCTTTCATTTCTTTCTCCTTTTAAATAAATTATAATTCTGGATAGTATTTATCCGTAAAAATGTATTCGCTACTTAATCAAATGTACAAAATTAAAAATCAGGCAATAGCTACAGCAGCTTTCCATCTGGTTATATAATCCTGTCTTTCTTTCTCATCCATGCGAGGTCTGAAAGCACGGCTTTGTTTCCATGATCGTCTGATATCATCTAGACTATCCCAGACACCAACCGCCAGACCAGCAAGAAATGCAGCACCGATAGCAGTGGTTTCAAGTATCTGCGGTCTCACCAGTTCACAGTGTAAAATGTCAGACTGGAATTGCAACATCAGGTTGTTGGCACTTGCTCCGCCATCAACTTTCAGCGATTTTAATTTTTGTCCTGCATCAAGCTCCATTGCCTCAAGAATTTCGTAATTTTGCAGAGCAATACCATCCAGAACTGCACGGGCAATATGCGCGCGATTGGTTCCGCGGGTCATGCCTGTAATTAAACCGCGAGCTTCTGAACGCCAGTATGGTGCGCCCAAACCGGCAAAGGCAGGTACAAGAATAACGCCTTCAGATGAATCTACTTTACTTGCAAGCTCTTCAACTTCAGCGCTTTCGGCAAACATCTTCATCTCGTCTCGTAACCATTGCACAGCAGCACCAGCTATAAATGCACTACCTTCAAGGGCGTAGGTGGTTTTATCACCAATTTTCCATGCCACAGTTGTTAACAGACGATTTTTGGAGGGTACAACTTTATCTCCGGTATTCATCAGCAGGAAGGCTCCGGTTCCGTAGGTGCATTTTGCATCACCGGCTTCAAAGCAGGCCTGCCCAAACAATGCTGCCTGTTGGTCACCGGCCATACCGGCAATTGGAATGCCGTCTGGTAAAACTGATATGTTTTTGGTGTAGCCATAAATTTCCGAGCATCCGACAACCTTGGGTAAAACTGACATTGGCACATCAAGATCGGCTGCCAACTCTTCGTCCCATTGCAGGTCATGGATGTTTAAAAGCAGAGTTCGTGATGCATTGCTAACGTCTGTTACGTGGCACTCTCCGCCACTAAGTCTGTCTACCAGGAAACAATCTATTGTACCGGCTTTGATTTCGCCAGCTTCGGCTTTTTCTCTTAAGCCCTTAACATTATCAAACAGCCAGTTTAGTTTGGTGCCTGAAAAATAAGGGTCAAGTAGAAGTCCTGTTTTTTGGGTGAACTTTTCTTCCAGCCCTTTGGCCTTCAGTTTGGCACAGATATCTGCGGTTCGTCTGCATTGCCAGACGATAGCATTGTACTGTGCTTTACCTGTTTTTTTGTCCCAGGTCACAACTGTTTCACGCTGATTGGTTATGCCTATTCCGGCTACCTCGCTACCTGAAACACCTGCTTCCATCAATGCTTTTTCGATAGAGTGTGAAACTGTGTCCCAAATATCCTCCGGGTCATGCTCCACCCATCCCGGTTTAGGATAAATCTGTTCAAATTCCTGTTGTCCAACGCCCAGTATGTTAAGGTCCTTATCAAGTAGAATGGCTCTGGAGCTTGTAGTACCCTGATCAATGGCCAAAATATAGGAAGACATCTTTACCTCCGTTGGAATTTTACAAAATTTCGAATTTTCAAGTTTGAAAAGGTATCACAGCAAAGGATTATCTGCAATGGATTAATTGCTTGAATTCTGTCTGGAAATCTTTATCATGTTCGCCATACAGGAGGTTCAAATGAGTGAAGAAAAACCAAAAGTCAAAGAAGTTAAACTTGAGATACAAGCCGATGAAAAAATAGCCAATGGTGTGTACTCGAATTTTGTTATAGCAAATCAGACCGAAACAGAATTTATGCTCGATTTTGTTTTCGTAGCTCCCCAGACGCCCAAAGCTAAAGTTTTGTCCAGAGTTATACTGAATCCAACCCATGCCAAACGTTTAATGTTGATGTTGAATAAGCAGGTGGCCTCATACGAGCAAAGATATGGTGAAATCACCATCCGGCAAGCCAAAGTAAAAGCCAATAAAGAACCAGGCCCGGATTCAGGTGGTTTTATTAACTAGAGAGAATTTACGGCACAAGGATTGTTGGGGGGGATTGCCGAAATAGAACTCTCTGACTTACTGTGAGGCAATACCCATAGCACGGGGCTTATGGATAATCCATGCACGAACCCATATCAGCGTTGCATCGAGTGCCCGGACTGTTAACGCAGTCGTAAGTGTTGGTTATTCTGCCACAGGCATCAACTGTGTTTAAGACTGTGTCGTCACAATAAAATGATGCTTGTGAGTTCGGGTAGCATATGTCACTGGATAAAGATTCAATGGTATCATAAGTGCCACAGAGAAAATCGTTGTCACAGAGAGATTGATTATAATCTGGACATTGTTTGACACAGAAAAAATCATCTGTCAGGCAGAGTAGACCCTGTTCGCATGGTTGTTCATCGGAACAAGGTTCGCATTGTTTTGACAATGGTGGAACTTCATCTTCCTGATCGGCATCACCGTCTACCTCGCAGTCAGAACGCAGTTCGATTTCATCAAAGATGCCTTCACGATCCATTGTTTCGTGGTATAACTCCATTCTGCTTACATTGCGGATGTTTTTTGTGTAAAAGGGGATCTGCTCAAATGGTTCGCTGTCATCTACAAATACCGTGAGTGTTTCATCCTGCCAGTCTGGAATAACATGAATCTTAAAAGTTGTACTTGGAAGACACTGAACAAGTTTGATGGGTTCGTTTGCTGTATACATAACCAGATAAGGATCTGCTGGTAAATCAGGGTTGGTTGAAATATCTGCTATGGCAAATCTGAAAAGCTTGTCTGTATCACCATTGTCATCTGTTCCGTAAACATCCACATTGTTTTGAATAATACCACTTTGGTTGGGGCATTCTACAGTTTCCACCCAAAAAGAAATCTCGCAGCTTTGACATTTGGGAAATTCTGCTATCATCGGTGATTCTGTACTTGTGACCCATTTTTTAAGGTTTAAGGCAGGCGCAGCCTCGATGCGATCTCTTACAAGTGTTACCTCATAATTACCACTGCTTTCATTCTTCCAGGCGCTGGTGCTGTACATCACATCAACAGAATCATAATCAAAATTATCGCCGGGCCAGTCGCACAAGCATTCACAAGCTGCAACTATTTCCTCTTCCATGTCTTCGACTAAATCATTTTCCATCGTGTCAAGCTCTTGATCAAGATCTCCATCTGGTTCTTTTTCCAGATCTTCTTCGATGTCCTGATCGCCGTCTGCGGGGTCTGGTAAATCCGAATCAAACAGGGTGACTTCGGTTGCTCGGTACAGACCAGTATTTTCTTCTGATTGCAAAGCCCACAATAATGTCAAATCTGTACTTTTATTGCTGGCCTTAAAACCGCTTTTGAGTTTCGAATTTGCAAAGCTATCCAGTATTTCGGCGGTAAAATACACGGTGGACTTGAATACAGGCTCATTGTTGCTGTTCTCATTTTGAAGGATAAAGTATGAACCTGCGTTTGGTAATGTCAGAACTGCATCGGTAATTTCGCCAGTAAAATCAGATTCAATCATAATTTCTACCGGTTCGTTTACGGAAATTTCATTCGGAATGGTAATGCCGATGATTTGCGGGGAATTGCTTTCGGGGTTTCCTTCTGGTGGGGCAGAGTTTTCCACTTGTATGTCATCGCCATTCTGAGTCTTGAAATTACCTGCCAGGGCTTCTATATCTGCTTTTGCGGTGAGGATCTGCTCGGCAATTTTAACCTTAAGTGGTTTGTAGGCACCAGTTTTTTTATCATCGGTCTGAAGTGCAAAACTGATGTTAAAATCCTGACCTTTAAGCTCGTCATCAATATTCAAGCTACCAGCAAGTGTGATGAAATCATTGAGTAAATGTCCCGGAATAGAGATGTATTTACTGGAGTCGTTCACGTAAACAATAATGTAGGCGACCTTTTCAGGCTCGGCATAGGTGCTGTTTAATTCGAAAATAAAATCTGCACCCATTTGTAATTCTTCGACTTCTTCAATCGAGTCAATTTGGGGATATTCGGCAGATTCGTTGCCTTCTGGAGGTGTGGAATCAACCATTTCTCCACCCTCGAAGTCCAATGCATCTGTCATTCTATCTGCTAAATCCTCGGCAATTTTATTTGAATCTGCATCAGAAGAGCAGGATGTACACGATTCCAGTATGAACAAAGCCAAAAATATCAGTAAAAACTGCAGTTTCATTATGTTTCCTCTGGGAATTAATAAATCAAGTTATGCTTCAGTAAAGACTATCAAAAACTGAAATAAATTCAAGTCAATAGCAAAAAACAGTTATTATCGGGATGTAAAAGTTAATCTGCTTGAGTTTTCCACAGGAATAGGAGAACATGGCCACATGATGTTTTATTTTTTGTCCAGGTGGAAAAAATGAAAATTTCCGAGAGGTTTCGTGATGTTGCAGTAGTTGGCTGCTTGATGATACTGTTTTCCGGCATGGTCGCAGTTTTGTACGAATCCCCGTGGTTGCTGTTTTTTTTAACTCTTCCGATTCCTTTTGTCTTGATTAGCAGGTTTGAGAATATTCAAAGGGCTGCAAAGGTGGCTTTGGTAGGTATGGTTTTGGGGCCGATTACTGAAATAATCTGTGTTGCTGCAGGGCTTTGGACATATTTTGAAACAGGCGGGTTTCCGTATATTCCTGTCTGGCTGTTTGCTGGCTGGGCCTGTTTTCCTACTGCTTTAATTCTATTAACTAAATCCGTGCTGAATAGAAGTATTTCAGCTCAGTCCATGAAAGGCATCACAGTTTTCTCAGTTTTTGGTATTACGCTTCAGGTTGTACTGTTCGTGCTATTTGGCCACTCCAGTATGGGAGGACTAATCGTTGCTGGTAGCATGATAATTGCTGTTATTTTGTTGTTGAGGAAAAAGGAAACATACATTTTACTCCTGCTAGGTGCTTTTATTGGCCCATTGGTTGAGGCCATACCGATTGTGGCAGGTGCCTGGTCGTATCCCATAGTTGAAATTTTATCCATGCCGTATTATATGCCACTGGCCTACGGTATATTTGCTGTTTTTGTGAGCTATATTGCATCGTCAGTAAGTTTTATAAAATATTGAGCATACATAAGCTTTTCAAATTCCTTGAGAAACCTAATTCTAGGCCTCAGGTAGGATATAATATGTCTTATTATAAATAAAAATAAAAAATATACATTCTTTAGTTGACGTACAAAAAAATAAGTGCTTAAATGCCAAATGATAATTCAAGAAGTACATCTTATTCCCTCATGGATCTACTTCTTAACGTGTTTTGAGGGAAATGTGCGTTGGGTCTCGAAAGGACTTGCGTACGGGAGGAATTACATTGGCTACTGGTATAGTAAAATGGTTCAATGAGAAAAAAGGTTTTGGTTTTATTGTCCCTGATGAAGGTGGCAAGGACTTGTTTGTGCACCACACAAACATCACAACAGAGGGTTTTCGTACGTTGCAAGATGGACAGAAAGTAGAATACGAAGTTGCAGAAGGTCAAAAAGGACCAGAAGCAACTCACGTTTCCCCGCTATAGGTTGGAAGAGATTACCCGAAAAGAAAACCCCAAACTTTGGTCTGGGGTTTTTTTTATGTGAGTGGCAACATGTAAGGTAAATTATAGTTTAACGGGCTTGTACTTTTCTTTCTTTAATTCGTATTTGGTCATCAATTTGTGTAGCTGTCGCGAACTTATTCCCGCTGTTTCTGCTGTCTTGTTCATTCTGCCGTCGTTCTCAGTTAATATTTGGTTAAGATACTGTTTTTCTACCTTTTCTACTGCCAGACGTCGCACTTCTGCTAAAGTGTTTGAAGTGTTTAAGGGTATTTCTGCGTGCGGATAATCAAACTTTATCAGATTACTGGGAAAACTTTCAGGTGTAAGGTGGGTTGATTGCTCTAGAATATATGCCCGCTCGATCAGGTTTTCAAGCTCTCTGATATTGCCTGGCCAGTCGTAGGCGGTTAAAGCCTCCGAAACTGTAGGGTGGAGTCCGATTATATTCTTCTTATACAGGTCGTTGAGCCTGTTTAGGAAAGTTTCCACCATTATCGGCAAATCTTCCAGCCTTTCACGTAAAGGCGGGATTTCGATTGGAAAGACATTCAGGCGGTAATACAGGTCGCTTCTGAAGCTGCCCTCGTCTTTTCTTAGCTCAAGGTCATCGTTGGTTGCGGCAATTATTCTAACATCGACTTCCATTATTGTTTCGCCACCGACACGGCTGAATAATTTCTCGTGCAGAACCTGCAACAGTTTTATTTGCATGGCAGTTGAAATAGTACCAACTTCATCCAGTAGAATAGTACCTTCCTGGGCAATTTCGAATTTGCCGGGTTTGCGCCTGTCTGCTCCCGTAAATGCTCCTTTTTCATGTCCAAAAAGTTCACTTTCCAACAGAGAGTCGGGTATTGCACCACAATGAACCGGTATAAAGGGAGAATCCGAACGGTTGCTATGGCGGTGAATTAATTGTGCCATCAGGCTTTTGCCTGTGCCGGTCTCTCCTGTCAGCAGTACAGTAGCATTTGTAAGTGCGACTGAGCGGATCTTGTTTAGGACTTCCATTACTTTGGGGCTGTTGGTGCGAATAAGGTCTTTGTCTTCGCTTTTCCAGAATTGATCACGAAAATAATCAAGTTCCATTTGTTTCTGGCTGGATTCCTGAATAATTTCCATTACCAGGTGGACTTCTTCCGGTGCGACGGGATAGTTCAGGTAGGTGGCAGCTCCGGCTTTAACAATATTGACGGCTTGCCTGATTCGGTGGCGACCGGCAATAACCACAACTTCCAGAGAGGGCCAGACCTGCCAGAAAGATTTCAGTGCTTCTTTATAAGATGCAAGTCCTGTAATCTCGGTATCTTCCAGAAGGGTGTCAATGTCTATAAACAGCACATCATAACGCTTTTTTTTGAGTTTACTGATAACCTTTTCTTTGTTATCAGTTATGATTTTGATGCTGTTTTCTGTTTTCAGGCTCCAGTTTATGACTTCGCCTGCGATTTTTTCTTCTGTAACAACTAAAATGGAACTCATTTGAGAACTCCTCTTATCTGAAACGTGATCGAAGTTTCACACCAGATGCTCTCATTTACAAGAAAAAACTAACAATAAGTTAAAGTTTTAGGATTTTATTAATATTGAGTAAAAACTGGCACCATATATACTATTGTATTACTGTAGTTATCAATTGGCCCTGATTGCTGGCACTATGATGGATAGCATTCGAAAATGAGTAATAAAAGCAAAAAAGAAAAGACCAATATTCTACCATACATACTTATTGGTGTGCCTTTGTTGTTCGTTGCAGGAATTGCAGCTTTTCAACTGCTATATAGTGGGAATGAAAGAGATAGTTTTGATCTCACTGATAACGATGACAATTTGAGGGTTTTTGAGCAGTGGCAGGATAAATCTGCAAAATCCAAGGTGCATGAGTGGCCGGAAGGCAAAGATAGCTTTGTAAAATTTTGCTATTATGATATTTCGGGTAAACATCTTGGTTGTGGCATTGAAAAAAATGGTAAAATGTGGGAAGGTGCCAGAGTTGAATGGTATCGGTATTCAAAAAGAAATCCTACCGAACAGGAAGGCTATGGTGTGGCCCAGAGGATTTTTGAGTACAGCAACGGAAAAGCTGATGGTTTATGGAAAACCTATTATTCAAATGGAGCCATAAACTCTGAGACTATATATGAAAATGGACAAAGGCTTTCAACGGTGGTATATGACCCTGCTGGAATGGTAATTGATAACATGGCTGGAAGTAAGGCCGGTAATAACAAGTTAAAAGGCAATAGTAGTGGACAGAAGAATTAGAACTTCCCTGATTTCTATCGGGGCTAATATTGTACTCATTTCAATACTCTGGACATTGTCGAGTCTCACTGGTTCAAAGGCGATAGGTGCAGACGCCCTGCATTCTTTGTCGGATCTGTTTGTCTCGCTGACTGTAATGTCCGGTATTCTGTTTAGAAAATCGCGCGAGAAAAAGCTGGCCTTAGCTGCTCAGCTTGCCGAGGGAGATACGGAAGGCAAGGCCAAACCAAAGACGGCCTATTGGGTCGAATCACTGGTGGCTTATATTGTTTCCCTGATTATCCTTTATATGCCGTACCAGATTCTCACCAATGTAAGTGCCCCCACTAAAATGGATTTACAGTATGCCTGGCTTGCCATTATCGGTGTCATGGGCTGCATATTGATTACCTATTTCATCTCTCGCTTTAAACTGATTGTTGGCAAAGAAACCGATTCGATTGCACTGGAAGCAGACGGACAGCATAGCCGTATGGACATGTATACATCGTTTGCGGTGCTGATATCTCTGGTTGGTCAGATTATCGGAATCAACCTTGACAGCATTGTGGCGGTGATCATTGCTGTTATGATTGGCATTACAGGTCTTAATCTTTTTGTTTCCTCGATATTGAGTTTTATCAAAAAGAGCGACATAAAGCATGTGGTGTTCTGGAACTGGTGCTATGACAAACTTAATAACGGTTTGGGCCATATTTCGTTGTTTCTGTTTGGAAAAAAAATCAAGCTGCCTTCGGTGGATGATTTCAGTTTTAATTCATTTGCCAAGATTTTCTCTGCCAAATTTCTTGCAGTTTTTACCTCGCTGATTTTAATTGGCTACCTCTTGTGGGGAATCGTAATAATCAATCCTTATGAAACCGGTGTGCGACTGAGATTTGGTAAAATAGTTGATGAGGAAATGGAGCCGGGTATACATTACCTCTTGCCGTGGCCATTTGAAACAGTGCGCAAGGTTAATGACAAAAGAGTTAATCGTGTGGAGATGGGATTTAGAACCAATCCCAAAATTGAGGGAAGTATTTCATCTCTGGTTTGGGAAGCCAAGCATACCAAGCGTGGTTACAAGAAAAACAAGGAAGAATCCATCGTCCTGACAGGTGACGAGAATTTGGCCGATCTTTCAATTGTGTTGCATTACAAACCCACCGATGCCATCACTCACACTTTTAAGGTAAAAGATATTGACGAGGTCTTGCGGGGGCTGATTGAGTCCAATATGCGAGAGGTGCTATCCACCGAAACTGGAGATGATCTTTTAACTCTTGGCAGAAAAACAGTTGTGGAGCGCATTCACAAGGCTTTGGATGTAGATGTGGAAAAACTTGGTCTTGGAGTAAGAATTGTTGAAGTCTATTGCCATGATTTTCATCCGCCGATGGATGTTGTGGCAACCTACCGTGATGTGTTTTCTGCCAGAGAAGATAAGGCCAAACTTTTGAACAAGGCCAAATCTTATCGCAACCGTGCCTTACCGGAAGCTCGTGCAGAAAGCACTATCAAGCTTGGTAATGCTCACTCAATCATGTATGAAAAAAGTGTTATGGCCGAAGGCGAGGCCGAAAAATTCAAGCTGGTGAGTAAGGCCTTTAAACTTGCACCAGAGATTACCTCGTTCAGGATGTTTATGGAAACTGTTGAAGCCGGATTTTCCGGTAAAAAGAAAATTATTGCCGACCCGGAAGTTAACCGTGGTGGCTATCGTTTATGGTTGTTTTCTCCTAAAAAAGAACCGCTGTTGAAGTAAAGAGAAGTGAAATGAAGAAAATACTGATCATAATTGGCGTGTTGATAATTCTTGCTTACATCATTACTACGGCAATGGTTGTAGTGGATGAGACCGAAGTTGTTATTATCACACATTTTGGAAATCCTGTTAAGGTTGCTGATAATGCGGGGCTGGTGGTGAAATGGCCCGATCCAATTCAGACAGCCTTGCGCTTTGACAAAAGACTACAGGCACTGGATTCCAATATTGGCGAGTTTCTGACACGTGATAAGAAGAATTTGGTTGTCGGAAATTTCATCCTCTGGAAAATAGTTGACGCCAAAAAATTCATTCAGAGCGTCAGAGACAATGTTTCAGCAAAGCAACGCTTGTCTGATCTGGTTGGTTCTGAAATTGGCGCTGCAATCGGTAGTCATACCTTGGGTGATTTTTTGACGGTTGACAAGGAAGGCTCGCATATTGCTAGCATTATGCAGGATGTGCAAATTGTCAGCAAAGAAGTTGCTCTGGAAGAGTTTGGTATTGAAATAGTTGATATCCGCTTGCGAAGATTAGGATTCCCAAGCCAGAACTTGCGTTCTGTTTACGACAGAATGCGAGCCGAGCGCGAACGTATGGCCAAGAAATACAGGGCAGAGGGTGAAGAGGAAGCCGCCAAAATACGCGCGCAAACCGAACAGGATGTAAGGGAGCTTTTAGCAAACGCCTACAGAGAGGGTGAGATTGCCAAAGGTAAAGGTGAAGCCGAAGCTATTGCAGTTTACGCCGATGCCTTTAAGAAAGATCCAAAATTCTACAAATTGACCAGAACCTTGCAGGCTTATAGAAACTTTATGGGCAGTAACACAACCTTGATTCTCTCGACCAAATCTCCTTTGTTCAGATATCTAGAATCGCCACCGGAGAATTAATCGCATGGAACTTAAACAGGACATAAATCAGGTTTTTAAGCACTCGAAAATAATATTTTGGGTAATGATGATTCTCTTGGGGATGATATATCTGGCGACGGGCTTTTATTCTGTCAAGCCGGAGCAGCGTGGTGTAGTAAAGCGGTTTGGTGAAATCATTGATGATAATGTTTCGCCTGGAATTCACTATCACATGCCATGGCCGATAGAAGTTGTGGCACGGCCCAAAACTACCGAGATTCAATCTGTCAAAGTTATCTTTGAGGATACCAGCAATACCGGAAAAGTCGAGAGGGGTGGGGCACTGTTAACCGGTGATGAGAATCTGGTGCTGATCTCCATTGTGGCCCAGTACACCATTAAAAGTGCAAAAAACTATCTTGTTACTACGGCAGAACCTAAAACCATGATCAGCCGTCTCGTGCAAAGTGCCTGCGTGGAAAGTTTTGCCAAGATGAGTGTAGATGAGGTTATGACAACGGGGCGTCAGCAGGTGCAGAGCGAAGTCATAAAACATGTACAGAAGCTGGCTGACGAGTATGAGCTGGGTATTAATTTAAAGCGTGTACAGATCCAGAAAGTGGAACCACCGGCAAGAGTCGCGCAGTCGTTTAAGGATGTGGCCTCTGCCAGAGAAGATAAACAGAAAGCTTTGCAAAAAGCAGAGGGAGACAGAAACCGTCGCTTGCCGGGTGCAAGGGCCAAGGCCGAGGCTACCATTAGAAGTGGCAATGCCTATGCCATGGAAGTGGTTGAAAAAGCCAAAGGTGATTCTGAAAGATTTCTTTCCACATGGAACGAGTATAAAAAATCGAAAGATATAACCGCTCACAGATTATATCTGGAATCCATGGAATTGATTTTACGCAATGTTAAAAAAGTTTTTACCAACCCCGATGCAGAAAAAAATGTTTCATCAAGCGGAATGAGGATGGGACGTTAGGTGGTAGATTAATAAAATACTTGTGTACCGTTTTTAATGCTTAAAAAGAAATCAAAAGACATCTGTCGCTGTTCTTCCGATAAAAGATGCCCCTTACCTGAAATTACCTTAGGGTAAATTTTAATTTTTTCTTGCACGGCTTTTTCTACAAACTGGTAAAAACGACGAATCCTGCTTTTGTCTTCTGAGCCAACCGTAACCAAAATTGGCGTTTTAATGTAATGCTTGGGCAAGTCGTAACCACCAGCACCATGTGCTGCACAGGCTGTTACACTAAAGGAATGCAGCATAGTGAAGCGATGGACAAATTGAGCCCCGGCTGAAAAACCAAAGAGATATAGTTTATAAGGATTGATCGGGTATCTTTTTGCAGTTATGCCCAGAATTGTTGTTAGCGCACCTGCCGACCATGCCTTTGGATACTGGTAGCTGCGCTTTTTTTTAAATTCTTCATTATCGAAGTTTTTAAATGCGACAGTAATAATCGCAAAACCGTTTTGTTTTGCAAAAGCTCGATAAGGATTTGTGTGGTATTCGTTGCCTTCACTATTTTGTCCCCCGATACATACCAGTACAGGAAACCTTGTTTTACTTGTTTTGTCAGGAATGAAAACCCGGTATTTCAGTTTTGTGTTATCCTTTTTAAATATTTTTATAGAATCTGTTATATCGACTACGTTTGTGGCCTCTTGTATCTTTGGGGAGAGAGGTTGCTTTTGTTCTACTAAAACCTTGCCAAGGTTCTCACCAAGATCGTCACCCCGAAAATACAAAATTCCAGCCAGTATTAGTAGCAGAAGAAATAAGGTTTTATTCGACATCACATCCCTCGAAAGTTGTTAATGATTTCAAGCTATCCGAAAATAAAAAATGTTGTTAGTATTAAACAATAAATGAAAACAAACATAAAGCAATAAGTGAAATGCAAAACAATTTCAATTTTCCCAATATGCGTCAAGTTACCTTGACATTTTATACTGCTCTCGGTATCCATAGGAGGTGTGTTGATTTTGTTCGACTACCTATTAAAGTTCAAAGGAAATAAAATGTTGCGAAAAAACATGTGTTTTGTGCTGGTTCTGTTACTTGGTATTCTGCTTGTGGCCTGTGGTTCCGAGAGTAATCCGGTAGATGGTGATGTGGATCAGGAAGTTTCAAATGAAACCGATGACACTGAAAACAGTGAAGTTTTAGACGGTGATGTTGAAGAAGATAGCCTTGTCGACGGTGACAGCGATGGAGATTTGATCGAAGCCGAAGATGGCGATCTGGCTGACGGCGATGAGGATCTGATCGAGGAAGAGGAAGAACTGGAACCATTGAATTGCACCGCAACCGGATCGGAACCGCTCCATGGTGTGTATTCCATTTCCGGCAAGGTTGTTGATGAAAGTGCTAACGGTCTTGCAAACGCTGCCACTATTATTTGTGTTTTTCAGGAAAACGACATTTCCGCATGTTTAAACCCGGTAATGACCTCCGAAGATGGCAGCTTTACAACCGACATTCCCGAAAGCAGAAGATGTATGTTGCATGCGTCCATTCATGTTTTAATGGGTGCAAGCAATCGAGTCAGCCTTTTCTGTCCGATAGATCTCTCTGATACCAGCTTTGTGGAAACAGGTGATTACAGGTTGCCAGTAGCCCCGGAAGGCACCCGAGATACTCTTGGTGATACTAAAGTTGCCCATGAAATAAAAGCAGACGATGGCACAACTCTCTCGGTTGTACCGGATAATCTGTCACTCTGGGACTACAGCTATGAGGATATTCGTGTAATGCCCTGGGATGCAAATACCTACGGTTGGCCCTGTTTTATTGATGCAGCAAATCCGCCCGAGGCATTGGTGGCCTTGACTCCGGAAATTGAGTTTGGTGACGGAACCGCAAGCACTGCCAAAAACGATGCGGTACATCTGTCTTTTGTTAACAGCAAAAACCTCGCAGCGGGAACCATGGTCAACCTTTGGGGACTCGGCGGTGTGTCCAGCAAAACCAACGATGGCACAAAACTGGAAGAGGGCGAGTGGACAATAATTGGTGAGGCCAAAGTGAGCGATGATGGCGCCATGATATCTACTGAAGCAGACAAAGGCTTGCCCTTCTTTACCTGGTTTGGCTGGACTGAAAAATAAGAATTAAAAATAACAGCTATAAAAGGACGGGTGAAATATGCCTGTCCTTTTGCTGTTTATGCATCAGTATTTTCCGCAGGGTTTTTGCCAAAGTATTTGAATACCAGCCAGAATATAACCATTGCGACTGCATAGGCTAAAACAGGGTTGATAATGGTTGCCAGTGCGTAACCTATGAAAATAGCAATGGCTGCAACTACCAGGGCATAGGGGATTTGTGTCTTGACATGATCCAGATGATCGCAACCTGCTGCAATTGAGGACATAATGGTTGTGTCTGAGAGTGGTGAACAGTGGTCACCAAAGATGGAGCCATCAAGCACTGCACCCACGCTGATTATCATTAGGGGGGTGCCCCCGATATGATAGGCCAGTGGAACCGCCGCAGGCAAGAGGACTGCCATTGTGCCCCAGCTTGAGCCGGTGGAAAATGAGATAAAAGCTGCCAGAAGAAATATCAATACAGGCAAAAGCCAAGGGGCAATTGTATCGGCCAGTGAGCTTACCAGAAAAGCTCCGGTGCCAAGGTCGCTGTTAACGTGTCCGATAGACCAGGCCAGAATCAGAATCGAGAAAGCCAGCAGAAGCATGCGCCCCGCTGCGAACCATGCTTTGATCAATACAAATCCATTGGCTTTTCCGATTGACATGCCAAGTATAAATGCCAGTATCGAGCCTGTGACCGAGGCCATGGCCAGAACCCATGTGCCATCCTGGCAAAGCACGAGATAATTGTTTTCAAGTGTGAATAATCTGGATATTTCGAAGCTGCCAAGTGCTGCAACATTAAAAGACCATGGTGCCACTACTCCGGCGCCGTTTAATGCCATACCTAAAAGAGTGATTAAAATTACTGCAAGCACAGGCAAGAATGCATTGATGGCTTTAGGATGTCCCACAGGCTTGATTACAGTTTCTCTTGAAAGCGGAACAGATCCTTCTCGTAAAACTTCGCCGGTAGTTAATGACCTTTGCTGGGCCGTTTTCATCGAACCGAATTCTTTTCGGCTGATAATATTTATCAGAACGAAAATTATGGTCAGAATGCAATAGAAGCGGTAAGGAATGGTCGAAATGAACATTGCATACGGACTGCCCTCTAGTCCGATGTCTTTCATGGATTCACCGATGATGCCGACTTCATAGCCGATCCAGGTGGAGATCAGGGCCAGACCTGCAATTGGTGCTGCGGTGCAGTCTACAATATATGCCAGCTTCTCTCTTGATATTTTCATTCTATCTGTCAGTGGTCTCATGCAACCACCAACAACTACGGTGTTTGAATAATCATCAAAAAAAACCGCCAAGCCTAAAAATGCAGTGGCAAGCTGGGTGGATCTGGTGTTTTTGGCGAGTCTGGCAAAGATGTTGGCCAGCCCCAGCATTCCTCCACTGGCAGTAGAGACATTTACCATTCCGATAAGCGAGAAGGTAAAGAGGAAAATCCAGAAATGAAAGTCGTCAAGCAAAACTGTTTTTAGTACTCC
>Ga0209475_10001845_pt1 | contig 24075 bp, 13 predicted proteins | sample tdDd471_FD_187128 | JGI IMG/M metagenome (GOLD analysis project Ga0209475, IMG submission 187128) | Marine sediment microbial communities from the Atlantic coast under amendment with organic carbon and nitrate - tdDd47.1 (SPAdes)... | ecosystem: Environmental > Aquatic > Marine > Coastal >... | reverse complement strand
GCATTGAGTGTCAGATTTTTTTTGACCGGGAACGTTTTTGCCCAATGAGCCTTTGCTCCGCTGACGGAAAACTCGGCGCTCAGTTGCCCCTCTCCCCCGACAACCAGATCAAACGCCCCTTCACCAAAAGTGATTTGAGCAGGGACAATCCCCTTTTTCAGTCCTCCCCCCAGATATTTTCCTTTGATTTTAGCCTGCTGCCCACGCCACTCGACAATGGCGTCCACAGATGGGGTGCCCCCGGAGAGTGACAAGTTTTCATCCTTGCCTGTGCGATCTAGAGTTAAGGCGAAAGGGAAACCCGGAACAAAAGCCTCCAGTCGATGGGCTTGCCCTTTAAGCTCAACGCGGCCCTTTGCCTTGAAAGCTGTTTCTGCAATTTCTCCGCCTACAAAACCTCCTTTAAGCTTTGCCGCGATGTCCCATTGTCCCGCAAAGGAATCAAGGGAGCCTTCACCTGAAGAATTAAGCTTCACATCCGAAATATTCATCCGGTCAAACTGAAGCGTCGGTATCGATAGTTCCGAACGCACAAGCTTAAAATGCTGAGAGGACAGAGGGATTTTGCCGAAAAGTCCAGCAATCGGACCGTTTATTCTAATAACGCTTTCTCCAGTGACGGCGCCTTTTATCGGCAAGGCGCCAACAAAAATTGAGGGTTTGAAACTCTTTAGGGTTAATAGAGTTTCACTGCCGATATTCTTCTCGCTAAGCAAGATTTCGCTGTCAATCTTACAGCCCAATGTTTGGGAATCGGCTTTTAGCGCCACCGAATATCCATTCACCGTTTGGCGACCATTGAGGTCAACCGAGACATCAAAAGGCTCCCTCACTCCCTCATATTTCAACTGCAAATTCCCTAAGACACGAAAGGCCTTAAAAGGAAGCGGTAATATCGGTAACGCTTCGCCAGTGTTTTCTGCTGTTGGGAATGAGTTGAGGAACGGCAGGTTCACGCCAGAAGAATTGGCGGAAAGTTCAATAAACACTCCTTCAGCCTCAAGTCTATCGAGAGTTCCCGCCAGAAGCGCAACAAGAGAGTATTGGAGGGTGATTTTTGAAAAGGTCAGGCTACCGTCTCGGGTTGTGACGGGCCCAAGAATGACCCTATCCATAGCGATAGACTGGATGGGGATGTGCTTAAGAGAGATGCCGCTCTTATCGACAGCCCAGTTCAGCAGAGCAGTTGCGATTGTTTCTTTTGCGCTCAAAGCAGCACCGAACAGGCCGCCAAGGAAGAGCAACAAGACGAGCAAGAAAAGACCGGTCTTGCGCGCCATTTCCCTCCCTCCGTCTAAAATTCGCTTTCTATTTCATCGTCGTCTTCAAAGGGAAAGTCAACGTCGTTGTAGGGCCAAGAAACCCGATGGACTCTTACCTCACCGCTTTCCAGCTCACCTTTTTCATATCGCTGTAGAGCAACGGATACGACCTCATCGACAAAATCATCGGTCACCTCCCGTAATACCCGTTCATTGGTGACGAATTCTTTGGAAAAAAGCGACTGATTGAGGCGGGCTGAATTGTTGTCAACGAACACATAGAGGCGTTCGATTAATTCTCGTTTCGACAAATAAATAGGAAGAAGTGGGATGGTGTTGCGCAGCACCATAAAAATAAGATTGGGGTTCGCCTGGGTTCGTGGGTCCCCTTCGATCTCATGAATAAGATCGGCGAAATAAGCCGCCTGCTCACTCTCCAATCCAGCTAGAGCTTTTTCGGCGATCCTTTTATGCATGCTGCTTCCAGGTTAATTACTCTTATAATCACATAGGAGTCTAGCGAGCGTCGCACCAGAAAAAAAGAGCAAGGATACTGCTCCTTATGCAGCCAGGTCGTTGCCTACTGCGCCTTGCCGATTTTCGCTGACGACTGTTTCTATCTGGATCACCCAGCCGAGAAAGATGCGAATACGCTCAACCAAGAAGCAGAACTCTTCGGGGAATGTCTGGTGAGTAAGAGACGGAGGCAAATCCTGCATATTGGTCACGCGATAACTATCCGGCAGGGCTTCTTGAAGCGACAACATCCCGTCGAGGACAGCTTGTTGCGCCGCACTCCAAGTAATCACCGCTTGAAGATTCTCTTTGACGTAGCCCAAGCCAATCAGCATCTCAACGCGCTGGTCCAAAGAGGTTTCGGCAAGCCATTTAGCGGCTTTCCCGTCAATGATCGATTGCACTTCACTGGATAAAGTACGGGCTTCCTGGGAAATAGCTGAAAGTAAAGTATTCATCGCAAGACACTCCTTGGCTGTTACGTCCGCAAGAGGACATTCCCAGGGAGGAAGGAGCCGACAGACCGCCACAGGGAGGCAAAAAGCGGCTGTCGGCGCCTAAAGCGTTGCCCAAGTTTGTTGCGCTTTGATGGTGACCTAGCGGGTTGTGGCACCAAGCGCCCCAATTGCCGTCTTTTTGTTTCGGGCTCGCTATTTGTTTCCACTTTCGAAACTAAGCAATGAATGGGTAAGTCTCAATCGGGTGTTCGTATACCGCCTGCCGCCATTTGCATAGGCTGTATACGGTCGTATACCTTGCGATTGAAGGTCTGGGAGGGGCAGTTTGCCGCGGAGCTTAGTCTTACTGGCTCCAATTGAGCTGAAGTGCAAACTTTGTTGCCTGAGTCCGATTGGAAACATTGAGTTTGCGGAAGATGCTGCTCAAACGTTTCTTTACCGTTATTTCCTGAATATCCAGTTCCCGGGCAATTTCCTTGTTCGACATCCCGTCGATGACGAGCGCCAGCACCTCTTCTTCTCGGCTGTTCAAAGAATCGAACGGATTGGCGATGCCGTTGCTTGAGAGCCCTTTATCGCCAGTATTGTCATCCTTGGAAAAAACGAAGGACGGATAATAGTTTTCTCCGGAAAGGACTAAACGAAGAGCATTGACAAGCGCCGCCCCGCCGACGGTTTTAGGTATATAGCCGGCCGCCCCGTGCTTCATTGCCCCCATAACATCGCCGCGGTTGACGGAGCCGGAAAGAATGACGACGGGAATCTCTGGAAAACGGGCTCGAATTTGCTCAAGCCCGGCAAAGCCATTCATGCCAGGCATTTTAAGATCAAGAATGATTAATTTGAGATCGGTAGCATCAGCCGAACATTGTAATGCTTGCTGAAAATTCTCAGCGTCAATGATTTCAACCCCTTCATCAACTCGGTTGATCAAGGGCTTGAGCGCTTCTCGCACCAAGTTATGATCATCGGCAAGTACAACCTGCACTTTTATTCCTTCCCCAAAGATATTTCCGTTCGAGCCCCCACCCGATTGCGGAAACAGGCGACCAATTAAGCTGTAGAAAAGATTGTTTAAGCCTGATTTCTCACCCGATTTCAGAACTTTACACCATCCCTCATGTCTGGGCAATGAGGTAAGCCAACCGAATATGCTAAGGATTTCCCCCAGATAGCAGCGTTTCTATCGCCTCTAAGACTTCACCAAGGTCAATGGGTTTCTTTATGAACTTCTGAGTTGTTCTTTGCCCCGCTTTCATTCTCGACATTTTGCTAACATACTTTTCTTCTTCAGTCCCCATTTGTCCTGAAACGGCGATAACGGGCAGGTTAGGACAATTCTCACGAAGCGCCTCAATCAAGTCCTTCCCACTCATTTGCGGCATTCTCATATCGGTAACAACGAGGTCGGCGGGGCGCTCCTGGAAGAATTCAAGCGCCTCCATCCCGTCAAAAGCCGTCGTAACGGCGTACCCATGTTTCTTAAGAAACTTCGCCAGTATGCGAACGGCTTCCACCTCATCATCAACGACAAGAATATGCCCATTGCGCTTTTTGCCGGTTTGCGAAAGGGGGATATCTTCAATTCGACTCTTTTTCACATCACGTTCAAGAGAGACCGGCAAAACAATCGTAAATTCAGCGCCTCGTTTGGTATTTTTGACATCGATTGCGCCGCCCATACGATTGATTAAGCTCATACTGACGGAAAGCCCGAGACCGGTCCCCTTTCCTGCTGCTTTAGTCGTATAGAACGGCTCGAAAACCCTGCCCAAAGCATCTTCGGGAATCCCTCCGCCCGTATCGGAAACCGTCACGACAACTGCGCCATTCCTTTTGTCGTTTCGAACCTTGATGTCAATCGAGCCTTCTGTTTTCTCATTCTCTCGACACTGCGCTTCAATGGCGTCGCGAGCATTGGTGAGAAGGTTGAGCGCAACCTGTTCAAACTGGACCCTGCGCCCTTTGACCAGCTCTCCTTCTTTCGGCACATCAAGTTTCAGCGACACCCCTGTAGTTTCAAACTGCCGGTCAATAAGCTCTGCAACAGCGATAATGGCTTCGGAGGGCCTAAACAATTCCTGTTCAGCTTCATCCTTCCGACTTAGAACCCTCATGTGGTCGATGATTTCCGCCATCCGTCGGCTCTGCTCGCTAATCAAAGTCAGAACCTCCCGCTGGCCCTCTTCTCCTTCAATTCCATCATCGATATCCATAATCCCGGAATCGGCAGTCATGCGGATGATATTGATTGGCTGGTTGAGCTCATGAGCCATGCCGGCCGCCATTTCGCCAATGGTCGCCAGCTTCGATGCCTGAACCAACTGGGCATCGACCTTTTTCCGCTCTGTCAGATCGAGAATAACCCTGATAAAACCGAGGTCCCGACCATCGGCGTCAGTAATCTTGGAAGTGGTCATAAAGGCCGGGAACGTCGAGCCATCTTCGCGCATGGCATAGAACTCACCTTCGTAATAATCCTGGCCGATGCGCCCCCAGCCCGGGGATGGCCCTTCCGGGCGCTTACCGATGTTGACGAATTCAGAGAAATTCTTTTCGAAAGCCTCTTCGCCCGTAATGCCCCACAACTCTTTTGCATATTTATTGAGGTAGGTAATGCTGCCATCCAAGCCCGTGGCGATAACCGCATTACGGACCTGACTAAGTAAGGAGGCCTGAAAACGGACCCTTTCCTCCGCCTCCCGTCGCTCAGAGATATCTTCAGCCGCACCGATGAAGTTCATCACATTGCCGCCCTCATCAATGACCGAGGTGAAAGATAGAGAAATCCAGTAGCTTTCCCGATTTTTCCTTTCCCCCTCAACGATCCCACTCCACTCTTTCCCTGAAGAAACGGTTTCCCAAATTCCTTCATAGCCGGGCTGACCGTCTATGGACTTTTGGAAGGCCTCCGGCAACTGACCAAGAACATCGCTGAAGGTAAAACCTGTGATCTCCTCAAAACGCGGGTTCACATATTCGATACGACCTCGAGGGTCGGTGATAATGATAATGGATGGGCTGTGCTCAATGGCGCGGGACAAACGATGTAAGGTGATTTCCGAATGGGTTTTTTCGGTAATATCGCTTGCCGTGCCCCGAAAGCCCGCAAAATTGCCGTCATGTTCCCAAATTGGCGTACCGCTGGCCTTAATAAAATGTTCGGCGCCAGATTGATCGACAACCTTCAAAAGAACGTCGCGAAAAGCCCTATGCTCCTCCCAAATGGCGCGAATATTCTCAACGCCATCCTCAAAAGAAATATCCAAATTGGTCTCGAGAAGATTTTTGCCAATCAGAAGCTCAAGATCCACATCCATCATATCCGCGATGCGTTCGGAGAGGTGTGAGAGGCGATGGTTGCTATCGGTTTCCCAAATCCAGTCAGAGGATGCCTCAGCGACATCCTTAAAACGTTTTTCGGAATATCGCAGGGCCGCTTCCGCTTTTTCCCGCTCGGCAATTTCAGCTTTCAATTCACGGGTACGTTCATCGACGCGCACTTCCAGGGCCGTATTGGCCTCACGGATCATTTCGTCAGCTCTTTTTCGAGCCGTGATATCGGTCCCTGCTCCACGGTAGCCACGGAAGGAACCATCATCATCATAGAGGGGATGACCACTGATTCTAACGTAGCTTTGCTGTCCGTCAGCCCGAACCATAAGGTATTCAAAGTTTCTAAATGGCTGCTTCCTCTCCAGAATGCTTTCGTTGTGCCTTGCCTTGGCTAAATCATCGTCAACCGCACTGAAAATTTCGACCTCGCCAATTCGTTTGCCGATGATTTCAGAAGCCGCAATACCCATCGCCGCAAAGAAACGATCCGACAGGTAACTAAAGCGCAGGCTTTCATCCATTTCCCAAAACCAGTCGGAAGCGATCTCAACAATATCTCTAAATCGCGCCTCACTTGTCCTCAGGGCGTCTTCAGCCAGTTTTGCGTCACAAGCTTCCGACATGCGGGAGGCAACAGCCTCGACAAGATGTCGATCCGCTTTTTTCGCACTTTGATCGTCGGAAAAGTGCAGCTCAATTGCCCCTTGGAGCGCTCCTCTGACATAAAAAGAGGCTTGAAGAAGTGATGAAGTTTCAACGAATTCCCTTGAGATGAAAGTTTGTTCCCCGACGATTATTCTGACACCACAGTGAAGATCGCTACCAACTGCATCTGAAACAGCGGAGGCCGCTAGCTGCAGCATTTCTTCATACGAAATACCGCTCTTTTCCATAATTGAAGAAATAGCATTGAGAGCGCTCAGTTCAGCAACCTTGTTACGCAGCTCTTCCGAACGGTTTTTCAAAGCGTCTTCAGCCCGAATTCGCTCCGTGTTGTCGTGTAGACTTGCCGTCAGATATCGTTTTCCCTTGGACGATGACTGACTGACCGACATGAGAACGGATAGGCTCCGTCCATCCGCCCGCAATGCTGTAATTTCTTCTCTCCCTTCGAATAGGGAGCTTCGACCGGTATCGAGAAATCTTTTTAATTCCTTCTGGTAGCCAGCCCTTTCCTCTGGAGAAAGAATGCATTCATCAAGCCCACGACCAAGAACATCCTCGGCAATAATTCCGAAGGTCGTTTCAGCCTCTTTGCCGACAGCAATGATTTTACCCTCTTCATCCATCGAAATAATGCCATCGAAGGAGGCGTCAAAGACCGTCTGTATAACGGTCTTCTCAAATTCCAACTGTTCGGTCAGTTCTTGATTGCGCCGATGGTTATTCTTTAGGGCGACCGCTCCATATCGGACCAAAAATGCTCCCCCTAAAGAAAAAAGAGCGCCAAATATGAGCATAATTACGTTGAAGGCTGCGCGCCTCCCTGCCGCTCCTCCCTCAGCCCCCCATATTTCAAGTTCAATCGACCGTCCACCCAACGACAAAAGGAGAGCTTCATGCTGCGGTCCTGGAGACTTCACTTCTGCTGCTGTTTTCTCAAAAGATTCAAAAAGAAACTGCGGTTTTTTCGGATCGGTCCTGTCGACGACCCGGACCGCCAAACTTTCCCAGTCTTCCGAAAGATTTTTAAAAAAATCCCGAGCCTGAAAACTCAAGCCAAAGAACCCCTTGGCTTTTAATTGAGCATCGCCAAAGGGAACGAGAAGAAGCATTTCTCCACGAGACCAACTCACTATGGGCAAGCTTAATTGGTTTGAAAGGACCGGAGCATTCGTCTGCTCGGCCCGTTCAAGCAACAGGCTCAACTCCTGTACGGAAGTTAGATCGAAACCGACCATTTTTTGGGTAATCAGTGGATTAAAAACGTGACTTATGACTTTGCGCACTTGGCGATCTGAAGGTGGAAATATCTGGTATCCGCCTATCGTTTCGGTTTGTTCGCCAGCCTCCACAATGGCAATGCGGAAAATCGATCTTAAATCACTGTTCCGCTCTAAAAAGGCATTGCTGACATTTTGCAGCGAAGCGCCTTCTTCCTCTTCTTGTGTTCCTATGAAGCGGGATGCCAACTGAAGAAAATCAACATAGTTTTGAAATTTTTTATCAATGTTTTGAATGAAAGAATTTGATTGGTGCTCAAAAGTTTCCCGAACAACCTCATCAAATGTTTTCCAGCTAAACCACCAGACTGCCGAAATACTGACAAGTATGATGGCAAAAGCGACGAAAGGTCCCCAGAACAAAAGATAGCGTCCAACATTAGTCGTTGGAGGCCCTACTTTTTTATCCTGATTTCGTAAGTTCACGGAAAATGCTTTCCCCAGACAGCCTGCCACCTCACCGAACTATAAAACGAAGCCTCTATCTTCTGGTAATATTTTTCCTAGAAATCAATGAAGTATGATTAGAGGTAAGGGCAAACCAAGGCTCAAAAATCAAAAGGACAAAATTGAAATTTTCCACATTTTCAACTTAGAGTCAGGACCCATTAATCCGATCCATTCTGCGCCCTGCCTCCTTACCCCCGGCTAAATCGAATGAACAGAATTGCATCAGATTAATGAGTCCTGACTCTAAATGCCGACGGAGGGTGAAGCGATGCTCAACCCCATTACGCTGGCTTTCAGATATCAGCAAATCGGCGCCATAAGCTCTTGGCGCCTTTTTCTGTTTCAGAAATTCTTTATCTAAGTCCCTCCGCCTTGCGGAAGAGTATTTTATTGACCAGCCATTGACGTTTACGTTAACCTTTTATCGTTATCGTAATATCTCTACTTTTTAATGGAACCGTCATGACTTTTGAAGAAATCAAGGACCGTTTTGAAGATGATGCTGGGAAATTTTCCGGTTTGGGTGCGACCGTAAAGTTCGATTTTAAAGATGACGGTTTCATCGTGCTCGATGCTTCCTCCCAGCCTCCGACCATCTCCACGGAGGATTCTTCAACCGATTGCACGATAGCCATCTCTCTTTCCAACTTTGAGAAGCTTGCAACGGGAAAACTCGACCCCGTAATGGCTTTCACCCTTGGAAAACTCAAAGTACGAGGCTCCATGGGCATCGCTATGAAGCTGACTGCTCTTATGGAAGACTAGAACGGCGTCGCTTTCTTGTTTCCAGGAGGCGAATCCGCTGGATCTTTGCTTAATTTTTCACTCTCATGACGCAAAGGAATTCTGAAAGTCGTCCGTTAAGACTTCCGAAACCCCTAATATTCTATCGATATAAGAGCTATATTTAGTCTCTGATCGATTAAATATTGGCTTTTGATTATAAGGGACGGTATCTTTCGGTATGGACCGCAAGATAGAATTTTTTGGGGACATTTGGGCGTGAGTTTTCCATTTAACCGCATCGTTTTCAGTGCTGTGATGGCGCTTGGTTTTAGTGCATCAAATTTGTCTGCGCAGTCACTGCAAGATGAGTTGCGAGGTTTGGCGGAAAACCATCCTCAGGTAACAGCGGCCAACAAGACGGCCCTCTCCACAGGCAAGGAAGTCAATAAAGCGATTGCCAACTTCATGCCGACGATTGTCTTTACCGGTGATCGTGGGATGGAGAATATTAAAAGCGATTCGCTTCGTGGCGACATCGATTGGCGGCGAACGGTCGGTACGGTGACCGTAACCCAAAATCTATTCGATGGCTTTTCCCGCACGTCAACTTTACGCTCAGCCAGAATCAATAAAGAGCTTCAGACTGAAACGGTTGAAACGACACGCCAGACAGTTCTGGCCGAAGCCATCACTGCTTATATCGAAGTCCTGAAACAAAGCCGTATGGTCGAATTGGCGACCGAAAACGAGCAAAACATCAAGCGCCAGGCAGAATTGGAAGACGAACGCGTCCGGCGCGGCTCGGGTATTACGACCGATGTCCTGGAAGCCAAAAAGCAACTCCAGGTCGCCAAAGAGCGACGCGTCGCATTCGAAGGCGAGCTTCAGAATGCTGTCAGTCGCTACACCCAAGTTTTCAACCGCCCTCCTAACATTGGCGCCATGAGCGACCCCAATCCTCCGCTCGATCTTATTCCCGGGGATATGGAATCAGCTATCGAGGCAGCCCTCCGTGGCAGCACGATCATCGCGACCGGAGATCTTCAGGTTGAGTTGCAGCGGGAACTACGAAAAGGCGTCGAGGCCGAGTATTACCCCACCGTCGACCTTGTCGGCAAAGCAAGTTATGAAGCCTGGAAAACAACCACGGCCGATACGCAAAGAGAATATTCTTTGCTGCTTCAAGCGACCTGGAATCTCTTCACAGGCCTTTCAACGAAGCACAGCATCGAACAATCGGCCTTTAATTATTCTGCCGCCCAGGACTCTCGCACTCACTTCACTCGTAAAATCATCGAGTTGACCCGAATTTCCTGGCAAAATCTCTTAACCGCCCGTGAGCGTATGGCGCTTCTCGAAAATGCGGTCAACATCGCTGGAGAGGTTTTCGATTCCCGGCAAAAGCTTAGAGATGCGGGCAAGGAGACGGTTATTAACGTCTTGGCGGCAAAGAACGACCTACATGATGCCCGCTTAAATTATACGGCGGCTTCGTATGACGCTCAGTTGGCGATCTATCAGTTGTTATTTGCCATGGGCAAATTGAACGACGAAACCCTGGGACTTGTTGAGCCACGCAACAAAAAAGCCGGGTAAGTTTTCTCGCTCTATAAAAAAACATCCGCTGGTTAGCGGGTGTTTTTTTGTCTGATGAGATAATCGGCTATTTCGTCGTTGCGACAAAGACCCCATCCCAGTCTCCCCCCGGCGGGTTTGCGATATATTCTTCAATTCGTTCCGCATAGAGGTCGTAAAATCCATCCAACTTAAGACCAGCCGCGCCCCCCTGTTCACGACAAGTCGCAATCAATTTCTTCGCCTCATCCCAGCTCTGTGACCGGTATGCAGCAAGCATTTGATCGTGAGAGGCTTTCAGAGTTTGGAAGGCTGGTGATTGAGCGATATCTTCTAAACCTTGCAGGGTAAAGATACGAACCGCTTCATTCTTCCCCTTCACCTTGATCAGGTCGAGCTCAAGCGTAGCGAATTCTTCCACGTCATTTTTGGTGTTTTCACCGATCACCACATCAACGGCATAGCCTTTCGATTGCCCCTCAAGCCGCGACGCCAGGTTAACGTTATCGCCCAGAACCGAATAATCGAATCTTTGTTCGGACCCCATATTACCGACACAACATTCGCCTGAGTTGAGGCCGATACCAACCCGAATGGGAACGTGGCGGCGTCCCTGCTCTTTTGCCTCTACTTCTAAATGGTCATTAACCCCATGGACGGCATCCATCATAGCCAGGGCAGAACGACAGGCGTTTTTGGCATGCTCGGCATCCAACAACGGCGCATTCCAAAAGGCCATAATGCAGTCGCCCATATACTTATCGATTGTTCCCTTGCGCTCCAGAATCACATTGGTCATGGGGGTAAGGAAGGTATTGATCAGGTTTGTTAGCCCTTTCGCATCATCGCCAAAGCTTTCCGAAATTGTTGTAAACCCTCGAACGTCACAGAAAAGAAGGGTCATATCCCGCATTTCACCGCCAAGCGTTAGTTGCGACGGGTCGTCGGCCAGTTGCTCGACAAGAGCCGGGGAAAGGTATTGACTGAAAGCATCGCGCACCTGACGCCTCTGTGCTTCTTCCGATGCATAGCCTGCATAGGTCAGAGTCGTATAAAGCAATAGAACACTGATGACACCGAACCCGACGTCCAAAAGAAGTTGCTGCTCGGTAAACATATACCAGGATGAACCGACAGCCCCTCCGGCAGCTATCAGGAATAGAGCCAAGGTCCATTTAGCGCCGACGACCGGCACCAACCAGATCATCAACAGGCCGATACCGATGAGCCCAATAATCTCCATCCCCAGGAAGTGGTTGGGGCGCGCGAGAAACTCTTTTTTAAGGATTGTCTCAATCATCTGAGCATGGACTTCAACCCCGGGAATGATTCGATCAACGGGGGTTGAACGAATATCGAGCAATCCGACAGCCGAGGTCCCGACAATCGTCAGCTTTCCTTTAATTTTAGCTGGGTCGACAGTTCCAGCCAAAACATCGCGTGCCGATACATATTTGACCCTGTCGGATTTGGAAAAATAGGGCCAGACCCGCCCTTTTTCATCGGTCTTAATATCGAGTCCCTTGGCGACAGCCACAGAATCGACCCCGGCTTCGTTGGTTCTAACCAGAACGGTGCGCCGGTTCGTTGCAACCCGCAACATCTCAAGCGACAAGGACGGAAAGAGCTTTCCCTGATAATTGAAAAACGTGGGAACGCGCCGCACCACCCCATCAGGTTCCGGGGCCAACGAAAAGAATCCATGTCCATGGGCGTATTTTTCAATGGCTGGGACGTTACGAATGATTGAGATCACCGGCGGTAAGAAATCCTGGGGATTGCGCGCAGCTTTGCTGAGCTTGCGCACTGCAACCGAACGCTTGACCGGAGGTTCGTCTTTTTCGGGAAGATCGTCCCAATAGTTAGCCTGCCCCAAGACGACCCGGCTTTTTCGTATCGCCTGACCAAAAACTTCATCGTTACTCGGGAGTTTTTTGAGTGTCTCCTGAGTCGTCTCATCAATTCCAGCAAGGCTATTGGCGATATTTTGCGGATTCAGCCTGTCGGGTTCGGCAAAGACAACGTCGAATGCCACCAGCCCAGCCCCCATTTGGGTCAGATTATTCACCAACTGCGCAACAACAGTTCGAGGCCAAGGCCATTGTCCAACCTCGGATAAACTTTGTTCGTCAAGATCGATGATCGTTACGGGACGGATTGAAACTTCACGCGGTTTAATCTGCTGATAAATATCGAAAATTTTGACCCGCAAGAATTGAACGGGGTAAGGATCCATGACTCGAAGGGCGACAAAACCGAACAACATGAGAAGAGCAATCCATCGTCCCTTTTGAAACATTCGGATAAAAACGCTCGTCTTTTTACTTTTGCCGGACTTTTCTTCCTTCTTATTGTTGCCAGCCAGATCATCAGCCATTGTCAGGCCCCCTGCCATCTATTCCCTTTCAAGGCATATTGAGCCTCCCAAAGGGTTGATGCAACATCTTCTCATTTTAAAAAACTATTTTAGCTCTGGGGAATATGATTTTGATTTTTCCCTTAAATCAGCAGCCTGCAACTTTTGAGAAGCCTTCTTAACTTCGACTATACGGTTTCAAAAGAACCGTCTATAATCCTTTGAAACAACGGGGAAGTTCGGCGGATAATCCGTCAAATTGGGATATAAAAGGCGACGAATACGGATGGCGAATTCAGGAAAGCATCAGTGGCTGCACGAGTTGCTGCGGCCTATGCGCGGCAGTTTCCGGGAGGTATTCCTCATTTCCTTTTTCGTCAACATGCTGGCGCTCGCCGTGCCCGTTTTCGTTTTGCAGATATACGACCGGGTTGTTTTCCACGCAGGGATCAGCACTTTGCAGGGCCTGGTTATTGGCATGGCCCTTGTGCTTATCTTCGATTATGTGCTTCGCAATTCTCGCGCCCGCATTCTGCAAACAGTGGCGCTAAAAGTCGATGTTCAGACAGGACGCATCCTCTTCAATCGGGTCATGGCCCTTCCTCTCCGCTCACTTGAGGCCAAGCCTTCCCCTTACTGGCAAGCCTTGTTTCGCGACGTCGAAGTCGTACGCAATACCGTCTCCGGCAGTTCCGCCATTCTGATCTGCGATCTGCCTTTTGTTTTTCTTTTCCTCGGTGTCATTTTCATTATCGCCCAACCCATTGCCTGGGTTCTGGCCTTAATGTTCCCTCTGTTCATTCTCGTTGCCTGGCGCTCGGGCAACGTGCTGAACAACGCCGCGCAAAAGGAGCGCGAGACGGCGATGGGACGGGACGACCTGATTGGCGGTATCATCAACGGACGGACGACGATCAAGGCGCTGGCGTTGGACCGCGCCATGCGCCCCATGTGGGAAGACAAGCACGCAGACAATATCGAAAACTCGGTTCAACGCGGAGGCAAGGCCGACACTTTCACCGCTTTCGGCCAAACCCTCACCCTTGTTACGACGGTTATGCTGACAACGGTCGGGGCTCTAGCGATCATCAATCAGGAGCTGACCATTGGCGCTTTGATTGCGACCAATATGCTGAGCGGTCGATTGTTGGGTCCACTGAACCAGCTCGTCAATACGTGGAAAACCTACGCCGGTTTTCGTCAATCCGTCGGTCGGCTCAGCGATGTCTTCAATGCAGAAGTCGAACGTCAGGAAAGCGAGGTTTCCCTGGAAAAGCCCAGAGGTGATTTAACTCTGGAAAACATCGTCTTTTCTTATAGCAACGATGCAGCTCCGATTATCAATGACATCAAGCTCGGCATTAAACCCAAATCATTGACCGCCCTCGTCGGCCGTAATGGCAGCGGCAAAACCACACTGATTAAGCTCATTCTCGGGCTTTACAAGCCAAGCTCCGGCCGGGTTTTGCTCGACAACGCGGACCTAGCTCAATTCACCCGCTCTGAATTGGCTGGCTGGATGGGATACGTGCCGCAGGATTGCGTCGTTTTTGCGGGGTCCGTTCGGGAAAATATTACCCACGGCGCGCCCGATGCTTCAGACCAGGAAGTTATCCGGGCAGCCAAGGCGGCTGGCGTTCACGATTTTATTATCGATATGCCGGACGGCTACGCCACAGAAATTGGTGAGGCCGGACAACGCCTATCCGGCGGTCAGCGTCAACGCATTGCCATTGCCCGTGCTTTAGTTGGCAATCCGCCCGTGGTGCTGATGGACGAACCTTCGGGAAGTCTGGACCGACAAGCAGAAGAAGAGCTCAAAAAGACTCTTATCGAAATGGCCAAGGAACATACGGTCATTATTGTTACGCACAGCCCGATCCTCTTGCAGGCTTGCGACAATTTGGTCGCCCTTGATAAAGGCCGTGTCGCTCTAGCCGGGCCGACCAAGGATGTGCTTCCCAGGTTGTTCGGCCGGGCCGCCCCCTCCTCGCCACCGGCAACCAATACGAATACGTCCCCCCCTTCCCCTTCGCAGGCTGCGTCTTCTACATCGGGTACGCAGGTTCCCACACCATCCCAACCGCCAAAAGGACAGACGCCCTCGAACCAACCTGCGCCTAGTATGAGGCCCCAACAGCCGCGGCAAGAGCCTCCGAAACCAATACCGCCTTCTTCATTACCTTCATCGGCTTCACAACACCCTACGCAAAGTGGGGCAACACCGGCAACGGCCTCCCTGCAACAAAAAAACGGGGCGCCCATGGTGCCGCAAGCCAAGCCCGTCAGTGCTCCAGCTCAACAACCACCACCTAAACCATTGGAGACACAAGAAAAACCGGCCATCAATTCACCTGCAGTACCTCAGCCGAGGAAGCCGCAACCATGACCCGTCTCGATGAACTTCAAACCGAACATCCGCTCCCCACATGGCGGCCCTTCGCCTGGACGATCCTGACTCTTCTTACGGGCGCTCTTATCTGGGCCAACTTCGCTCAATTGGACGAGGTCACCGTGGCGACAGGTGAAGTTATTCCACAAGGCAAGGTGAAGGTTATCCAGCACCTTGAAGGGGGAATTATTGAAGAAATTCACGTACAAGAAGGCGATACGGTGAAAGCCGGAGATCCTTTAGTGCAATTGGACCTGGCTTCCGGCGGCACCAACAAGGAAGAACTCCAGGTAAGACTTGATGGCCAAATTCTCAAACGCGCTCGCCTTGAAGCCGAAGCAATTGGAGCCGATGAGCCAACTTTCCCGAGCGAAGAGGCTATTCGTTTGCCTCAGATCGTACTTGCCGAACGAAAAGCCTTTGAAGCTCGCCGCCATGAATTGAACTCAACGAAAGCCGTCCTTGAAGGGCAGGTGAAACAGCGCGAACTGGAAGTTAAAGAGCTCAACGGCCAAAAATCCGCTGTCGAACGGAACCTCAAATTGGCGCAAGAACGTCTCAAGATGAGTAAATCTCTACTCTCACAAGGCTTGACGGCGAAAATGGAGCACTTGGAGTTGGAGGCCGAGGTTTCCCAACTGGAAGGCGAATGGGAAAGCATCGTTCCAGCAATCCCCAGAACCGAAGCCGCCGTTGAAGAGGCCAGAGAGCGTGTCCGTGAGTTGAACATCAAATTTCAGCGTGAAGCGCAAGAACAACTCGGTTCCGTCGAGCAGAACATCGCTCAAGTTAAAGAACTGCTGGCGCGCGCGACGGAACAGGGGTTCAGGGCGACAATCTCCTCCCCAATCGATGGCGTGGTTAAAAACCTGCGCTACAACACCATCGGCGGCGTTGTCCGTCCAGGAGAACCAATTCTTGAGGTCGTGCCGACAGGGGAAAATCTCGTCATTGAGGCTGAGCTATCGCCGGTTGACCGCGGCTACGTCCAGGAAGGACAAAAAACCGTCGTGAAAGTCACCACTTACGATTTCGTTCGTTACGGCGGACTGGACGGCAAGGTCATTTTTATTGCCGCCGACTCAACAACAGACCCTGAAGGCAAGCCCTTCTTCCGCGTCGTTGTCGAAACGGATAAAACCTATCTCGGCGAAGAGTTGGGGAAACTCCCGATCACACCGGGTATGGAAGCAACAGTTGATATTCATACAGGTCAAAAATCGGTACTGGAATATTTGGTTAAGCCGGTTTTGAAGATGCGTCATGAAGCATTCAGGGAACGCTGATGACGCAAACAGCAAAAGGTTCTGTACTAATTCAATTTTTCGTTAGGAAATCCGCCTGTACTATATGATTCTCGATTCTGTAGGGACGTGTTTGGGGGCTCGGGCTTAGATGTCATTAGCGACAATACTTGGGGTTTTATTTGGGTTCGGGCTTTTTGTCGGCGCCGTCGTCACAAGCACCGACAACTACCTCATGTTTATCAGTCTATCGAGTTTCGTCATGGTTGTCGGCGGCACGTTCGCTTCAACCTTTATCGCCTACGAACCCCGTTATGTCCTTCTGTCGCTCAAACTCATCTGGAGGATCGTTTTCGCTCCCAAGGTTGGGCGTAATATTCTGAGCGCTGAAATTGGACGCATGATTAAATGGGGCTATACCGTTCAGAAAGGCGGCATGCCCGCCCTTGAGAAAGAAGCGGGTAAAGCGGGTAAAGCCGACAAATTTCTCGGGTTCGGTCTTCAAATGGTCATCAGCGAATACGAAGCCGAAGACGTCCGCGAAATTCTAACCAACACCATTGAAACGACCTTTACCCGGAACACGGTTCCTGCCGATATTTTACGACAGATGGGCGGTACAGCTCCGGCATTTGGCATGATCGGGACCTTGGTTGGCCTGATTATTATGCTTGATAATATGGACGACCCCTCTTCGGTCGGTCCAGGCCTCGCCATTGCCCTGCTGACAACGCTCTACGGCGTCCTAATCGCCAGACTTGTCTTCATGCCGGCCGCAGCAAAAATTCAACAACGGGAGGAAATCGTCCGGTTCCGCAACTATCTCGTTGCCGAAGGTCTTTCTCTCCTAGCCGGGCGAAAAAGCCCACGCTACATCCAGGATCGGATGAATAGCTTCCTTGATCCCGCCATTCACTACAACCTCGATAAGTCGAGAAAGAAGTAAATGTCTGCGGCCAACTGGAAAAAAGGTAAACCTCAAGAAGAGTCGGAAGACTGGCTCGTCACTTACGCCGACGCCATTACGTTGTTGATGGCTTTCTTCGTAATCTTTTTCGCCATCTCTAAAGTCGATAAGGGTAAATTCGACCAAATGCGCGAAGGAATCGGCAAAGATATCCTCAAGAAAGAAACCGTCCTTCCGATGCAGGAATTGAAGGTCGATATCCAGGATATCGTTTACACTCTGAAGGCTGACGAGGCCGTTAAAGTCACAACGGATTCTCAAGGAGTGGTTTTAGAGTTCGCCAGCAATGCTTTTTACAAGCCAGGAACGGCTGAACTCAATCCCGCCGCCCTCCCCTTACTCAATAGCGTCGCTCAGACGGTTCTCTCGCCACAATACGATCAGTTTTCAGTCATTATCGAAGGCCACACCGACGACGACCCGATCAGCACACTACAATATCCCTCGAACTGGGAACTATCATCTGGTCGCGCAACGCGTGTCGTTCGCCATTTTATCGAACAAGGCATAGCGGCCGACCGTCAAAAAGCTGTCGGTTTCGCCGCCACCCGTCCCAAGGTACCCAACCGGACCCCTGAAGGTGCGCCTATACCTGAAAACATGGCGGAAAACCGCCGTGTTATCGTGCGTCTTCAACCACAGCCCATTGAATATGAAATGCCGAACTTTGGCCCCCGTGGGCCCGTCGTGGACGTACCGCAAATGGGCACGGTTTCAACAGTGGAATAGCACGACGACTTTGCTAGTCGATCTCTATTTCCATGTTTTCACGCGCGACAAAAGCATCGCGCCACTCTTCACGGACTTGCCGTTCGATGTCCGCCATAAAGGCGTCATCGTGATCCGGATCGTGATGAAATACCGCAAATTGCTTCGCGCCTGCTTCGCGGCAAAGCTTTAGTCCCTCGTTCCAGGTCGAATGCCCCCAGCCGATGCGGTCGGGAAATTCCTCTTCGGTATAAGTGCTGTCATAGACAACCAGATCAGCCCCTTCAATAAGTCCGAGAATATTCTGGTCCAGTTCACCAGGAACATGCTCGGTATCGGTCACATAGCAGAAACTCTTTCCCCCATACTCGATGCGGTAGCCAGTCGCACCATTCGGGTGGTTGAGCGGCGCCGTACGAATATTGACCTCCGATGACAGTTTAAATGAATCACCCGCAACAAAGTCTTCAAACTCCATCTCGGCCTGCATGGCCTCAAGGGGAACGGGAAACATGGGGTTATCCATCTGACTGGCGATGACCTCCTTGACCCCTCCTTTGTCGTGGAGATGGCCGGCCATGATCCGAAGAATGTTTCCAGGGGCAAAAGCGGGTTGAAAAAAGGGAAAACCGTTGATGTGGTCCCAATGCGTATGCGTCAGCAACAAAGTGCTTCTTCTCATGCCACGCTTGGTGAACAGTTGTCCGAGGTTCCGAATTCCCGTTCCGGCATCAAGAATAAGGTGATGATTACCAAGAGTCACCTCCAGGCAACTGGTGTTGCCGCCATATTGAATATGGCTGGCCGAGGGGCAAGCAATGCTCCCTCTTACCCCCCAAAACTTAACGCCAATCGTCATCCGATTTGAGCCCTCCCCAGGCTACCGACAGCATCTCCCGACGAGATAGCCATGATCTTATCACCAACCCCCAATCCGAGGAATTGACTGGCGCTTCCTTCCCGTACCGCCAGTTCGACAAGACCGTTAGAATTTTCATACCAGAAACATTGACCTTTTTGAACGCTTGAAAACCGCTGCGCCCAGCAAATCTCACGTCCTCCGGCTAAAAAAATGGTTTCCCTGCTCATGGCTGCGCCGCGCACCCCGGTTATGACATTGCCGTACGAATCGACATAAACAACCTTCTCAAGATCTTCAGGGCCGTCAAATCCGCATAGTGAGGTCGGCCCCATTTCTTTGGAGGCAAAAGGTTCGCCTTTTGCAATTTTAGCGGCAACTGGGGCGAAAAGATCGCGTCCATGAAAGGTTTCAGACATCCGCTCCGGTTTCCAGACGATCTGTTTTACGATCCATTTTTTCGCTCTCTTGGCAATGACCGAAAAAAGACCATTGTCCGGACCGACAAAAAAACGTCCATCGGCCTCCACAACAATAGGTTTACGCTCCCCCCCTACGCCGGGGTCAACAACACAAAGAAAGACCGAGCCGGGCTCAAATTCTTCGACATAAGCCGCAAGAAGATATGCCGAAGCCTGAGGGTCGAAGCTCGGTGCATCGGCAAAAAGGTTTATCACACGGGCTTCTGCATAGGTTCGGTAGACCGCAGCCATCATTTGCCCCACGTAGGGACCCGAAACACCGAAATCGGTAAACAGAACAATCGGAGCCATTAACGAAAACCGTAAAATTGGTAGCTCCATTTAATATCGATGTTTTTGCAGTTTTTTCAAACGATTAAGCCGATTTTCCCAAAATTTTACATTTGAAAAACTTCATTAAACGCGATTTCGCTCTTGGCACACTACCCCGACCTTGGTAATCAAACGCTCCAACTTCTAAGGTATGGGAAAAAGACATAATCATGAGTTTTCTGGGACTGCCCGAAAAGCAGGGTCTTTACGACCCTCGCAACGAACATGATGCCTGCGGTATCGGCTTCGTCGCCGACATCAAAGGACGCAAGAGTCACGACATCGTCCAACAGGGTCTTGAGATCCTGAAAAACCTGACACACCGGGGCGCGGTGGGCGCCGATCCGTTGGCAGGTGACGGGGCGGGACTATTGCTCCAAACTCCCGACCAGTTCATGCGCGAGGAATTTACAAAAGTCGGTATTGAGCTGCCGGAAGAAGGCCATTACGCCATCGGCATGGTATTTCTCCCCAAAGACGACACCGAGCGGAAGGTCTGTGAGCAGACCGTCGCCGATTTCGTCAAGGCCGAAGGTCAGGCTCTGCTCGGCTGGCGGGATGTTGAAACAGATAGCTCCGTACTTGGCGAAAGCGTCAAGAAAACAGAGCCTGTCGTCCGTCAATTCGCCGTACAGCGCAACGCCGCTCTGGCCGATCAGGATGCCTTCGAGCGTAAGCTATTGGTCATCCGCAAGCAGGTACACCGCGCAACTGAAGCGAAGAACCCGGATACTGATTTTTATATCACCTCTTTTTCATCCCGTACGCTGCTCTATAAGGGCATGACCCTGGCCGACCGCGTCGGCTCCTACTATCAGGAGCTTGATGACGACCGTGTAGTCTCGGCGCTGGCTATGGTTCACCAGCGTTTTTCGACCAACACCTTTCCTAGCTGGCGACTGGCCCAGCCATTCAGGGTGATTTGTCACAATGGTGAAATCAACACCCTGCGCGGCAACATCAACTGGATGCGCGCCCGACGCACGGCGATCGAGTCGAAACTGCTCGGCGCAGACCTCGACAAACTTTGGCCGCTGATCAAGGAAGGGCAGTCGGACTCCGCCTGTTTCGATAATGCTCTGGAGTTGTTGGTTGCTGGCGGTTATTCGCTCGCCCATGCCATGATGCTAATGATCCCAGAAGCCTGGGACGGCAATCCCTTGATGGACGATAAGCGCAAGGCTTTCTATGAGTACCACTCGGCGCTTATGGAGCCTTGGGACGGCCCGGCCGCCGTGGCGTTTACCGATGGCAAGCAGATTGGCGCTACGCTAGACCGTAACGGTCTGCGCCCTGCCCGTTACGTCATCACCAAGGATGACCGGTTGATCATGTCTTCTGAGGAAGGTGTGCTGACGATCCCTGAAGAAAATATCGCTAAAAAATGGCGTCTTCAGCCTGGTAAAATGCTGCTGATCGACTTCGAAAAAGGTCAGATTATCGACGATGCCGATCTGAAGGCCGAACTCTCGAACGCCCATCCCTATGAGTCTTGGCTGCGTAAAACCCAGATCCAGCTTGAGGATTTGCCATCAGAAGTCACCCCCATGCATCCTGGCATGCGGACTCTGCTGCGCCGTCAGCAGGCCTTCGGCTACACCCAGGAAGACGTCAAATTCTTCCTGGAGCCCATGGGTATTTCAGGTATGGACCCTATCGGCTCCATGGGCTACGACACGCCGCCAGCGGTTCTGTCGGACAAGTCGCGTCTGCTCTACGATTACTTCAAGCAGAACTTCGCCCAGGTCACCAACCCACCGATCGATCCGATCCGGGAAGAGTTGGTCATGTCGCTGGTTTCCCATGTTGGGCCACGCCCCAACCTGTTGGGCTTCGACGAAGCCGGGAAGCACATGCGCCTGGAAGTACGTCAGCCGATTTTGACCAATTCGGACCTTGAAAAGATTCGCCATATCGAAAACTACGTTGGCGGCGCTTTCAAAACCCAAACCATCGATATCTGTTGGGATGCCGATAAAGGCCCGAAAGGCCTTGAAGATGCTCTCATCTCCATCTGTGAAATGGCTCAGCGGGCCGTACACGATGGCTTCAACATCATTATCCTTTCCGACCGCGCCGTATCGAAGAACCGTATTCCCATTCCTGCGGTTCTGGCGACGGCGTCGGTTCATCATTATCTGGTCCGCAAAGGTCTGCGCACCAGCACAGGGCTGGTGGTCGAAACGGGCGAGGCTCGCGAAGTTCATCATTTCTGCGTTCTTGCCGGTTATGGCGCCGAGGCGGTCAATCCCTACCTGGCATTCGACACGCTTTCCTCATTGCGCTCCAGCCTTCCCGAAGATTTGACCGACGAAGAAATCCAGAACCGCTATATCAAGGCCGTCGGCAAGGGTATTCTCAAGGTTATGTCCAAGATGGGCATCTCCACCTATCAGTCCTACTGCGGCGCTCAGATTTTCGACGCCATTGGGCTCAGTTCCGATTTCATCGAAAAATACTTCACGGGCACGGCGACCACTATCGAAGGCGTCAATGTGGATGAAATCGCCGAGGAAACCGTTCGCCGTCACAGCACGGCCTACGGCGGCGAAGCCATTTACCGCGATCATCTCGATGTTGGCGGTCAACTGGGTTACCGTCTACGCGGCGAAGCCCATCTATGGACCCCCGAAGCCATCACTGCCCTGCAACATGCGGTGCGCAGCGGAAACTTTGAGCAGTACAAGGAGTTCGCGGCGCTTATCAATAAGCAGGACAAAAAGCTTTTGACGCTCCGCGGCCTGTTTGAGTTCAACAGCGACCGCAAACCCGTTCCGCTCGATGAAGTGGAACCGGCATCGGAAATCGTCAAACGCTTCGCCACCGGGGCCATGTCCTTCGGCTCCATCTCTTTTGAAGCCCATACGACCCTGGCAATCGCTATGAACCGTCTCGGCGGCAAATCCAATTCCGGCGAAGGCGGCGAAGAACGCATCCGCTTCAAGCCTTTGGAAAACGGCGATTCCATGCGTTCGGCCATTAAGCAGGTGGCCTCAGGTCGGTTTGGCGTTACGACCGAATATCTCGTCAATGCCGACGACATCCAAATCAAGATGGCTCAGGGCGCGAAGCCCGGCGAAGGCGGCCAGCTTCCGGGCCATAAAGTGGACCGCACCATTGCGCGTGTCCGCCACTCCACCCCGGGCGTCGGCCTGATTTCGCCACCGCCGCACCACGACATCTATTCGATTGAGGATTTGGCTCAGCTCATCCACGACCTGAAAAACGTCAATCCGAAGGCCCGTATTTCCGTAAAGCTGGTCTCCGAGGTTGGTGTCGGCACGGTTGCGGCGGGCGTTTCCAAGGCCCATGCCGACCACGTAACCATTTCCGGCTACGACGGCGGCACAGGCGCGAGCCCAATCACCTCGATCAAGCATGCAGGCAGCCCGTGGGAAATCGGCCTTTCCGAAACCCACCAAACCCTCGTGTTAAACGAACTGCGCGGCCGGATTGCCGTTCAGGTTGACGGCGGTCTGCGGACCGGCCGCGATGTGGTCATTGGCGCCCTGCTCGGGGCCGACGAATTCGGTTTCGCAACCGGCGCACTGATTGCCGAAGGCTGCATCATGATGCGCAAATGCCATCTCAACACCTGCCCTGTCGGCGTTGCCACGCAGGATGCTGAATTGCGCAAACGCTTTATCGGCAAGCCGGAAGATGTGGTGAACTATATGATGTTCATCGCCGAAGAAGCCCGTCAAATCATGGCTGAACTCGGCTTCCGGACGATCAACGAAATGATCGGCCGCTCCGACATTCTCAACAAACGGGAAGCGCTGGAACACTGGAAAGCCAAGGGCATCGACTACTCGCGCATTCTGGCCACTCCTCAAGCTGCAGAAGGCGTCGCCATCTTCAACAGCGAAAAGCAGGATCACGGCTTAGATCAGGCGCTGGATAACGAATTGATCAAATTGTCCACCGATGCGCTTGAAAACCAGAAGTCGGTGAAGATCGATCTGCCGGTAAAGAACACCAATCGTACTGTCGGGGCCATGCTTTCCGGCGAAGTCGCGACCCGTTACGGTCACGAAGGACTGGAAGACGACACCATTCACGTCAAGCTGACCGGTATCGCTGGACAGAGCTTTGGCGCTTTTGTCGCTAAAGGCGTCACCTTCGAGCTTGAAGGCGCTGGCAATGACTATGTCGGCAAGGGCCTTTCCGGCGGTCGTTTGGTGATCTATCCAGACGCCAAGAGCTCCCTTGTTCCCGAAGACAACATCATCGTCGGCAATACGGTGCTCTATGGCGCTATTGCAGGCGAATGCTACTTCCGCGGCGTTGGCGGTGAACGGTTTGCCGTTCGCAACTCCGGTGCGGTGGCGGTTGTTGAAGGCGTGGGCGACCATGGCTGCGAATACATGACCGGCGGCTGCGTCGTTGTGCTTGGTGAAACCGGGCGTAACTTCGCAGCAGGCATGAGCGGCGGGATTGCTTACGTTCTCGATGAGAACGGCGATTTCGAAAAACGCTGCAACATGGC
>Ga0209475_10001837_pt1 | contig 24151 bp, 18 predicted proteins | sample tdDd471_FD_187128 | JGI IMG/M metagenome (GOLD analysis project Ga0209475, IMG submission 187128) | Marine sediment microbial communities from the Atlantic coast under amendment with organic carbon and nitrate - tdDd47.1 (SPAdes)... | ecosystem: Environmental > Aquatic > Marine > Coastal >... | reverse complement strand
TCCTCTAAATTGCCTTGGGCAGAAAGATTCGAAGTTCCGAGTAGTAGAACTGCTGCAAAAAGGAAAAGACTTTGTGCAATTTTCTTCATAAGTATCATTTTAGTGTATGTATGATTAAACGAATAACCAATACTTTTATTTTCTAAAATCAAATGTATGAAAAAATATCTCCTGCGACTTAAATTCTTTGTTAAAAGATGTAAAAATCTAGATGTGTAAATGTGATCTTTGGATTTACGACATGAAGGAACTACAATTGAACCCCGTTATTGTGTAGAATGCTAATTACTTCTGTTCCCAGGTTTGGTTTTACCAAACTTAGCATCTGAATGATCTTCTGATTTTCGATATCAGTTAAGCCCAAAATGATGTATGCAGAATTGCGATCTTCAGGAGCATCTTTTATCAGTTCCAATAAAATATTGGTTCCCGAATGGAACTCTTTATTCGATAAAACAGAAAGGTTTACGAAGAATTGGCTGGCAGCACGAATAATTTGACCATCCTCCTCAACTTGAATGAAAGGAAACAAAGCCAGAACCGCTTTAGGATTTTTAGTACGAATGACACCACTCAGGGCAGTTAGTAACTTGGTACGCTCTTCGCTAGTGGTTTTCGAAATCAAAAACTCATACAAACGGAACAATACAGGAATCATCTTTTTATTTCGGGTTTCCCCATATAAAAAGAAGGTTCTGAAAGCCATTACCTGCAATTCATTTTTATTCAGGTCGTTCCACTTGTCCGATTCCAATGCCACTTTATCCAAATAAGAATAGTCCTTGTTCTGTTCTGCCATGTGCTTAAAAAATAGTTGAGTGCAAAGATATCACGATTGCAGCTTTCGTAAAACAATTGATAGGATTTATTTTCCCATTTGAAATTAATATGAATTAAGCTTATCAATAGTTTCTGTTTTGCAGTTCTTACTTTTTTGTTAATTTTGCTAACCCTTGCTCAGGTGGTGGAATTGGTAGACACGCCAGCTTGAGGGGCTGGTGGCCTTATGGTCGTGCAAGTTCGAGTCTTGTTCTGAGCACAAAAAAAGCGATTCAATTCTGAATCGCTTTTTTTATATCTAAGAGTTAATTGTTATTTCGTATTCTGCTCGATAATCAAACCAATAGCTCGTTGGCAAGCCGGGCAAAATTCATCGTGGCGGGTAAACATGATACAGTTGGCAGCACTTCTGTACAATCCGGTGGCTTTGTATTGAGCCCCTTCAAAAGCACCCACTTCACCGCTGTGTTTCATGTTGGAAAGTAGTTCATTATCCCAGCTACGCTTCTTGATAAAGAAGTCTTCCATTACTTTCTCTTCTACCTTAGCTTTGCGCATTTCCACGCGCTTTTTCTGAACATCGATACTGTGTATGTCGTATTTTTCCTTTTCCCATGGCGTTGGTATAGGAGTTCCTGGTGTTACAATATCTTTCCATTTAATGGTTGCCGGATCGGTATTGGCAGTTACGTTCAATTCCCATGGCTCTAAATGTTCAGCATCCATTTCGTAAGCAGTTGCCGAGGTGTAATACTCATCAGCTAAATCGGCAAAATGGTGTCCAAATTCGTGAACAAACAGGTATTCCTGGAAAGCATTATCAACTGCAGCTGTAATGTATAGGTTGTAGATTCCGCCACCACCATAAATGGAATCGTTCATTAAGATAGCTGTAAATTCGTAAGGAACCGCAGCTGCAGCATCACGAATGGTTTTGTTATCGTATCCCAATGCGTAACGCTGAGAATCGAAAGCACCATAGGTAACCGATAGGGCAGAACGAGTGTGAATGTCCTGATGAGGATGATTCACACCAGAATCAGGCGATGGCGTTTCAACAGCTCTGATTGAGAATTTATCCTTAAAAGAAGCATAAGGCTCTGTATTTAAAAGAACTTCAGCAAAGCGCTCAGCATCTTTCTTAAATTTCCCCATGTCTTCTTTTGAATAACCTTCACCCAAAACTACAATGTCAACTTGTTTTTCAGGTTTTCCATTTACCACAATATCAATAGTATTGTAATAATCTTTTACTGGATTGATAAAAGCACGATGATGCTTAGGATTTACCTTGTAAGTCCAGATTGGATCGAAACCATTTTTGATGTTACGTTTCGAGATGGTCACATCAACCTCTTTTTTAGGCCATGGAAAACGTAGGGATTCATGAAAACTTCCCCATTCTTTTTCAGCCTCAGGCGTGGTTTCCCATTCTCCGTAAATACTTGAATATCCTCTTGAATAAATCAGTTTTCCACTTGCAGCATCTTTCACTTCAAAGAAGTACTTTCCCAATCTCAATTCATCAATTAAAACGGTTTTACTTCCAGCCCACTCTCCATCGTTAACCATTTGGTCGAATGCAAAATGCTCTTCGTTTGCCGTTCCCACATGATTGTAATCCAATCGCATGGTAGCATTGGTAAAGTAATCGGCATATTGTGCTTTAGCTAAAAGGGAAATACCCGTTAGCAGTATAGCAAACATAAAAATTTTCTTCATAGTATTGGTGTTTTTCGTCGTGTTGTTTTGGCTGTACAAGATAAGGAATATCTCTTGTTCGAAAGATGTTTAATGTCATATCCTAAATCAGATTCTTTCAAAAAAAGCAGTCGTCTTTTTGATTTATTCCGTTCAGCTTCCAATTATTTCTTTTAATTTAGATTTTCGCAAATTAATAGACTCTTTTTATGATAGGAACATTGGTAAATGTGGCAGCGATTCTTGTGGGAGGAAGTGTGGGCTTGATATTTCGCTCGAAAATTCCGGAAAGATTGTTTACAATCGTATTTCAAGCCATAGGGATTTTTACCCTTTATCTGGGTATTAGTATGGCATTAAAAGCCAGTGAACTCCTGATCATGATTTTTAGTTTAGTAGTGGGAGCTTTGATTGGAGAATTCCTGCAATTGGAAGAACGAGTTGAGAATTTGAGCGAAAAATTGAAGAAAAGAGTTGGGAATAAGGACGCTAATTTTTCTACAGGATTGCTCACTGCTTTTATGTTGTTTTGCATGGGCGCGATGACCATCCTGGGAAGTTTTGAAGAGGGAATGGGGAAAGAGCCAAGTTTGCTTTTTACCAAATCTTTAATGGATGGTATTTCTTCGGTTGCCTTGGCAGCAGTATTGGGAATTGGTGTGTTGTTCTCGGTAGTCCCTTTATTAATTTATCAGGGAGGACTCACTTTATTGGCGGCATTATTTGGAGAGATCATTCCAGAATTCATTATTAATGAGATCACCGGAATTGGAGGCGTATTGATTATTGGTCTTGGTCTGAGTATCTTAGAAATAAAAAAGATAAAGGTTTTAAATATGCTTCCGGCTTTGCTGGTTGAAATATTTTTGTGCTATGTATTGCTACAATTAGGCTATTTGAAGATGGTTTAATACATGATTTTAAATTAAGACGCTCTTTATTTTAATGAAGAAGTGTTGTTTATGGATAAAATATGGACTTGTTTTTAAGCGCCTTGTAGAATGGCATTTTTTAAATTTCTCTCGTTTAACGAGAGCTTTAGTAAGATCGGGAAGTTGAGAACTTTGTTCGAAAATCACCCGACCGCACTTAAGCATGAGGAAAATAAGAGAGATTTAAAAACCAGCCTTGATTTTTTTTGCTTCGTTTTTGGATCAAGTCAAAAAATGAAGTCGGGTTTGGGCGAAGCGCCAATTTAGTAAGCCAATATTGATTGTTTAGTAGTAAGCTAAGAGTAAAATGCCAATAGGTACTATATATTTTTGTAAATTTGTACGTCCGAAAATTATCCGGGAATTCATAAATTGAAATTAGATTGAAAAAAGAGACTAAAAACGCCCTTATCCGCTTGTACGAAAATTGGGCAGACGATAAAGTTATAGATACAGAAGAATTGCCACAATCGGGTTCATACCGTGAGTACATTCGTATTATTGGTGAGAAAAGAACGGTTCTTGGAGCCTACAATGCTGATAAAAAAGAAAATCATGCATTTGTAAGTTTCAGCAAGCATTTTGCTTCTAAAAAATTGCCTGTTCCGGAGATCTATCATCAGGACGATGAGCAAAATATCTATTTGCTACAGGATTTAGGGAAGACTACTTTATTTGATTACATTCTTCACCTAAGAGTGGGAGAAGGTTTTGTAACCGATTTGGTTGTTATCTATAAAAAGATCATTACACAGCTGGTACGCTTTCAGGTTGAAGGTAAAGAAGGATTGGATTATTCGGCATGTTACCCAAGAGATAGTTTCGACAAGCAATCGATGATTTGGGACTTGCACTATTTCAAATATTACTTTCTGAAACTGGCAAAGATTCCTTTCGATGAGCAATTGTTGGAGAATGATTTTCAGAAATTTTCAGGTTTCCTTTTGGATGCACCTCGTGATTACTTTTTGTATCGCGATTTTCAGTCCCGTAACGTAATGTTGGTAAATGGAGAACCTTGGTTCATCGATTATCAGGGAGGAAGAAAAGGAGCCTTACAATACGATTTGGCGTCTTTACTATACGATGCGAAAGCAGATTTACCACAAGAAGTGCGTGACGAATTGCTGGAACATTATCTTCAGGAGATTCAGAAAGTACAGGAAGTGGATGCAAAAGCTTTCCATTCCTTTTTCCAGGGATATGTATTAATTCGTATCATGCAGGCAATGGGTGCTTATGGTTTCCGCGGATTTTATGAGAGAAAGGAACACTTCTTAAAGTCGATTCCTTTTGCCCTTCGCAATTTGGAAACCATTCTGAATCGTGTTGATATGCCTTTAGAATTACCGGAATTGACCAAAGCACTTCGCGAAGTGATTGGTTCGGAATTTTTACAGCAGGTAGGCAAAGAGGAAGAGGTGAAACTGCATGTAGAGATCAATAGTTTCTCGTACCGTAGAGGAATTCCTTTAGATAAAACGACCAATGGAGGTGGATTCGTGTTCGATTGCAGAGCCATTCACAATCCGGGAAGATACCAGGAATATGTAGAGATGACAGGGAAAGATCAACCTGTGATTGATTTTTTTAAGGAAAAAACAGAGATGGATGAATTTTTAACATCCGTTTTCAGCATAGTGGATATGAGTGTGGACAAGTACATTAGTAGAAAGTTCCACAATTTGCAGGTGAGTTTTGGTTGTACAGGAGGCAGACATCGTTCGGTGTTTTCTGCTGAAAGTTTGGCAAAACACTTACGAGAAAAATTCGATGTTAACATTACACTGAAACACATTGAGAGAGAAATAGAAGGCAATTAAGAATGGGAAGGAAACGTTGTAAATTATCGCCAAAAGAATATGCCGATAAGGTTTGCAATAAGGAGGAGTTTGTTTGTCCGAAGTGCAATCGTGTCGCCAAGAATGCAAATAAATTGTGCAAGGCGGAGAGAATTAAATTTGATAAAGACAAGATTTTTTACCGATAACTTGAATTAGATTTGAGTGGCGAGATTTTGAATTTTACATCTTATAGCTTGAGGCTTGTAGCTTTTTTGCAGAGTACCATAATCTGATAATTGTTCATTGATCACTGTATACTGATCACTGTTCACTGATAACTGAAAAAATGTTGAATGCAATGATTTTTGCGGCGGGTTTGGGAACTCGTCTTAAACCTTATACCAATTCGAAACCCAAAGCTTTGGTCGAATTGGCTGGAAAGCCACTTTTGGAAAGAGCCATTGGTAAATTAAAGGATCTTGGAGTTGATCGCATTGTGATTAACGTGCATCACTTTGCCGATTTAATTGAGGATTTCCTGAAGGAGAATGATAATTTTGGTGTAGATATTCGCATATCAGATGAAAGAGAAAAGTTGTTGGATACTGGGGGAGGTCTGAAAAAGGCAAAAGACCTGTTCATTCCCAATGCTCCTGTCCTGATTTACAATGTGGATATTCTTTCTTCTATTGATTTGAATGAATTGATTGAAGGTCATCAAAAATCGGAAGCATTAGTGAGCATGGTGATGCGGAAACGAGAGAGTAGTCGTTACTTGTATTTTAATGCAAACAAACAGTTGACCGGCTGGAAGAATTGCAAAACTGGAGAAACTAAAGTAGCTCGTACCGATATGAATGAATCGCAGCCAATGGCTTTTTCGGGCATTCATTTGGTGGATGCAAAATTGTTCGAATTGATAGAGGAGGAAGGAAAATTCTCCATCATCGATTTGTATTTGCGATTGGCAAAAACTCAAAAAATGATTGCCTTCGCCGATCAATCGGATCTTTGGTTCGATTTGGGAAAACCAGAACAATTGCAGAAAGCAGAGGGTTTAATTAAGAATTAAGAATTATAAATTACGAATGTTGGACTATTTGACTGTTCGACTATATTACCCTTAGATTATTAGACATTTTAAAAATATAAAAACATGAATTTAAAACCTATCATCTTCGCAGCAGTTCGCGTGGTATTGTATGCCATTCCAGTGGCAGCATCAGCTCTTATTATCAAAAGCGATGCAGGAATATTAATTGATGGAGGAAAGTTTGGTGAAGGCTCGCAAACCGAGTGGATGCAACAGATGTTCTTGTTGCTAACCAGTTTTGCATTTATTTTGGCAGGAGTTCGTTCTCGAAACCATCAAGCCATTTCCTACCTGTTTGGAGGTGGAGCATTGGTAGCTCTAATTCGTGAGTTCGATGTATACTTCGATCAAATTTATCATGGTGCCTGGTTACCGTTTGCAATGTTTGTGTTGCTACTTTCCCTGTTTTTGGTTTATCGCAAGCGCCAGCAGATATGGGAAAACCTGGAAGAGTTCTTTACAACACCAGCATTTGGAACTTTTATTGCTGGTTTTTTAAGTGTATTTGTATTCTCTCGTTTGTTCGGAACCAAGAAAGTTTGGAGAGCATTATTCGATGTGGAAAAATTGGAACCAGTACAGCGTTGGGTGAAAAATGCAGTAGAAGAGGGAAGTGAATTGTTTGGCTACACCTTGTTGTTTATTGCTGCGGTGGAGTTTTTCGTCTATGTAAGTAAGAAATTGAAAGAGTAAGCTGATATAAAGCAAAAGAAAAGCCGTTCATAATGAACGGCTTTTTTTATTTTCTGATTTTATTTAATCAATCACACCAGAACCAATCAATTCACTTTCATCGTACCAGGCAGCGAACTGACCAGAAACTACGGCACGTTGAGGTTCATCAAAATGGATGTATAAACCTTCTTTTTTAAACACGATGGTTCCTTTTTGCAAAGGCTGGCGGTAACGAATTCGAATATCGTATCTTCTTTCGCAATCTTCCGTTGGACGTAAATCTTCACGAATAAAGTGAATTTCCTCTTTAGGAATAAATAAAGCCTTACGCATTAGCAATGGATGCTCGTGTCCCATTCCAACGTAAACAATATTTTCCTTTACATCGGTTCCAATTACGAACAAAGGTTCTGCTTTTCCACCAACATTTAAGCCTTTACGCTGGCCAACAGTAAAGAAATGAGCACCATTGTGTGTTCCCACTTCGCTTCCCATGTCAGCAGTAAATTGATAAGGCTGCGAAATATCTTCCAAAGCTGTTGACTGTGGAATGATCTCCTTGGCTTTATCAGCCATGATTTCGATGATTTTTCCTTTTTTAGCTTTCAGTTTTTGCTGAAGAAATACCGGTAAATCCACCTTACCTACAAAACAGATACCTTGAGAATCCTTCTTTTCTGCAGAAGCCATTTTCTCGCGACGAGCGATTTCTCTTACCTCAGGCTTTTCGATATGCCCAATAGGGAACATCGCCTTTGACAATTGTTCCTGCGAAAGCTGGCATAAAAAGTAAGACTGATCTTTATTGTTGTCTTCTCCGGCAATCAATCGATATATTTCCTTACCATCCTTAACAATGGTTTCTTTTTGGCAATAGTGACCTGTAGCAACGTAATCGGCACCTAATTCTACAGCTTTCTTTAGGAAAACATCGAATTTAATTTCTCGATTACACAATACATCCGGGTTTGGTGTTTTTCCTTTCTCGTACTCGGCAAACATATAATCGATTACTTGTGCACGATACTCAGTGCTCAAATCCACAAAGTGGAAAGGAATGCCCAATTTCTTGGCAACCATTTGAGCGAATAAAACATCCTCTTCGAAAGGACACTCTTCCGATTTTAATCCGACTGTATCATTCCAGTTTTGCATGAAAAGTGCTTCCACTTCGTAGCCTTGCTCAATTAGTAAATGAGCAGCAACACTTGAGTCGACTCCACCCGACAGTCCGATTACAACTTTTTTCTTCATCAATTTAATCTCCTTGTTTTTCAAGGGGCAAAAGTATTCATTTTTTGGCTATGTGCCAATTGTGCTTGATGAATTGCAGCTATACTTTTATATAAATATTGTTATGAATTTTTAAGAATTGCTAAAATGAGTTAACTTCGATTAAAGATTAAAAAGCGGAATTTGTTCATTCTGCTTGATAATAACTGATAACTAAAATTTAATTATATGAGAAAAATTGCCCTATTAGTGCTTGTTACATTGTTTGCTTTTACTGTTACGGCTCAGGAAAAACAAGATACTTCCTACTGGAAAAAAGGAGGATTGGCTTCCATTACATTTTCGCAAACATCCCTTACCAACTGGTCGGGTGGTGGAGACAATGCAGTTTCGACCAATGCCCTTTTAGATCTTCATGCTAATTTCAATAAGGGAAAAAACAGTTGGGAGAATACCATGAAGTTGGAATACGGATTGGTAAAACAAGGTGATGAAGGAGTTCGAAAAAGTATTGATAAGATCGATTTTACATCGAAATATGGATACAAAAACGGAGGACACTGGTTTTATACCGCATTACTTGATTTTAAAACTCAGTTTGCAAAAGGTTATAATTACAGTAGCGAGGATGGAGTTGATGATGTAAAGGTTTCGAATTTTATGGCGCCTGCATATATTACTTTCTCTTTGGGTATGGATTATAAGCCAAACGAAATTTTCTCGGCTTATCTTTCACCTTTAACTAGTAAAATGACCTATGTAAATGACGATGATTTGTCTGATGCAGGAGCATTTGGTGTAGATCCGGGCGATAAGTTCAGAGGTGAGTTTGGTGCATTTACAAAGTTGGCTTTGGCAAAAGACATCATGAAGAATGTGAACTTGCAAAGTACCTTAGATTTATTCACCAACTATTCGGAAAGCTTTGGGAATATTGATGTTACCTGGGATGTGATGATAAACATGAAAATCAATAGTGTGTTAACCGCTACAATTAATACTTCATTGGTTTACGACGATGATGTAGACTATATTAATGATGAAGGTGTAAATAAAGGACCAAAAATTCAGTTTAAAGAGATTGTTGGTTTAGGATTGGCTTACAAGTTTTAGAGAAATAAATCAGATCATTAAAAAAAGGAAGAATCACGATGTGGTTCTTCCTTTTTTTATTTTTCATCTCCCTCGCCGAACAAGTGTTATGCCTGTTTTATCCTCAACAAAAAGAAAATAATGATACAGCTTGTAGTTGATATCAAAGCCATATTTTTCAAAAGGATGGTAATCGATGTAGCTTTCAAAATAGGGATGACCTTGAGTATGTAATCTGTTCCATTCCGAAACATATTGTTGATTCCAATTTCTGTAATAGGTATTCGAATGGGCTGTAGAGCTTGTATTTCGAGTGGCAAACCAAGATTCAAAACCAATATCTAATATCAATAGTTCATATTCTGTACTATCCGCAATATTTGTTTCTGTCATATCCTCATTAGTAGATTCTACTTTATTAAAAGCAGAATAACTACTGCAAGCTCCAACTATCAGTGAGATGAATAGGATTAAAATCAAGTTTTTCATTGTAAAAACGATTTTAAGTTGAAAAGATAAACTGTGCAGTATTGATAAAATCAATTTCTTTAGAGAGTATATAATAAGTAACGTTTAAGGTATGAAAAAGTTGCAGAATAACTGCTATTAAAAGAAAAAGGCAGATGATAAACACCTGCCTTTAAAAGTATGTAGTAATTGATTACAATTTAATCAATTTTTTAGTGATGATTTCTTCACCATCTTCAATCGAAATGAAATACATTCCTGAAGGAAGTTCTGAAATATCAATGTTATTATTTTCCATATCAAGAGTCATAATCTTAATGGTTTTACCCGTAATTGAACTAATACGAACTCTCGATTGAATGTTTCCTTGAATAAACAAATTCACGAAATCTTTAGCAGGATTTGGATACAATTTCAATTCTTCAACCGGAGGAGTATCACTTAATGGTAAACCAAAAGTCATGGTCTTGCTAGCTAAAGAAGGTGCTGTGTCCGAAATGTTAATGGTGTAGTCTTCTACTTCACCCTGATTGAAAATCTGACAAGCACTTGAAGCAGCTCTTCTGTGTTTCAGAATAACTCTCATTCTTGTGTGTCCCAATACTGCATCAGCAGGAACCGAAACATTAGTAGAAGAAATACCAGAACTAACCGTATAACCAGAAGTTACTAATTCGTTACTTGAGAAAGTACCATCGCGATTAAAATCGATATATATTTTCCAGTTGCTTGTGTAGGTCCTTGATTTGTATGCCAATGAGAAGTTTAAAGTGTAATTTCCACCTGGAGCAACACTTGCAACCAATCCGGTATAATCACCATATCCACCATCATCGCCCGAAGGATTACTCATATCAGCAAATTCAACCAAATCAATGTATTGATATCTGGTATTTTTACCGTAAGAGTCACAATATTCAGGAGTTGGAGATTCGCCAAGAGTAGTTAAGGATTGAATTCCTGTGTAGTCACTATCTCCAGAGCTGTTTGTTGCTCTAATTTGATATTCGTAGGTGGTTTCAGCAAATGCACCAGTATAATCAAAACTAGTTGAGGATGTTGAGAAAGATTCCCAGGCTCCACCAAGCTCTCTTACCTGAACATCGTAGTTATCTGCAAACTGCATGGAGTTCCAGCTTAATTCAAAAGCACTTGAAGTAATATTGGAAGCCGTTAAACCAGTTGGAATTTCAGGAATAGGAAGAGGATCTGTTGTTAAATTTCCTATAGAAGAATAGGTTCCTGAACCAACATCATTATTGGCTCTAACACGAAATTCATAAACCGATGATGCATCAGTAGGACTGTAATCTTGTGATGTTGCATTGGTATTAAATGATTCCCAATTGCCACCTGATATTCTAATGTCTACATCGTAATCGTCGGCATCAGCAACTGCATCCCAATTAATGGTAAATGAATTGTGGGTTACATTCGAAGCAGTCACATTTTGAGGAATTCCCGGAACGGTTGGTTCTTCCAAAGTTGTTGCGGAAACAATTCCTGAATAGGCACTTGAACCAAATGCATTATTTGCTCGAACTTGAAATTCATAAGTTGTATTTCCTGTTAAGCCTGTGTAGTTATATGTAGTTCCAACTTGATTGATAGTAGTCCATGAACCTCCATTAGGACGAACTTGAAGATCGTAATCATCAGTATCTGCTGTAGCATCCCAACTAATTGTCATTGAGTTGTACGCAATTGCTGAAGCAGCTAAATTAATCGGAGTTACAGGAGCTGATGGAGCTTCAAGAGTTGTTGCGTTAGCAATGGCAGTATAGCTACTTGATCCTATTCCATTATTTGCTCGAACGCGGAACTCATAAGTTGTTTCTGCAGTTAATGATGTGTAATTGTATGAAGTTCCAACTTGATTGATGGTAGTCCATGTACCAGCATTTGGACGAACTTGTAAATCATAGTCATCAGTATCTGCTGTTGCATCCCAACTAATGGTCATTGAATTATATGTGATTGCTGAAGCAGTTAAACCTACTGGCGTGTCAGGAGCAGTTGGAGCAACCAATGTTGTTGCATTTACCACTGCCGTATAATCACTTGAACCAATATTGTTGTTAGCTCTAACTCTGAATTCATAAGTTGTTTCGGCACTTAGTGAAGTATAATCATAGGATGTTCCAATTTGATTGATTGTTGTCCATGTACCACCGTTTGGTCGAACTTGTAAATCATAGTCATCGGCATCGCTTGTAGCATCCCAGCTAATTGTCATCGAATTGTAGGTTATTGCCGAAGCAGATAAGCCTACTGGAGTATCAGGAGCAGTTGGTGCCTCTTCTGTTGTTACAGAAGCAGTAGCAGAATAACCGCTTGAGCCAGCATCATTATTTGCTCTTACCTGAAATTCATAAGTTGTACCAGCCGTAGCTCCAGAGTAATCGTATGTTACAGCTGTTGTATTATAGCTTGTCCAGCTTCCACCTTGTTCTCTAACTTGTAAATCGTAGCTAGTTGCTCCGTTTACACTATTCCACTCAATCGTGAAAGTGGTTTGAGTAACATTAGTTGCAGTTAAACCAGAAGGAACTGAAGGTAAGTTATCATCAGTTAATGCTTTGTGGGCATTCATTCTACCTGAACCTAATTTTCCTGCATATTGACTGTCGTTTAAAGCGTCAATTGGATCTGTGTTGTCTACCAATTTACTCCAAACTTCGCTAGGTGTAATATTACCTGCATATTTTGATACAATTAAAGCAGCAACACCTGAAACGTGAGGAGCAGCCATTGAGGTTCCCTGGAAAACACCATATTTATCATCTGGGAAAGTACTTAAAACTGCCGTTGGATCTTCATTGGTTGTTTCCAATTCACCACCTGGAGCAGCAATATCAACCCATGTTCCATAGTTTGAATAGTACGATTTTACATCATTTTTATTGGTTGCAGCTACAGCTAATACACTATCGTAATAAGATGGATAGTATCTACTTTGAGAATTGCTGTTACCCGCTGAGAAAATAACAATACCACCATTCATTGGCGCATTTGGTCCACCTGCATTGGCAATAAAATAATCGATTCCATCAAGAACCGCCTGATCGTATTGGTAAGGATAGGAGTAACTCCAGCTATTTTGTGAAATCACGGCGCCATTATCGGCAGCATATGTATAAGCTTCTGCAAATCCACCATTGGTTGATCCAAAAACATTACAAGACATGATTTTAACACCATCGTTATTTCCACTTCCACCTGCAACACCACTTACACCAACACCATTGTTGGTAACAGCTGCTACAGTTCCGGCAACATGAGTACCATGATCACCAACATAGATATCGCCAGTATCATCGGCGAAATTATATCCATAAACATCGTCAACATAGCCATTGCTATCATCATCAATTCCGTTTCCTGGAATTTCACCAGTATTTACCCACATGTTTGCAGCCAAATCGATATGGTCAAAATCTACGCCACCATCTTCTACTGCAACAATTACACTAGGATTTCCCGTTTCAATTTGCCAGGCTTCCAATAGACTAATATCGGCACCAGCTGTACCATCATTTTGTCCGGTATTTTCATAATGCCATTGCTCAGAGAATAATGGATCATTTGTACCAGAAGCTAATGCAGTTGGTTCTATTTCTTGTCCATTTTCAGCACCAACAAGACGAGTGGCGTGAACACCTTCAGCCATGGAAATTTCGGCAACATTACTATAAGAGCTTATTAGTTGAGAAACCGGTGTTGAAGAGTTAAATTCAAGTTCGTACCATAAGTGCAAGCCATGTTTTCTGTGCTTGGCTTCGAATTTACCAGCATGACGAAAAACACGACGCATTTTATGAGCTTTAAATTTTTCATTTACTCTGTTAAGTCCTTCAATGTTGGTTTTAACAAATTCCGGTTTGTTTTTTAAGGACACTTTTTTTGCTTCGAGAAGAACTTGATGCAGGGCATCTACTTTTTGGTTTTCTTTTTGTTCGAATTTAATACGGATTATTCCTTTGTATTTTCCATCCGCATTAATGGCTTTGGTTTGGGAATATCCAGTTCCCACAATAAAGATTAAACAAATAAAAAGAGTAAAAAATCTTTTCATAATTGGTTGGTTTAAAAAGTGAATATTTTGATAATAATGAATAAGTTAGTTAAAAAAGATCTGTTAATCAATACTATTGTTTTAAAATGATTTAGAGTGAAATAAGGATGAATGTTATGTATATTTTTAATGTAAATGATATAACAGCTCTATAGGGTAGGATTATAAAAGAGAATGACAATTTGATTGTTTAGGAGAAGATTATTTAAAATTAAACTATTTTAAAAGTTAAGTAAATAAGAAATTTGGTCAAAAAAAACAATATGATTTTTAATGCCAAATATTTTGTATCAGGTTTATTAAAATAATATTGAACTTTTCATTCCTATACGATTCATAAATTCGTACTTTCGGATTGTAATACGATAAATAATGTCAGAATTAAATATATATAGAGCATCAGCCGGATCTGGAAAGACTTATACCTTAACAGGAGAGTTTTTGAAATTGGTTTTTCAGGATCCATCAAACTACAAAAGTATTCTTGCCGTAACCTTTACAAATAAAGCCACGGATGAGATGAAATCCAGGATATTGAAAGAAATTCATGTGATTTCTTCTGGGAATGATTCTCCTTATGCAGATGCTTTATGTGAAGAAAATAAGTTAAGTGTTGCTGAATTGAAGCAGCGAGCAACAGAAATTTTGAATAGAATGTTACATGACTATTCTCGTTTTTCTGTGACGACTATTGATAGTTTCTTTCAAAAAATAGTGCGCTCATTTACACGTGAAATTGGATTGCAAATGGGCTATAATATTGAGCTCGATCAAGGACGTGTTTTAAATGAAGTAACAGATCTATTGTTACAAGATGTTGACAATGATAAACAATTGAGATCCTGGCTTACCTCATTTGCTGAAAATAAAATTCACGAAGGAAAAACCTGGAATTTTAAGCAAGATATACTCGTATTAGGAGGAGAAGTGTTCAAAGAGGATTTTCAGAATTTCTCGGGAACACTAATTGATAAATTATCCGATAAGAAATTTTTAAGTGGGTATCGAAAGATATTGAATGAAATAAAAGAGGAGTTTGAATCTTACTTTGCTCAGATTGGAGAAAAAGCTAGAAACGTAGTGGAGAATCACGCTTTGGATGTTTCTGATTTCTCGTATGGAAAATCGGGTGTAGCAGGATATTTAACAAGTCTTGGTACGGGAACTAAATTTGAACCAGGAGCCAGAGCAAAAGCTGCAATTGATGCGCCTCAGAAATGGTATGCAGGAAAAGCTTCCGCAGAAACCAAAAAAGCGGTTGAAAGTGCATTTGATGCCGGTTTGAATCAGCTCTTGAAGGATGCTGTAAAATATTACGAAGAGCAGGGAATGCTTTATCGTTCTACCGATAAGACCTTGAGTTATATCTACACCTTAGGAATTCTTACTGATCTTTCGAAAAAAGTGAGAGAATTTTCAGAGAGTGAAAATATTTTTCTTTTATCAGATGCCAGTAGACTTCTGAGAAATATTATTGGAGAGAATGATTCTCCTTTTATTTATGAGAAAATAGGGAATGTATACAAACACTTTATGATTGATGAGTTTCAGGATACTTCATCGATGCAATGGGATAATTTTAGACCATTGGTTGGAAATTCTTTGGCAGAAAATCAACGCTCTTTGGTTGTGGGTGATGTAAAACAATCCATTTACAGATGGCGAAACGGAGACTGGAAATTGCTTGCAGATCAATTGGATATTGACTTTGAGAGTTTTGGTGTAAATGGAATGAGCTTGAATTACAATTGGCGAAGTACCAAAAATGTTATTGATTTTAATAATGCTGTTTTTGCTCTTGGAGCTCAACTATTACAAAATGACTACAATGCTTCAATTCCAAATGAAATATCTGAAAGTTTAAGTGAGGAACAGGAAAAAATCGTAAATGCATATCAGGATGTATACCAGCATTATCCAAATAAAGGTGAAAAATTACCGGGATACGTGAAATCGCATTTTATTGAGAAAGATTCAGAAAGAGATTGGACCGAGCCGGTTTTGGAAGACATTCCACTAAAGGTTGAGGAATTGCAAGCCAATGGATATAGCGCAAGAGATATTGCAATTTTGGTTCGAAATGGAAAAGAAGGTGGTTTGGTTGCTGATACACTTATGGCATATCGTGCGAGTGAAATGGCAAGGGAGGATGTGAATTACGATGTGATTTCAAATGATTCTTTGTATCTGAAAAATTCTTCGGCAATCAATTTTTTGGTTCATTTGCTTCAATATTTGGTTAATCCTGATGATAAAATAAACATTGGCTTTTTACGACAAGAGTATTGTTTGTATGTGAAGGATAAGTCAGATTTGTCTGGCGACGAATTGTATGTTGTGGGTAAGGATGATAATTTTAATGATGTCTTTCCAACTGAATTTGTTGAGGCGATTTCAGAATTGAAACGTCAGCCTTTGTATGATTTAACTGAGAAATTGATTCAGATGTTTAATCTGAATGAAAATCCTCAAGATTATCCATTTTTAGAAGCTTTCCAGGATTTTGTTTTGGGATTTACAAAGAGTGATTCTCCTGATTTGAATTCATTTGTACTGCATTGGCAAGATCGAAAAGATAAGGAAGTGATTTCCGTTTCAGACGATCAGGATGCGATTCGCATTATGACCATTCACAAATCGAAAGGACTGGAATTTAAGGCTGTAATTTTACCATTTTGCAATTGGGATTTAGACAATACAAAACACACAAATATTCTCTGGTGCCAACCTAAAGTGGAAGGGTTTAATGTTTTGGATGTATTGCCTGTTCGTTATGCAAGTACTTTAAAAGATACCATTTATTACGAGGAGTATTTTTCTGAGAAATTGCAATCCTATATTGATAATTTAAATCTCTTATATGTGGCTCAAACTAGAGCTGAGGAGGTGTTTATCAGTTATTCTCCATTAACAGGCAATAAGGAGCTAAGAACGGTTGCTGATTTGCTAAAATTTGCCTTCGAAAAGTCGAATGAGTTTCCATCGGATTTCTTTGGCAATAAGCTCATTTCATTAATAGATAATTGGAATGATGAAGGTAAAGTGTTCGAATTGGGAGAAATAAAGGGTAAAAAGAATGATGAATCTGATAAAAGAGAAAAGGAGAAAATGACCAATTATCCAGCTTCATTATTAGATGACAGACTTAAGTTACGATCACATTCTGCTGATTACTTTGATTTTTCGGAGGCTGAATCGGTTGAAACATTTTCACCGGTGAGTCGGGGGAATATATTGCACCAATTGTTTCAACTTATCGAATATGCAGATGATTTGGATAAGGCTGTTGAAAGTTTGCAATTCGAAGGAAAGCTTGACAGCAAACAGGCTGAAGAGGTTAGAAATTTTGCAAAAGATCTTCTAAACGATTCTAAGTTTTCTTCATGGTTTTCTAAGGATTGGACTGTTGTGAACGAGCGAGATATTTTAAAAGGGAATGGTGATGTTTACAGACCCGATAGAGTTATTTACAACGATAAAACAGCCATTGTGATCGATTATAAATTCGGTAAGAAAAAGGATAAAAAATACGAAAAACAAGTATTAACCTATAAAAAACTAATTCAGCAATTGGGTTTCGATGAGGTTAAAGGTGTTGTGCTTTATGGTAAACTATCTGAACTTGTAGAAGTATAGTTTAGATCCTATTAAACAGTTAAAAAAATGATTATCTTGCTGAACATATCTTAAAAAATAAATACACCATATGAGATTTATAATTATTCTGCTAGCATCTTTATTCCTATTTAATTCGTGTGATATAATTGTATCTGGAATTGAATCTTTTTCGACCATTAAAGAGGAAACAAAAAAACAAAAACGTGAAAAAGAGGATAAGAAATTTAGTAAGTCCTTACAGAAGAAAAATGGGGAGAAAAAATATCTTTATGAAAATGGCAATATTAAATCTGTTGTTAATTATAAGGACGGAAAAAAAATAGGAACAAGTTTTACTTTTTATAAATCTGGAGAGAAGCAATACGATATTCCTTATGTAGATGGAATGAAGCATGGTAAAGTGTTGTGGTATTATAAAAGTGGAAAAATTTATAGAGAGACAGAGTATAAAAAAGGAAAGAAATCGGGATTCCAGCGTAAATATTGGGAATCGGGAAAGCTGAAATCAGAAATGGAATATCATGATAACATGCTTAGTACTGGACTAAAAGAAATATCAAATACAGGTAAAGTTAAATCTACTCCATCAATTAGGGTAGAAAGAATTGACAGGTTAAAGACTGCAGGAGAGTACATTCTTAAAATGAAATTGAGTAACGATAGAAGCAAGGTTGAATTCTTTTTTGGTGATTTAGTGGATGGAAAATATATTCCTGAAGATGGTCGTGGTTTTAGTAGAATGGATGTCAAAAAAGGTGTTGCTACTTTTAAGTTTAAAGTGAATAGAGGAAAACAGGTGATTACCGACTTTAAAATCATAGCAATAGAAACAACTCGATACAAAAATAAAAGAGTTATCACGAAAAATGTTCCAATATCCATTCGGAATCAATAGTAAAAAATCAATTTGATAGATATAAAGCTCCTTTTAAGGAGCTTTTTTTATTTGCGAAAACTGATAAAGCAATTTTTCTTCTCAGGTCTTAATTTCTTATCTTTAAGAGAGATAACTCATCACACTAATTTACTAAAACACTGAACAATGACTACGAGAACTATTGTAAGCATGCCAGGCGATGGTATTGGGCGTGTTGTACTTGACGAGACCAAGAGAATTTTATCTGCATCAGGCTTCCATGCCAATTATATCGAAGCTGATATTGGATGGGAGTTTTGGTGTAAGGAAGGTAACCCACTTCCCGAGCGTACTATTAAATTATTAGAGGAGCATAAAATCGGTTTGTTTGGAGCTATTACTTCTAAACCAAAGGATGATGCATTTAATGAACTTGCTCCCGAATTAAGAGAAAAAGGCTTTGTGTATTCCAGTCCTATTGTGGGATTGCGTCAACATTTTAATTTGGATATTTGCATTCGTCCATGTAAAACTTATCAGGGAAATCCACTGAATTTTATTCGCAGAAGCACAAGTGGTTCGTTTGAAGAACCAATGGTTGATGTGGCTATTTTTAGGCAGAATACAGAGGGTTTGTATGGAGGAGTTGAGTGGTCCAATCCCGACAATACGGTTTATGCTGCATTAACCAGTCATCCGAAATTCGTGAAGAACTTTGGTGCCGTTCCTCGTGAAGAACTGTCAATCTCAACTAGAATTTTCACAAAAAATGGAACTACAAGAATTCTAAGAGCTGCTTTTGATTATGCCCGAAAATACAAGTATAAATCGGTTACAGTTTGTGAAAAGCCGAATGTGATAAGGGAAACCTCGGGGATGATGTTTAAGCTGGCTCAGGAAATTCAGAAGAAGGAATATCCGGAAATAGAATTGTGGAATACCAATATTGATGCTCAAATGATGTGGTTGACCAAGAACCCAGAGAATTACGGTGTTATTGTAGCTGGAAATATGTTTGGAGATATTGTTTCGGATGCTTTCGCCGGATTAATAGGAGGTTTGGGCTTTGCTTGTAGTGCACAAATGTCAGACGAAGGAGTCGCTGTTTTTGAGCCTACTCATGGATCTGCACCAAAATATGCAGATTATGAAATTCCAATAGTAAATCCAGTAGCAATGGTGGAATCAGCTTGCATGATGCTGGATTATATTGGCGAAAAAGAAAATGCCAGTAAAATTAGAAAGGCAGTTGCTGAAGTAATCCTCGAAGGAAAGGTTCAAACCTACGATATGATGAAAATGTCAGGAAAGCCTGAAGTGATTCAAAATGGAGCTGCCTCTACGATTGAAATGGCAAATGCAATTATCGAAAAATTGTAATTATGAGAGAAACTGTGAAACAATTGTGGCCCGAATTGATTTGGATTTCAAATGAAAATTTACGAGAGAGAACAGCTCAAGTGTGGGAAATAGCTCTCGAAAGAAGTGTTCTTTCCGCTGATGATTTGAAAAAGATACCTTTCACCTTACTTTGCGGACCTGGTCTTAAAGTTAGTTTTATGGATCACAAGCAATGTGTTGTGCATGTGGCTAAGGAGAGTGGAGAAAAAATGAATTCTTTTTTTAAGGATGAGCTACCTGTTGATATGGATGTTTTGATCTCAGGTGCGATTTTGTGTGATGTAGGTAAATTACTGGAATATGTTCTGGACGAAAGGGGAAAAGCTGTACAGGGAACCTATGGGAAATATTTACGACATCCATTTTCAGGTGTTGTGTTAGCCGAAGAATGTGGAGTACCGCCTGAGGTTTGTCATATTATTGCCACTCATGCAGGAGAGGGAGATATGGTAAAACGTAGTACAGAAGCTTATATAGTGCATCATGCCGATTTTATGACATTTTTACCATTTAAGGAACGTTTAAAAATTTAAATCAATATGAATTACAGCTATCTTAATTGAAGATAGCTGTTTATTTTATTCTTCTTTTAAGATAGCACCCACACTACTTACATATTCTGATGGTTCATTTTGTTTTGCCCATTTAATTTTGTGTTGAAATAAATCACTCATAATTTTACTCACATTAAAACCAAACGCAACCAAATTGTATCTTACCTTTTCTGGAATATGGCATTGATTTCCTTTAATAAGAGCACATATTTTACAAATTTCACAACTGTTTGCTGCAATCATTTTACCATTTACAGGTTCAATTTCTGATAGGTATGATTGTAGTTCTTCTTTTATAAAATTATAAGCTGTTAATGAACGATCTTTTTGACTAATAAAATCAAATTGGTTAGGAGAGGTGTAGAATAAATACAAGTTTAATTTTGGATAATTTTTCGCATAATCAATGAATGGAGGACAATTAGGAGGGCAGGTCCATTTTTGATTGTAATTTGGGCATCCCGTTTTACAATAGGAATTGAATTCTTCTGGAGATAAATAAGCTAATATTTCATTGGTTGAAACATCCAGTTTTTTGAATTGAATTTTTATTTCATTGTTTTGATATGTCTTAATGATGTACTTATTCTTTGTCTCAATCATGATTTTTAATTCAGTTTGTGCACAAAAATAGAATTTTTCATTGTGTTGAAAAATCATGTGCCACATAAGTGTTAAGGATTGTGACATCGGTTGCGGTATTTTTGTATCTTCGTATCTTGAATTACACCCAAAAATTTATTTATGCTCTCATTTGATGCGATCGTTGTTTTAATCGTATTGGTTTTCATACTGATTTCCTTCTACAAAGAATGGATAGGTCCAGCATTTACTTTCCTCATAGGAGTGGTTATTCTTGGCATATCAGGAATTTTGACCCCATCTGAAATATTAAGTGGTTTTGCCAACGACCAGGTTGTTGTAATTCTTATGCTTTTATTAATTGGTGATATTATTCGTGACCTGGGAATTGTAGAAACTTTATTCGACCGGGTCTTTCAAAGAGCTAAAGGATATAGGCAATTCATGGCTCGAATGATGTTTTTGGTCGGTGGATTTTCAGCATTCTTAAACAATACACCGCTTGTTGCAGTTATGATGCCATATGTTCACAACTGGAGCAAACGTAACAATATTTCTCCTTCGAAACTTCTTATCCCATTGTCGTATGCAGCTATTCTTGGAGGTTGTATTACATTGATTGGAACATCTACAAACTTGATTGTGAATGGAATGGTTAAGGATCAGACAATTGTTCCAGCCTTGTCATTAAGCATGTTTAGCTTTGCTTATGTTGGAATTCCAATGATGTTTATAGGATCAATTTATTTATTAATTGTTAGCAAAAAATGGTTGCCGGAAAAGGCTGATGCTTTAGGTGAATTTTCAGAAAATACCAGAAAATATATCGTAGAGGCACATGTGAAGCCAAACTCCGATTTAATAGGAAAAACGATCGAGGAGGCAGATTTGAGAAATCTTAAAGGTTTGTATCTTTTTCAGATCAACAGAGGAGGTGTCCGGGTAGCTGCTGTTTCTCACGAGTTTAGATTGGAAGAGGGAGATCGATTGCTGTTTGCCGGAGATACAGAAACCATTGCCGATCTGGTTTTACCTAACTCAGGACTTACCCTGCCAACTGTGGGAATGCTAACTCACAAAAAGCATTTGGAAGTTGTCGAGATTGTAATTTCTCACAATTCTACTTTGATTACTAAAACGGTAAAAGAGGCTAATTTTAGAGGTCAATTTGATGCTGCGGTAATTGGTATTCATAGGAATGGTGGAAGAGTAAGCGGGAAGATTGGGGAAGTAAAATTACGCGCTGGCGATGTATTGTTGCTTCTTGGAGGTGATGATTTTGTGGAGCGAACTCACCGAATTCAGGATTTTTATTTTATTTCCAAAGTAAAAGAGTTTAAAAAACAGGAAGGTTACAAGGTTGGTTTATTGTTGGGAGGAACGGTTTTAGCCGTAATTTTATCTGCCTTAAATATTGTGCCATTATTTATGACCTTAATCGTAATGATTATAATAATTCTGGCACTCAAAATATCCAACCCTAAGGATATTGCCACCATGGTCGATTTTAATCTGGCATTAATCATATCCCTCTCGCTCGCATTTGGAACGGCGATGATCAAATCTGGTTTGGCTGAGATAATTGCTGATTTGTTGATATCAGTATTTCTTCCAATGGGAAGAGTTGGTGTACTTTTTGGTATTTATTTGATTACTTCAGTTTTGGCTGCTTATATTACCAATAAGGCTGCCGTCGCTATAGTGTTTCCTATATCCTTAACAATGGCTTTAAATTTGCATTTGGATCCGGAACCGTTTGTTTTAATTGTTGCCTTTGCAGCAGCAGCTAATTTCATGACTCCAATTGGCTACCAAACCAACTTAATGGTTTACGGACCAGGAGCATACTCTTTCAAAGATTTCTTTAAGATTGGATTTCCCCTAACAATCATTTATATGATAGTAACTGTTTTGATGTTGTCATATATTTATTTTTATTAGTTGATTTTTTAGCAGAAAAAGAATTTTAGGATACAACATACATGAACTTTAAGCAAAGAAAAGAACTACTTTATTTTGCAATTTTAGCATCATTGAAGGCAGGAGAGGAGATTTTAAATGTCTATCAGTCTGATGATTTTGAAATACAATTAAAATCAGATGATAGTCCTTTAACCATTGCAGATCAAAGAGCGCACAAGGCAATAGTTTCAATTATTGATGAATTGGGAATTCCTGTTTTGAGTGAAGAGGGAGAACATTCAAGCTATGAAGAACGAAAATTGTGGAAGCAATGCTGGATTGTGGATCCTTTGGATGGAACAAAGGAATTTATCAAGAGAAACGATGAATTTACAGTTAATTTAGCTTTGATTGATGAAGGAAAACCTGTTTCAGGTGTTATCTACGTTCCTGTATATCGTCGATTGTATTTTGCGGATATAGAATTAGGAGCATTTCGTACGGATGATATTGAAAACTGGGAAGACGGTTTAGATAAATTAATTCAAGCTTCACGTCAATTGCCATTTGAATACAATAGTGATGAAATAAGAGTTGTTGGTTCTCGTTCTCACATGAATGCAGAAACACAATCTTATTTTGAGGAGCTAAAAAAGGATAATCCTGAAGTTAAGATTATTGCGAAAGGTAGTTCACTTAAACTTTGTATGATTGCAGAGAACGAAGCTGATATATATCCTCGCTTCTCTCCTACAATGGAGTGGGATATTGCTGCTGGTCATGCAATTGTATCTGCTTCTGGAGGCAAGGTGCTTCATATTGACTCCAAAACTGAATTAACCTATAATAAAGAGGATTTGTTGAATCCGTCTTTCATGTGTAAACGATAACAATCAACCTTAAATACAACTAAAATAACAAACCAATAATGAAAAGATTACTTACTTTCGGTCTGCTATGCTTTATCTGTTTCCAGATGGTAGCACAGACCCAAAAGGTACCATTAAGTCATACTGATTATGATGGATGGAAAAACCTTAAAAATCAAAAGATTTCGAACAATGGAGAATGGATTACTTATGAGGTAAATCCTCAAAAAGGAGATGGATTTCTGTATATATATCAGGTGAAAACTAAGAAATTAGATTCTATTGCCAGAGCTTACGACGCCATTTTTTCTCCAGGATCAGAGGTTTTGAGTTTTAAAATTAAAACTCAGTTTGATACCATTCGCCAGTCAAAGGTAGATAAGCTTGAGAAAAAGGATATGCCTAAGGATTCTATCGGAATTTGGAATCTGTCGGAGAATAGGATTTTGCGTTTTGGGAACTTAAAATCATTTCAAATGCCCGAAGAAAAGGGAGACTGGATGGCTTTATTGTTAGAAATGCCTAAGGAAAAAAAG